>BNJT01001707.1_pt1 | contig 192013 bp, 298 predicted proteins | sample 8540491 | NCBI WGS metagenome assembly BNJT01 (sample SAMD00202455, study PRJDB9452) | human saliva metagenome | host: Homo sapiens | reverse complement strand
AGTACCGTCTATCATTATAGCATGATGCATGTGACGAGTCAATAGATTTCTTATTATTTTTGAAAGGACATTCTTTTTATTTATTAAAAGCAAAAAGAGAGTTGCGTTCCTCTTCTCTTTCTACTACTATTGTTGCGATGTTGTATTTGCAGATGGTGTTTCAGGATTCTGGGTAGGCGTTTCTACCGGAGCCGCAGGTGTTTGAACAGCTGGCGCTTGATATACCGGCTGTTGCTGTTGTACAGGCGCTTGTTGAACTGCCGGAGCTTGAGCTGCAGCCATAGCTTCCTTGACAAGCTGGATTCTTGCTTGAAGTCTTGCTTTAGCTTCCTCATCTTTTACTTTTATCAACAGCAGTTTGGGCAGCTGTTGCATTTGCTTCTGTTTGATCAGCTTCCAAGGTTTTAACCGCCTCCTCAGCATCAGTAACAGTTTGGGTAAGGGCTGCCTTTCGTTTTATCTGCAGCTGCTTTACCTATTGTACTAGCTTTCGCACTAGAACGTTTGCTATAACTAGTGGGAGTCGTCGTTTGCTTTTGCAATCTTATTATCCGGCTTAACAAAAAGTAGACCTGCTACTAAAACAACAACCAACATAGATAGAACTGATAGTCTAATCCAAAATTGGGCTTTGATCAAATTTATCAAATATATTTCGCATTATATCTCCTCACTTAATTATCAAAAATATTACCAACTTCTACATCGATTTTATTTTCTTTTACATCGATGTTTGTGACTTTTAGTAATGACTTATAAGCCAACTGATCTCTTTTTTCTTGAGCATTGTCTGCAAAAACAGCTACTCCTGCTAGTTCTGATTCAAACTCTGTTAACAAGCTAATCATCCCATTAATCGTACCGCCACCTTTTAAAAAGTCATCTACAATCAAAACACGGCTTCCAGCTTTTTAGACTCCGTTTGGATAGAAACATCTTTTCAATCCGATCAGCTTGAGACCAGATACATAATTCACACTAACAGTGGATCCTTCTGTAATTTTTAAATCTCGGCGCACAATGACAAAAGGGACGTTTAGTGTATTTGCAACAGCATTTGCTAATGGCACACCTTTTGTCGCTACTGTCATGACTGCGTCAATTTTCTGTCCTCTAAAAGCTTTAGCGATAATTCTGCCAATGCTGTTTAAAATCGACGGGGTACTCAAGAGGTCCGATAAATAAATATAACCTCCCGGTAAAAATTCGATCACTTTCTGATAGTTGATCACGCAATTTTTCTACAATCGTTTTAGCTTCCTTATCTGAAATGGAAGGCGTAAAAACAACACCTCCACCTGCGCCTGTAATAGTTTCTATTGTACCAATTTCAATTTCTTCAAAAGCTCGTTTAATGATCACAATGTCTTCTGAAATAGAAGATTTAGCAGATTCGTATTTTTCAGCAAAGGTATTGAGGCTTGTTAATTCGTAAGGGTGATTTAAAAGATAGTTTGAGATTACTACCATACGATCACTTCGTCTTAATTTCATATGTTCACCATTTTATTATTTTTCTTCATTATACCATACTCTACCAAAAAAACGAACATTATTACAAATAGACTGCTCGTTTTTTTCGTTTTTTTAGTTAATCCAAATCTGGTTGATAAAATGAACGATTGTCCATTGCAAAAATACGGCTTGTCATCTCACCGGCTCCTACCTTTGCCAGAGCGGCCGTCATCATCATCATTTCAGCATCCAAATTGTCAATGATATGGAGGATTTCTGCTTCCATAATTCTTGGACGAACTGGACTACCGTACTCCAGCAAACCATGGTGGCTCAGGATAACGTGACGTAATACAACAACATCTTCCTTATTGTCATCAATTTTCAACTCTAAGAGAATTTTGGTGATTTCCTCATCGATCAGAGCAATATGACCAATCAAATTCCCCCGAACAGTATATTCAGTATCATCTGGTCCGCTCAATTCAATCACTTTGGCCAGGTCATGAAGCATGATTCCTGCAAAAAGCAGACTCTTGTTCAGCTGCGGATAAATGTCACCAATTGCATCCGCTAGACGAACCATCGTAGCCGTATGAAAAGCCAACCCAGATTCAAAGGCATGGTGATTGGTCTTGGCAGCTGGATAGGAATAAAATTCCTTATCATACTTGCTATATAAAGCACGAACAACACGCTGCCAAACTGGATTTTCAATTTTGAAAATCATTTGTGCAAGATAATCACGCAATTCTTTAGGATCTACTGGTGGCTTCTCTTTGAAATTAGCTGGATCATTTGGTTCACCAGCTTTAGGAAGGCGTAAAACTAATTGGTTCACTTGAGGGGTGTTATTATACACTTCTCTGCGCCCCTGCATATGGACTACTTTTCCTGCTGTAAATTCTGCAACATTATGTGGTTGAGCGTCCCATAGTTTCCCTTCGATTTCCCCAGTATCGTCTTGAAATGTAAAAAGCAATATAGTCTTTTTCCAGCTCTCGTCTGACGTACTTCAGCAGATTTGATCAAATAGAACCCTTCAAACAGTTCATCTTTTTCATTTGGCTAATTTTCATGATTTTCCCCTTCTTCTGATATATCTAGTAAATCCAGATGTAAATCTTCATCAGACAATTCAATCTGGCGTAGCGTACGTTCAATAGCGTTTGTCCTACGAGTCAGTAAGTCATCTATATTACCCGAAGCGTGCTGCAAATGTTTTCTGAGCTTTTGATTAGGATCCCTGCAAACTTATTAAACTCTAACTTGACGCTTCCTCAAGACCTTACTAATATCATCATGCACTCTTTTTGGATATTGAGTGTTTTAAAACCAACAGATAAGGAATTTAACAAAGCTGACAAGGTAGATGGACCTGCCACCACGATCTGCTCATCTCTACGGAGGCTATCAAAAATTCAGGGTTACGAACCACTTCTGAATAAAGCCCTTCAGTAGGTAAAAACATTATTCCAAAATTCGTAGTCCTAGGTGGAGCTAGATATTTGCTGCGAATATCTTTTTGCGAAACGTCTCACGCTATTTAATAAAGATTTGCGGTGGAACTCAATTTCTTCTTTATTCCCCTGACTCATAAGCTTCTTCCAAGCGATAATAGTCTGCTAATGGGAACTTAGAGTCAACTGGTAAATAAACATAATCATGCTCTGTCTGACCTGGTAATTTGATAGCATATTCTACACGTTCATTGGAGCCAGCCACCGTTGCAAATTCCCGTTCATACTGATTAGCTGTCAAAATATCCTCGATGATCTGACCGAGTTGCAATTCCCCCATAATCCCACGGGTTTTAGTGTTTGAAAGTACTTTGTTGAGTGTTCCTACATCACGCGCAATATGCCGCATCTCTCCCAAGCCTTGATTGACTGATTCTAATTGCTTAGATACTGACTCAAACGATGTTTGAAGACGAGTTTGAAGAGTCTTCTCCAGTTTTTCTTCCACAGTTTGGCGCATTTGTTCTAAACGCAATTCGTTAGATTCTTGAATTTGCCGCATCCGCTCGTCTGTCTTATCACGATTTTTTTGTGAGATGGTCACCGACTTCTGTACGTAAGTCTGTCAAATCTCGATGCAAAGCCGTATGAAGGGCACTCAAACGATCTCCTAAACTTATTTCTAAGTTTTTGTTGCAGTAATGCCTGTTGAGTCTGCTGTTCCAAACGGTAATCAATTTGATCTGACAAGCGATCTGATTCTTCTTCCAATAGTCGTTTTTACCTTATGCCTCGCTTGCCCTTGCCAAATGAAGAAGAAAGAGGATGTTAGCAATTAACAGAATGATGATCAATATATCCATTTTATTTCCTATCTTTGCTATATATTATCACCACATATCCCGAGTCAAAAGACAAAGAAATGGGCTTTACCTATAAATTCGTTAGAAGCATAAACTTTTTAAAGAAAAAGTTTGTTTCATTTAAAAGGATATTTTGCTCCTTCAATTGTCAAGTGGATGTCCTTCGTCGGCATAAACGCAATATACTTCATGCCATCTACAGGATCAATCTTGTGCTTCCTGACGGCCGATAGGTCATCACATTTTGTTCATCCACCAAAAAGATTCGTTCCATAAAAGGGGATATGGCTGGGTTACTAGGGAGAAAACATTGGCCAGCGCATGATCCATTCGGCCACCAAAAGCACCATAAATCATTATGTTGGCGTCTGGATAACGTTCGAAACAGGCAATAACTGCCAACTCTAAATCTGTATCATCCTTTTTCTGGTTGAGCCTGTATTATAGCTCCAGCCTTTTCCTGAATCCGCTGAAATTCATCCTGCGTTACCGAATCAAAATCTCCCACAGCCAAATCTGGATCAATCTCTCGATCTATCAGATAGAGGCTCCCACGATCCACGCCTATCCAAATATCAACATCTGTGGGAAGTGTCTCCAGCTGACCACCGGCAACCACAGCAATCTTAGTCATGTAATGCTTCCCGTAAAGTTTGAACTTGGTGATGGACATCACCTTTAAATACATAGCTTCCTGCCACAAAAACGTTAGCTCCGGCTTCCTTAGCCAATTTGATCGTTTGATTATCAACGCCTCCGTCGACTTCAATGTCAAATTGTAGTCCCTCTTGCTCACGAAGGCTCGCAAGTTCACGTATCTTGACCAAAGTCTCAGGTAAGAATGCTTGTCCGCCGAAACCTGGGTTAACAGTCATAACTAGAACCTGATCAACTAGATTCAATACATGCCTAATCGCTTGAACTGGTGTCCCTGGATTCAATACAACGCAAGCCTTAACACCTGCAGCTCTGATTTGTTGCAGGGCGCCATGGATATGTGGAGTTGCTTCAACATGAATACCGATAATATCTGCACCAGCTCGAACAAATTCTTCTATATGCTTCTCTGGGTTAGATACCATCAAGTGGCAATCAAAAACCAACTTGCTATGCGGACGCATACTCGCCACTACACCTGCTCCAAATGTAATATTAGGGACAAAATGGCCATCCATTACATCGATATGGGCATATTCTGCTCCTGCTGATTCCAGTCTTTTTAAGCTCGCTTTCAAAGTTTGCATAATCTGCACTAAGAATGGATGGTGCGATTTTATATTGTGTCATATTTTTCCTCTATCTATTTATTTTAGTTTTTTGCTACTTTCTTGTAGGTTTCTCTACGATTTTCAATCTCACTGAGAAATTGGAGATAATTATCAAAGCGAAAAGTTGCTATTTGGCCATCTTCGACTGCTGGCTTGACTGCACAACCTGGTTCATGCGTATGAGTGCAGGTCCGAAACTTACAGGAACGACTCCGTTCTGCGATTTCTGGAAAGGCCTGGTTTAATTCATCTGCCTGGCTTACTTCATAATCTATTGATGAGAAACCCGGTGTATCCGCTATTTTTTTCCTCCATTTAGATTGTATAAGCTAACTGCTCGTGTCGTATGTCGACCACGTCCTAAACTCTCGGAAATCTCTCCTGTTTCCAGTTGCAAATCTGGCGCAATTTTATTTAAAAGCGTAGATTTTCCAACACCTGTTTGCCCCATAAAAACCGTAGTTTTCATTGATAAAATAGGCATCAGTTCATCCACACTCCTTGCCACATCGTAGCCAATAGAACGATAGACTTGTAAAGAAGGCATCAAGCTCATCTCCCACCTCTAGTAAATCCAGCTTGCTGAGATACAAAATCGGATGAATCCCTTTATGTTCCAAAAGAACTAGAAAAGCGATCTAACAGGTTGGCGTTAAAATCCGGCTCTTTGCGCTCATAATGACAACTGCTTGGTCAATGTTCACAATGGGCGGTCGAACAAGGCTGTTTTTTGCGTTCTGCTATTTTTAAAAATATAGCCTTCGGAATCTTTTTCAGCTGAAAAACTCGACTTCGTCTCCAACATATGGCGTCTGCCCTTTTTCGGAAATTACCACGAGCTCTGGTTTGATAAACTTTCCCATTGCTTTCTACATAATAAAAAGCCAGCTAGGGACTTAATAATTTTTTTCCTTGCAAGAGAACTCCTTTAAGATTAGTACCTCCATTATACCATAAAATGTCTATTGCTTTCTCATTGGCATTTTTAAAAATATGTTATAATAGAAAGCAAGCGGAGGTGGTGGAACGGCAGAACACGCATGCTTCAGGCGCATGTGCCCGTACGGGTGTGAGGGTTCAAATCCCTTCCTCCGCATAAGACAAAAAAACGAGAGAGCATTTTTGCTTTCTCGTTTTTCTTTTCATATTCTATTAGAGACCTTCTGCTTTTAAAGCATCACTCAAACGAGCAAATGTTTCTAAATCAAGCGATTCTCCACGAACATTGGGCGCTAAATCTATCGTTTCAAGGGCTCTTTCAAGCTTTGCTTTAATCTCTTCTGACTTTCCAAAATAACTAGTCAGATTGTTCCATAGGGTCTTCCTGCGGTGGACAAAAGCTGGCCTTGGAGACCTTGAAAAAGAATTTCTCGTCCTGTGCTGCAACTGCCGGCTGGTCTCTGCGCACCATCTTGAGAATGGCCGAATCCACATTAGGCGCTGGCACAAAAGACTGTCCGTGGCACGATAAAGGCAACCTTGGCTGTCATATAATACTGGACCGCAATCGACAAACTGCCATAGGCCTTGGTATTCAGCTGAGCCGAAATCCGATCCGCCACTTCTCTGCATCATCACGACAAACTCACTAAAAAGGAATCCCTGCTCTCAATCAAATGCATAAGAATCGGCGTCGTGATGTAGTAGGGCAGATTTGCCACTACCTTGATAGGTAGGTCTGGATTTTTAAACTCTGCTATGTACTGGGCCAAATCAACCTTGAGAATATCCTGATTGACCACTGTCACATTGTCAAAAATCGCGCAGAGTATCCGCCAAAATCGGTACCAAACGATCATCAATCTCAAAGGTCATGACCTCCGCGGCACTTTCTGCCAAAAATTCTGTCAAAGCCCCAATACCAGGACCAATTTCGATGACATTGACCTTTTGTCAATCTCGGCTGTATCCACAATTTTCTGGAGGATATTAGTATCCGTCAGGAAATTCTGACCGAAAGATTTTTTTAAAGGTGAAACCGTGACGCTCCAGAATGGCACAGGGTCACACTATGGTCTGCAATACGCATGTTCTCTTTTCTAATTATTTATTCATTTATCTTTTAAGGAGGTCATTTGCCCTAGCAAGGTGTAGAGTTTTTTTCTGCTCTTCTTCCTCGTAAGCAAATGCATTAGCCTTAACTTCTTTGCATTTCTCGTCATACAAAAAGCCCTCATAGTCATCCTCTGTAGATAAGGCTGTATAGACTTTTCGCCATTTCTTCGGGCTAATTGAAAATTTTTGACTTAATTTTATACAGATTTTTCATAAAAGCGCTGAGGTGATCATAGCGGCGCATATCTACTTTGACATTGGTCACACGGATTGCCTGTACCTTAATACCTTTCCACTGTTTCCGCATATAAAGTGACAGCATCAACAAGGCCAGTTTATTCTGATAATAGGTCTTAGCAGGGCTGTAATGTTTTTGGCCAGATAAATTTTCAAAATCAAGCTTTATGAAAGGATACAGCACCAACCCTTGAGAAGAAATATTAATAATCCGACTGTTCTCAGACTTTTTCTAGCAAGCCTCTCAACAAGATAGAAAGTAAAAAGGGAGCAACCACGTTGGTCGCAAACTGCTTTTCTAATCCATCTTTGGTCATCACAGGGACTTTTGATTGATAAATCAAAAATCAGCCGCATTGTTAATTAAAAACATCTAAAGTCTCTTCTTTTGGATATACTGTTCTACCGCTTTCTTGACACTCTCCAAAATCAGATAAATCAACCAAGATATAATCTACATGCGGATTTTCTGTTTGTTGACGGATTTTCCTCACAGACTTGCTCAGCAGCTTCTTTTCGCCGGCAAAATAAGGTCACTGACCAGCCCCTTTTCAGCCAACTGTTTTGCAGCCTGATAGCCAATCCCACTATTACCGCCCGTAATAATTACTTTTTTCATTTTCTTACTCCGTTAGACTGAATATTTACGCATAGTTTCTTCCACTTCCGCCAAGGTCACCCCAAATAATTCCAAGCGTTTGAGGAGCTGCTTGCCATTACAATATCCCATACGGAGCTGCTTCACCCAAATACTCTCGACGCTGACGGCTGTCACTTCCCATAAGCAAACCTAGTCGCACAAGATCGCTTTTTGGTGATATCAAAATTATCCTCATCATCGAAATATCCGACCAGCCCAGCCAATGCCTGCTGTAAATCCTCAAATGAAGCGTGCTCTACTCCGAGCGACCGACCTTTGTTCTTAGACTTTGGGAGTTGCCTCATCTCGTCGGAGAAAGGCATGCTGAGCAGTTGGCACAGCCTCCATAATTATTCGACGGATACGCTCACCATTGTAGTCTGGATCGGTAAAGACGATAACGCCACGTAGCTGGTGCAGTTTCTTTATCCGCTCAAGATCTTCTTCATTGATCGCAGATCCTCTCGTCTCGTAAGTATCAACTTGGTAAAATCGCTGCAGATTGGCTGTATCATCCTTGCCCTCAACGACGATTACCTGAGGGATTTTTTCTTCTCAGTCAAGCCCAAACACCTTCTTTGCATTATCATAGGTTGCTTGTGCCACTTCTTCGACAGGCAGTCCACGCAGCTCAGCAATTTTCTCTACCACATAGCGAGTATAGGCTGTTTTATTTTCTCGGCCACGCTTGGGAACAGGCGCTAAGTAAGGCGCATCAGTCTCGACGAGATTTTTGTCCAAAGGCAGATTCTGAGCTGCCTCCTGAATATCTGTCGCTTTTTTTAAAATGTGACGACTCCAGAAAAAGGAAATCATCATTCCTAGCTCGATAAAGCGCTCTGCCATTTCCAAAGAACCGGAATAAGAGTGCATAATACCACCTGAGGGCCGACACCCTCACTCTTGATAATCTCATAAGTATCTTTCAAAGCGTCACGTGTGTGAACAACAAAGGGTAGGTTCAGCTCTTTGGAGAGCTGGATTTGCCGGCGAAATACCCGCTCCTGAACATCTTTTGGAGCTGTCATCCAGTGATAGTCCAGCCCAATCTCACCCAGAGCCACCACCTTGGGGTGACGAAGCTTGTTCAGCAGATAAGCTTCCACCGCCTCATCATAAGTCCCAGCCTCAGTCGGATGCCAGCCCAAGGTCACATAGACTTCTGGGTACTGGTCAGCTAACTCAAGTGCTCTTTCAATGGTCGGTTGATCAAACCCAACAACATTGTGCGCAGTAACACTAAGTTCTTTAGCCAGTTGCAGTTCTTCTGCTTCCCGACCTGAGAATTCATCCACATTTAAATGTGTGTGTGTGTCAAAAATTTTCATTTTTTACCCTTGCCTTTTCTTCTAACTATTATACCAAAAGCTAAACAAAAAATCAGTGGTCTCGAGTTTCCACTGATTTTTCTTGTTATAATCGTTTTGATTAAGCAGCCAAAACTTTGCGTCCTTTTACGACGACGAGCTGCCAATACGCGACGACCGTTTTTAGTTGACATACGGTTACGGAAACCGTGTTTACGCGCGCGACGGATTTTACTTGGTTGATAAGTACGTTTCACGATGAATACCTCCTCTTAGATTCTTGTATTCGTTTAGCCGGCTAGTTGTGATCAGTTACTAAACATACTTTACTATTCTATATGATTCTAATCGTATTTGTCAATAGTTCCAGAAAAATAAGTTTCCTTTTGAGAACGGAATCATAGAGGCCTTGTTGCTTCATAAAATGGAATCAAGGCAGACATTGCTTCTTGTAAATCAGACAAGACCTCTTCTTTAGAATTGGCTCTAGACAGATTGATATCGTATTTAGCTAAGACCTTGCGGATCTGGCCTTCTTGAATCTTTTTCAGTAATAATTGGCGATTATCTTCCGTTCCATCAAACCTCTGACTAACTCCCTTTTTCCTGTGCAAAATAATACACTGGCTCTTTAATCGGCACCTGTAAGATACGATTTTGCTTTGAAAGACTATATTCGTCTTTTTTTCGTTCCATGAAGCTAACCTCAAGTGACACTCCAAAATCTTCTGCAGTTCCATATAAACGCAAAGCAAACATGGGTTCTGTTATCTCTCCATAACCTTTCACATAATTCCAAAAAGTGAGGGCGCAAGATTTGGGCTTGGTTCATCCATTGGCTCGCTCTTTCCAAACTCAAATTTGGATAAATCGTTTAGAAAATCTTTAGCCAAATCCATAAACTCTTTACGAGCCGCTTTGGCCTTTTAGATTTTAAATCAACATGACTTCCCGAAGATCTCCTGTTTTTCTGGCGCAATATACTTAGTCCCTTGGTAGGGAAGATAGGCTTTTATAGCTGGGAACAATGACATATCAATTCCTTCTTCTAAAATACGTAATGATAAAAAAACGAACGTACTTTTGCAACATCATGCTAAAAAAGTAGGTTCGTTCAAATTTACTTTATTCGCTATCAATATCCACAACGACATAGCGATTTGGTTCATCGCCTTCTGAATAGCTGGTAACTCCATCCATTTTAGAAATAATGCGGTGAATAATTTTGCGTTCGTTATTTGACATTGGATCAGTCGGCTGGCTACGGCGTTCTTCCAACGCCCTATTCGCCAATTTCTGCGCATAGCTTTTGCAACACTTCAGCCCTGTGTTCTACATAATCATTAACATTGATTGAAATATAGAAACTTTTCTCATAACGAACATAGAGGTAATTTTGAGCCAATAATTGCAAGGCTTTAAGAACTTTTCCGTGATAGCCAATGACACGTCCTGGTTCATTGGTATCGATCTGCATATTGATCGTACGGCGGTTGTAGTTCGATGTCAAAACTCGCTTCAACATCCATTTCATTAACGATTTCTTGTACATAGTCTGTGACTTCCGCTACAACCTCATCGATATTATAGCTTTCTTCTTCTACTTCAATACCAAGATCTGCAAAGTCTTGTTTCGTCAGATTTGTTGGTTCTTCTGGTTCGCTATTTTGTACCTGATCTTTAATGAGTTCAATTGTTCCTGTTTCTTCCAGAATAGTGTTGGCCTGTTTGTCATGTTTGAGAATCTCAGCCTTCACTTCATCTGAAACTTTCTCACCTTCTCCTTCGATTTTTCTTAATCGCTGCAACAACTCGTCCTAAATCAACTGTTTCTTCGCTGACGCTTTTAACGGGTTCGTTTTTTTGCATTGATTTCGTCAGGCACACCTTTAACAGCTTTTTGATTCGCTTTTAACCATCGTTGTTTCGCTAATAGGTTCTACATCAACTTGGGCAGGCTTTTTACCAAATAAACCTAGAAAACCTTTTTTTCTCACGAGAAATAACAGTAATATGTGCTTTCATTCGAGGAATATCTAATTGACGCAATCCTTCTTGAATCGCTTCTTCTACGCTCGCTCCTGTAAATACAACCATTTGCAAGAGACCTCCTTATTTTTCTTTTCTGTGCTTTTTCGGAAAGCACGTTTTTCTTTTCTTCTTGTTCACGCTCTGCATTAAAGCTTAGCTTCACGTTCTGCAATCATCTTAAAAGGATTGCTCAAAATTAATGTCTGAAACCACTTGATAAGCATTTGATACCATCCAATATAGGGCTACACCACTGGAGAAAGTCAGGGCAAACCAAAAAATCATCAAAGGCATCACATAAGTCATTGCGGTCATCGCGCCATTTCTTTCAGCTAGTCCCTTATTATTCAGCCAGCTACTTAAAAAGTAAAGAGGGCTGCCAATACCGGCAGTATATAATAAGGATCCGTTTCTGCTAGATTAAGCCATAGGAAATGTCCTGTCTTTAAGAAAGCAACTCGTGTCAACGCTTGATACAAGGCAATCAAAACCGGCATCTGGATGAACAGAGGAATAAAGGATGCAAGTGGATTTTACACCTAGCTCTTTATAAAGTCGTTGAGTCTCTGTTGCTAGGAGATTTCGACTCTCCATATCTTTTCCAGGATACTTAGCCTGCAAGGCCTTGATATGAGGTTGTGCTTCTTGCATCTTTCTAGATGAGTTCATCTGGATCTGGAAAACCGGCAAAAGAACTGTTCTGATAATAATGGTAAAGAGGATAATTCCAATTCCTACGCTACCATTAAAAGATAAAAATCGGATCGTTTCAGCGAAGAAATAAACAAATCTCTCCCATAAATCAGTCGATTGTGTTGTAACTTCATTTGTTCCGCAAGCGGTCAATACAAGTGAGGATAGGAGCAGGACACCTGCCATTTTACTCTTCTGTTTCACTAATAGTCCCTTCCTGATAGATTTTAGCTAGTTTCAGCACATGCAGCAAATTTTTCTCAATTTCTTTGTAATTCAGCTCTTCCACTCCCTTACGAGCAATGACTACAAAGTCAACTGGTTGCAACTGCTTTCCATATTCTATTAAGACATGACGTAATTTTCTCTTAATGCTATTTCTCGTAACCGCATTGCCCAGTTTCTTACTGACTGAAAGCCCTACACGAAAGTGTTTTTGATCTTTATTCAATTTATAGATGACAAAATCGTTTATTAGCCACACTTTGTTTATCATTAAAAATTGCATTAAAGTCTTTTCTCACTCTTGACGCGATAGCTTTTTCTCAAAATTCAACTCCATCTACCAAAAATTATATCTATTATACCATATTTTTCAAAAATCCAATCTTAGCAGGCATTTACAAGATTTTCTCACATTTTTCCATCTTATATTTAAAAAGTATAAAAAAGCATTGTTATTCCTATCTTTTTCTTAGATTTCAGCTTTCTTCACACAGATTAATTTGCATCCATTCAACAAATTCTTTAAAAAGAACAGAAAGAAACAACACGTCAAAATCTACAATAGGATCCTCTCCTGCTAACTTTTCTCTCGGTTTAATTTGTTCATCAAACACTAAATATACTTAATTGCTCATGTCCCCATTCATGACCATGATTGTCCCAGACATCACTTTTTGATAGTCTGTTCACTTATTTGACATTCTTTATTGATAAAAGATTTTATACTATCATTTCCTACACTGATTTCTGTACAATAACAAATCAAGCCACATCCCTCATCCTTGATAAAACCTTATCATTCCAAGTAAAAACCCGCAAAACATGATTGCGGGTCTATTTTTATTGAATGTTTTTGAGCATATTCTCAATGTGCTGGATGGATTTTTCACGGCCTAGTAGGTAAATGGTATCTGGCAACTCTGGTCCATGCATTTCACCTGAAACGGCAATTCGGATCGGCATAAATAGGTTTTTGCCCTTGATCCCTGTCTCTTTTTGGACAGCTTTTGATTTGCGGGAAGATATTTTCTGTCACAAAATTCATCGTCTGTCATAGCTTCCAGTTTTGCTTTGAAGGCTTCCAACACCATCAGGAACAGTTTCACCAGCCATCACTTCTTTCTCTGCTTCCGTCAACTCTGGGAAGTCCGCAAAGAAGAGGTCTGTCAGTGGCACGATTTCATCCACTGACTTCATTTGCGGTTTGTAAAGCTCTACAAGCTTTTCTGCTTTATCTGTCAAACGTCCTGCTTCTTCCAAGAATGGCTTCGCCAGAGCAAAGATTGTGTCAAAATCCGCATTTCTTTGATGTACTCATTGCTCATCCAGTCTAGTTTCTTCTGGTCAAAAAGCAGCTGGGAGACTTGCTGAGGCGCTTTTTCATCAAAGAGATCAATCAATTCTTGACGAGAGAAGATTTCATGCTCGCCACCAGGATTCCAGCCCAGCAGTGCAATAAAGTTAAAGACCGCTTCTGGTAGGTAGCCCTTCTTACGATAATCTTCGATAAACTGCAAGGTATTGGTATCACGTTTGGACAGCTTCTTACCTGTTTCAGAGTTGATAATCAAGGTCATATGCCCAAATTCTGGTGCTTCCCAGCCTAAAGCTTCATAGACCATGAGCTGCTTAGGTGTGTTAGCAATGTGGTCATCCCCCCGAATAACGTGAGAAATTTCCATCAGATGATCATCAATAACCACAGCAAAGTTGTAGGTTGGATAGCCATCTTTCTTCTGGATAACCCAGTCACCACCGATATTGCCACCTTCAAACTCAATTTCACCCTTAACCATGTCCGTCCACTTGTAGACGCCAGCTTCATTGACAGCTAGACGAACAGTTGGAACGATTCCCGCTGCTTCGCGCTCAGCTATATAAGCAGCTTTTTCTTCTTCGCTCATGCCAAGGTATTCGTTGATGTAGCGAGGTGTTTCTCCTGCTGCTTCTTGACGTTCACGTTCAGCTGCTAATTCTTCCTCAGTCACATAGGACTTGTAAGCCAAACCCTTGTCCAAGAGTTCATTGACATATTTTTGATAAATATCCAAACGCTCAGACTGGCGGTAGTTTTCGTGAGTCTCAGGACTTTCATCCCAGTCCATACCCAGCCAGCGCAGATTTTCAAGCTGTGAGCGTTCCCCGTCTTCTACATGGCGCTTACGGTCAGTATCCTCGATACGAATAATGAATGTCCCACCATGATGACGAGCGTAGAGGTAATTAAAGAGCGCAGTCCGCGCATTTCCGATGTGTAAGAGCCCAGTCGGACTTGGTGCATAACGCACACGAATAGCTTTTGCCAAAACTAATCTCCTTTATTTTCTTCTATTTTTCTATTTGAGGAGTGAAGCATCCTCTTTTCAATCGTTTCTATTATAAGCATAAGTAGAAAAAAAGATTACCTGCAAGCAATCTTTTTAACACTCTGGATGATAAAGAACAGTCTATCTAACTTCGTGAATTCGCCCAGTATCAACATCATAAATGGCTCCAGAAATTTCTATATCTTCTGGAATCAAGTCTGACTGACGTAGCAAAGTCATATCTTCTAGCACACTTTCTCTCACATCCGTAAAAGGCAAAAAGTCTTGACCACTAGCATCGACACCTAACTCTTGTCGAAGATGCTCCACAAAAATCTTTTATTGTTGAAAGTCTGGGCACCACAATCTGTATGATGCAAAAATCACCACTTCTCTTGTTCCCATTTGCTGCTGAGAAATCACTAATGACCGAATAATGTCATCTGTTACCCGTCCACCAGCATTTCTCAAAAATATGGGCATCCCCAGCGCTAATCCCAAAGCTGGTGCTACATGAAGACGGGAATCCATACAAGTCACAATCGCTACTTTTTGTTTTTAGGGCTTTAGCGGCAAGTGAGCCGTCCCATGTAAGTCAACATAGGCTTGATTAGCTTTTCATGAAAATTTTTCAAAATAAGACATATTCACCTCTGGATTGTTTTTAGATTATTAATTTGATCTTCAAATAAATTAATCTTATCATACCAGCTTCACACCACTTTGTCAGCAATAAAGCTTTGGATATGGGTTCACCAGTTCCACAGAGAAAAATTGACAAATCTTTCTCCAATGCCAAGCTGAAAGCAACTATCGGTTTTATGAAGGATATCAAACAACCAAGTTTTGACCTTAAAAACTTCCCTAACTTTAAAAAAGAGAGAACCTTTATGAACGGTTCTCTATGCTAGCTTTTATCACCCACTACTGTTGACAAAGAGCCATTAGTTATAACTTCTTAAAAATAGCGAGCAACGGGCCATTGTTCAAAAGCCAAAATTCTCATAGGTTTTACGGGCCTGTGCATGACCTGGATCACCACCCGTCTCAACCATGACCATTTCCATTCCTTTTTGTTTAATCTGATCACAAGCATAGGTCATGAGCGCTTTTCCGATACCTTGACGCTGATATCTTGGAGCAACAGCTAGGATATAAATCTCACCCATCTTATCCTCTGGGTGCAAGCGAATGTGAATCCAGCCAGCTAATTCTTCCTCCAGAAAAGCTAACCAGACAAACTGACTCTCTTCATCTAAGAGCGCTGTCAGGTCATTGATTTGCCTTGTTTCCACCCTTGAGGATAAAAATTGTCATAAACAAACTTAGGGAACTCCTGTTTCCATTTTGGGAAAAACTGGAGACTAAGCCTGAATTGACAATTCTAAAACAGCTTCTTTATCCGATTTTTGATAAGGTTTTATAGTAATTGTCACTTTTTTTCCTCACGTTTCTTGAATCCGCCAAAAATGTCACGAACGAATTCGCATCCGTCGGTGCGAACAGCCACATTATAAAGGCGGCATTGACTTTTCAAGGGTTGATCGACCTTCATAAAATTTTTCAAAAATAAGACATATTCACCTCTGGATTGTTTTTAGATTATTAATTTGATCTTCAAATAAATTAATCTTATCACCTTTGGTATCGTTTATCAGAACTGACGCTTTCTAGTGAAAAATCTTCATTTTTATTCTCTGGTAGAAATATATGTCCCCAAAACTTTGGCAAAGGTTTCTACATTCAAACTTTGAACATAGATTTCTCCCGTCCCACGGAAAGTATTGACAACACCTTCACCTGTACCAACTGACTGTAAAAAGCCATTTTCTAGATGAATATCATAAGTCAGTTCCTTACTCCATGCAACAACATGGGCATTGTCAATCGTCATTTCTTGGTCTTGCAATTCGATCTTTTTGATGGCTCCAAAAGCATTGACCAAAAGCGTTCCTTCACCCTCTGTTGTCATAACAAAGAAACCACCTTGGCCACCAAATAAAGCACGTCCAAAAGACTGACGCTCCATAGTATAAAAAGCAGAGCCATCTAAGGCAAGAAAGGCACCATCATTTAAGCGGTATTGATGGTCACCTATTTCTAATGCCATAACTTGACCTGGAACATTTGGCGCTAAAGCAAGTACACCACCGTCAACCTCCGAAGTAGCCTCAGTGATAAAAAGTACTTTCACCAGATACCATAGAACGGCCGACTGCTTTTGACTAACTTCCCAAGACCAGAACCCTTGGCATTCAGTTTCGTATTTAACTTAACGCTTGGAGAATGATACACCATCCCTCCACGCTGAATATAGGCTTTTTCACCTTTATCTAGCGCTATTTCTACAAAAGGAAATTGACTATTATTCTCAATAGTAAAAATTCATGCGGTTATCTGACATCTGTTTTCTCCTTTTATGTCTTTTTGAGGAGGCTAGTTTATTGTCTCCCTTGGCCTCTTAGCCTATCTATCACGATTATAGCACTGGTAAGTTTTTCTTCAAATCTAAAAGCAAATATCTTACAAAAATACCTTCTTTAACACTTCCCCAATCGTTGTCACACCAATGACTTGGATATTGTTTGGAACTTTGAGGCCATTCAGAGAGTTTTTAGGAGCATAGACTTTGGTAAAGCCCAGTTTTGCCGCCTCGTTGATGCGTTGCTCGATGCGGTTAACCCGGCGGATTTCGCCAGTCAGGCCAATTTTCACCGATAAAGCACTCTTGAGGATTGGTAGGTAAATCCTTGTAGCTGGAAGCAATGGCTACCGCCACCGCCAAATCAATGGCTGGCTCATCTAGCTTGACGCCGCCAGCTGATTTGAGGTAGGCGTCTTGATTTTGCAGGAGGAGCCCTGCCCGCTTTTCCAGAACCGCCATGATGAGGCTGGCTCGGTTAAAGTCCAGTCCAGTCGTGGTTCGCTTGGCATTGCCGAACATGGTCGGTGTCACCAAAGCCTGCACCTCAGCCAAAATCGGCCGCGTTCCTTCCATGGTGACGACGATAGATGAGCCTGTCGCGCCGTCCAGCCGCTCTTCTAAAAAGACTTCACTTGGATTGACAACCTCAACTAGCCCACCAGACTGCATTTCGAAGATACCAATCTCATTGGTTGAGCCAAAGCGATTTTTAACTGCCCGTAAAAAATACGGAAAGTGTGCTGACGTTCGCCCTCAAAAATAAAGCACGGTGTCCACCATGTGCTCTAGCGTTCGGGGACCAGCTAAGGTTCCTTCCTTGGTCATGTGACCAACGATAAAGGTCGCGATATTATTGGTTTTGGCCAGTTGCATGAGCTCAGCTGTCACTTCGCGAACCTGAGAGACAGAGCCTTGAACACTGGAAATTTCCGGCGACATCACCGTCTGAATGGAGTCGATAATCAGAAAATCTGGCTTGATTTTCTCAATCTCCGTGCGGATATTTTGCATATTGGTCTCGGCATAGAGATAAAATTCACTGTCAATATCACCGAGTCGTTCCGCTCGCAACTTAATCTGCTCAGCTGATTCCTCCCGCTGACATAAAGGACTGTGCCCTGATGAGAAAGCTGAGTGGACACCTGCAGAAGCAGGGGTGGACTTCCCGATACCAGGATCTCCACCAATCAGGACCAGACTGCCAGGCACTACGCCACCACCCAGCACACGATTGAACTCATCCATTTCCGTCTTGGTCCTGTTGACATCAATCGAAGTGACCTCAGCCAGCTTCATGGGCCGGGTCTTTTCGCCTGTCAAGGAAACACGGGCATGCTTGACTTCTGCAGCCTCTACTTCCTCAACGAAAGAAGACCAAGCTCCGCAGTTGGGACAGCGGCCTAGATACTTGGGCGAATGGTATTCACAATTTTGACAGACAAAGGTCGTTTTTCTTAGCGATAGTGATTCTCCTTATTTTCTAATAATCCAAACAAAAGTAGATAAGACCTGACACACTTGCTCTATGTTAGTAAAGCCAGCCTCTTCTAGTAGGTTTGCAACTTCTTGAGGCGAGAGGGTATTCATCAAACTAGCTTGATTCTTATAAGTACGCTGAATTTGTTGCTGATTGGCTCCTAGCTCTGAAGCAAGTGTTTTCCAATAGCCTAGTTGCTGGTTGGAAAAAAGCTAAGAATCAGAAGGCCATCTTCACTTAAAGACTCATAAATTTTTCGAAGAAAAAGCTGGGATTTTCAACAAACTGCAATACTAGCAAGCAGAACAAATCTGATAAGCAGAGGGCAATATTGCTTCTTCAAATCGACTATTAAGATACTCCGCTTGAGGGCAGATAAACCTGTCTTTTAAGCTCTTGCAGCATCGCCTCACTTGGCTCCACAACCGTCAACCCTGCCTTTTAGGAAATAAGGATGCCAAACCATTCAACTCAGCCGTCTGGCTTACTAAAGCTAACACCTTATCGACTTTTTAAACTGGGGGCTAATCTAAGCAATACTCCTCGGAAAAATCACATCTAGCATCACATCGTAGCCTGGAATTTTCTGACGAATTTCTGTTGCATAATCCTTGTTCTTAAATTCTTTCATATTTTTCTTCTATCTCAAAAATCCTTTTTATTAAGATTCTTTTTACAACGAAACATCAAATCTTCAGTTCACATTCAATAAACTGGCAAAAAAATCAATCTGCTGATCAGCTACAAACTGGCGGATAAGCATACGATGGGCTACAAGAGCTACCGTCTCGTAGTCTCTGTATTTGCTTATGGTTTGCAAAAAGCGGGCTTTCATCTGCTCAGCTGTCTCATACCGGACAGGACTTCCTAAAGGAAGCGAGCCTTTATTTTCAAAAACAGCTTCCGAGCCTGCTCAAACTTTTTCTGTCCCACTCTCATATACCTGCCATTCATGCAACAAAGGCTCCACAAAAAGCGGCAGTTGGCGGTCTCGAATCAAATAGGAAGCCGTCTCCAAAGCTCGCGTCACAGAAGATGAAATCAGAATTTCCGCCTGTTCCAGCAGAGGATTAGCAGCTGCCTCTGTCGCCATCCGACGACCAGCAGCCGACAAGGGAGCCAAATCTAGTCCAAAGCCAGTATAGCCAGCTTCTTCCAAAAGTGAATAATCTGGCTCTCCGTGGCGGATAAAAATGATTTTTCATACTAATGTCCTGTCGATCCAAATCCGCCAGTCCGCACGCCTTCAGCCTCATCTCCATCCGCAATCAGAAATGGTGCAAAGACAGCCTGCACCACACGTTCGCCAACTTCGAGGACGACTTCCTGATCTGTGATGTTTTTCATCTGAGCAAAGATATGCCCTTCGTTTCCTGGATTGCCATAGTAGTCGCCATCAATGACCCCAACGGAGTTAATCAAGACCAGACCTTTTTTCCGAGGATTGGACGAGCGGTCGTAAAGATAAAGCACCTCGCCCGGCTGCATATAGGCTTTGATACCAGTCGGAACTAACTTAATCTCCCCTGGCGCAATGACGATACGCTCTGCCACTTTCAAGTCGTAACCTGCTGCATGAGCCGTCTCTCTTGGGCAGCAAATCTTTGTTGTAAAGCTGGAAACCAGCTCAAATCCACGAATTTTCATAGAGTTCTCTTTTCTATTTTTGCTGTCCCTATTATACTAAATTCGAAAAACAAGCAAAAAACCGCCGATTGGGCGGTTCTCCTAGTATAGATCTCTGATGATCTCTCCATTATCCAGATAGGTAAACTGCTCCGTCAAATCTGATGTGAAAACTTGATACATTTCCTTAAAGCTCAAGGCCAGCGAGTGGTGATCAAGATCCTCGCGTTTAATCCAGAACACTTCTCCTTCGTCGGACGAGACCAGCTCTCCTTCAAAACGATTGGTTTTGTAAAGAAAAACGACGTAACGTTCATCCTTTTCGGTATAAAACTGCTTGACACCGCATAACCTAGGCTCATAGATGGTCAGACCTGTTTCCTCCTTGATTTCCCGTATCACTGATTTGACAAAGGATTCACGATTTTCAACATGGCCGCCTGGAAAGCAAAGACCGGTCCAATCATCATTTACTTTATTTTGCACTAAAATGCGGTCCTCATCATAAATCATGCACATATTTGTTAAAATAACTCGCTCCGCTCTTGACATCTCTGCTCCTCCATCTACCGACCGATCCGCTCGGCCTACTTGTGACTCATTATAACATAAAAAGACATCAAATTGATGAAAATCTAGATTTCTCAGCCTTTCCAGCAAAAACCGCCGATTGGGCGGTTCTTATAGGAGATTATTATGAAAAAAAGAAAAAAGTTTTAGGATTTCTAAACAAAGTTAGAGTTCTTTTTGTTTATGGTCTTAGTATAAAAAGACTTATCTTTAAATTTTCCTAAAAACAAATCACAATATGTAATTTTTTTACAATTCTTGTAGTAAATATTGGAAAAAGCTCTAAATTTCCTTTTTCTTCATTTATTAAGAACTCTGGATGCCACTGAAGGCCGATGATCCAGCGACCATCTACCGACTCAATGGCTTCAATGGTATTATCTCTAGGATCAAAGGCTGTCGCTCGAAAATTAGAGCCAAGTCCTTGATACTTTGACGATGAACTGAGTTAATCCGACTTGCCCTACCAAACAAACGCTCCACTACACTTCCTTTCTCTGTATAAATAGAATGAGAAGTGCCAAATGGTGCTCCTTGCCAGTGATGATCAATATGCTGATTAAGAGTACCACCAAAAGCGACATTTACCAACTGCAGACCTCGGCAAATAGCCATAACTGGCTTGTTTTGACGCAGAGCTCTTTTTCAGGAGTGCCAGCTCAAACTCATCGCGGGCAATATTGTAATCGTCACTATCAATAGTCTTTTCTTCCCCATAAAACTGCGGGTGAACATTTTGTCCTCCTGACAAAATCAGCTTGTCTATCGTTTCCACATAATCTTCTACTAAACTTTTTATCTCCAAGAGGAATCACCATAGGCAGGCCACCAGCCAACCGTACCCCGTCCACAAATTTACGTGAAACAGATGTGTGAATATTCTTTCCCGTCTCATCTACTGGGCAAAGATTGGCTGAAATTCCAACAATTGTTCTGCACATACCGTGATCCCCCTTATTTTGATATAGTATATCTTACCACGGCATTGTTAAACCGTCCAATAAATTTTTAAAAGCTGGTTATAAAAATATTTATCAAAATTGGGCTAAATAAAAAGCCCTTGAATGAAATACTCATCTCAAACAAGGGAAAAAGTGAATAGATGAATTTCTTACTCAAATACGAATTGATTATGATAAAGTTCTGAGTAGAAGCCACCCAGTTTGAGGAGTTGGTGATGATTGCCTTGCTCAATAACCTCTCCGTCTTTGAGAACGATGATTTGGTCAGCATTGAGAATCGTCTTGAGGCGGTGGGCAATGACAAGCTCGTTCGACCAGCTACAACAGTTTCCATGGCCTGCTGAATCTTGCTCTCTGTTACCGTATCAACATTGGAAGTCGCTTCGTCTAAAATCAAGACTTGCGGATCCGTCAGCAAAGTTCTAGCAATGGAAATCAGCTGTTTCTGTCCAGTTGAGAAAGTATTCTGATCATCATCTACCAAGGTATCGTATTTGTCTGGCAGACTTTCGATATAGTCATGGATATGAGTCGCACGCGCAGCCGTTTCGACCATCTCCTGACTGGCATCCGGCACACCAAAGCGGATATTGTCCCGAATCGTGCCACTAAAAAGCACCGAATCCTGCAGGACAATGCCCACATGACTCCGTAAGCTATCCAACTCATAGTCCCGAATGTCGCGACCGTCAAACTCAATGCTACCACTGTCCACATCGTAAAAGCGATTGAGCAGGTTCATAATGGTCGTCTTACCTGAACCAGTAGGGCCAACAACAGCTGTCATCTTGCCCTTAGGAGCAGAGATAGACACATCTTTGAGGATGGGTTTACCTTCTACATAGGAGAAGTCTACATGCTTAATCTCCACTGCATCCTTAAGCTCTGTGAATGCAGGTGCATTCTTCGGCCGGATTTCTTCTGACGCATCAAACATTTCCTGAATCCGATCAGCCCCTGTAAAGGCCAACTGCAAACTGCCCCAGCTAGCTGCAATCTGGATGATGGGCTGATAATATTGTTGGGAAAATTGTGCATATGTCGTGATTAATCCAATCGCAACAGCTACCTCAATATTCGAGTCATTCAGTAAGAGAGCAGAGCCTGCAAAGATGACAATAGCAGTATTTATCAGGCTCATCCCATTCATAATTGGGAAAAGAAGCCCAGAAAAAGCTCGACCTTTAAATGTCGCTGAACGAACTCTATCATTTTGCTCAACAAAGTTATGAATGACTTCCTCTTGCATTCCTTGAACAATAATCGCTTTTTGCCCAGAAATCACCTCATCCATAAAGGCATTGAGCTGACCAACCTCTTTTTGCTGAAGGTTAGTGTATTTTCGTGCCAAACGTACAATAGCAATTAAAATAAGAAAAAGCCACTGGTGTGCTTGCTACTGTAATCCAAGCTAATTTAGCATGTTGGACAAACATAATGATCACGAGACAAATATAGAGTAAAAACATTGCTCAATACTTGGATCATACTTTCATTCAAAGCTTGAAGAATATTGTCTAAGTCACTCGTAAAACGTGATAGGATATCCCCGTCCTGATGACGATCAAAAAAAGGCAACAGTCAGTTTAGCTAATTTCCCAAAGAGTCCCTTTGCGCATCTCGTTAGTGGAATGAGAAATCACACGTGTCATTAAGACCATATAAATCAAACTAGAAACCGATAAACAAAGAAAAATCAAAAAGAGATTTCCCATAATTGCACCAAAAGTTGTTAAAAGCAAGCTCGTTTCTTCTCCGTGAGAAAAAGCATTCCCCAGCTCCACTAGATGCTGAACAGCCTGGCCGACATAAATTGGGAAAAAGCACTTGCAAAACAGTTGAAACCACCATCATCAGGATGACAATGATAAATGATAGTTTATATTTTTTTAAAAATACTGCCAAAAAGAATTGCATTGTTCGCATTTTATTCCTCCTTTCCCTTTTTGTGTCTCGTAAATTTCGCGATAGACATCGTTAGATGCGACCAATTCCGCATGTGTCCCCTGGCCAATCAGTCGTCCCTGATCCAAGACCAAAATCTTATCTGCATGCACAACTGAGCTAATCTTTTAGTGCAATGATAATCGTAGTCGCCCCTTGCAAATCCTTGTTTAAAGCTTCTTGAACTAGCTTTTTCTGACTTAGCATCAAGTGCTGATGTGAATCATCCAGGATCAAAAATATTGGGATGACTAACAACCCCTCTAGCAATAGACATGCGCTGTTTCTGACCACCAGAGAAATTGCTTCCTCGCTCCTCTACCTCACTATCAAAACTCTCCTTCATGCGATTGATAAATTCACTAGCTTGGGCAATTTGAGCAGCTCGCTCCATCTCAGGCAAGGAAGCATCCAGTTTACCTTGACGCAGGTTGTCAGCAATAGTCCCTTTAAAAAGGATAGCCTTTTGTAAAACAATCGAAATATTCTTACGCAAACTTGCTTGACTCAAATTTCGCAAGTCTTTACCACCAATTTTTATAGCACCTTCCTGAGGATCAAAAAGACGTGGAATCAACTGAGCTAAAGTCGATTTTTCCTGCCCCTGTTGCTCCAACAACACCAATCATCTGACCTGGCGCCACATCAAAATTAATATCTTTCAAAATAGGCGTATCGTCTGTTGGATAAGTGAAAGTTACATGTTCAAAGCTAATACTACCTTCCAAATCTTCAACAGCTGTTTCCTGAAAAGTCATAGCCGGTTCTGTACCTAACACTTCATTAATCCGGCGCATTGATATGATAGCTCTCGTCACACCATTGCCCAAGAAACCGACCATAATAATAGTGAAAATAATTTGATTTAAATAGCCGATAAACGAAGCAATCGCACTAACGATTCCTGCATCAGTTGATACCATACCAGACAAAGCCCAGATAGCTATATAAACGGCTCCATAGCCTACAAACATCATCATCGGCTCAACAACTGAAAAAGCATAGCCAATAAACAGATTTTGTGATAAAAGTTCATCAGAAACCTGTTTAAACTTAGAAAACTGCGCTTGTTCTTGTACAAAAGACTTAACGACCCGAACTCCCCGAAGATTTTCCTTAGCAATGGAGTTCATGCGCTCTAATAAAATTTGAAATTTTTGAAAGCGTGGCCCCATCATTCCCATCATAATGCCTGTCAAACTAGCCACAATGATGATTAAAAGGGCAATAATCCACCAAAGCGACGGTACCGTTGCAATCGCCAAAACAACTGATCCGACAAATAGAATTGGCAAACGAAGCAGGATTTGAAACATCATCATGACCAAATTCTGTATTTGATTGATATCATTGGTCATTCGTACAACTAGATTTCCTGCGTTAAACTGCTCAATATTCGCATATGAAAAAGTCTGAATTTTTCGGAAAGTCTTTTTCTCGTAGATCAGATGAAACGGCTTGAGCTATATAAGCTGCCATCGTTACATTGATCCCTCCAGCTATTAGGCCAACAAACCCCATACCAATGAGCCATCCACCCGTCCGATAAATCGTATCTCCATCACTCACCTGCAAAGCATCCAACACCTGCTTTAATAACCACGGTTGCAAGAGTGAACTTGTAATCATCAAAATTGTCATTACAATTGAACACAAAACAAACCACTTATACTTAAATAAAGCCTTTATAAACATAATTTCCCTATCTTTCTATCCTCTCTCTGTATTCTCTTAACTATATCATAGATAAAAAGTAAAATAAAATTATAAGCCCAACTTTTTAACAGAAAAGAGGCACATTTTACTTTTGTAAACGATTTTTCTTTTAATATGGTAAAATAGAAGAGAATAGTCTAGTTAGAAATGGAAAAATACAAAAATGGATAAACAACGAGTTGCTGTAATCGGTCCAGGTTCTTGGGGAACAGCCTTGTCGCAAGTATTAAATGACAACGGCCACGAAGTCCGAATCTGGGGAAATATTGCCGAGCAGATCGATGAAATCAATCAAGCACATACCAATAAACGTTATTTCAAAGATATCATACTCGATGAAAAAATTAGAGCTACTATAGCTTAGAAGAGGCTTTAGAGGGTGTAGATGCTGTTTTATTTGTTGTACCAACTAAGGTCACACGTCTGGTCGCTAAACAAGTAGCCCAAATCCTTGATCATAAAGTCAAGATCATGCATGCTTCAAAAGGCTTAGAACCCGACAGTCATGAGCGTATTTCAACAATTCTGGAAGAAGAAATTCCAGCAAGCCTACGCAGTGAAATTGTAGTTGTTTCAGGTCCCAGCCATGCAGAAGAAACCATCGTTCGAGATATCACTCTCATTACCGCTGCTTCCAAAGACTTAGAGACCGCTAAATATGTACAAAAACTCTTCAGCAATCACTACTTCCGTCTCTACACAAATACAGACGTAGTTGGCGTTGAGACAGCAGGGGCTTTAAAAAATATCATTGCTGTCGGAGCTGGTGCTCTACATGGTTTAGGCTATGGAGACAATGCCAAAGCTGCTATTATTACCCGTGGTCTGGCCGAAATCACTCGACTTGGTGTCAAACTTGGCGCTAATCCACTGACCTACAGCGGATTGTCTGGCGTTGGTGATTTGATTGTGACTGGAACATCTGTTCACTCACGTAACTGGAGAGCAGGAGATGCACTCGGGCGAGGTCAAAAGTTAGCCGATATTGAAGCCAATATGGGCATGGTTATTGAAGGAATCTCTACAACCAAAGCTGCATATGAACTGGCTCAAGAATTAGATGTCTATATGCCTATCACACAGGCAATTTATAAAGTTATCTACGAACATCAAGATATTAAAGATGCTATCTTTGAAATCATGAACAATGAATTCAAAGCAGAAAACGAATGGGCTTAACCACGTCGCATATAGAAAGGATCTACTAATGTCAAAAGTTAAGAAAGCTGTCATCCCAGCTGCTGGTCTTGGTACACGTTTCTTACCTGCTACCAAAGGCTCTAGCCAAAGAAATGCTCCTATCGTAGACAAGCCAACCATTCAATTTATCGTTGAAGAAGCTCTCAAGTCTGGAATCGAAGATATTTTTGGTCGTGACTGGTAAGTCAAAACGTTCAATCGAAGACCACTTCGACTCCAACTTTGAGTTAGAATACAACCTCAAAGAAAAAGGTAAAACGATTTACTAAAAATTAGTGGATGAGACTACTGGCATTGGCCTACACTTCATTCGCCAAAAGTCATCCGCGTGGACTAGGAGATGCTGTTTTACAAGCTAAAGCCTTTGTCGAAACGAGCCTTTTTGTTGTCATGTTGGGAGATGACCTCATGGATATTACCAATGACAAATCTATCCCACTAACCAAGCAACTGATGAACGACTATGAAGCAACTCATGCTTCAACTATTGCTGTCATGCAAGTGCCACACGACGATGTATCCTCTTACGGTGTCATAGCACCACAAGGCGAGGGCGTCAATGGTCTATACAGTGTTGAGAAATTCGTAGAAAAACCAAGCCCCGAAGAAGCTCCAAGCGATTTGGCCATCATTGGTCGCTACTTGTTAACACCTGAAATTTTTGAAATTTTAGAAAATCAAGCGCCAGGAGCTGGAAACGAAATCCAGTTAACTGATGCTATCGATACCCTGAACAAGACGCAACGTGTATTTGCTCGAGAGTTTAAAGGGGATCGCTATGATGTCGGTGATAAGTTTGGCTTTATGAAGACATCTATCGACTACGCTCTCAAACACCCTCAAGTCAAAGATGACTTAGAGCAGTACATTATTGATTTAGGTAAAAATTAGAAAGCAAACAAAAATAATTTTTATAACAACCAGTAACTAAGCTCTAGGATAATTACATCCTAGAGCTTTTGTTATTAAAAACACTTTTCATACAATAGAAAAGTGACATTCTTTGTGCTCTTTTTGAAACAAACAACTCTTATCCCTCATAAACAGATAAGCGCATTCCTAATTAATTTACTAGCTACATAAACTTAAGAACTCACCTAGTCTATACAGACTAGGTGAGTTCTATTATAAGAATTTTTATTTACCGTATTGACTAAATGAATAGTTCGTATTTGTATATGTGCTAGCGTTTTTAAAAAGCTGAGGCGTTTTTCCTTATTGGCCTCATACCCAAAAACGGTTGTTGGGATTACCTTCCACACCAACAACTGTTGTTTGTGGAACTTGGCTTTGGTACTTGTGGAGCTTCACCGTACTGAATCGGTTTTTCAAAGACCTCGAATAGTCGTAGACTGCTCCTTTGTTCCTACATATCCGAAACGATTGTTAGGGTTACCTTCTGCACCAGCAACCGTTGTTTGTGGAACTTTTTCCGGCTCCTTATTAGGGACTGGTTTTTCTATCTCTTTTTCTGGAGTTGCAGGAGTTGATGGATCTTTATAATTATCTGGTAAAGACGCTCTATACGGATCGTCTTTGCGTCCGGCTGCTACTAACTGAGCTTGCATCTGTGCCTCATAATTCTTAAAATGAGCAAACAGAGACTCTGACCGTGCCAACGCTTCTTTTTGTTATTTCTTCTTCTACTGCTTTTTGCCGCCTGATCATTTCCTTTTCAAAGCAGCATATTTAGTATCTCTTGCCTTTTTGTTCAATAATTTCTTGTTGTTCCAGAGCCTTCCAATGATTTTTGAACAGTTTTTCCAAATATATCTTGATTTTTTTATAGCCATTTGATCAATGTGCCATACTGTCCAATACCATGAGTTCGGATCATAAGTATCCGTTTGTGGTTTAAAAAGCTTTTATAGGTATCTTTTATATTACCATAGAACGGCACATATGGAGTATTTCGTGACGGTCCCATTCCTAACCACAAAGTTCCGCCAAATGATTTTGGTAGATTAGGATTGATTTGGTAAATATGCGCATCAATAACATTTTCATTCCCTAGAGCATATTTATATTGATCTTTACGTACTTTATCGTTTGCGCCATTATCTCCATGTTTCTTTACACCAATTTGATCGTCTGGAATGAAGCGGCCATTCAAATGTTCAAAACGGTTACGTTGAAGTGCAATCGCATCTTCTACTGTAAATTTTTTATTAGGATCTGTTGGCTTTCTAAAAAGTTCATATTCATCATCTTCATAAGTAATTTTTGACTTAGGATCAAGAAGTGTAATTCCAGCATATGTGCGGGAACGGTCGCCTTCTGCGTACTTATCAGGTCCATATGATTTTTGCTATATGGAAATTGCCATCTTTATCTGTTTTGTAGTTTCCTGCTTCTTTAGCTACCTTTTCTACGTCTTTAGAAGCAATAACATTTTCTTTATCATTCAGATTTACATGGCCAAGGTAATATGTATTAGCAAAAACTGCGTATCTATCTTCTGGAACCTTCACTGCTACATATTGGTGGCCAGATAAAATTTCCATATACCAGGTTTCTTTTTGATCAGCAACAACAACTGTATTTCCTTCAGCAGACCCCTTTTTCTTCGATAACCTTTGCAAGCAATTCAATTGCTTCACGAGCTATTTTGCACGGGGTAAAATGACATCCAACATGGCAGCTTCTGGAAGTCCATTCTCTTTAAGAGGATCTTTTGCAAGTACTTTTTATTTGGAATTGCTGTAACAGTAGATGTCATAGAAACTCCAGCTTCATTAAAGCCATGTTCCCCAAAAGCACCATTACTACCATCGCCACGAGCAGAATCATAAGTTGCAGTATATTTCATTTCGTTGGCCGCATGTGGATAAGTGAAACCATTAGATTCATCAACTATTTGGTCACCTTCCTTATAATTCTTTCCTTCAACAACAACATAATTTTTATTGTGTTTTCCCACCATTGGGATAGTAAGGATAGTCTTCCGTACGGCCAAACATGGTTGAACCGTCAGCCGTCAACTGGCGACCAAAAATAAAAACCACAACAAGCTTGAACCGCTTGTATAGGCAACATGAGGATTGCCATCACAGCAATGACAATTTTGAATGTTAACTTCTTCATCGCTAACTCCTTTTTATTTTTGAAAGTCCTAGACTCCCTATATTTACAACCATAGTATACTCCTTTTATTTTTTTGTATTTTGCAAGCGCTTTCAAAATTGTTTATTTATACATTTCACAGATATAAAAACAGCAAAAAGCATACATTTAACACCTATATATTGACTGAGCACTTATATTAAACTCTTCTAAAAATCAACTACCGCTTTTACTTTTTGAGCTATTGGATAATTTTAAAACTAGCTTATATCGATAGATAAAAATCATATTTATAAAAATACCACTTATTAAAAGTGGTAGCAAATTTAAAAAGTTTATTTTATCCATATTCTCTTTTAAAAATCATAGAAAAACTATATTTGTATTATATATTTCTTGAAAAACTTTTATTTTAATAAGTCGCTAACTTAAATTAATGAAACGGTCGCTGAAACAGCATAAAAGATAAGAAAGAGCGCTAATCCTATATAAAGCCAATGTTGCCATTAATCTCTGAGACAAAGTAAAAAGCATAGCGTTCTCCTGAAACCGGCAAAATCACCGCCCCTAAAGCTCCTCCTACAAGACCTCCTAAATGTCCAGCAAGACTGATTCCTGGCAAGAAACTCATAATTAGATTGACAGCCAGTAAGCTCATATAGGATTGCCCCAACTGCTGGATGTAGTAATTGCGTGTCGTATATCGTAATACAATAACCGAAGAAAAGAGTCCAAACAATGATGTAGACGCACCTGCTGCTAGGGTATCGGGCGAAAAATATATCACAAAAATATTGCCCATAACACCTGACATCAAGTACAATAATAAGAATTTCCAAGAACCAAAAATCGCCTCAATTTGTCGACCAAGGAAATAAAGCGTCAGCATATTGACAACAAAATGTTCGAGGCCAATATGAATAAACATAGCAGAAAATACTCTCCAAAATTGACTTGGATCAGCTTGTATGGTGTAGCCATGTACCGCTCCAAAATTGATATAAAGCTTCCAGTCCTCATATTGGAAACCATAAGAAGCAAACATCAAAAATAAATATAATCGTTGTGATAATAAGCAGGATACTAGTGACCGGTAGTCCCTATCAAACATTTGTTTCATACGTAATCAACTCCTTTACTGCAATATCATGTTTTGCAGGAATAAAGCCTGCCTGCTGCACTTGATAAATAGTACTGATCGTCTGCTTTTTAAAAATCTGCTAAATAGCGATCATAATAACCACCACCATAGCCAATTCTAAATCCCTTTAGGATTAAATACCACACCAGGAACATGGATAAGATCAATCTCTTCCTTATCCACAGCAAGACTACTTACTGGCTCTAGAAGACCAAAAGTGCTTTTTGCAAAGACTTCTCATCATATTCTACAAAAATCATTTTCCTTTTAGGGTAGGTCTTAGGTATCAAGATTTGTTTGCCATCCAGCAGAGCTTGCACGATAAAAGATGAAGTACCTACTTCATGTGGCATAGACAGATACGTTGCAATTACTTTTGCCTGTTGATAGGCTGTCGACTGAAGCAGTCGTTGCGTTAGCCAGTCGTCAGCCAGTCATCCGTAGAAAGTTGTTTCATTTGATTTAAAACAAGCTGTCTCAATTCCTTTTCCATATTCATCCCCGTTTATCAAAGCTCTTGTCCAGCTTCATTATCCTTTAGTCGGACAAATCCTGATGCAGAAGTTTACAATGTATTGGCTTTTATTATAACACATAACAAGTCTTACCTTAGCCTTGATGTATCAAAAAGAGGGTTGATACCAACATAAACCCTCTTTATATTTAACGATCCATAACTGAAAAATCATTTCTTTAGTGTAGACTCCTCGATTGATAAGAGGGCCATCGGCACAATAATCAGCAACATAGCAATCACCAAAGGCATATCCAAAACCATACCAAGAAATAAGACGCTCAATACAGCCGACGATAACGGCTCGCTTGCTCCTACAACAGCTACAATCAAAGGTGACACCAAAGAAGCCGCCTTCATAGAAATCAAAAGAAAAGGCCGTTCCAAAAAGAGCAATGATAATGGAAATAGCAATACTCAAACCGTCTAATTTAAATGGAACATGGTAGATCGGATAGAGAAAATTACTAAGTAGCCCTGCTGTTAACATCCCCCAACCGACAGTATTAAGCAGGCCATAACGTCTAGCAAAGCGTTGAGGTAAGACAACATTAAATACGACCGCTAAAGCACTAAGAAGACCAAATAAAAGCGCTAGGGGTGTAATGGAGAGATTGACAAATCCCCTTTTGTTGTCATTAAAAATACGCCAGCCATGGCTAAAACCACATAAATCAAAGCCGTATTTGAAATACGTTTTTGGCAATAAAAATCATAGACCAACATAAAAACTGGGCTAATATACTGTAAAAATCGTCGCAGTTACAGCATTAGAATACTGGATGCAGAGATAAAAGAAAAATTGAACCGAAAAACACCTAAAAAATAGCATAGGTCACAAAAGGAAAAATATTCTTTTCTTCCAAATGCCCCAGATTTTTTAGAATCTTGGATTGCAGCTATAACTAGAACAACCAGCCCAGCAATAACCAATCGCATAGAAGTAATCCAGCCAGAAGTCACTGAATAGTGAGCAAAAATATTCTCCTAAAATTCCACAAATTCCCCAAACAATACCGGATAATAGGGCATACAAAGTCCCTTTAAAAATCTGTTTCTGATACTTATTCATTTTTCCATTGTAACATAAAATATTTTTCAAAGAAAAAGATGATAGAAAAATTGTAAAATTTCTGTAAGGAACAGAAAGTCACATTCATTTAAGCTAAAAAAAGCCTAGACAGCACTTGTCTTAGGCTTTGAAAGAAATGCAATCCTATTATCAACTATTCGTAGGCTTATTTAATCAAGTTCAAAAGTAACAATAGCTGGCTTAGTTCCTGAAAAATCCATAAAAGGTTTAATTTCAAGTTCTTTGCTTCCTGAACCATTCACACCAAAATGCTGGACCGCTCCTTCATAACTACGTCCTGCTGAAATCGTTTCTGTGGTATTTGAATTTGCATAGGTTTCCATTTTTGCCACCCACATACAAGTCCATTCCCATACCTACAACTGCATCCTTATCCGATAAATTGGTCACGTTGTATGTCACTTTTAAGACTTTTCAGGATTGCTTTGTTCAAATTGATTGCGTTCTTCTGTCCATTCAACATTCGTGATGGTGTATTCCGCTTTTTCCTTCAAACGTTATCTTATCCCCAATGCCATATGCTTTCTTCTCATTTGATACAGAATTAGTAGAGGAAGCCACATCTTTATCTTCTGTTTTTCGATTGTGTTGCAGTTTTAGCACAAGCTGTTAGTGTTAAAATATTAGCTCAACAATCCTATTATTTTTGAAATTTCGTTTCATCAATAATCTCCTTTTTACCATCTTTTTTATGTTCTAACATTAGCTATTTAAAAAACCTTTTGATTATTTTATACAAAAGAGAGTGGGACAAAAGTCCTATCCTCTCAATTGTCTTTGGATTGTCGAGCAAGACGCAGTGGTTGAGTGGGTCTACTACGCTGATTTCATCAGCTTTACAGCCCCTCTAACTCAGCGTGAGGTAGGACGACGAAAATCGAATTCTAACGAATTACCGATTTCTGTCCCACTCTCTTTATAATACCTATATCTCTAATCGCTTTTACAAACGAGCGTTGAGTTCCTTGCTCAAATCTTCAAATCCTGGCTTACCAAGAAGGGCAAACATGTTGCGCTTGTACGCTTCAACACCTGGTTGGTCAAATGGATTGATGGCATTCAAGTAACCTGAAAAGGGCAATGGCCAATTCAAAAGAAGTAGATGGTGTAACCAAGAGTGAAAGCATCTTGCTCTGGAAGAGTCACGTACATATTTGGTACGTCACCATCTGTGTGGGCGAGAAGAACTCCGTCAGTTGCTTTTTTGTTTACAAAGTCAACGTCTTTTCCTTGAAGGTAACCAAGTCCGTCAAGATCTTCTTCCAAGCTAGGGATAATCACGTTCTTACGTGGTTTGTCAACACGGACAACTGTTTCAAACATGATACGAGTTCCTTCTTGGATAAATTGACCCAATGAGTGCAAGTCTGTTGAGAAGTTAGCTGAAGTTGGGTAAATACCTTTTTGGTCTTTCCCTTCTGACTCACCAGCCAATTGTTTCCACCATTCTGAAAAGTACTGAAGTGATGGCTCGTAGTTTACCAAAATTTCAGTTGCATAGCCTTTGCGGTAAAGGATGTTACGAACGGCTGCGTATTGGTAAGCTTCATTTTCAGAGATTTTGTCTGAAGTGTAGTCTTTACGAGCTGCATTGGCACCTTCCATAAGAGCTTTGATATCTGCTCCTGATGCTGCGATTGGAAGCAAACCAACTGCTGTCAAGACTGAGAAACGTCCACCGATATCATCTGGAACCACAAATGTTTCCCAACCATTGGCATCTGCTTCAACCTTAACAGCACCTTTTTGGCGGTCAGTTGTTGCGTAGATCCGTTTGTTGGCTTCTTCTTGACCGTATTTCTTCACCAAAAGTTCTTTGAAGACACGGAAAGCGATCGCTGGTTCAGTTGTTGTACCTGATTTAGAAATCACGTTTACTGAGAAGTCTTTGTCTGCTACGTACTCTACTAAGTCAGCAAGGTAAGTAGATGAAATTGAGTTTCCGGCGTAAAGGATTTGAGGTGCTTTTGCGTTCTTCTTTTGTTTGCAAGTTTTGCAAAAGTGGTGGTTCAAGAAGTCGATGGCTGCTTTCGCTCCAAGATAAGATCCACCGATACCGATCACACCAAGACATCGCTGTCTGCTTTGATTTGCTCAGCAGCTTTTCAAGATGCGGTCAAATTCTTCGTGGTCGTAATTTTCAGGAAGGTCCAACCAACCTAAAAAGTCGCTACCAGCACCAGTTCCTTTTGCGGATTAATTCATCTGCTGCTGTTACTTGTGATTGCATGTATTCCACTTCATGTGGGGCAACAAATTTCTTTCCAAAAACTTTTTGAATAGTCAAATTTAATATGTGACATGATATTCCTCCATTTTCTTTTCTTTAATATGATAACGCTTTTAAGACTTTTTAGCAAGCAAAACCTCGCTTTAAAACGCTTCCAATTTATTTTTGTAAGTTGGCAAAAGCTAATAGGCACTTCAAAGCAATCGTTTGCGTAATTTACTGAATGTCTCCTGCTCCGCTTAAGATTCCTCTTCATAGAAAAAGCCTAAGATTCTATCCCAGACCAGAACATTTCTTATATATTTCCTCAATGGAAAAATTCTCAAATGAGGTTTTTCTAATCGAACGTAGTTCTTGCTTCGCTCAAACTGCGTCAATGTCTCTAAACTCATCTTCCTCCTTCGGAGTTGATTCGTTAAAAGACTCTATAAGGTTTACAGATTTTTCCCTTATGGGAAAAACTGCATCCATTGCTCTAAAATTCATCTACGCCTTGTGGGCTTTGACTCATTAAGAGCAATAGAAAAGAGCACACAGTTTACTTCGCTTAGGGCTGCTGGATTCCTCCCCTGACCCGCTTCACGCAAAACTGTTGCTCCATGAATAGTATATCATATTTTTTTACTTTTGGCGACGATTTCTGAAAAATCTTGCATGATTTGAGCGCACTCTTCTTGGAGAACACCTGTCTCCACCTCTACTCCCGATGGTTTAGACGTTCATCCGTCAAAATATCATAAAGGCTGCCAGCTGCGCCAAACTTCTGATTTGCTGCTCCGTAGACAACATGAGGAATGCGCGCTAAACCGATTGCTCCACTACACATGACACAGGGTTCAATGGTCACAAAAAGAGTCGTATCCAGCAAGCGCCAGCTATCTTCACGCCGATTTGCGTCTTCAATAGCCATAATTTCCGCATGCATGACTGCCCGTTGTAATTCCTCACGTGCATTATGCCCACGACCAATAATCTGACCATCTTTGACAATGACACATCCGATTGGAATCTCATCGTTTTCTAAAGCAATCTGAGCCTCTTTCAAAGCCTCTCGCATAAAGCATTCTTTCTCTTCTTGACTATAATCCATAGGTTTTTCTTTTTATCCTTCAAATTCTCTTCTGCTCTATTATAATGTTTAGAGTTAAAAAGCCACCAAGAATCTTGGTGACTTTTTAGAGATTATGAAAAATTTTAGATAGATACATCATACATTCCCTTACTTAAAGAAAACTTAAAGTTTTTAGAAATTTCTGATTGGATCGATTATATCCATAGCGTTCCATAAAATCTTCACGAAATTCTAACAAGTTATCATCCATGATTGCTTGACGCACTTTCTTCATGAGATTAACTAAAAAGTAGAGATTATGGTAACTAGTCAGGCGGAGCCCAAAGGTTTCATCAGCCTTAAGCAGGGTGACGGATATAAGCCCTCGTGTAATTGGTACAAGTGTAGCAATCACAGTTATGATCCAATGGCGTAAAATCTTCTTCAAACTGAGCATTTTTTACGACCAATCGTCCCTCGCTAGTCATACAAGTACCGTTTCGGGCGATCCGAGTCGGCAGAACACAGTCAAACATATCCACACCACGGATAACGCCATCTATCAAGCTATCTGGCGCTCCAACTCCCATGAGATAGCGGGGCTTATTTTCAGGAAGCAAGGGCGTTGTAAAGTCCAGTACAGCATTCATCTCTTCATGAGACTCTCCTACAGCCAGTCCTCCGATTGAGTAGCCTGGAAAATCCATACTAACCAAATCTTGAGCAGACTGACGACGCAAATCTTCAAAGCCCGCACCCTGAACAATCCCAAAGAGACCTTTGGTCGGAGGGACGGCTATGAGCCTTGAGTCCGCGCTCAGCCCAACGACTGGTTCGCTCAATGGATTTCTTGACATAGTCATAAGGCTGGTAGAACTGGGGACACTCATCAAAGGACATCATGATATCACTCCCCAGATTGTTCTGGATGGAGATGGCCTTTTCCGGCGACAGGAACATCTTAGATCCATTGAGGTGGTTCTTAAAGGTTACACCTTCTTCTGTGATATTGCGGCTATCAGCTAGAGAATAAACCTGGAAACCACCACTATCCGTCAGAATAGGCTGATCCCAGTTCATGAACTTATGCAGTCCACCCGCACGAGCAATCAGCTCATCGCCTGGACGTAGCCAGAGATGGTAAGTATTGGCCAAGATAATACCCGAACCCATTTGTTTAAGTTCTTCTGGCGACTGGGTCTTGACCGTTGCCTGAGTGCCGACTGGCATAAACATAGGCGTCGGAAAGGTGCCGTGGGGTGTGATGATTTCTCCCAGGCGGGCACCTGTGTGTTTTTCTTTTTTGATCAATCGATATTGAATCGGTGAATCTGACATTTTTACCTCCGATGCTGGGAAAGACAGTCCCAGATCTTATTTTTAGTGGGAAAACCCACAAGATACTGTATGATTTTTATCATCTCCGTCTGTCACGAGATATGGTATAATAGATAGCATTACTGGAGGTTTCTATGGATTTACGTAAACTACGGGCAGAGGCTTGGCTTCTGGTGAAGCAAGTACGTGGCTGTTTCTCGCTCTTTTTCATTCCAATCATTGTTCCGATTGCTCTCAGTTTCTACACTCAGTACACGCCCTGAGGAAGTAGATGCTCCAATGCTCCTCACCATTCCACAAATCATTGTGAATGCTATTCAGCGGAATCTCTTTCCTCAAATCCTGAACTTTATTTTATCGATTTTTATTTTATCTGCCTCTTTCACTCTGATAGATATTCTTCGTAAAAAGCGTTCAGTGGTTATTTTTCAGATTCACTACGAGCTTTTTCGAGTCAAATATTTACTCAAGTCTTCCTGACATTGCTTTGCAAACGACTTCTGTTATTTTGTTGGGGGCTTTGGTTTGGATTGATCTGCCCTCTCTTTGTTTTCAAGCTACCGAGTACTTGATATTTATACCAAAGCAGGTACTGCTCAGCTCTCTGAGGAGACTGCTCAGCAAATTATCAATTATTCACCCGCTATGCTTCTTGGCTTACTCCTGATCATTTTAGGACTTGTAATTGCGTTACCTCAATACTATGCCTATTCGCAGGCAGAATATATCCTTTTACGATCAACTGAACGAAGGGACCTATAAAGGAGCGCTTCATGTCCTTCATCAAAGTCGAGTCATGATGAGAGCTATAAAGATCAGCGATTTCTACTAGATCTCAGCCTTCTTGGCTGCGCACTTGCTTGTTTTTTATCAGCTTTGGTATAGCAGGGATCTACGTTACTCCTTATATCCATACCACTTCCGTTCTCTTTTATGAAAAATTAAAAGAATTTACATAATAAAAAGCACATCTGATCTTGACCAGACGTGCTTTTTTCATTTATCGTAATGCAATCTCCAAAACCACGGGTAGGTCCGATGAAATACTTGGCAACAGCACACTTAAGCCTTGTGGCGTCTGCTTCCACTCAAGTGATCTTTCATCTCCTAGCAAGGATACTTTTTCTATAATGCCATGAAAATGAGAAACTGGATTTTCTCTTTCATCAGCTAAGGCTTGAATAAGCACTGTTGCTCTGAAAAAGGCTCCAGTAAGAAAGGCATAGATGGCCCCTCCTTTGACTGTGAAGCGATAATCTTGACTAGTATATTCAATGCAGTTGCCATCCGAGAAAGGACCACTAGCTGGCTGTGTAGGACCTTCGCCAAAACTGATGCCAAGCACGTGAACCATAAATTGCTTGCCCGTTTATTTGTAACCAGTCCCTATCTCCCATACAAATTTCTTGATCCTTTTTAGGAATTGAACGTCTCCTTTAGGGCCTATATTGAGTAATAAATTACCATTTTTGAGACTACATCAATCAAGGTATGGATGATTTCCTTAGCAGATTTATAGTCTAGTTGCTCTGTGTAGCCCCAAGAATTGCGTGCAATTGCAGTGTCCGTCTGCCAAGTGAATGGTTGAATATCTGCAAAACCTCCACGTTCCATCCGATAATCCCCGAACCAAAAGCTACAGCATCATGTTTATAGCAGATACTTGTTGGCTTACCTGTAGATACACCTAAATTATATATAATAAGCCGCAAAAGTTTTAAATGTTCTTAAAAGCCGCATGTTGGATCCACCAGTCAAAATACAAAATCTCTGGTTGATAATCCCGAACAAGCTCACAGGTACGCAGTAACCAATCATCTAAAAATCTCCTTGCTTGGATAAGGCTTTGTAAAGACTATGATGTTCTGGGCTCGCATGGCTGGCCAATAAAGCTCTTCTCGTCCAACCTCTCCTGTCACATCACTATCAAAATCCTTCCCATGAGAAAAGAAAAAATGGTGTTCTGCTCGATGTGACGAAGTACAAAAATGCAAGGGAGTTTTCTGAGTTTCCTGACTCAATTCCTGCAAAATATCCCGCTTTTGGCCCCATTTCTACGCTGTTAAAAGGGGAAAGCTGGCTACTAGTAAAAGCTGAAAACCATCATGGTGCTCAGCTACTGGAAAAATATACTGCACCAGCCTCTTGAAAGAAAATTCGCACCCATTCATCTGCCCGAAAATTTTTCTGCTGTAAAAGAGAATGAAATCTTTATAGCCAATTCCTTGTGAGGGACCATAAGTGTTGATATGATGATCAAACTCAGCGGTACCTTGTATGTACATATTACGAGAATACCATCTCACTTCCAAAAGCAGGGATGCTATAGAGTCCCCAGTGGATAAAATCCCAAACTTGGCTTCTTGAAACCATTGGGGACTTGATAAGCTGCCAAAAGAGTTCCAGTCTGGATAAAAAGGGCCTTGATTCGCAACTCTTTTGAATTTCTTCTAGAGAGATTTTCTATAACGATTTCTCGCCAATCTATATTAAAGCGTTTTCTTTTATTCTACCAGTTTTTGGAAAATTAGACTATTATAGCAATGATTTTGAACTTCCTTATCTCATCATATTCACTACCATCAAAAATACTCTTCCGTATGAGATATCAGGGTTATCTCATCCTCTTGCTTGACACGATGGTAATCTTGAAAAAAGATGATTTTTTTATCTCCTGCATAAAAAAGCGGGATCATAATCGGTTTTCCATTTTGCAAATACGATAAAAATCGCATTGTCTGTCATATTTTCATTAAAAATACCGTCCCGCCCCTCTGAGATCAAACGTTGGAAACGGGCCAATAGCTGACTATGATGATCATATAAAGCGGTCGTTGTGAGACCCACGGTGTTTCTTCTAATCTTTTTGGAAGCATTGTTTTCCCTCCCTATACTGTGATTATATCGGGACTTTCTCTTGCTCAAAACAGAACATAGAATCGTCGCTATGATATTCGAGGAATTAAAATCAAAGTCTTATAAATGACTCATTTATGAGAGGGATTTAAAATCTAACTCAAAAAGGCTGAAGCAATGTTCAACCTTCTTTATGTTTACATCTGTAGATAGGTTGTTTTCGCAAGCAATATGGTGATTTCATAGATACACATCATTCACTAATTTGCCACTCGGTAGTAAGGATGTTGAGCTGCATAAGCAGCATCGCTTTGCCCAATTGCAACTGTTCTTTCGGACATTCATTCCCCGTTACAGGTAGTGGCGCACCTTTAGGAATGAAGAATATGATCACTACTGCCCTGCGCTTTGCCATAAAACTGACTACATATTTCCCATCTTGGATTTTCCCGTCACTACAATGTATTATTGTCAATTTCCCTTTGTCATTGTTTTTCTTGAAGCTACTAGTACCATCTGACTTTAAAAAGTCAGTTGATCACCCAAATCATTGGTCCAAGTTCCTGCTACACTAGAAAAATCGCCACCAGCAATAGCCTGAATATCCATGCTTGCTACAGTCGCCTGAGTTGTAGTTTCTTCTTTTTGGTTAGCTTTGACATTCTGATTGTTTGAATTAACGTGTCCTTTTCCTTTTGTAGAAGATGTTTTTTGTTTCTGATTTTTCGTTAGAGTTGGTGGTCTGAGCGGTCTCTATAGAGCTACTGGTCGTACTTTCTTGTCGATTCACAAGCATTAAGAATGAAGCAGGTCACTGAAAAGACATACAACTAACAGAGTAAATTTTATGGTTTTCATCAGTTTATTCTCCTTTTGTGATAAAAGAAATATTTTGTAACGCAATTGTAATCCTTTGTATACTATATCTGTCAATAGTTTTTGGATTTTATTTTCAATTATTTTTGTCTTTTTGATTAATTTATTGCAACATAACGACGATAAATATTTACAAATATATAACATCTTCCCAACTTTCTTTATAATTCCTATCTTATTTATTATGATATTCTTTGTAAAAATAAAAACAGGACATCCATGTCCCATTTTTATTTAGGTATATTCTTTCACATCTGCTTCCCATTCTTCGGTTAGTTTCATGGCTAGAAAGTTATTTTTAAACAATTTTGCAAGCAAGATTGCTTCCTCAAATAATGGCTTAGCCTGCTCAAGCTCTGCTCCCTTTAATAGCTGATATTTCCACTCCAGCATTTTTCACCAAAGGTTCTTTTTGAAAATCCTGAGTCACATCCATGATGTCATTCAAGGTTTGGATAATGGTTTCTGTATAAAGCGTTTGTTTTCTAGCTATTTCGATATAAGGAATTGTAATCAGAGTGTCTCTCAATAAAAATAGATAGTCACTTGGGATTATTTGAACTGAATTTAATAGATGTTCTGCAAAAATATTAAATAATTCAATATCAAACTTATCCATGACAACATCTTCCATATCTATATATGTTTGGTATAATTTAATCATATAAACATCATTGACATCATAGATTTGTTTGTTTTTCAAATCATCAACCGAGAGCTTCAAAATAAGCTTTTGCCATAACTTTATCACCAGAAGTATAAACATATATACTGGATTGGATAATATCAATAATCTTGTTCTTTTCGAGGTGAGCCATCGTAATAGTTATCAAAAACTTGATCCAAAGTGTTCTCCACTTGTGAAAGTAGTTTGGGATCACCATAAGTCGTTGTACGTATCAAATTGTACTTCAACTTTTGATAGCTGCAGGTAGCTCCTGTGCTGACTCTGTTTTTACCAGTTAGTTCTGCCAACCCAACCTGTAGGCGATCTGCTAGATATTCCATGGTAGCTAAAGTTGGCTGAGATTTTCCAGCTTCCAAGCGAGTTAGTTGTCGAACAGACAGATGGGCTTCATCTTCACAAACTTCCTCCTTGGTCAGTCCCCTTACCATACGCAGTTCCTTTAATCGTTGAGAAAAATGCTGAACTGGACATAATGAATCTCCTTTTTCGCCACCTTGATATATTATCATTCTCAATTCTATTATAGCAATTTTTAAATAGGAGGTTGAAAAAAGTGACATTTAAACTGAAATGTCACTTTTAAAATTGGATAAGATTCAAATTTACCTAAATCTTGACAATTCGCTGAAAAGCTGTCTCTAGTGAATCTCATCTGAGAAAAAGGATTCCTCTTCCCAGCCTAAGATGTCTCGATCTTCCACCAGCGCTTCATGTCGGTTGGGGTAAATTCATCTTGTTTCGCTCTGGTCTGATGACGGCGGACCGTTTCTTCAAAAGTCAACTCATAGTAATACGCTAGAGTCTGAGAACCAAACAAATTCCCCAGTCGCTCTAGCATCTGTCCGTAAATGTCCGTCTCATAAAACCCTTCTACCAGAACCAACAAATCATGCTCGTAGCCGAAGCGAGCCAGTGTTTCCGTCAGGTCAATAGACAAATTTCCCGGCTCAACCTTTTCCTTGAGCATGTCCCGTCTAACCGTATCCTGCGATATCAGGAGAGTCCCTCGGCCGTAGTGAGTCTGTAGTTTTCTGGCCAAGCTAGACTTGCCAGAGCCGGAATTGCCACGAATGATGACTAACTTGGCCATTCTATTCTGCCCAGAATCAAGCGGGTATGCTCGCGTTTAATGCAGCGGTCCATGACAATGTCGTCCCGACCGGCTGTCCGCAAAATCTGCTCAGCTTCCTCACTCTCCAAGCCCAACTGAGCCCAGAAAATCTTGGCATCCGTCTGCAGAAAATCCAGTGCCACATCTGGCAAAAACTCACTGCGGCGGTATACATCGACAATATCCACCGGAAAAGGAATGTCTTTTAAGACTGGCATAAACAGTTTCACCAAAAATTTGACTGCCCGCTGCCCGTGGGTTGACCGAATAATGCGATAGCCTCGCTCCCTGCATTTCCTTGGACACACGGTTTGCTGGTCGCTTTCTTCGCGGTCAGACAGGCCGACAACGGCAATCACCTTGCTGTTGTTCAGATAATGCTTGACGATGGCATCACTGGGATTTTGAAAATGATAAGTCATAGACTTCCTCCTCATTCATAATAAAGCTAGATAGTTTTGCAAGTATTGTGTCTTCGATCCGAACTAGAACACTGTAGTGAAAGATAAGCCTCCTTGCATTCATCGAATGCTGTGTCAGCTTTCTATTTTCACTTTGTGTTTTACGCCCTTGATATCTTAAACCTGAACACGAGCTAAAAACCTTGAAAATAGATCATCCGTTCTAGGAGCATCGCTCCTTCGTCCGGATTCCCAGTCGGTTTTGACGCTCTTTGTATCTTGTTTTATTTCGCCTCGTACCAAGTTTGGCCGGCATTTTCATCAGCTACTAGTGGAACGGCCAGCTCAATCGCAGCTTCCATGGTTTCTTTGACTAGCTGACGGATGGCTGTTAGCTCGTCATTTGGCACTTCCAGCACGATTTCATCGTGAACCTGCAAGAGCATGCGAGACTTGAAATTCTTCTCTGTCAGGGCTCGATCTAGATTAATCATAGCGACTTTTGAGAATATCTGCAGCGGAGCCTTGGATCGGGCTGTTAATAGCTGTGCGCTCCGCAAAATTTCGGATGTTAAAGTTGCGGGAATTGATATCCGGCAAAGAACGACGGCGATGATAAATGGTCTCTACATAGCCCTTATCACGCGCTTCGCGGACGATGGTTTCCATATAATTCTTGATTCCTGGGAAACGCTCAAAATAGGTCTCAATGTAGTCCTTAGCAGCCTGCGGGAAATACCCAGATTATTGGCCAGTCCGAAGTCGGAAATGCCGATAAACCACTCCGAAGTTGACAGCCTTGGCATTGCGGCGGTCATTAGGCGTCACATCCTCTGCCTTTTCAATACCAAAAGACCCGCATGGCGTAGCCGTATGAATATCTTCTCATGCTGAAAGGCAGCAATCAGATGCTCGTCCCTGCGAAATGTGAGCCAGCACCCGCAGCTCAATCTGGGAATAATCCGAGCTGAGTAGTACGCTGTCTGCCCACTCTGGCACTAAAAAGCCTTGCGAATGAGGCGCCCCTGCTCCAAACGAACGGGGATATTCTGCAGGTTCGGGTCAACCGAGGACAAGCGGCCCGTCTGAGTCAAATCCTGAACATAGCGAGTGTGAATCTTGCCGTCAACCGCTATCGCCTCCTGCAGTCCGATGATATAAGTAGACTGGAGCTTGCTGATTTGACGGTATTCCAGAATCTTAGACACAATCGGTGCAATGGGAGCTAGGCGCTCCAGCACATCAACCGCTGTCGAGTAACCTGTCTTGGTCTTTTTGGTGTACTCCAGCGGCAACCCCATATCTTCAAAGAGAATGGTTCCCAGCTGTTTCGGCGAGTTGATATTGAACTCCCTGACCAGCCAGATCATAAATCTCCTGCGTCAGACTTTCCAGCGTCTTTTTCATTTTCTGCCTGCATGCCCTGCAGGGTTTCCCGCTCAACCTGATCCCTGCAACTCTCCATCTTGGCTGGGACAAAAGGCCAGTGGTTGCTCCATTTTGCCAAACAAATCCAGCTGATCGTGGGAACGAAGTTGCTCTTGCATCGACTCTTCTGTTTCCAGCAGTACCTGAACCTTACGAGCCAGATGCTCAAAGAGCTGCTCTTGCTCCGGCAAAGCGCGCTTAGCTCCCTTACCATACACCTCGTCATCAGTCGGCAGAACTGTTTTGGCCGTAGAGGCGAGCAATAGTCGCCAGCTCATTATCCTCGACCGTCGAAAGCAGATACTTGGCTAGGCGCGCATCAAAGGAGGCTGCTGGTAGTTCAATGCCGTAATGACTGAGCAGTACCTTGGTCCGCTTGAGGTCGTAGGTTTTCAGAGCTGTTTTTGACAAAAAATCCCGAAAGAGAGGTTGCTGTAGTAAATCGCTGGAGCCAGACATAAATCTGACGGCTATCGCCCCAGCAAGACCGACAATCTCTTCCTTATGGTAATTGTCACCCAAGATTTCAAAATAGAAAAATTGCTCTGGTACCAGCATATCCGCTGTCACCTCAATCACTTTGGTAAATTCAATTGGTTTGACTTCTACCGGCTCTTGACCAGTTCCTAGCTGAGCCTTGAGCTGCTTTAGCCCATCTCGTCATAGAACTTACTCCAGGGCCTCTATCTGCGGACCCTTATAGACCAAATCATCAGCCCGATTTCAATCGGAGCCTGAGTATTGATGGTGGCGAGGGTTTTAGACAAGAAGGCCTTGTCCTTGTCATTGATCAGATTTTCCTTCATCTTAGAAGCCTTGAGCTGGTCAATGTTTTCATAGAGATTTTCCAAAGAACCATACTCCAAGAGAAGTTTGAGACCAGTCTTCTCACCAATCTTGGTCACACCAGGGGATATTATCCGACTGATCGCCCATCAGCGCCTTGAGGTCAATAAACTGCTCTGGCGTGATACCCATCTTTTCCATGAGGTAGGCAGGGGTAAATTCCTCAAACTCGGCCACGCCTTTCTTGGAAATCTCCACCACGGTATTATCATCCGTCAGCTGAATCAAGTCTTTATCGCCGCTGACAATGGTCACATCGTAAGGAACAGCTGTCTTTTCAGCCATCTTGTCCAAGGTCCCGATGATGTCATCTGCCTCGTATTGGGCTAAATCGTAGAAGTGAATGCCTAAGTGCTGCAGCATTTCTCGGATAAAGGGCAGCTGCTCACGAAATTCATCTGGTGTCTTGGCCCGACCAGCCTTATAGTCGGCGTACATCTCGGTCCGGAAGGTCGTCTTACCAGCATCAAAAGCTACTAGGACATGAGTCGGCTGCACGCGCTCCAAGAGATGATTGAGCATGAGGTGAAAGCCATAAATAGCATTGGTATGCAGGCCCGATGGACTCTTGAAACGGTCGATTTGATTATAAAGCGCAAAAAGCGCGAAAAAGCAACGGACGAACCGTCGATTAATAATAACTTATTCTTCCATAGGGTTTATTATAACACGAAAAGGCGGACAAAGACAGAAAAGGCGGCGTGGAAAAATAGGTAGAAAATGAATTGAGATTTAAATTTTTTGCTATAATCATCTTATGAACAACACCTACTATTTTATCCGTCATGCGCATTCTAACTATACACCTGATGAAATCAATCGACCCTTATCAGACAAAGGGCGAGAATCCTTGGCACAACTTGACTTTTTAGCAGACAAACCCATTACCGCCATTTATTCCAGCACCTACCAAAGAGCCATTCAAACGGTTGAGCCTTTGGCTCAGAGTCTGAAAACTCGCTATTCAAACCGACAAGACGTCTAATAGAGCGAAAGCTAAGCAGTCAAACGATTGCCGACCAAGATTTTGAACAATGCCCTCATGACAACTTTGGTCACAGCCAACATTTTCACTTGTTGGTGGCGAGTCTAATCAACAAGCTCAACAGCGAGCCTCAGCTCTGCTTCATGAACTGGAAAGCAAACACCGAAACGAAGAGATTATCATTAGCTCTCATGGTAACCTTATCTGCATTTTACTGAGCGCGTTTGACCCCAGCATTGATTATAACTTTTTGGTGTGGCCTAAGCATGCCAGATGTGCTAGTTTTTGAGACAAATATGAAAAATCACTCGTCTTTTTCTAAAAAAGAAAAGCAGGCTAGACTGACAGTGAAGATCAGTTTCTGGTCTGCTTTTTATCTTGTAAATAATTGCTTGATATCCACCAGCTTCTCGATTTTCTGATTGATTTTCTGGTCGGTAGTCACAGAAGTTAATGCTCTGGATGCCACTGTTGACTGCGACATCCACATCCAGTGTCCGATCGCCGATATAGTAGGTCTTCCTGCTTATCTAGACCATATTTCTCGAGCAGATAGTCGACACCTTCTGGGTGGGGCTTACGCTCAAAACCGTTGGCTGTTGTGATGATTTCTGTAAAATAGTCATGAATGCCCAAGTCTTGCAATATTTGATGGGTATTGAGTCCTTTGTGGGTATAGACGAACTGGGCAATGCCCTGCTCTTCAGCCCAAGCCAGTATCTCCGCAGCTCCCTTCCATCAGATGGACCTGAGCATTCTTTTCCTTTAGGCTTGCTCCACGGAAAAAGCATTCATCTCGGTAGCGTCCAGTCCTTTTTCAGAAGCTACTTTTTCCAAAAGCTTCTGGACAGAGTGCTTTAGGATATAGCTGTGGATACTCGCCCTGTCGAAGTCTAGACCATAGTGAGCATAGGTTTCTTCAATCCCTGCCAAAATAGCATCATAGGAGTCCAGCAAGGTGCCGTCCAAATCCCAAATAAAAGCTGTTGTCATGTGATTTTCCTCATTTTTCTGTCAAATAAAACCTTTAAAAACAGCCAGCGGAAGCCATTGTCCAAGAGCGTCCCAGCCCAGACCCCCGGCAGGCCCAAGCCAAAAGGTCACCCCAGCAAATAGCCTGAGATGATGCGAATCAGCCACATACCAACTGTCGTGGCATAAAGGGCAGTCTAGCATTGCCGAGTCCCTGCCAGACAGCTGTGTAAATCACGGTTCCCACTGCCATGGGAGTCCCCAGTAGGGAGAAGAGGATGACTAGAAGACTGGCTGTGATAGCTCCGCTATTATCCGTATAGAGCAAGGTCAGTGGCCGACCAAATGCAAAAATCCCTAGAGCCACGGGTAGCATACAAGCAAAAGATAGCCAGAAGGTCCGCTTGCGAATCAGACTGACCGCTTGCATATCTCCCTCACCAACCGCATGGGCGACCAGCATGACTGTTGCTGTTGCGACACCCAAAGGCCGGCATATGGTTAAACTGAGTCAGAACTTCACCGATAGCATTTCCCGCTACTGCTTCCGTACCAAAGGCGACCACAATAGCGATAATCACCACATCACCCGCCCGCATCATAAGCCGCTCTCCTGCAGCTGGCAGAGACAGGCGCAAGAGCTCTCGATCTAAGCCCCAGCTCCAGCGGATCGCGGACAAATCCAGCTCTCGCCAGAGGATGACTACACCGATCAAACGAGCCAGCACCGTTCCCAGTGCTACACCGACTATACCAAGCTGAAAAAACGTAGATCCCTAGGCCGGATAAGAGGGCATTGAGCACATTTGTCAGAAGACTGACATACATGGGAAATCTAGGATTGCGCGTGACTCTCACCAGAGCTCCAAAGCTAGTCATCAAGCCCAGCAGGACAATAGTCCCACCAACCAAGGCTAGATAAAGCCCCCCAGCCTCTGCCACCGCCTTTTCCGTTCCCAGAAGATTCAGCATCTGCCTGCCAAAGAGCAGAGAGATCAGCCCCAACAGAAGGCTCAAAAGCAAGGTCAGCTTGATAGCTTCAGCTGTATGATAAGCTAGATTTTCCTTGTCTCCCTGAGCCAGAGTCTTGGAAATGAGACTAGAAATAGCAGCTCCCAAAGCGATAAAAATTGCCTGATAAATAGTAATAATATTGCTGGCCACCGAGACACCAGAGATTGCAATTAGCCCAAGACTGGCTACCAGATAGTTGTCTACCATACCCATGAGCATCTGCAAAAAGTTCTCCGTCATAGCTGGCAGGGCGATATTCATGATTTTTTTATAAGTCGTCATAAATAAAATTCTTCCTTATAAGCATAAGCTACTTCACTTTTCCATAGGACATCTCAAGAAAAAATCAGCCAGATATCCAGCTGATTTTAGGCTTTCTAAGCAAACTTTATAATCCTAAGTAATCCTCGACTGCTGTTTGCATTTGGTCTGCAGCAACTGTCGTTTTGTGGCGAACCGGTGCTGTTTCTAAGCCATCCACAGCTGGTGGCAAGGCTACGCCAGAAAGTTCGTGCAGTTGGCCCAAAGCCTCAAAGTCACTAAGTCCTGTTTGGCCAGTCACTGCTTCAACAGCCACGACTGGGAATTTATAAGGACTAGCGGTAGACGCGATAACAGTCTTGCACCGATCCCCTGTCTCTGCCAAGTATTTTTGATAGACAGCGGACGCAACGGCTGTATGAGGGTCTTCGATGTAGTCAGATGCTTGATAGACCCGCTTGATTTCAGCAGCTGTTTCTTGCTCTGTCGCATAGTCAGCCGCAAAGAGCTCTAAAATCTCAGCGTCAAAGTCCGTCAGTTCATACTGTCCATGCTCATTCAGAGCCGCCATCAGGACAGCTGTTTTCTCTGCGCTGTTACCAGACAGATGGAAAATCAAGCGCTCCAAGTTAGAGGAAACCAGAATATCCATGGACGGACTAGACGTCACCTTAAAGCTCCGCTTTTTGTCATAAACCTGAGTCTTGAAGAAGTCTGTCAGGACATTGTTTTCATTCGATGCGCAGATCAGCTTGCCAACTGGCAGACCGATTTGCTTGGCGTAGTAGGCCGCTAGGATATTACCAAAGTTCCCTGTCGGAACTGTAAAGTTAACCTTGTCTCCTACTGTAATTTCTCCCGTCTTCACTAGCTGAGCATAAGCATAGACATAGTAGACAATTTGAGGCACCAAACGGCCGATATTCATAGAGTTAGCTGATGAAAACTGGAGTTTGTGCTCCAAGAGACGAGCTCGTAGGTCTGTGTCATTGAACATGTGCTTGACATTAGTCTGGGCATCGTCAAAGTTGCCGTCAATGGCCACCACATGCGTATTGGCACCTGTCTGCGTTGTCATTTGCAGCTCTTGAACCTTGCTGACACCATCTTTCGGATAAAAGACGATGATTTCAGTTCCCAGGAACATCCGCAAAGCCTGCCATAGCAGCCTTGCCTGTGTCCCCAGACGTCGCCGTCAAAATAACAATTTTGTTTTTCCAAGCCGTGCTTTTTGGCTGCGGTTGTCATCAGGTGAGGCAGAATGGACAAAGCCATGTCCTTGAAGGCAATGGTCGCTCCGTGGAAAAGCTCTAGATTATACTGACCATCCAGCTTGACCAAGGGAGCAATCGCCGCATCATCAAACTTGCTGTCGTAGGCATGGGTGATACAGTGGTTCAGCTCTCGCTTCAGAAAAAAATCATCCAAAAAGAGCAGATAAAACCAGCTTGGCTACTTCCTGATAAGAAGCGTCTTTGAGCTTAGCAAAATCCAAATCGACCTGCGGATAGGTAATGGGGTAAAAAGGCCTCCGTCTGTCGCCAAACCTTGCAAAATCGCCTGGCTGGCTGTTACTCTATTCTTTTCGTCGCGTGTTGATTGATAAACTAAAGGTCATTCTCTCTTTATCCTTTATCTGTAGTTCGCTTTATTATACCAAAATTTATCAGAAAATTCTCGCCTGCATCTATTTTTCCTATTTTTGCTATGAATATATCTATTCACTCTGGGTTATCTCAGCTAAATCGAGCTACGGCTAAAACTCGGGAAAAAGAGAACTGGCTCGGATTCATCGAATCCATCGTCCAGTTCTCCTATCTCTTATCAGTATTTTTGCTAGAACTGAGACCCGACCTAAGCTCTTAACGGTCTTGGTATCTTATTTCACCTTCATCATTTCGGACGAGGCTGGCTCGTTCGGCTTCTTCCACTTCATCTCAATGTAGTAGATGGTTTCTTTGAGGTCAGGGATGGTAGCATACTCTAGTCCGTTAACCCGGCGGCGGGTTTTTCTCGATTTCATCCGCCACGAGCTGGCAGCTTTTTCAATCTCAGCCAGTCGCAACAGGTCGGGAAGCAGATCGCTCATACTTTCAATGGTTTCATCCATCTGGCTGTTAGAAGCCACATAGCTATAGACCACGTCCCCCTCGTCATCACTGTATGAATTGTCAATATGGGCATGCATCTTGGGCACGCGCACACTCATGATATTCTCTGTTTCCACATGCAGATTGACTTCCCGCATGGGCACAGCAAAGATTTCCTGGACCATGAGATCACTCTCAATGCCTTGGCCATGACAGAAAGTCCTGCAGGTGGCCAACCAGAGCGGATTCGACCTTTTGGCGGAGCTGATTGTTCTCGGACAGACTCAATGAAGCGCCGCATCAGCTCATCCCGCTTGTCCTTGAGCAGTTTATGCCCGCGGACAGCCGTTTTGAGACGGGCTTTCAAGTTATTCAGCTCCATCCGAGTCGGCTTGACATTGAGTCGTGTCATCTTTCTTCCTCCTTGGTCTGCGGCAGGTATTGGTCAATCATGTCATCCTTGATCCGCTTAAGCTCTGTCCTAGGTAAGATGGACAGGAGTTCCCAGCCCAAATCCAAGCTTTCCTCAATGGTTCGATTGGTCTGAAAACCTTGATTGATGTATTCCTGCTCGAAGCGATCGGTAAAGCGAACGCAGAGCTTGTCCGTTTCGGACAGGGCGGATTCCCCAGAACGACAGCCAACTCCTTGGCCTGCCCTTGGGCACAGGCAGCAAAAAGCTGGTTCATAGTTGCGGCATGGTCACCTCTGGTCTTGCCTCACCTGAGCCCTTGTCCTTGAGACGAGACAGAGATGGCAGGACATTGATGGGCGGACGATAGCCGCTGTTATAAAGGTCACGCGAAAGGATAATCCGTCCCTCCGTAATATAACCCGTCAAATCTGGAATCGGATGGGTGATATCATCCTCTGGCATGGACAGAATCGGAATCTGCGTCACTGAACCTTTTCTTGCCAGCAGACGTCCAGCCCGCTCATAGAGGGTGGACAGGTTAGTATATAGATAGCCTGGATACCCACGGCGGCCCGGCACTTCACGACGAGCTGCGGAAACTTCTCGCAGGGCTTCACAGTAATTGGTCATGTCAGTCATGATAACCAGAACGTGCATATCCTTTTCATAAGCTAGGTACTCGGCTGCTGTCAGGGCAATCCGAGGTGTCGCAATCCGCTCGATAGCTGGATCATTAGCCAGATTGATAAAGAGCACCGAGCGGTCAATGGCACCTGTTTCTCCAAGTCATTCATGAAGAACTCGCCGGCTTCTTCAAAGGTAATCCCCATAGCCGCAAAGACCACGGCGAAGTTTTCGTCAGAGTTAAGCACCGTTGCCTGACGGGCGATTTGAGCTGGCTAATTCCTTGATGAGGGAGACCAGAGCCTGAAAATACTGGCAACTTTTTGCCCCGAACCAAGGTATTGAGGTGGTCGATGGCCGAAATTCCAGTCTGAATAAACTCATCTGGATATGTCGCGAGCTACTGGATTGATAGCTTGACCGTCAATATCCAGATATTTTCTCTGGCAGGATAGCTGGGCCGCCATCAATCGGCTTGCCCATTCCATTGAAAATCCGGCACCATGTCTTCTGACACTGGCAGCTCTAGCGGACGGCCGGTAAAGCGAACCTTGGCTTTTTCCAGATTGATACCGCTCGATCCCTCAAAAAGCTGGACCATAGCCTTATCTTCTTGGACTTCCAGAACCTGGCCCTGACGCTTGCTGCCGTCATGCGGCTGGATTTCTACCAATTCTATTGAAATACACACCAGCGACTTGGTCGACAATCATCAGAGGGCTGACAACTTCACTGACGGTGCGGTATTCTTTAATGACGCTCATTGTCTAGTCCTCCTTGGGCAGAATCTCGTGCAGGGTTTCCTCGATAGTCTGACTGAGAGCCTGAATGTTTTCCAACTGGTCTTCATGGATAAACTTGCTGCGAGGCAATTCGAGTCACGCAGCTCCACCGTTCCTTCCATGAGTTTCCCGAGTCAGCCCCAGCTCCAAGGCACGATTGGCCTCCGCATCGAAGGTCAGGATATTGCTCAATAAAAGCCACCTGCTTTTTGAAAGTATAGGTGTCCAGCATCATCAAAGGCATTCTGCTGCAGATAGTCCTCGCGGATCATCGTAGCACGCATTCTATGGTCAGCCGGTCCTTCTCAGACAAGGAGTCAAGCCCACCAAACGACAGCGATTTCACTGTAGTTCGCTTCTCCTTTGCAGGATATTCGCGGCCTTAGTCACCTTTTCTGCCGGGACAATCTCTCTCGTGCTGGTCAATAGAAAGCCCCACTTCGTTCACGGTAGAGAGGAGTAGAGCTCCAGCCAGTTGATGGCTGGGAAATGCCGGCGTTATGACAGCTCGGCATCCAAGCCCAGAAGACCTTGACAATCCGCAGGTGTTTTGCGTCGCACCGCTCGAAATATCTCCACCCGGAGTGATACAGCCCCGATAGCAGTAATAGATCCTTCTCGCGCAGTCGAACCGAGTGTTTTATGTGGCCCGCTCCCTGATAATACTCAGCAATCCGAGCTGCCAAGATGGGCTGGGATAGCCTTCGTCACTTAGGCATTTTCTTCCAGACGGCCGGACATTTTCCCGCAGGGCTTCTGCCCAGCGAGAGGTGGAGTCCGCCATGATGGCCACGGAACAACCCTATGTCACCGGAAGTATTCTGCGATCGTAATCCCTGTGTAAATCGACACTTCCCGAGGCCGCCACCGGCATATTGGAGTGTTGGCAATCAGCACTGTCCGGCTGCATGATGGACTGGCCAGTTGCTGGGTCAATCAGTTCTGGAAATTCATTGAGTACGTCGGTCATCTCATTGCCACGCTCACCGCAGCCGACATAGATAACGATGTCAACATTGGCAAACTTGGCCACCTGATGCTGAACCACAGTCTTACTCAGCCCCGAAAGGTCCCGGTACGGCAGCTGCTCGCACCCGTGGTCACTGGGAAGAAGGTATCAATGACCCGCTGACCTGTCACCAAAGGCTCAACCGAATCAGCTTCGAGCAAAAGGACGCCCACGACGGACAGGCCATTTTTTGCATCAGAGTCCCTAAAGATAGACCCGTCCGCCTGCTCAATCTCGTAAACAGTCTCTTCAACAGTGAAACTACCTGCTGAGATATTGCTCAAACGTCCACTGACACCGACTGGCACCATGATGCGGTGCTCCGCAGATTGGTCTCCTGCACTGTTCCCAGAATATCGCCAGCCTCAACCATATCTCCGACAGACAGACTTGGAACAAAAATCCCATTTAGTCTCTCGGTCTAGATTTGCAGTTGGACACCACGGACGAGGAAGTCGCTCTCCGTGATGGTCTGGAAACGCTCCAAGCCCAGTTGAATCCCGTCAAACATCTGAGAAATCAAACCTGGTCCCAGTTCAACGGACAGAGGACTTCCAGTCGTAATGACCGGCTCTCCGGCCCCAAGCCAGAAGTTTCTTCATAAACCTGAATAGAGGCTTGGTCCCGCCGCATTTCGATAATTTCACCGATCAGCCCCAAATCGCCAACTCGGCAGATGTCCTGAATATTCGCTTCCTGCATCCCTGATGCCAATACCAGGGACCAGAAACTTTGATAATCTTTCCTTGACTCACAATCTTCCTCTCCATTCTTGGGAGATTTTTGTTCCTTCTCAGCTGAAAATCAAAGCTCAAACTAAGTCGTAGTTTTAATTTCCAAAGAGTATTTTTGATCCTTGCCGCGAGTTTGAAATCTCTTAGCTAACTCTAGGGCAAGTATTGCTTTCTTTTATTTTAAAAATCAGATAAGGCTTTTATTTGCTGGCCTCTTTCTTCGTCGAAATTATCTGGCTGAGCCATTTTTCTAGACGGCTCTTGACGGCCGGCCAATCCTTGTCAATCATAGATAGCCAGTCAGTATCTCGGTTGCGCCCCTTATAGACAAGGGCTTGACGAAACCTGCCTTCATAGGTGAAACCAAGCCGCTCTGCTGCCCGCCTTGACGGCTGATTAAGGGCATCGCATTTCCATTCATAGCGGCGATACTCCAGCTCTTCAAAGACATAGCGTGCCAGCAAGTACTGAGCTTCAGTAGCTTGTCTGGTGCGCTTCAGTTTGGGCGAATAGGTCACAGCTCCCACTTCGATGACACGGTTATTTCGGTCAATCCTCATCAAGGCAAAAGTTCCTAGAGCCTTTCCGCTCTCCTTGTCCACAATCGCATAGTGAAAACGATCCTGTACTGCCAGCATCTGTTCTAGCAACTTGGTCCATTCTTCCTGACTCTGGACAGGATTTTGAAAGAGATAGGTCCACATATCCGCAGGAGAATCCGGACCATACACTTCATACAAATCCGCCCCATGCTTATCCTTGGACAAACGCTCGATAATAACATACTGGCCTTCGATTCGCTCCAGATTGGGCAAGTCCCCCGGCTGAAAATCCAGTAGAGCATCCCCAATGGGCTGACCTAGTTCATTGATTCGCATAAAAACCTCACAATATATCTTGTCCGACAGCCTTTTCGACATTTTCATGAATCCGCGAAAGAGCCAGTCCCGTGCTCCCCTTATGGGTAGGAATGAGCACAAGAGCAGGAATCTCCAGCTGGTCATAGTAGGCCAGGGTTTCTGGAATATCCGCAGCTATATCCTCCGTCAGATAGATAATGCCGAAATCTTTCGCGGGCGAGCTGACGTCAGGGTATTGATCGTCTCCTGAGCCTCCTTCACTGGAAGGTCTGAAAACCAATCAGCTTAAAAGGAGAATGGTATCGCGATTCCCCATGACCGCAATCTTGTAGCTAGTCTTGTCCCATAAATCGGTCGCATCCTTTCTCTGATAAGCTCTACGGGCAGCTGATTGTCCATTCCTGTCAAAATCAGCCGCAGATTCTTTACTTCTAGCTCCTTACCCAGCAGATAGCGGGCCAGAGGAAGCGGTCCATCTGTCTCAAACTGACCAGCCGCAAGCAGCTTAGCCTGCAAGAGGTCCGCTAAATATTCTAACTCTACTGTCGTCAAGGTCTGGTTCCGCATTTTTTCCTCATAGGAGCGCAGTTCCAGATCGTAACCGCAGGGATTGATCTGGCTAAACCATGCCAAGAAATCTCCCTGCTCTGCCATGGCAATCCAGTTGGCAGCAGAAAGTCTTCCTTCATCAGACAGGAGCTGCCTCATAAAGCTGCGCGGTTTGCCCAAACCAACAGCCCGCTTGACCGTGATGGCATTGTAAAAATCAATAGTTAGACTCACCAGCTGCAGCAGGCTCTCATCTTCCAACTCCTGTGTCAGACGCTTAAGATGCTGGAAGTAAGCCGTGTCCATGCCAATCTCCAGCACGCGCACATCCTGATAATCCTGGTATTCCTGCCAGGTCGCAAGCACCTCGTCCAGCATGAAACCTGGACAATACTCAGCCGAAAAGGCCATGACTAAGTGCTCTAAAACCTCCAGCGAATAGGTCCCCACCGGCATCAGCAAATGCTCAAAGGACTGACCTGTCGCCCGACCCTTGAGAAAAACTTTGAGATTGTGGTGAGGTGTAGCGGGCGTGAAAATCTCCACCAGCTCCTTACTTGGACTAATCTCAAGCGCCCAATTATAAACGGAATACAAATGCTTCATCAGTACTTGCTCAATGGCATTGAGATCCTTAATCGCTTCAGCATCCATGGCATAGACCGTTCCCTGCAGAAGAGCCGAACGGCTGGCAGCATCGTCAGCCTGCAGCAATTGATCATATTGCTGGGGCGTCAAAAAGGAAGCCTCCTGCACACTAATGGCTGTATTGACTTGAGAGAAGTTTTTTTCACTCATGGCCCGCCTCCTATTCTGCCTGGTCTTTGAAAATATCCTGAGCCAGACGGTAGCTTTTCCTCCTGCCAGACAGAGTCCAGCAAGTCACGATGGGGATAACTATCGTCCACCCGACCTATGACTCAGCACAAAGCCTGCTTGATCGGCTATAAACTGGTCTGAAAAATGCACTTGCGGAAAGGCTTTTTCAAGTCTTCTAACTGACTGGAGTTAAATTTCTCAGCTGATAGAGCACCGAAAACCAGTGTCATCTCTTCCTCTGGGTATTTAGCCAGGACACTCTTCAGAAAATGCTCCTCTTCAGCTGGTTAAACTACCATCTGAGCATAGGCCTCCTCAAAAAGCTCTCTGAGAACCCGCTGCTTGATGGCCAAACTTGACTGGCGCTTTTGATTTTCTAACTGCTGAATATCGCGCTGACTGCGCCGGCTGATTTCTTTCAACTGCTGCTCCCTGCTGGCTGAGTTTTTGCCGAACCAGCTGGGCCTCGCGTTCCTTTAGCTTCCTGTTCTATTTTTCTCAGTAGCTTCGGCAAGAGCAGACGCCCCTCGTGGGCTTGCTCCAAGACAGAAGTCCTGAGTTCAGAATGACTTCCCATAATGGCCTCCTTGACGCTTACTGTACACCATTTACCATCATCAAAGAGACAACGAAAGCTAGGATAGCGTAAGTCTCAACCATAACAGCCAAGATGATGCCCTTGGTATTTTCTTCTGGACGTTTTGCTAGAATCTGCATACCCGCCGTAGCCACTCGACCTTGATGTTTAGCAGAAAAGAAGCCTACAATAGCAACAGGAAGAGAAGCTAAAAAGAGGGCAACTCCGTGCTGTAAGGCCATTTCAGGCTTGATTTTAATAAAAATCATCATGCCAATCGCAAAACCATAGAGTCCCTGTGTACCAGGCAAGAGTTGTAAGATAAGGGCATTTACGAACTTCTCAGGTTGTTCTTTCTGAAAAGAGCTGCCGCTGCCTGACCAGTTGAGCCAACTCCTAAGGCTGGAGCCCATGCCACTTAAAAAGACAGCTAGAGCGATTCCAAGTGAGGCGAAGAAAGAACCACCATAGGTTCCAAAGTATGATGCTAATGATTCCATAAATAGTTGCTCCATTTCTAGTCATATAGAATGCTTATTTTTATGTTTGATATATTTTTCTTCTGGCTTTAGGGCGTGAAAGCTTTGCCGCCACCATCATAAAATTTACCGAAAAATTCCACAAAAATCAGACGAGCACTGTGGACATAGCCTGATAGAAAGCCAGGGACATATTGACCAGATGTAATAGGACGAAGGCTACAATCCCAATCGTATAACGTCCGATAGGCGGGAAAAGACTGACGATCAAATTAAAGGCTGAGCCCATGCTCGCTCCAGCCAACCCCAAGGCCATCAGTCGAGTAAAACTAACCAGATCTCCTACATAGCTGCTAATATTATAGAGATTAAACAAACCGGCAATCAAACCTGTGAGTTTTTCTTACTCGTGACCACCGACACTACTAGAATACCAAGTGCATTTAAGATGGCTAGCCATTGACCGATCAGGGCTAAGATAGCCAAGGCAGGAAAGAGTTTTCCTAGGACTATGAAAAGCAGCCCCAACAAAATCAAAATCCAAGCAAAGCCACTGTTATAGGCCTCTCCATAATCTTTCAAACGCAGGTTCTTGGTTCCACTCAGCCAAAAGACCAGCTAAAATCGTCATCAAACCCGAAAATCACCGATATTACTAAAATCGTCATAATATCTGTACTGGTGCTAATCAGGCAAAGGGTAGTTCAAATCCTAAAAGGAACCATACACCCAAGCCCCAAATCATAACGCAACTCCTAACAATCGGAAAAAGCGAAGACTCTTTGCCAAATCTTGCTTGACATAAAAGAAGCGCAGGGCTAGGCTGGTTTTGCTACAAAAGCAGAGGCCATATCCAATATCTGCCACCATCATGCCAAAGAAGATGAAATAAAACAAGGATACAAGAGGGGTGGGGTCTTTGTCGCCATATTTAGGCAGAGAATACATCGCTGTCACCAGCTCAAAAGGTTCAACTAAGGCATTGTTTTTGAGCTTAGTTGGGACTCTATATTCTTCATCTGACCTGATCTCTCTCGTCAGAATGAGAATGCTCTGGCCAAACTGCTCCTTCAAGCAGGCCTCCAAAACTGAAACTTGATCTCTCTCGATCCAGCCTTCCAAGGCTACAAGATATTTTTGTACTAGCCAGTTGGCTTTTTCATTTTCTTGACGAGAAGACAGATTACAAATATAATCCAACTGGATTTTCAACTGATCAAGTTGCGATTTTGACGCGACTAAACTTACTTTAAGCGTAGCTATACGCTCCTTCTGCTCGTTCATATCATGCTGGAGCATCGCTAAGCGCTCTCTCGGTAATTCAGGATACTCATAGTCGAATTGCTTAAATTGTAAATCTTGTAAAAAAGGATGAATTTGCTCGTACTGACCTCCACGATAAAGGAGTACCAGACCACGTTCTGTGTCCCTCACAAATATTTCCTGATAGTCTCAAATCAGGGTAATTTTCTAGAGCTACTCGCCACGAATCATCTGCTTGATTAGGAATAACACCTACTAGCCCCCTGAATATGCCTAAATTGCTGAAGAGTTGACGGTGTAATATCCAAATTTTCCCATTTTTCTAGGGCTTCATATTCTAACTGGTTCGTTTCAAGTTGATCTTGTAATTGGCTTAAAGTTTGTAGCTGATGCCGAATACTTTGGACCACAGAATGCTCATCACACTCAGCGCCCTTTTTCTCTATATCCGACAGAAACAACTCCATTGGCTTTTCTGACAGCTTCTCAAATAACTTTTTTTTAGGTAAAAATGCCTCTAAATCTACTATTAACCTCTCTATCAGCTCCTGACGCTTCTTTAACTCTTGTAAAGTCAAAGTTTCATCCGATCGTCCAACCAAGGACCGCTCGAAAAGCCGACTGCCAATCTTTTTCTTGATGTAAATCGTTCAGCTGTACTATTTGCAGATCCTGTAGATAAAAAAGAAGCGTATCCAACAGCTCTTTTGGTAAAATCAAAGACAAATGCTGCATTACACTAATGGCCATATCTCTTTTACCACCTTATCTACGATGGCTTGCACTAAATCCGCTTTTTATCTGTTAGCGCAGCTTCCACTTTTTCCTGGTTCTTTTGAATCGTCACAGCTACATCTTGCTCTAAGCTTTCAATCTCCTTTTTTTTCTTTTCTATCAAACTCTGAACAGTAGCAGTTGTCTCTTGATCATAGGCTAAACTCAAACTTTTTCAGCTTTTCTTCCTGCTGATCTCGAAGCATTGTTATTGGTTATCATATTCAGATAACACTTCTTCTGCCGCCTGCTCGATTTCTTGCATTTTTCTAGTGTAGTATTTTTCCATAACCCTATCATCTCCTTTGGGACGTAAGTTCTACTTATGTAAAATTATAGCATATTTGCCCTTTATTCGTCATAGTCTTTTCATGGATTATTCTAATTATTTATCTTTCGAAACAAACCTTGAAAGTACTTTTCTTCCACTAAAAATATACAACTAATTCGCATCAAATATGTTATAATATAAACATATAGAGCGTTTTCTTTTTGTTTTAGGGGATCAATGAATAAACAACACGTTTTAGAAATCATCGAAAAATAATCTTGACAAAATGACTGGCTTAGAAAAAGGAGATTACTCAATATTTCTTGAAATCCCAAGACATTTCAGACGATTTGTCTTCATTCCGGGTTAGTCAGCATCTGCATATTTCGCAGCTGCCTTGACTCGTTTCTGCTAAAAATGCGGGATTTATAGGCTACCGAGAGTTTAAATTTCAATATCAACAACAGATCTCAGAAAAAGGAAGAATTTACTCCTCCACATCACGATTTATCACGACGAGTCTTACGAAATTACACACAAATTCGAATTCAAACAGAAGAGATGATCGATGAAGAAAAACTTCAGAGAGTCGCTTCCTTAATCGAAAAAGCAGATCGCGTTTACTTCTTTGGGACTGGAAGCTCAGGCTTAGTAGCACGCGATATGAAGCTACGTTTTATGAGACTAGGGGTCGTTTATGAAGCTCTGACTGATCAAGACGGTTTTGCTCGGACGACTAGTATTCTGGATGAAAAATTGTCTAGTGATTGGATTTTCTCTCTGGACAGACTCAATCCATCATTGATAGCTTGATAGATGCTAAAAATATGGGAGCAAAAACGGTTCTGATAACGGGACTACCTGAAAAATTTAAAGAAGATTTTACCGAAGTCGTTGCTGTTGCCATTCAGAATAATCCTGAGTTTATCCTGCAGAATCTCTGCGCAATTCCCCATGTTGTTAATGATTGATCTTATCTACGCCTTCTTCCTGGAAATTAATCGGGAAAAGAAAGAAAAAATCTTTAATAGCTTTTGGGAAAATCAAAAATTAAATGGATACTATCGCCGAAACACCAACAAAAGATAGAGTTTTTCAAAAACTTCATTAAGGAGCATATATAAATAAAACCGAGACAAATACTTGCCTCGGTCTTTTAATTTTGTCTATTCTTGAAATGATAGTAGGCTCCAAACATACCCGCAGTATTTTGATGATGAGCAAAGGCCAGTTTGGTTTTGTCAGCAATGCTTGGGACTAAAGCTTCCTGCAAAGCCGCCTGAATACGCGGCCTAAGAATAGCTTCTGGCCCATAATGCCACCTCCTAGGATAACAAACTTCCGGATTAACGACATAGCAGATATTGGCAATTCCTTTGACCCAGATATAGCCAACCATACGATCAATGCCCTCGATACAGAGTTTATTGCCCTCAGTTGCTTCTTTGAAAATCCGACGGCCATTCCAATGCTCTGCTTCTTCTCCGTGTAACTCAGCTACATAGTTGACTAAAGCAGTTGTAGATGCTACATCCTGAAAGGCTCCGTCTGGTAGATGCAGGTAACCAACTTCACAGGCAGGTTACTAAAAGCTCATGGAAGCCTGACCATCTACGACCAGACAGCCTCCAATACCTGACCCGATTGTCAAACAAAGGGCAATCTTGGCTCCCTTTGCCACTGCCCGACATAGCCTCCGCCAGACCAGCACAGTTGACATCATTTTTCAATCTCACAAGGCAGGGAGAAAAGTTTTTCTTCCAGCACTTTTTGAACTGGGTCCCAGCGTAGTAGGAATCTGCGGCCCGGCGTGAAAATTTCACCCTTTGTCTGGATCAACCATACCAGCCGAAGAAATACAAATCCAGCCAGGGTCCTTTTTCTAATAGGCTGCAATAATGCTTTCAACCTTTTGCATAATTCCGGGCCACCTTTGGCACTCCGTCTAGCATTTTGTCATGTGCTTCCACCAAGGTCTCCGCCTCGTCGATTGTTAACCATACTTGATATTGGTACCGCTCAATATCAATATACATAGTGTTTCATAGCACACTTCTCTCTAGTGTTATCCTGTTGCTTATAAAAATTGCTCCTTGGTTTGTCTAATCAACTGAGCTGCTTCTTCCACAATCGGCTGATCACTTTCCTGCACTGGTGTCAGAGGAGAGCGGACAGATCCGATGGTCAAGCCTTCGTTAATTTCCAAAACACCCTTGATAACAGCGTACATATTGCCGTGGGCGCTGGTTAATTTTCCGATGATGGCATTATAGCATATTGCAATTTCTTTAGCACGTTCACATTCCTTGTCAGCAATCAGTTGATTGAGTTTGAGGAAGAGTTCTGGCATAGCTCCACTAAGTACCACTGATACCGGCTGGCACCCATAAGATGGCCACCTAAGAATTGTTCATCTGGACCATTAAAGACTACATGATCTTCTCCCCAAGAGCTACAAAGGTCTGAATATCCTGCACTGGCATTGAAGAGTTCTTCACACCAATCACGCGCTCATTCTTGAGCATTTCCTTATAAAGGCTAGGAGTCAAGGCTACACCAGCCAGCTGAGGAATATTGTAAATCACGAAATCAGTATTAGGCGCCGCCGCACTGATGTCATTCCAATACTGGGCAACCGAATACTCTGGCAAACGGAAATAAATCGGCGGAATAGCTGCAATCGCATCCACACCCAAACTTTCGGCATGACGAGCCAGCTCCACACTGTCTTTAGTATTGTTGCAAAGCCACATGAGCAATGATGAGTCAGACGCCCCTTTAGCAACTTTCATCACTTCTTCTAGAACCTGTTTTCGGTCTTCTACACTCAGATAGATACACTCGCCAGAAGAACCGTTGACATAAAGACCTTGCACGCCCTTGGCGATGAAATATTCCACTAAAGCGCGAGTCCGCTCCGGACTGATTTTACCTTCCTCGTCATAGCAGGCGTAGAAAGCCGGAATGACACCTTCATATAAAATCTCTCATCTTATTCTCCAATTTACTCTTTTTATAAACTTCTCATTTTCATATTTCCCAAAAATCTTTTCTAAAATTCCAATTTGTAGAAATCCTAACCCTGCAAAGCCAGAAAGACGAAAACCGTCCAGCCTAGCAATAAAACAAAACCAGAACTATAAACCACAATGATAATCAGCTATCATGATAGCCATCATCAAAAAGAACCAAGGGAAATTTAAACTAACCACTATTAGACTTGTCTGTAGACTATCCTTTAAACTCATGTCAAAATGTCCCGCCAAAGGATAAAGACCTAGGGCAATCAGTTCTGTAAAGATAATAAATCCCAAGCAAACTGCCTTTAATACTTGAAAAGGAAAGAGTGTCTTGTCCCAGAAGAGTAATAAATCAAAGAGACTAATCCTTTACAATCGCAAAGTTCTATAACCCCAGCTTCAATCCCAACTCAGCATTTGCACGAAAGGCTTTCATATAGGTCGATGCCACTCTAACTCACTGAGATTTCTTGATTTCAAACAAGGTTTGATAGAGACTCATTTTAGCTATGCTAAGGGTTAGTATTAGCAGACAGGATACCAGAAAAAGGAGGTTCACTGTTACCAAATCAAGAATTTTTCACAGATTTGCATAAAAGTATCTGTATCAAAAATGGATTTTATTAACTGAGAACCTTTCTTTTTTCATCGCTAGACCTCTCTATTTTCTACTCTTTAGTCTAATAAGACCTCTGAATACACATTTTTACTATTTTCTTCTTGACCAGCAAATTGATTAGAGCTGATGAGCTTCACCAGTCAAAAATGCAGCAAAGTTAACACCGTCTAAAAGCAAGGATAGCTTGGTCACAAGCTACAAAGCCAATATCCCGTTCCTCGTCGTAAGCTTCTAAAACTTCCTTCTCTTGACAGCCATACTGAATCATCTCATGACCGGCTAAGAGAAAATGCAAATCTAAATATCGGGCATGAAATTCAAGCTATTAGCTTGTTCCTGACTAGAGTGTGTTTTCTTGCAGAAAGAAGAAAACTCTATCCTCGTCTACATCGTAGCGCCCCAAATCCAAACTAGATAAATCATGAGTCATAAGATATTCAATGGCCGTATCAATATTTTTATGTACCCCTTGATAACGAGGGAGATTCTCTAATTGATCAAAAAACATATGCCACTTCCTAACCCTTGACAGCTCCCATTGTGATTCCCTGAGTAAAGGATTTTTGGAAGACTAAGAAGACGGTAACGATTGGTACTGCTGCTAAGGCTGCACCAGCCATGATAAGACCATAGTTAGTTGCCATCTCAGCCTGCATAGTCGCAACCCCAAGCGAGATTGTTAGATTTTGACGTGAAGTCAGCATGACTAACTGCATAAAATAGTCATTCCAAGTATTGATAAAGGTGAAGATTGCCAAAGCAGCAAAACCCTGGTTTGACAATTGGGAAGAGCAACACCAGAAGGTCCGAATTTCTCCACAACCGTCAATTTTAGCAGACTCAAGAAGCTCCGTTGGAATATTTTCACTAAACTGGCTCATAAGGAAAACCCCCGAATGGCCAACCAACCAAAGGCAAGATAACTGCCTGCCAAGGTATCATGAATTCCCATGAAGTTAACAATCCGTACTAAGGGCACCAGCACTACCTGCTGCAGCAAAGGCCATAGCTGCAATGAAAGACTAGCAAAGAGAATCCGCTGTCCGTAGAACCGTTTTCTTAGCCAAGACACTAGCCTCCAAAGAGAGAAGTTGCACAAACCAAGAGCATGGTTGCTAGTGAAATGAGACGCTATTCCCACATCCATTACAAGGCTGGGTTTTGAACCATCAGTTACTGGAAGTCTTTCCATAGTTGGCATAGATGGCCACCACTGAGGCGGAATCATAATCGTATCAGGCTGAGACTTGAAAGCTCCTGTCAAAATCCAATAGAAAGGGAATACAAAAAGAATCGTCAACAATGCCAAAACAACAGATGATAGAACTTTTTGAAAGCCGTAATAGTTTCCATATTGATTCTCCTTTCTAGTATTCTACATCATTTCCAAGAATCTTGAATTGAGCAAAGCTGATGAGGGCAACCATGACCGCCAAGAACATTCCCATTGTATTAGCATAGCCATATTCAGATAGCTTGAAGGCTTTTTCATACAGGTAGTACATGAGGTGCACTAGTTGGAGTAGTTTGGCCCACCTGATGTCGAGGAGCTGAATCAAGGCAAAACACTGGAATGAGATTGATGGTTGTAATAATCAGCGATATAAAGTGTCGTAGGTAAAGGCTGAGCCATTTAATCTTCCAAAACACTTGCAGTTCTGCTAGCTCTGTCTACACGCGCCGCTTCACCAAAGGGTACATCAAGTATTTCCCATAGCGATATAAAGAATAATCTGCGACCAACTGAAGTAGTCAAAAGGATGATGATTATCGCCAACAGCGCCCAATGTTTATCTCAGCCAAGAAATATTTTTGATTGATCACATGACCTGACTTCAAGACAAAGTTCAGAATCCCAGATGGGGGATCATAAATCCATTTCCAGACTACTGTTACCGCCACACTACCTGCTGTAACTACCGGTAGGAAGAAGACGAAACGAGTAGAAGGAACGAAATTGCGTTCATTTGATAAGTTTGGAAGCTACAAACAAAAGAAAATAGTACTACAATTGGCACCGAACCAATTAATAATAACCGTGCTTAATCAATGACTTAATAAAACTGGATCATTCAACATACGGCTGTAATTGTCAAATCCTACAAATGTAAATGACGTCATTGTATAGTTGAAGAAACTGGTTACAAATCCCATAAGCATCGGCGCCAGAACAAATATAATGAAGAAAATAGAACTGGATGCCAGAATGCATACGATACCAAGGTTTTCTTTCATTCTGATATTTATTTTCACAATGAAGCCCCCTCTTATATCTTTTTGATAAAATGACCCTTTCCTATTTGTGACTAGACTGACAGAAAAAGGGCAGATATAGAACTGCTTATTTTTACTAATAGTTTGATTTGCTTTTTCAGTGAATGTCTTCAAAGCAGGCTCAACTTTTCATCTCCATTAGATACAGATTGCAACATTGGGGAACCAAAAGTGTTCTCATTTCTGCAAAACCATCAATAGTGTTGTAGTAAGGTGCAGTAGTATTGTGTCCAGCCACTAATTGGTTTTCCATACGTTTGTCGTCAGTACAGTTTGCCAAATGAAGAGCGAACTGGGAATGCTTCCCATGCGAACTACGTTCTTAGGTCCCCCACTCTTTGTCATCTGCAATGAAATTGATGAAATTTCTAGCTGCTGCCACTTTCTTCCTCATCTGTTGTTGACAATGCAAAACCATTTACTAAATATATTTCAAAAGCTAGGTTTAGCCAGAGTCTGATGGGAATGGTACTTCTACTACATCTACTTTGCTTGCTTCCAGCAACTTTCGCTTGATACCATTTTTGTTAGTGCCCAAAAGAGCTAGTGTAAGAAGTTTGACCGTTGGCAAAGTTTTGGATATCAGCCCCACCATCGTATTGAGAACCATTCATCATTAATCCATCATTGATCCAGCTAACTGCCTTTTCAAGCCCTTTGACAAATTTAGGATCATCAGTTGTATATTTAGTTACTTTTGCATCTGTTACAGAACCACCTAAAAGATTAGCAATAGAAGCGCGAGTTCCTTGGTCTCCCCTTTGACCGTTACTGAATAGTGAACCAGGAGTGAAGCCTTTTTCTTTCAACCCTTTAAGGACTTTCTCAAAGTCCTCTGTAGTCCAACCTTCTTTAACCAAGTTAGCTACACCAGCTTCTTCTAACATTTTCTTATTCATTGCCATGTAGAAAGGAGCCGAACTGATTGGATACATATAGGCTTTATCACCGGCCTTGCTAGCTTGAATGATATTATCATTATTTACGTCTTTGACAAAGTCATCTGTAAATAGATCATTTAGATCATGTAGCTTACCATTCTTACCATATTGAATAATCCGACCCGGTGCATCAAATAAAACATCTGGTGCAGTTCCTGCTTCAATAGCTGTAGTGATTTTTCTGGCCCAGATTTGAAATCAATTGTTTCAAGGTTTTACATGGATGTCTGGATTTGCTCAAAAGCTTCAATAATAGATTTTCATAAGTTCCTACACCATCGCTCGCCTTTTCTTGAGTAGAATACTGGGAAGCCCACCAGGTAATCTCTGTTTTTCCTGATTTATCGCCAGAGCTATCGGCCTTATCTGAGCTACCACCACTATTTCCAAGCTGCTAAAGTAAGTATAGCTGCTCACCTGCTACTAATGAACAAAGTATTTTCTTCATTTTCATTTGTTTTTCTCCTTAAAATTTTCAGTCTAAGTCTTGTAGGCTATTTTTCTACCTACCTCATTAGTTGGAAGATGAATGATTTTTAAATTTAATCTTTTCTAATTCTAAACCCCTATATCACTCTTCTTTGGATTCTTTTCATTCAGTCTAAAATAAAGTCAGTCAGTTTATTTTAGTTTGAGACATATTTATTTCCTCACCGCTGCTACAAAGCGTTCTGTGATTTCTTTAGGACGAGTAATCGCTCCGCCAACTACAATTCCACGAACTCCTAAGTCATGAATCGCTTTGGCATCAGCAGGGATAGTGAATCTTCCTTCCGCAATGACGTCCAACCCTGCATCACAGAGATTCTTGATGAGCTCAAAGTCAGGACCGTCTACTTTTGGACTATACGAAGTATAGCCTGATAAGGTGGTTCCAATAAAATCAACCCCCGCTTCAGCTGCAGCAACTCCCTCTTCAAAAGTACTAATGTCTGCCATCAACAACTGGCTCGGATATTTTTTCTTGACTTCCTTGATGAACTCCTCGATCGTCAGACCATCAAAACGTTCTCTCTAGGGTACAATCCAACGCAATGACTTCGATATCCAATTCTGCTAGTTCATCCACTTCTTTCATGGTAGCTAGTTATAAAAGTGTTCTTGCGGTGGATAGTCTCTCTTGATAATCCCGATAATGGGCAGAGAGGTCACCTCTTTTATCTCTCGAATATCCCGAACACTATTGGCTCGTATACCAACTGCACCGCCCTGCTCAGCAGCCTTAACCAATAGTGGAATTACTCCGCCCGCTTCTGTATACAGTGGTTCATGCGGTAAGGCCTGACAGGGATACGATGATTCCATCTCTAATCTGTTTGATTAGATCCTCTTTTGAAATCTGATGCCATAGGCAATCTCCTCTTTTCTAATAATGATCCGTTTGTTTTATAATGTCATTATATATAATTTTTAAAGCGCTTTCAATAAATTCTGGTATTTAGAATTTAGTTTCCCACTTTTCAATTTTTATTCAAAACTCTGAAAGTAGTTTCAGAGCTCAAAAATTTTCAAAAAGAAAAAGCAAAGAATCTACTTCGCTTTCTTTAGTATCATCGCTATCTATATACAGTTGTTGCTAAAATCTCTAGTCTTCTGGAGAAAAAAGTTAGCATAGATTCGTGCGAAATGTTGGTTCCCGCATAACCAGTTTAAGACACAATCGCTGACATAAACATTCAATGCTTCATGATCGTATTCTGGCATTAAGTGACAGGCTCTTTCACCCGACAGCCTGTTGTAAATCGCAAACTGTGCATGATGGGATAGCAAACTGTATCCTCCAGCCCACTACCATATCTACCTTCCCTTTTATACGATGAGCCATATTTTTCACATCTATATAAGAAAGAGTCTCCATAATCTGGTCTTCGGTTTCATGAAATGGATCATGAAACTTAAAATAACGGAAGAGCTCATCATAAGCTTCACTGGTATTTCCGATTTCTAAAACCCTCCTAAAATCAGACAAGAAAGGATAGAGGGCAACTGTTTTTTTAATTCGAGGATTCAGAGCAGCCGCTACCAGTGCTAAAGCGCCACCTTGAGAACCACCATAACTACATAAATTTTCTCCATCTATACAGTCTAGGCCCGCTACAATCTCAATTAAGCTATAAATATCTAAGTAGACATCCTTGAAAAATAGATTGTCCGGCCCTTCAACCGCTCCACGGATAATCTGGCCTTTAACTGTATTCCCTCGGACGAGTCCCCTTCCATCCACTGAATAACCAGACTGCCCCCGCACATCCATGGAGACTACCCCGTAGCCTGCAGCTGTATATGGGAGCATATCGGCCCAATCCCAACAACGCGCCATATAACCATGGAAATGGAAGATAACCGGTATCTTCTTTTCATCTTTTGGCAGAACCATTCGTGCATAGACTTGACCATTATTGGTTCCACTAAAAGACAATTTCGTAGCAAACTACACTCCCTATGTGAAAGTCTCTTTTCTATCAAGCTGATAGTCTTTAGGTAGCTTCAGATTTCTTAGCTCCCTATCCCAAAAAGCATCAAAATCTCTGGGAATTTCATCACGTCCCAAATAATCCTTCGCCTCTGCTAGTAATTGTGGATTTTTCATTCCTAGTCCTCCTGTTCTTTATAGTATAAATGATAAAGCTTACATTTTCAAGTTGATAAAAATTTTTCTTTTTAAAATTAACTACGAATAATTAAGTGTAAGCAAAATTGTTTCATAAACTGAATTAGAAGAGCAGGATGACCTTATGATCATTTTTCTGCCTTCTATCTTTCAAATATTAATAGATTGGAGAAGCAAATGAAGTCTTTCACATCTCTAACAAAGCATGAGTTAGAAAAATACGAGTGGTGGTATGGCTGTGCCTTTTTCTGTGGTTCTTTAAACGCCAAGCCCCTTCAGGAAATCGACGATCTTCAGATTTCCACTAATTATCCTCTAAATAGAAGATCACATAAAGTTCAGCCACTAGCCCTAAAACTAGTTTCATAGCACTACTATCTTGAAAATCTATAGCTTATATAAAAAGGAGAATATACAAATGGAAAATATGACAACACTTGAAAATCACTACCTCGCCCTTACTGAAAATGAATTGATGAATGTAGAAGGAGGAGTTATCCCCGTAGCCATCTGGGCAATCTGGGGCGCTGCTACTGCTGCAGGCTTCTCAGGAGGAATTGCCGTAGGTCTAAATCGTGTAAAATAGAAAAATAAACTCAGATGAAAAAAATCAATTTTAAAAGAAGTTTACGAATATAGATACGCGATTGCCTTTTCACTTTTGCCTTGATTTTAGGATTTTTGCAGGTATTATCGTCGGTTCAAATCATTTTTAACTAAAAAGAATGGAGAACATGATGACTAAATTTGACAATACAACATCTCTACAACCTTTAACAGAACAAGAACTTGAAAATACGGCTGGAGGAATTGCACCATTTCTAATTGGAGTAGGAATTGTTGCAGGATTAGGCGGTGGTTTCTTCGGTGGATACACACTTGCACGTCTGTTTGGTTGACATAAAGAAGCACATGATACAAATGAGAGTGGGACATGAAATCGGTAATTCGTTTCGAATTCGATTTCGTCGTCTCCTATCACAGCACAGAGTAGGGCTGTAAAGCTGATAGGAAAATCAGCGTAGTGAAACCCACTCAACCACTGCGTCTTGCTCGACAATCCAAAAGACAATTGAGAGCTAGGACTTTTGTCCCAGCCTCTTTTGTAATACCTCAGCATACTAGTCAAAAGCTTATGCATTTTATATCCTCTACATCTAAAAAGTGTATAATAAACTACTGATAGTTCACATTCAAATACAATTTCGTTTACATTTACCAATAAGAATCAAGCCTGATCTGACTTTTAACGTTCATTAAAGCGGATAAAAGATAATACCATAAAACAAGGATAAAAAGATAGTTAAAAGCTGCATTGAAAGCAGCACCATTCAGATACGGGCGTCCCTATTTTCAGCTTTTTCAACAAGTAAAATCAACCCACAAACTACCAAATAAGGGTTAAAATGCCCCAGATAAGATGGTAAAAATAGTCTGATTTGTGAAAGATAGAAAAAGAATAAACCAGCCATCCCAAAGCTGTCACTCCAACAGCTACACGCCAAGTTATATCTAAAAACAACACTACTTCATTAATAAGCTTTTGCATTTGAAACTGAACAAGACTTTCTCACTCTGCTCATAAGCTGCCTTGCTAATAATCCCCACATAGTAAAAAGCAACATGGGCTACTGGTGACAAAACAAAACCGATCCCCTATAAAATCGCCAACCCATTCCACATGGATAGATGAGCCAGCATAAAAGGCTATAAAGTCCAGCCAACATCAAAGGAATAGAGAAATTAGCTAGCAAGGCGCCCCAACGCAGTCGTTTTAGAAGCAGATAACATACAGCATCGCCAACTCCTTGTTACCAATCAAGCTCCCTTTTAGTAAATTGACTATAGCGTTTTTATCTACTTCAAAGCCAACCAATAAAACATCTCCAACGAGCCAGCGAGATACCACTTACCAAACCGGCACATATCGATAACAATACCATACTACACTCCTTTTTCGCATTCTACTCTTATCTTAGCATAAAAATAGATCTCAAAAACAACCAAATGGCGGCTTATAAAAATAGATCTTACAAGAATCCTTCATTAAAATATCAAAAGCATTCAGACTATATTCTATCTTATTGCCACTTCCAGCTACATTTTGCACTGATCCATCTGCAGAAAATCCCTCACTCATTCGAGCGAGGATAGTCTGATTTTATACTCTTTTGCAAGTTCTTCATTCCTTCAGACCGATATATCTATTTCCGACGTCCTGGACGTTCTTTTTGCTAACCATAGTAAGAATCTTCGATGATTTCTTGCATATGATCAACCATTGGTAGACGTGGGTTAGCAGGCGAACATTGATCTTCATAAGCAAGGAAGGCCAATTCACGAGAATGTTTTTTCCATTCTTTTTCATCGATTCCTTGAGCTTTGAAGTTCATTTGGATTCCAACACGTTCTCCAAGTTCATAGACTGCTTTCGCATAAGACTCCCACACCTTCCTCTGGCGTTGAAGCTGGAAGACCAAGCATTTTAGCAATATCTTGATATTTTTCATCTGCACGGTAGTAGTTATACTTGAGCCATGTAGCTGTCTTCGCTGGTCGTGCTACCATTGTAGCAGATAACATATGGAAGCAAGATAGCATTCGTACGACCGTGAACCGTGTGGAATTGTGCACCAATCTTATGAGCCATTGAGTGAGAAATACCTAAGAAAGCATTCGCAAAAGCCATACCTGCCATTGTAGCGTTATGCAGTTTTCACGAGAAGTGAAGTCTGCATTTTTACAGAACTTTCAAGGTGCTCAAAAGACTAATTTAATCGCTTGAAGAGCAAGACCATCAGTATAGTCATTTGCCATTTGTGCCACATACGCTTCTGTAGCATGTGTCAAAACATCCATTCCTGTATCCGCTGCGATAAATCCTGGGACGGTCATCACCAATGCAGGGTCTACAATTGCCACTGTTGGTGTCAATGAGTAGTCAGCAATTGGGTACTTGCGGTTGTTTGCTTTATCAGAGATAACCGCAAATGGTGTTACTTCTGAACCTGTACCAGATGTTGTTGGAATACCGATAAATTTCGTTTTTCTTTCAAAGTTCTAGGAATTTAAAAGCACGTTTCCGAATGTCCATAAATTTTTGAACTAAATCATGGAAGTCGACTTGTGAGTTGTTCATAGAAGAGCCACATTACCTTTGCAGCATCCATTGGAGAACCACCACCAAGCGCAATAATCGTATCTGGCTTAAATGCACGCATAAGCTCTGTACCACGATAAACCGTTGTAATATCTGGATCTGGCTCTACATCTGCAAAGATTTGGTATGTCACCTTATTACGACGCAAATCCAGTTGCTCAATAATGCGATCAAGGAAACCAAGCTCAACCATTGAATGGTCAGTAACAATCATGACACGCTCAACATCACGACATTTTTGTAGATACTGAATAGAGTCACGCTCGAAGTATGTTTTTGAAGGGACTTTAAACCATTGCATATTATTTCTACGTCTTCCTACTTTTTGATATTCAAAGAGATTAATAGCACTAACATTATCACCGACAGGTTGTGACCATAAGAGCCACAGCCTAGTGTCAGTGATGGTAAGAAGGCATTATAAACATCCCCGATACCACCAAAAGTAGATGGTGAATTACAAATAACCCGAATCGCTTTGACCGCTTTTACCAAATTCTTTTTCGTCAATTCTTCGTCTGCAGTGTGGGATAGCCGCCGAGTGACCAAGACCATTAAATTCTACCATTTGGCGTGCTTTATTGATACCGTCTTCACGAGAATCTGATTTTTAGTACGGCGATCACCAGTGAAAGTTTTTCACGAGTCAATGGTTCATTTTTCACCGACTTCTTTACACTCTGCTGCAAGAATATTTGTCCCCTCTGGAACTGTAAATCCAGCTTGCTCTGCAATCAAGTCGCTGGTTTCCCTACAATTGCTGCGTTTAATTTAGCTCCAGAACAGTTTTTACTGTTAGCTTTCACACCGAAAGCAGAACTCCTCAAGCAAGGCTTTTTCTTTTTATTTACAAAGTAAGTATGGTAAGATTTAAACTCGTGACAAACTCGTCATAGATTTCTTTATCAATAATCACAGCTTGTTCAGACGCACAGACCATTCCGTTATCAAATGATTTAGACATCACGATATCGTGTGCCGCTTGGCGGATATTAGCTGATTTTTCAACGTAAGCTGGTACGTTTCCTGCACCAACCCCAAGAGCTGGCTTCCCACATGAATAAGCAGCCTTCACCATGGCATTCCCACCAGTTGCAAGGATTGTTGCAATCCCTTCATGGTTCATAAGTGCAGAAGTCGCTTCCATTGACGGCTGAGTAATCCACTGCACACAGTTTTCAGGCGCCCCAGCTGCAATAGCAGCATCCCGTACAATTTGAGCGGCATGTGCAGAAGATTCTTGAGCAGATGGATGGAAAGCAAAGACAATTGGATTACGTGTCTTCAATGAAATCAAAGCTTTGAAAAATTGCAGTTGAAGTTGGATTCGTTGTCGGTGTAATCCCACAAACAACTCCTACTGGCTCCGCAATTAAAGTTAATCCAGTTACATCATCTTCCTCGATAATACCAACTGTCTTAGTATGTCGCATGTTATTTACAACGTGTTCACAGGCAAACAGGTTTTTAGTTGCCTTATCTTCAAATACACCTCGGCCCGTTTCTTCAAGAGCATGCAAAGCTAGCTCACCATGAGCATCAAGAGCCGCAACAGAGGCCTTCGCCACAATATAGTCTACTTGCTCCTGGTCTAATTTTTCTCATTTCTTCCAGAGCAACCAAAGCTTTTTGAACGAGCTCATCAACGTGTTTTTCTGCAGCTAAGACCTTGTCTTCTTGTTCTGCTGTTTTCTTCTTATCAACCATATAATCCTCCAAGGGTTTTATTTAAAGATTAGACGAAGATTTCTAGTCTTTGTTAGTATTTCACAAGTTTATTATAACCTTTTTCTCCATGTTTGTAAACACTTTCAACAACATTTCACAAACTTTTTCGTTCTATTTTTGTGAATTTTTATCAATATTTCTAGAACAGCATTTTTCAACTTACTTTGTGAAATATTTTTGAATTTATTTTATTTCACATACTTTTGCTTACATATTTTACCTGAAAATAGATTAGTTTTTCTAGAAAGCGCTTACATATAACTCCTATAAAGAACCCGGTATTCGGGTCTTTATCGATAATATCAAGGTTTTACAGGTCCTTTGTTAGCTTCTTCTAAAGTTGTTTTTGATTGTTTTGCATGCAGCACTACCGCCTTCTGCTATACTTGTCGCATCTACACCAAAGTGAACGTAGTCTGTCCCATACCAAATAGCAGGGTTATCCATTGCTGTTTGATACCAGTCAGCAACATAAACATAATCATATTTCTTAGCCAAATCTATCTGGTATTGGCGTGTTTTCATCAGATCGCTATTAGCATCTCCTACAACACGTCCATCATGCGGTGTTACTAAAATCAATCGGTGACCTTTTAGGTAGTTGCTCGACAAGCTTATTCAAAGCTTCCTCATAGTTAGATACTGTGTTGGTTCCCAGAGCTAAGACCACGTTTTGTAGTAGAACTCTATTTGAGATATCAGTCTGATAAACCTCTAATCCTGACTCTAAATACGACTCACTACTGCATCTAATTGGATGCCAGGAATGGCCTCTTGCAGCCATTCATTCGCTCGCAAAAGGCAACAGAATCACCAATCAAAGTCGTTCCCGACGCTAAACATTATAGTCCGTTGCTGTTGTTTGATCAGCTTGACTACGTGTTAGCTGTAATTTGCTATCTGCTTGATGGAGCGCATTGATCATTAAATCTTCTTCGAAAGCTCCCTACTTTGGAGCCGTAATCGTAATCAAGAAGCAAATGATGCCCAAAGGGATTAAACTATAAAAATGGGCCGTGCAATGGATTTTTACATCCATCTGAATACCAAATAAATCTTGCTTTTTCCCAGCTAACTTTGAGCTCTAAATATATAAAAAGGAGACTGCAGCAAAAGGCAAAGAGATATAGTTGTGATCAACACTGCAAAGATATTTCCCACCAATTGGCTAAAATGATATAAAAAGGCCAGTGAAAAGATAAACTCCGTAGCTAGTATCTGCGATGAATGTCACCCAAATGGGCTCCTCTAACTGAGGGAGTCTTTTCATGCAAAACACGTGCACCTAAAATCATGATAAGAGCTGCAATTGTTGCAGTAAGAATCCGACTAAATAGGTGAAGATATTATCAAAGCGTAGCAAGAAACCTAGTAGCAATAGCACCACAAAAACTACCGACTATCATTCCCAGTGTTTGTTGCAAGCTCCATGATTTTTCTAGCTTCTTAAAGTTAGCACCAACATTTTTCACACCAGAAATAGTTGCTAAAGCTGTCCCAGCACGGAAAAATATGATGTCCAACTAGAAAAGTACATTAGAGAAATTTTTAGTGAGCCACTAATAAACATAGACAAGAAGCTAAATAAAGAAGACTCCTGTTGAAACTAGGAAAATCATTCCCTCGAAATTGTCCAACAGTCCGACTCTTTTTCGCTAAGAAGTAAACCGCTATTGCCCATAAGATATAATAGTGCACTTCAAGAGCTAAACTCCATGTATGCACAAACAGATGCGGAATAAATTGGCTTTCATAGTTACCACCTGATAGCATCTCATAGAAATTAGTTACAAAACCTAATGCCCCCGCAATCTGTGTTCCAATACTGGCCACAAAGTCCTTGCGAATAAAAAGCGTGAAAGGTAAGGTTATCAAAATCATAAACACCAAAGGTGGGAAAATTCGATAAAATCGCCTCATCAAAAAGCCTTTTATATCGATTTCTTGGCTTCTAGCAAACTCATCAATCAAGAGCGATGTAATCAAAAAACCAGAAAAGGCAAAGAAAACGTCCACACCAATAAAGCCTCCAGGAAATACTCCTTGAAAGAAATGATATAGTAAGACTAGAGATAAGCCTACAATCCTCACCAATGAAAACCATTTAATGCGCATTTTGATAAATTCCTTGCTTAAACTTTCCTTTATAGACAACTTTTTGCTCAGTTGTCAGAGTTCCCTGACCATCTGCTTGACCCTTTTTAAATTCCCCTTCATACTTCCAACCACTCTTGGAGGTAAAGGTTCCTTCACCATCAAACATTCCATTTTTGAAATTCCCTTTATATTGATCGCCATTTTTAAATGTCAGGCTTCCTTGACCATCCATTTTCCCACGAACTAAACTACCATCGTATTTGATAGCTCCTTTATCCAATGTTAAAATCCCATGACTCGGAATATTAGAGGTGAAAAACTAGAATTGCTGATAAAGCAATGACAGTTATAGCTACTAATTCCAAATTAGTTCGTGTGATATAATTCTGATAGCGAGTGTATAATTCTTTTTAATTTATCCATTTTCAACTTCCAAACGTTCCAGCCAGTGCTTACATCCTATCTGAACTAGCCGATAAGTCTCTTCAAAAATCACCTGTGTACCAAGGGATCTGGCACACTTTTATCCATAAATTGGTAAATCTTGTCTTGATATTTATTGAGTGCCATTTTCTTCAAATCTGCTACATTCGACGCATCCATACCGATAATATAGTCAAATATTGCAAAATCTTTATCGGAAATCTGCAAAGAAGTTTTTCTCTAAGTCATACGCAATCGCATGATCCATTAAAGCCTTCTGAGTCCTTCATGAATTGGATTTCCATGCTCCCAATTAGATGTTGCTCTGGCTTTCAATATAAAATCATCTGTTAGACTTTTTCATTACAAATTCTGCCATAGGGGCTACGACAGATATTCCCTCAGGCACACAAGCATTACTTTTTTTCATAGAAATACCTCTTATTCATTATAACAGAAAAACAACCTCAAATAGGTCTTGAAGTTTAAAAATATTGCTAGCTATTTTTAAGAGACCACATTTTACGTAAAAAGACCACCTAATTTGGTGGTCTAAAGGAGATTATTATGAAAAGAAAAGTTTTAGGAGTTCAAGTTTCAGTCATCCTAACTTGTGACTATAGTATACCTCCATCAACTTAAAATTTTCTTAAAGTACTTTTTAGTTTTTATTTTTCTGGAAAATGAAAGCTTAGCTGAGGCCATTTTCTCTGCCAGTCCTTCTTTTTCAATCGTTCTGTATAAAAGAATCATCCTCTCTTATTTTTCTAAAAATGCGGTGTTGAGATACTTGAAATCGTACAATTTCTTCCAATCCATATGCTGTAAATAAATCCAGTTTTTCATCCTCTAATAAGCGTAAACCAACGGGCTGTACATCGCTCTGGGTATTTTGCTCATAGCGTCTTTTGAGCTGGTATAAGGCTTTGTACCAGGACTATGGATATGCATATAGACCTGATTTTTGACTTCCCATTTGTACTGTGGGTATTTCTTCTTTAAGTCTTCTTCTATCTGTACAGTGGCTTCATAAGAAACCGTCGGATCAAAGAAAATCACATCCCACATCTGTATCGGCATCAAAGCCAGGTTGATTAGATAGGATATTCCAAATGAAATTTCGAACACTACCCGCAGCCAGCCATGAATCTTTTAATTTTAAATCACGAATAATTCTTAAGATGTTCATCAAATCAGTATTGACTTTAAAAAATTTCAGAATGGTCTGTTTGTCCATCGTGCTCCTATTCATTTTTCCATATACTCATAGCCTAGATGTTCATAAGCCTTACATGTGTCGCTACCCGTCCTGTTCGTGTCCGCATAATAAATCCTTTTTGAATCAAAATAAGGGTTCATACATATCTTCAACCGTTTCGCGTTCCTCAGCTATATTTACAGAAAGAGTCCCTAAACCAATCGGACCACCTCCATACATCTCAATCATAGTGCGTAGGATTTTCTGATCGACATAATCTAGTCCTTCACCATCTACATCTAACATAGATAGGGCTTTATCCGTAATCATCTCATCAATCAAGCCGTTTCCCATAATTTTGCGCATAATCACGCACACGCTTCAATAATCGATTGGCGATTCGAGGGGTTCCTCTGCTACGAAGGGGCAAGCTCTCTTGCAGCTTCATGGGTAATATCCATCTCAAAAATCTCAGCCGTCCGTTCTACGATTTCTGTTAATCCTCGACTTCATAGTACTCCATATGACCTGTAATCCCAAAACGTGCTCGCAAAGGATTCGACAGCATACCTGCCCAGTGTCGTCGCACCGATCAAGGTAAAAGGAGGCAGGGTCCAAATGTGCGCTGCGATTCGCATCACCAGAACCAATCATAATGTCTATATAAAAATCTTCCATAGCACGTAGAGCACTTCCTCGACTGCCATTGGTAGGGCGATGAATCTCATCAATAAAGAGAACATCACCTGGCTCCAAATCATTTAAAATGGCAACCAGGTCTCCCGCTTTTTCAATGACTGGTCCTGAAGTCTGCTTGATATTCACACCCAATTCATTGGCAATCACGAAAGCCATGGTCGTCTTTCCCAGTCCAGGAGGGCCAAATAACAGAGCATGATCCAATGCCTCATCACGAAGCTTAGCTGCCTCTATAAAGAAATTTTCAATTGATCTTTAACCTTATCTTGACCAATATATTCTCGTAAATATTGTGGACGGAGGGTGCGTTCCACCATCTCCTCATCATTCATTAATTCATTATCTAAAATTCTACTCATGTGTCCATTATATCAAAATAATGAAATCTTGGTTTTCTCAAACAAAAAATCTTTGCTATCAAAAAGCAAAAGATTTTTATACATTACTACTGTTTGTTTGAGTTCACACGCTTAGCAACCCAAGCTGTCAAGAGTGGTGTCAAAATAGCTGTAACAATGACAGATGCTGTGATTTGCGTTGTCGCAGCCGCCTCTACAGACTTAAAGGGAGGTATCTACAGCAGATAAAAGCAGCTGGTGTTGCAATAGCACTGGCTGCTGTACTTGAAATCGCCGCACCTGCAATCCCAGAGCCGCCTGTTCCTTTATCGGCTAAAATAGCGAAGAAACCACCAACTAAAGTCGTAATCACACCTAACAAAATACCTGGTAAACCACCCTGTACAATTTGTACAAAGCTCATATTGGCTCCCAAGCAGAAACCAACAATAATGATGATGGCTGTCACCCCGTTTGACAGAGCTTTTTTCATGTAAGGAAAAGCATTCCCTAAAGCAATACCAAGAACCAATGGTAGAATCGTTCCAACAAGGCTCCAGAATTGAAATATTAGCCAAGCCTGCACTACTACTAGAGCAGCCATCGTAACCATAGGCCCGACACTTAAAGTTGTAATCCCCACTGCACCTGCATCGATCTCATTTCCATACACTTCTATGATACCGGCATACATGGCATTATTAGCCACTGACATAGCTCCTATAATAGCCAAAGCACTCAAACCTAAAAAATTATCATTGAAGACCTTAGCCACTATTAATCCCAACACCACTGATACAGCAATCTTTGAAGCGATAATCACTGCTCCCACGACCTACTGCTTTAGGAGTGTTTTTTTAAGCGAGATGGTTCCACCAATGAAGAAAAGAAAAGCTCCAACCAAAAGGATCCCGCTCCTTGTACAACTGCCGTCGTAAAAGCCGCCGATTTTTAACATTTGTGGGAAGAAGGTGTTAATAACACAGCCTATAAACATGGGTACGATGATGGTGTCACCTGGAATTTTAATTTTTTGTCCAAATATTTTCATAATAATTCTCCTTATAAAGCCTCAAGCATTGTCTATAACCAAACAATGCTTGATAAGAATGTTCAAAAGAAGGCTTTTTCATTAACCATCAGTGTGATGCCACCGTCACAGTCACCTATTTCTCCTGATACAAAGCTTGCACAAGTCACTCGCAAAGAAGAGGATCATTTGAGCGATTTCAACAGGCTCTGCACGGCGACCAAGTGGAATCATGTTGATAACGCGTTGACTCTTTTTCAGGATCTTCTGATAGAAACTGTCGTCATATCGGTGCGAGTAAAGGATGGACATACTGCATTACAAGCAATACCATATTTCCCACCTTCTTTAGCAACAGCTTTGAGTCAGACCATTGAGTCCCGCTTTAGAGGAAGCATAAGCCGCTGTCCCCAATAAGCCTCCACCGAGCTTTGCGGCAACGGATGACACATTGACGATGCGTCCACCTTTTTGCTCCATAAAATGCGGAAAAATCGTAGCTAATAGTAGAGAAGCAACCCGAAAGATTAATGCGAATGGTTCGTTCCCATTCTTCATAAGATAGCTGGTCAAACGGCTTCGCACTGATGACTCCTGCGCAGTTAACCAGAATATCAATCTTTCCAGCTTCTGCGATTATCTTGTTCATCGCCTCTACAATAGACTCGTGATTCCCCAAATCCATGTAGGGTAAAGCTTGTATGATCAGCACCGAACTCTGCAATCGTACGCTCTGCTGCTTCCTGATTAATGTCTGCAATAATGACGTAACCGCCACCTTCTACAATACCACGAACGACTTCTTTACCGATCCCATTTGCGCCACCGGTAACAATCGCTTTTTACCTGAAAAATCCATATCATCAGATCCTTTCTTTTATTTTTACACGTTCAGTATAGCACTCTGACTTTTCAAAATGAAAGTAAAAATGTAAAATCTTTCACAAATTTTTAGAAATAAATCAATTAGTTTCAATTCATCGTTGAAAATCTCATTTTAAAAAACAAAAAAAGGCTGATTTTACAGCCTTTTTGATTATTTTTCCAAATGCCATACTTCATCATTGTACTGAGCAATGGTACGGTCAGCTGAGAAGAAAGCCAGCTTTGGCGATATTTACAATCACTTTATCCAACCATGCATCGCGATTTTCGTAGTCAGCAAGCATTTGTTCTTTCACTTTGATATAGTCTTCTAAGTCAAGGAGAGTCATGAACCAGTCTTTGTTGATTAATTCATTGTAAAAGACGTTCTAAACGCTCTTTATTTCCGACTGCTAAGCACTGCATCGCTAACGATGAAATCAACCAATGGTTTGATCGCTTGACGAGCGTAGAATTCGCTTGATTTATAAGCAGATTTCGCGTAAAGATCGATAACAGTTTCTGAATCTTCACCAAAAGATGTAGATATTTTCATCTCCAACTAACTCAGCGATTTCCACGTTAGCTCCATCCATAGTACCAAGTGTCAAAGCTCCGTTCAACATGAACTTCATGTTACCAGTACCTGAAGCTTCTTTAGAAGCAAGTGAGATTTGTTCTGAGATATCACATGCTGGGATAAGGAAGCTTGCAGCAGTAACGTTGTAGTTCTCTACCATCACAACTTGCAAGTGTGGTGCTACTGCTGGGTCGTTTGCAATCACTTCTGACAAGCAAAGGATCAAGTGGATGATGTCTTGAGCGATTGTGTAGGCAGGGAGCTGCTTTACCACCAAAGAAGACTGTGATTGGACGCGCAGGGATATTACCAGCCTTGATGTCAAGGTATTTGTGGATCACATACAAAGCGTTCATTTGTTGGCGTTTGTATTCGTGGAGACGTTTGATTTGGATATCAAAGATAGAGTTGGATTAATTTCTACCCCTTGATGCTCTTTCAAGTGACGAGCTAATTTACGTTTGTTGTGAGCTTTGATGCCTTCAAGTTTTTCTTTAACTTGTGCATTTCCTACAAACTCAAGCAAACCTTCAAGTTCAGAAGCTTCATGGTGCCAACCGCTACCTAACAACTCATCGATATAAGCAGCTAAACGTGGATTTGCATGCATGAGCCAACGGCGGAAAGTAATACCGTTTGTTTTGTTGTTGAATTTTTCTGGATAGATATCGTAGAATGCTTTCAATTCTGAATTTTTCAAGATTTCAGTGTGGAGAGCAGCTACACCGTTAACACTGTAGCCATAATGGATATCCATATGAGCCATGTGGACACGTCCACTCTCATCAATAATTTGGACAGCTGGATCTGAGTATTCAGCTTTCACACGACGATCCAATTCTTCAATGATTGGTACCAAGTGAGGAACCACTTCTTGCAAGAATTCAAGAGGCCATTTTTCAAGAGCTTCAGCAAGGATTGTGTGGTTAGTATGAGCAGTCATGCTACGTACGATTGAGACTGCCTCATCAAAATCGATACCACGTCCAGTCAAGAGACGGATCGAATTCAGGAATAACCATTGATGGGTGAGTATCATTGATTTGCACCACTGCATAGTCAGCAAGGTCATGCAAATTGCTTCCTTTTTCGATCGCTTCGTCGATCAGGAGTTGCGCAGCATTGGATACCATGAAATACTGTTGGAAAATGCGGAGCAATTCTCCTTGACGGTCACTATCATCTGGGTATAAGAAGAGGGTCAAGTTACGAGCAATATCTGTCTTGTCGAAATCAATTCCTTCTTCAATCAAGCTAGAGTCTACAGAATCTAAATCAAAAAGGCGCAAACGGTTTTTCTTTTCTGTCTTATAACCTGGAACATCGATGTCATGCAAGGGTAGAAGTCAGTGTGAAGTTTGCAAAAAGGTACTCAGGTAGCTACGAGTAGATTTTACCAACCAGTTTTGCTCACTAAGCCAGAAATTAGGGATTGTTGTTTGCTCATTGTTTTTCAGAACTTGTTGGAAGAGACCAAAGTGGTAGTTCAAACCAACACCATCGCCATTTAGACCAAGAGTTGCGATTGAATCAAGGAAGCAGGCAGCTAAACGACCCAAGCCCCCATTACCGAGAGAGGGTTCTAGTTCGACTTCTTCTACCTCAATCAAATCTTTTCCTGCGGCTGCTAGTTCTTTTTTTAACATCTTCATACAAGCCCAAGTTGATAAGGTTATTTGACAAGAGTTTTCCAATCAAAAATTCCGCTGAAATGTAATATAATTTTTCTTAGAATCATTGACTGGTTTTTGTTGCGCTATAATCTTTTGTGTAGTTTCAAGAGAGCTGTGTACAACTCTTCATTGCTACAGTCTGCAATGTTCTTTTTGTAAGAATTTTGAACATATTGTTGTAAGTTTGACATTTGTTTCTCCTTAGAATTTCCTTTATGGTTTAAATTAAAGCTTAGAATTGGTACGGCGATAGATTGTCGTTAAAGAGAGCAATTCTGACTCGACTTCTTCTGTCAATTCGTCTTCTGTCATCCGCCATTCCCAGTTTCCTCCAATGGTAGAAGGCAAGTTCATACGTGCAGAACCATCCAATTCCAATAAATCTTGCATCGTTGCGATTGCCATAAAGCTAACGGATGCAAAAATGGTGCGAAGCATCGCGTGTGGAACTGTTTCATACTCTTTGCGGTTTGTGTAAAGCGCTAAGTACTCACGGGTTGCATCATCAATTTCATCCCTATACCAGCCAACAACCGTATTATTATCATGCGTTCCTGTATACATGACAGAATTGTGTGGAGCCAAGTGTGGACTATCAATGCTCTCGTCTTCTGGATTAAAGGCGAATTGTAAGATCTTCATTCCTGGGAAGCCTGTACGCTCACGCAAAGCAATCACTTCATCTGTCATAAATCCTAGATCTTCAGCAATGATATTCAAATCGCCCAACGCATCTTTAACTGCTTTAAATAAAGCATAATCTGGCCCTTTAACCCACTTACCTGTAGCAGCAGTCTCTGATCCTGCTGGAATTTCCCAGTAAGATTCAAAGCCTCGGAAGTGGTCGATACGTACTATATCATAAATTTTGAAGCTTTCACGTAAGCGATCAATCCACCATGTATAGCCATCTTTATCCATAGCTTCCCAATCATAGATTGGATTTCCCCAAAAGCTGACCTGTCTCTGAAAAATTCATCTGGTGGGCAACCTGCTACACAAGTCGACTTTACCAGTTTCGTCTGTCTTAAAGAAATGTGGTTGCGCCCAAACATCTGCACTATCAGCAGCTACATAGATTGGCATATCACCAACAATTTCGATATGGTTCTCATTTGCATATTGTTTAAGAGCCAACCACTGCTGGAAGAAGAAATATTGTGTCACGCGATGATATTCCATCTGGCTGCTTAAACGTTCACGATAATCCGCCAGCTTCTGGCTTACGCAAACGAATTGCTTCATCTGACCATTCAGTCCAAGCAACCAAACCAAAAATGCTCTTTAATAGCCATATATTCAACATACAGATCCAACCAACTTGCGTTCTCTTTTACAAACTCATGATAAGATTGTAAATCTGCATGTTGCAAGAAATTTTGAACTGCTTTTTTTCCAATAAAGGACGACGACATTAAAAAAATTTTTGGCATAGTCAACTCGTTTTGTTTATCTGAGCCAAAGTCTAATCCTGTCACATCTTCCTCTGCTAACAATCCTTCTTTAATAAGAAGATCAAAATCGATAAAATGTGTGTTTCCTGCAAATGCAGAGAAAAGATTGGTAAGGAGAATCTCCGTAGCTCGTTGTTCCTAGTGGCAAAATTTGCCAATAACGTTGCTTTAGTCCGAACCAAAAATCAACAAAATCGTAAGCACTTTGTCCAAAAAGATCCAATTCCATATTTTTCCTGGCAAGGAAGAAATATGCATCAAAAATACCACTTTGGCGTTCTTTCATCTATATATACCTCTACTATTTTTTACATTTCCATTTTTATCCAATGAAAACGTTTGCGTTGAATTGATTATAACTTATGAGTGCAAGTGTTTTTTAAAAAAGTTTATAAGGCTTTGAAAAACACTGATATATCAAAAGTTTTTCTCTGTTTCTTAAAAATTTTTTAAAAAAATTTTAAAGGAAATTGTTGCAAGCAGTTACTTTTTGTGATAAAATAAATTTTCAGTTATAGAAAACGTTTGCTTTACGCAATCGTATTCCTATAAATTTTTACTTTTTTATTCTTAGGAGGAATAAACATGAAAAACAAAAGCTCTTAAAAGTGCTGCTGTATTGGGTACTGTTGCTGTAGCTAGCTTTTATTTTAGCTGCTTGTGGTAGCAAGGCTTCTTCAACTAAATCATCTGAGTCTGGTGATAAAAAAACGTTACAGTTTATGTTGAAGAGCAGTACAAGGCTTTACATGGAGAAAGCTGCTGCAGCTTTTGAAAAAAACTGGTTCAAAAAGTCACTATTAAAAACTGGTGACCAAATGGGTGGATTGGACAACCTTTCACTTGACAACCAATCTGGTAAAGCTCCTGACGTTTTGATGGCGCCATATGACCGTGTAGGTAGCCTCGGTACTGATGGACAATTAAACGAAGTAACACTTAGCAAAGGTAGCAAAACTGACAAAACAACTGAATCACTTGTTACAACTGGTGGAAAAAGTCTACGGAGCACCTGCTGTTATCAGAAACACTTGTGATGTACTACAACAAAGATTTAGTTTCAAAGCTCCAACTACTTTTGCTGAATTGGAAGAACTTGCAAAAGATAGCAAATATGCGTTTGCTGGTGAAGATGGTAAAACATCTGCGTTCCTTGCTGACTGGACTAACTTCTACTATGCATACGGACTTCTAGCTGGTAACGGTGGTTACGTATTTGGTGACAATGGTAAAGATCCTAAAGATATCGGTCTTGCTAACGAAGGCGCAATCAAAGGTATCGAATACGCTAAAACTTGGTATGCAAAAATGGCCTAAGGTATGCAAGATACTGAAGGTGCTGGAAACTTAATCCAAGCACAGTTCAAGGAGGCAAAACTGCTGCTATTATCGATGGCCCTTGGAAAGGCATCTGCTTTGAAAGAAGCTAAAGTCAACTACGGTGTAGCAACTATCCCAACTCTTCCAAACGGAAAAGAATACGCTGCCTTCGGTGGTGGTAAAGCTTGGGTTATCCCCAACTGGTGCTAAAAACCCAGAAGTTGCTCAAAAATTCGTTGACTTCTTGACTTCAACAGATCAACAAAAAGCATTTTACGATACTACAAACGAAGTTCCTGCCAATACAGAAGCTCGTGAATACGCAGTTGGTAAAAACGATGAGTTGACAGCTGCAGTTGTTAAACAATTCCAAGCAGCTCAACCAATGCCAAACATCTCTGAAATGAGTACTGTTTGGGACCCAGCTAAAACAATGTTGTTCGATGCTGTAAGTGGTAAAAAAGATGCTAAAACTGCTGCTGACGACGCAGTAAAACTAATCAAAGATACTATCGCTCAAAAATACGGCGACAAATAATGACTGACGGTTTGGGGCGGGGATTTTCTCTGCCCCTTATCTATTAAAGAATGCGGTTTCATATTGATTGAAGGTGATCTAAAAATCTTGAAAGAAGACAACTATTTATTGTTCTATTCATTATATTGTCTACTTTCAATATTTTTAACACCTCGCATCTTATTCTACTAAACTCGGGTTAAAGGGCTACTACGCCGTCTTAATATCCTAATATCTTATTCAGGAGACCACCATGATTAGACAACAGAATCCAAGCAAAGCTTTACTGCTATCCCTCATCCCAGGTCTTGGACAAATTTACAATAAACAGAAGGCCAAAGGTTTTATCTTCCTTGGTGTCACACTTGCCTTCCTTATCTATTTCTTTACAACTGCTTCTCTAGAGCTCAGCAATCTCATTTCACTTGGTGAAATGCGTGGACGCGACAACTCACTCTTTATGCTGATTCGTGGCGCATTCCACTTGATTATTGTACTAGTGTATTTGCTTTTCTATGCTTTTAACTTAAAAGATGCACACACTACTGCAAAACGCTGGAATAATGGCATCCCAGTTCATACGACTCTGAAAGAAATGGTACACGGCATTTATGAGAATGGTTTCCCATACTTGCTCATCATTCCTTCTTATGTGGCGATGACTTTTGCTATCATTTTCCCTGTATTGGTCACTCTTTTGATTGCTTTTACAAACTATGATTTCAAACATTTGCCACCAACTAAATTGCTTGACTGGGTTGGTTTGACAAACTTTAGCAATATTTGGAGTCTCAGCACTTTCCGTTCAGCCTTTGGTTCTGTCTTATCTTGGACTATTATTTGGGCTTTATGTGCTTCTACTTTACAAATTGTTATCGGTATTTTCACAGCTATCATTGCAAATCAGCCTTTATCAAAAGGAAAACGCATCTTCGGTGTTATCTTCCTACTTCCTTGGGCAGTGCCAGCTTTCATTACGATCTTGACTTTCTCAAATATGTTTAATGACAGTATTGGTGCTATCAACACTCAAGTTATTCCTTTGCTTAGCAAGGTGTTGCCTTTCTTGAATAACACCCTTATCCCTTGGAAAACAGATCCTACTTGGACCAAGATTGCCTTGATTATGATGCAAGGTTGGCTTGGATTCCCATACATCTATGTCTTGACTTTGGGAATTCCAATCTATTCCAAATGATCTGTATGAAGCTGCTTATATTGATGGAGCAAATGCTTGGCAAAAATTCCGTAACATTACATTACCAATGATTTTTAGCTGTTGCAGCGCCAACTCTTATCAGTCAATATACCTTCAACTTCAATAACTTCTCTATCATCTACCTCTTTAATGCGGGTGGACCTGGTAGTGTCGGTGGTGGTGCTGGTTCAACTGATATTTTTGATTTCTTGGATTTATCGTTTAACCACTGGTACTGCGCCTCAATACTCAATGGCCGCAGCCGTTACTCTGATTATCTCCATTGTGTAATCGGTATTTCAATGGTTTGCCTTCAAGAAACTACACGCATTTGACATGGAGGACGTCTAAGATGAATAATTCAATTAAATTCAAGCGTCGCTTTAATCACTTTTTGACTTACCTGTATCTAGTGACATTGGCAGTGGTCATTCTCTATCCGCTCTTAATTACAATAACATCAGCTTTTAAGACTGGGAACATCTGTAGCATTCAAGTTAGATTTTAATATTGATTGGAGCTTTGAAAATTTCAACAGGCTCTTCTCCGAAACCCTTTATGGAACCTGGTATCTGAATACACTTGTCATTGCTGCGTCTTGACAATGATTGTACAAACCAGTATAGTAGTTTTTAGCTGGTTACGCTTACAGCCGTTATAACTTCGTGGCTCGCAAGCAAAGTTTGAGTATTCTTCTTGATCATTCAGATGGTTCCAACTATTGCCGCCCTCACTGCCTTTTTCGTCATGGCTCTCATGCTCAACGCATTGAACCAAAATTGGGTTCCTCATCTTCTTATACGTTGGTGGAGGAATTCCTATGAATGCCTGGCTGATGAAAGGTTACTTTTGATACTGTTCCTATCTCTCTTGATGAATCTGCTAAACTAGATGGGGCTGGTCACTTCAGACGCTTCTGGCAAATCGTATTGCCTCTAGTTCGTCCAATGGTTGCTGTACAAGCTCTATGGGCTTTCATGGCACCATTTGGAGATTATATCTTATCTAGCTTCCTTCTTCGGGACAAAGAATTCTTTACAGTTGCGGTTGGTTTGCGAACATTCGTCAGCGATGTTAAAAATATGAAAAATTGCCTTTTTGCTGCAGGAGCTATCCTAACAGCTCTTCCTATCTGTATCCTATTCTTCTTCCTACAAAAGAACTTTGTATCTGGTTTAACAAGCGGTGGTGACAAGGGATAATCTTGTCCCACCCTGTTTTTTGTCACATGGCTATAAAAATTAGAAAGAACAATTATGTATCCTTATCCTTTTTAATTATTTTCAAGTATTTTTCAATTTAGAAAATCTTTCTCTAATCGAAAACATTTGTCTTGGTTCCAACTGATTTTTACTAGTCTCTTTTTGATTTCTTTAACTTTAATTCCTATGGCTCTCCAGACAGCTGCTAAAAGATAGTTATCCTCTAGATACTTTTATTGATCAGGTCTTTCAGCCGTTAGATGATTCAGTAATGAAAGAGTTTGCTGATCATGTAGACATCAAAGATGGACAACTCCATTATGACAGTCATTTTGGAATTCAAAAAACCAATATGGCCAGGTTATTATCGGACATCATGAAGGAATCGGACAGGAAGACAAGTTGACTCTTTACTTTGATAAAGAACAACTGCTAATCAGTAAACACAACAAAAGTTAGCTAGCATTCGCTATCAAGCTATCTAATCAGGGAAGCTCTTCGGAGCAAACAAAGCTTGAGCGCTGCTATTTCCAAGTTGGTTCCAGCAAAATCGATCTGATTATTAGCCTCTTCTTGCTCTTGGTATCTGGTCTTCTTTTTGAGCTTTAACTTCTTTATCTTAACTTTTGGAGCTAGTCTCTTCCTGTACCTAACCAAGAAGTCCAGACTCTTTTCATTTACGACATTCAAAAGAATGCTACAATTTCACTCTGAATTGTCTTGGTCTTCCAACCTTGATCGCTGTATTCTTTGGTATTCTTGGCCAACCCTTAACGACTATGATTATGATTCAAAATATTCTTTTTGTTCTTTATTTAGTTATCGCTTTTTATCGTACGCATTTCCGTGAGGAAAAATTAGGAGGTTCTATGTCTGTTACTATTAAAGATGTTGCAAAATTAGCAGGAGTTTCTCCTTCAACTGTGACCCGTGTTGTGCAAAATAAATCAACTATCAGCGAAGACACGAAAAAGCGAGTCCGAAAGGCTATGAAAGAGCTGAACTATCATCCAAATCTCAATGCACGTAGCCTTGTCAGCAGCTACACTCAGGTCATCGGCCTTGTGTTACCGGATGATTCCGATGCCTTCTATCAAAATCCCATTCTTCCCATCCGTATTGCGAGGCATTGCTCAAGTAGCTTCCGAACACCAGTATGCCATCCAAATTGCTACTGGAAAGGATGAAAAGGAACGCATGACTGCTATTTCACAGATGGTACATGGACGGCGTGTAGATGGGTTGATTTTCCTATACGCTCAAGAAAATGACCCTCTGATTCGTATGGTGTCTGAGGCACAATTCCCTTTTTCTTATACTAGGGAAATCTCTCTCTCCTTTTATTCCACAGGTAGACAACGATAATGTTCAAGCAGGATTTGATGCTACAGAATATTTTATCAAAAAAGGTTGTCGACACATTGCCTTTCTCGGAGGAACGAAAAAGCTTTTTGTAACCCAAGATCGCTATACAGGATACGAAAATGCCTTAGGAAAAAACAACCTAGAGCTAGATCCGCATCATACTGCTTTTGTATCGGAATTTTTAGAAGAAAAAGGTTATGAATTTACTAAGAAATTACTAGCAAAGAATCCATCTATTGATGCGATTATTACAACAGATAGCTTGCTAGCGTCTGGTGTCTGTCATTTTCTCTCTTCAGAAAATCTGACGATACCAACACTTTCTTTTGACTCTGTCGCACCAAAACTAGACTTAGCAGCCTACGTTGACATCAATTCTTTGGAGCTTGGAAGAGCATCTTTCCAAACAATCCTACAGATTATTAACGACGTCAAAGAAAAATCGTAAAATCTGTTATCACCAACTGATTCCACATAAAATTATTGAACGCTAACCCCAAAAACTTAACGAAGGAGAAATATGTCTTTTAGAACTTTTTAACGCTTATCTGGATGATCAGCGATTAATCACGCTTCAATTGGACTTGTCTTTTGATGCTGAGAATCTAAACTTCACAGCAGAAAACGAACATCAAATACTTCCACTAACTATTGAAAAATCGGAAACACTATCCAACAGTCGCTTGTATACATTGACTGCAAAGCAAGATATTGACTTAGAGCAACATTATCTTATCTATGATCAAGATCGTACATAAGGCTGTGCTAGCTTTTCGTCATATCATACAACAGCCTATTTTTGATCAAATTTTTGACTATGAAAAAGATGATTTAGGGGCTACTTACACTCCTCATCAAACCTGCTTTAAGTTTTGGGCACCCATTTCCGAACATGTACTCCTGCGACTGAAGAAAGGTGACGAAAGAAACCGTGCTCCCACTCCATCGACAAACCAAGGGTGTATGGAGCATCACAGTCTCTGGAGATTGGGAAGCTGCTCGCTATACCTACCTTCACAAAGTTAACGGAGAATGGATCGAAGTCCACGACCCTTACGCTTTATCCTCTGAGGCTAATTCTGGCGCAAGCTTTGTGATTAATCCTCAAAAGCTTCTCAACTCAGCTGGCGTTCAACGCGCTAAGACTCAACTGAGCCCAACTAAGGCTATTATCTATGAGATGAGTGTCCGTGACTTCTCCAGCCAAAAAGAAGCTGGTTTTCAATCTCCTCGTAAGTTCAAAGCATTGACAGAGTCCCCTCAACTGGGTAGTCGTAAGATTGGTATGCAGTATTTACAGGATCTAGGAATCACACATATCCAGCTCATGCCTGTCTATGATTTTGGTAGCGTAGATGAAAAACATCCTGAGCAAGTATACAACTGGGGATACGACCCTGTCCAATACAACCTCCCAGATGGTAGCTTTGCTAGCAACCCAGATGATCCTTATAGTCGAATAATAGAGTTGCAAGAAGCTATTGCAGCCTATCATACTGCGGATATGAGTGTTATTATGGACGTTGTTTACAATCACGTCTACAACGCAGATAGTTTCGCCTTTGAAAAAATCGTTCCCGGTTATTTTTATCGACTAGATAAGAATAACAAACGAACAAATGGTACCTTCTGTGGTAATGATGTCGCTAGTGAAAAAGCGATGATTCGTCGCTATATCAAACGCTCCGTTAAACAATGGATAAATCTTTACGGCTTTGATGGCTTCCGTTTCGACCTCATGGGTATTTTAGACATTGAAACTATGAACCAACTAGCAGAAGAACTAAAAAGAAGATTATCCTAACATCTATCTCTACGGAGAAGGTTGGAAAAAATGGCGACTGGGATTGGATGCAACACTTCTTGCTCATCAGTACAATGCCAAACAGCTGACTGACTATGGATTTTTCAGTGATGACTTCCGCGACACTATCAAAAACCATTCTAGAAAGCCATAAGCTAAGCGACACTGAATGGACAAGTAGTATGGCTAACATCTTGACAGCGAATGTCGGTCTTGAATCAGCTACGCACTTCCAAAGTCCTCGACAAGCTATCAACTACACCGAATGCCATGACGATGCAACCGTTTTTGACTACTTCAAAATGAAGAATCCAGAGATGGAACATAGCGAGCGTCTGGCAAATGCACGCTTGGCACTACATCTGGTCTTGCTTTCTCAGGGAGTTCCATTCATTCATAGCGGACAGGAGTTTTTCCGTCATAAAAATCTATTAGACAATAGCTATAACATCTCGGATGATATTAATCGCCTAGATTGGCAACGACTTATGGAATACGAACAAGATGTAAACTTCATTCGTGATTTAATCGCCTTTCGTAAAGCACATCCTCTACTCAGTCTAGAAAGTCGTAATGATATCTTGGAAGCATGCCAAGTCAAATGGATCAAATGATTCCTTAGTGGAATACTCTATCTCACAAAAAGGATCAGCAACTGACTATTTTGATTAACTTCTCCTCAGAAGAACAAACGTATCAAAATTCATTGCAGCAACAAGTTTTTGTAGCTTATCCTATGATCAGTGAAAATAATGCCCTCATTCCTAGCAACTCATTACACCATTCCTGCCAAACAAGTCTTAATTTTAAAATAAGCAAACACCCCCATGTCAAAGTGACATGGGGGTTATGAATCTTTACATTAGTGTTTCCACTTGAGATAGAAAATTCCTCCTAATAGACAAAGTCCAATCAGTACTAAAAAGACTCACGCTTGTACCTGTTAATGGTAATCGATGTCCTCGACGAACAACCTGCTGAACTTCCTCTTTTGGAAGCTTGATACCTTCACTCACCCCTGTCTTATCTGGTTTTTGATTAGGAGTAACCAATGCTCCCTTATCCAAACCTTGAGGCTTACCATTCGGAACTGAAGGAGTCGAACTTGGGGATGGATTCGGTTGTGCTTTTCGAACCAGATTGGCGAGTATGGATTACCGTCGTACCATCCACTCGCAACTGGTAACCATCTACCGTATCGGCAGAAATCTTATAAACAATCTCTTTACCAGCCTTATAGCGTGGTAAATCCTTAAATTCATAACGCCATTTGCCTTCTGAATCCGCTCGAACAACCTTGCTCTCTTTCACTCGTCCATCCACAATCAAGTGAATAGTCACTGTGCTTGGACGTTTGCCTGACTGATTGCCATCATCATTCCAAATCACTTCTCCTGTGACAGATATCTTCTGCTCTGGTGTCAGCTTATTGGTTATCGTATATTGACCATTCTCTTCAGACACAAGTCCCTCTTCATAGCCTGCAACACGACTTGTCTCAAAAACTTGATAACGAATCTCTTGGCCGGCTTCGTATTTCGGAAGCTCTTTTGAAACGAAGTTCCAGTTACCATCTCCATCTGGACTCACTGTGATAGTATCCACTACTTCTCTACCTTTTCGGATTTCAACAGTAATAGAGGATGGACGTTTGCCTGCTTGGTTATTGTCGTCTTCCCAAATTTTCTTTCCAAGGATACGAACAGTCTCTGGTGTATGGCTGTTGGTAATTTCACGACCATTGATGCTTGTGGTATAGCCTGCAACGCTGTCTTCTGTAACAGAATAAGTGATCTCTTGGCCGGCTTCATATTTCGGAAGTTGGCTAAAACGGTAACGCCAGTTATCAGCGGAGCTGATTTCCTTACTCTCTACTTCTGTAGTTGTACCTGCCACCGTCTTCATCAAGTGAATGGTAATCTTATCAGGGCGTTTACCATCTTGATTTTCCTCATCATCCCATTTCTTAATGACTTCATAGTCTACGACTTGCGGTTGATAGGAGTTAGTAATGTCAAAGTCCTTAATTTCCGTAGTGTAATTTGCCACAGTATCTTCAGAAATCGTATACTTGATTTCTTGACCTGCTTTTATACTTCGGTTGAGCCACAAAAGTAGTGGTCCATTTCCCTTCAGAATCAGCTGTCACTTTCTTGCTGGCTACTTTTTGCCCATCTGCTAAGAGGTGAACGGTAATTTCAGACGGACGTTTACCATCTTGATTCTGAGCATCATTCCAATTCTTCTTGACTGTGATGTCCATCTTTTCTGGTGTGTAACTATTAGTCAAATTAAATTGATCAACTCTTGTCGTATAACCTGCTACACTAGCTTCACTGATAGAGTAAGTAATAACTTCCCCATTCTTGTATTTTGGTAAATCGCTAAAACGATAAGACCAAGCATCTGCAGCAGAGACTGTCTTACTGTCTACCAAGCTTCCATTCGCTAACAAATGTACTGTGATAGAAGCAGGACGCTTCCCATCTTGGTTATCCGCATCATCCCAAGTCTTGCTTCCAGAAACTTCTGTTTTTTTCTGGGCTATAGCTATTAGTCAAGTTATAGCCATTGATCTGGCTCGTATAGTGAGCAACTGTTTCCTCACTAATTGAATAAGTGATTTCTTTTCCACCCTCATACTTAGGCTGATCTTTAAAGCTATACTTCCAATCATCTGCTTGGCTAACTTCCTTAGAAGCTACCTTGCTTGGTGCTTGACCATCAACGGACTTCATCAAGTTGACTGTAATCTTACTTGGTCGTTTCCCGTCTTGGTCATTGCTATCATTCCAAGTTTTCTCACCAGCGATTGTCACGGTTTCCGGTGTGTAACTATTGGTGATCGTATGGTCTTTAACCTTGCTGGTGTAACCGGCCACCGCTTCCTCGCTCACACTGTAAACAATCTTAGTTCCATTTTTATATTCTGGAAGATTGGTGAAGGTGTGCTTCCAGTTGCCATCTCCATCTGGACCAAATGTCGCATCAGATACTTTTTCTCCATCTGCTAGAAGATTTACTGTAATCGTAGCTGGACGTTTCCCATCTTGATTGCTTTTATCTTTCCAGACCTTCGTAACTTCAAACTGAGTAGTACTTGGAGTATGGCTATTGGTAATCGTAAACCCTGTAGACATATCACCTGTCACACTAGCTGTGTAGCCAGATGGACTGCTGACTTCTTTTACTGTGTAGACAATCTCGTGGCCAGTTTTTTTCACCGGTAGATCACTCCAAGTATGGCTCCAACCATCCTCTGCTTTCAGGGGTGACTTCTGTTCCTGACTTTTGACCGTCCGCATAAAGCTGAACCTTAACAGTGCTTGGGCGCTTCCCATCTTGGTCATTGCCATCATCCCAAGCTTTGGTTACGGATACTGTACGCTTGGCTGGAGTATGTGTATTGGTCACTTGATAGCCTGTGATGGTCGACTGGTAATCTGCGACCGCATCTTCTGTGATACTATAGGCAATCTCCTTACCACCTTCATACTTAGGTTGGTTTTTAAAGCTGTATTTCCAGTCTTCTGCTTGACCAACTGTTTGACTAGCAACCTCAACAGGTTGACTACCATCAACTGACTTCATCAAGCGAACAGTTATACTTGCTGGGCGAAGACCATCTTGGTCGTCTGCATCATCCCACGTTTTAGTGCCTGCGACCGTTAGTGTTTCAGGGGTATGACTATTGGTCACTACAAAACCACTTGTCATATCTCCTGTGACGGTTGATCGGTAGCCTGTTGGGACTGTTTTTTCTGCAACAGTATAAGCTATTTCATTATCAGATGAATCGTACTTATCCAAATTAGAAAAACTAGCTTGCCAATTGTTAGAAGCATCTAGCGTAAGACTCTGACCTGTCCTAGTCCCATCTGCTAGTAACTCAACTTCTACGGAACTTGGACGTTTTCCATCTTGGTTATCTACATCTGACCATGTTTTTGGTGATGGAAAGATTCATTTTCTCTGGAACATAGGTATTTGTAAAACTTGTCTTATCATAGCTAGCTGCTGGCTACCCGATCTCCCGACGGATCAGTTGTAACTCGTTACTGTAGCAGTTACCTCACTTGTATCATAAGTAAACCCTATGCAAGCCATTGTCTACTTCACGAATCTTATAGGTGAATACACACGTTTGTAGAAAAATTTCACCTTGCTAAAGATAATATCTCCACGTGCATCAGCAGTTGTCGTTTGGACTACTTGATTATTTTCATCAATGAGTTCAAACTGGAACTCTCCGCTTTTTCAAAGTTCTGCCAGTTTAAAAATTTTCTTAGCCTTAAAACAACTTCATCCGAAAAGCTTAGCTGTTCCAGTGCCTTCTGTTTGAGTAATGGCTGCAAAAGCTTGAATAGGAGTGTTGCGACCATTGGCATAAACATTAATATCGTTATAGACCTTAGCAGCTGTCTTATCTACTTCGCCAACAATGCGAGTTTGATAACCAATAAAATAGACCACGTCCTGTTAAATTTCCTGCATCAATAGTAAAAGTATTACCGCTCAAAGGTGACTGCTGTTGAGGGAGTAAACGTCTCACGAAGTTGCAAAGTCGAAGTGCCACCAAACCAGTTTTTGAAGTAGTGACCAAATATCGAGCCAGGCACAATTTCCTGATTAGCTGGAATCATATCAGTCACTTTTACATTGGGACCAGCTGTCGGTGAAATTAGATCTCGGTTCAAACGAGATGCGCCAATTGATGAGATTTGGGTTAGTCTTTCTTGCACACCCATTTTGAAGCTCCCTAGTGGCTCCCCATCATCAATAACGACACGACTCAAAGTCACATCTCCATAACCTGAAATGTGCATTTTGAGTTGGTTTATTAAAAAGCATTTTGTCTGACCAACCTGCTGTAAAGGCCAATGTCACTACTTTTTTCTTGTTCAGCCGAGTGAAGTAGTCTGAATTGGTAATCGTCGTAATCACCTTATGCTTGGTTTGATCAAAACGAATCTTACCAAGCACTTCTCCTCCTTCGCCCTCTAAATCTGTCTCCTCAGTCACAGCAAAGCTCAAATTGCTCTGGAATCTCATAGGTAATCAGTCTCCATCCCTAATGACAGACACTATCTGGAAACGTAAATGTCGGTGAAAAATAAAACTTCCCCTCACCATAAGAAGCTCCATCTACGACTCTATTTTTATTAATTTGAAATGTTGTGTTCAGTGAATAATTTTTCAATTCCTCAGCTTGAACAGGTTTTTGACAACTGCACTACTGGATAATAATAAAAATAGAAGTCCAATAAAAACACTAAAAAATATTTGCTAATCTTTTTCACTATAATAATCCCCTCGATTTTATTTTCAGTGATAACAATTCTATTTTGATTTAACATAAAAATGCACTACATCTAGTATAAAACAAATTTCTTTAATAAAGTAAATTATTTCAGCTTTTATCAAAAGCTTTTATTTAATACAAAAGAAGGGACTCTCCTCCTTCTTTAAATTTGATACAAGTCCTCAATCTTGCTAATACGTTCAATATCACTCTGAAGTCCTCGTAGTTCAAAAAGTATCTAACAAAGGAAAAATCAAAACGCTGAGCATATTGTTTCGCTGTGAGACAATATTGATTGTTGAAATTACGATTACCACTACCTACGATACCAAAAGCATTTTTATAATTGTTTTCAAAATCAATAAACCTTGCTAAGTCATTGGTTAAGATTTCTACATCACCAGAGTCAACACCATTGCCACCTTCTAAATAAGTCGGTAAAAAGCCACAAATGGATTATCCATTGCAAAGAAATCCTGCCCCTCTTTGACCAAGTCTTTAATATTGATCTGCTCGACTTCAAGTCCCTTCATGACGTTCTTGCACAGTTAAACGCTTTGATAAAACTGGCTGTATTGCCACTTAAACTGATATACACTAAGGAAACCTTTGCCATTTTTTCCTCCTGAAAATAAAAATAACATCTATCGCTTCTTTTAAAATTGTAAGCTGATAAATGCTATTTGTCAAATCTTAAATAGTGGTGTCCTCAGTGTTCCAAATCTTTTTGCTGCCGAAAGATTTTTAAAGACAACAACAGCTAAGAAAAATTGCATTGAGTCCAACACCTGCAAACGTCAATACCTTAAGAATCAATTGAGCTGATTCACGAAATGTTGGTTCACTAAAATAATGATACAAAGGCTGTGACAGTAAATAGTTATAGGCTAGGACTACTATCGTAAAAAGTGAATAACCAATATAAAACTACATTGGCAAAAAATAGATTCTTCTTAATTAGAAAAACAAATGTTGCTACCAATATCAAAAACCCTACAATATGTATATGCAATCTGTACCGGATTGTGATTCAATACAAAAAGCCGCATCGTAAAATTGATTATATTCTTGTGCGACATTGCCTTGTAGTTGTAATAGTTGTGCAGGATTCTCTACCTGCTTGCCCGTCAGAAGGTCCCACAAACCAAGAAAGTTTCCTAAAATCGATACAATCAAAAAACTGTATAAATAGATCGGTTTCTTTTTCATATTATTCTCAATTCTATTTTAAAATGATAGAATCCGAAGGAAATATTTTAGGGAGATTCGTTTATAAAAAAATTATTAAATATAGGAGATTAAAAATAATTTTAGAGATAAGATTACTATGCTATTAAAAGCAAACTTCCCTTCGGATATCTATACACTTATTATAAAAATATTTGCTAAAAATTACAACTTAAATTCCTGAAATGTCACGTTTTGTTCCTGAATGGTCATTTTTCCCTTTTAAAATATGGCATGATACCAGAAAATAAGCACTTTGTGATAAAATATTGTCATGAAACAAATCCAACAAACTAGCCAGTGGCTCTTTTTGATGTGGGATCAACTCTAGTCAATGAAGACAAAGCCTATGAAGCTAGAATAAAAACCGCCATTTCTGGAAAGAGATATTTCTTATCAAGAATTCTATGATAAGATGCTCAGCTATTTTAGAGAAAAATAAAAAGGCGACTTAGAAGCCTTAACTTCTATGGACTTGAGCGTCCAGCTTGGAGAACGGACTTAGAGACTCTCTATCCGCAAACCAAGGAAATATTGGAGCAGCTGGGGCAAGAGTATAAATTGGGAATTATCGCTAATCAATTACCAGGCCTAGAAAGAGCGCTTGAAGGATTTTTGGAATTTTAGACTACTTTGAGCGCTATCTTTCTCTTCTGCGGACCTTTGGGCTGGCCAAGCCCAACCCCGCTATTTTCAAGCTGGCCTTACAAAAGACTAACTGCTTGCCTCATCAAGCTATTATGATTGGCGACCGCTTGGATAACGATATCGTTCCTGCCAAAAGAATAGGGCATGAAAACTATCTGGATCAAACAAGGCTTCAGTCGTTTAGCTCAAGTCAAAGAATCTTGAAGAAAAGAGCTGACTGGATCGTCGAAAAACTGACTGATGTACTTCCCATCCTCTTGTCCTAGCCTGTCCTTGTCTTTTTAGCACTTTCTATTGTATAATATAGTCATTTTTAAACAGGAGGTCTTCTTATGAAAAAAACTCACACCTGGGCATGCACATTCAGGGTCGTCAGCCCTCGTCGTCAATCGAGACACATCGGTGGCTTTGAGGCCAATCTAGCCGCCAAGGAGCGCTTGGAAAAGCTAGGATTTACCGTGTCTTTTTCGGAGCATTATCTGGAAAATGATATCCTAGATTCTGCCTCCATCGAAGCCGGGTGGCAGACATTCATGCTGCCTTTTTCGGATGACTCCGTTGATGCTATTCTCGCTACCATCGGCGGTTTCAACTGCAATGAGCTCCTGCCCTATCTAGACTTTGAGTTGATTGCTAGACATCCTAAGATTTTCTGTGGCTACTCAGACACAACCGCCTTGCTCAGCGCCATCTATAGTAAGACCGGCATGAAAACCTACATGGGACCGTCCTACTCAGCTTTTAAGATGGAAGCCTTACAGGACTATCAGACCGAGAGCTGGCTCAAGGCCGTCAGCCAGACTTCTTATGAATTGACTCCTAGTGAAAAATGGGGCAGTAATGCTTGGTATCTACCCGATGCCCCACTGACCTTCCATAAGACAGAGTGGAAAGTCTACAACCATGGACAAAGCCCAAGCCACTGTTATTGGTGGCAATCTCTCCACCTTCTCACTCCTGCGTGGCACACCCTATGCTCCGACAGATGAAAACTATGTCCTCTTTGTTGAAGAGGCGGAGGAAGATGATATATGTGGAGTTTGAGCGCAATTTAGCTGCCCTCCTTCAGGCCTATCCTAACCCACAGGCCCTTCTCATCGGCCGCTTTCCAAAAGAATGCCAGATGACAGAGGAGCTGCTCCTTTATATCTTGGACAAACATCCGATTCTAAAGACGATTCCCGTCCTCTATGACTTGGACTTTGCCCATACTCAGCCACTCTTTACCATTACCATTGGCGCTCAAGTGACGGTAGATACGGAAAAGATGTCTATCAGAATTGATGAATAGTAAGAACTCCTCATTCCAGCTGGAATGAGGAGTTTTTCATTTGAAACGGGCTTAATGTCCACCAGGTCCGCCACCCTGATTACCGCCTGGGGTTCCACCCCCACCGGGTCCATCAGCTGTGATTTCAGATCGAGCTTTCACCATTGACCGTGATAGTGCCACCAGTGTAGGTTGCCTTCCCATCAAAGTCAAAAAGCAGAGACTGTAGAAGTAATGTTGAGATTTCCTCCTGACATGATGATATCTCCGTTAGAGTCAAGAGCATCAGTGTCGCCTTGCCCCCACCTCTACCTTGATGTCGCCACCTGTAATCTTGATAAAGATATTGGCTCCGGTCACTTTACTTGAGGCGTTGATGCCATCATCTGTAGCATAGAGATCCAATTTACCACCATTAATAGTCACATTGGTTCCTTCTAGTGCTTCAACACTCTTAGAGACTGTAATCGTACCGCCGTCAATCACTGCTGCATTAGAAGCATGCATCCCGTCGTCACCGGCATTAATGGTAATCGTCCCAGATTGGATATAGAGATTCCCAAGTGTCGTATCTTCATCATTGTCAGCGTGTAGAGCGTCTTCATTTGCCGTCAAATCCAAGGTCGCATCCTTGATATTTCAACGCATCATTTGGCAGAGAGCATTTTTATAAGCTTTAATTGTATAGGTGCCACCAGTAATACGCAAATCATCATTAGACTCGACTGCATTTCCATAGTTGCCCTCAATCGTCAAACTACCAGAACCATTGAAGGTCAAATCATCCTTACTATAAATGGCTGCATCATAATCCGTATTGGTGTGGTTGGCAGAGTCAGAAATGCTATTCTGACTTCCTTCTGCAAGGGTGATGAAGGTCTTATCCGCACTTTCAACAAGAATCGCTGCGTCCGTTCCTTTCATCGTTACACCATTCAAGACGATTTGGACCTTGTCTTGATCTCCAGCCTTTGACAACGATTTGGACATTTTTCGCTACTTCCAGACAAGATGTAGGTCCCCTGCAGCTGTGATTGTGACAGTTGATCCAGATACTGCTGCACCATTGCCAGAGACTTTAGCTGTCGAGCCACTTAAGCTTACCTTGGTTGCACTTGATTCATCATAGGAAGAATCCTGATCCTTATCCGTAAAAGTAACTTGAGCTATCTGTGGATGTTTTTGTTTGACGTTGTTTGGCTAGTCTTAGCGCTTGTACTTGAGTTAGTATTGGCTTGACTGAGTTAAACTACATGCTCCCAGACTAGCGGTTAATAAAACCAGCGGGACCATTAACTTTACTTTGTGGAAAAATTGTTTTGTTTACTTGTTTTCATGATTGGCCTCTTTCTCTGTACATTATAGTTCATTTTCTTTTAGTGATATAGCGACTAATGGCAATCTCCAAATTACCATTACGGGTACGCAAAGCATCCATTAAAAGCTTTTTTTCTGTCATTTTCCCATTTAATTGGATAATATACTTTAGTTTAAATAAGCTACCCATATCAGATGTTTTCACCATAGCCAGTTCAACATGATTCGTTGCTTGATCAAAAATATCATCGAACAGAACCTCATAATCCAAACTCTCGGGAATGACAATCGTCAACTGGCGCATGGCATGTTGCATCTGCCCAAAATTAATCTTTTCCAGTAATAAGATAGCTACAGACATAATCAAGGTAAAAGCTGTCGCAAATACCAGATAGCCCATCCCAATCGCAATCCCGATCGTCATAGCTAGGAATATCGATACCAACTCCTTGGCTCCACCAGGTGCTGAACGAAAACGAATCAAGCTGAAAGCACCCATCACAGCGACCCCAGCACCGAGACTTCCGTTAACTAAAAAGATAACAATAGCAATCAAGGTAGGCAGGAGTGCTAAACTCATGACAAATGACTTGCTGTAGACCGTTTTATACTGGTAGACCTTGGCCACAACCAAACCTAAAACTAAGGCAACACCGATTGCCCTCTAGCATGGTCAGTGGCTTTACAGCCGTACTAGTAAAAACGTCATTAAATAATTGATTTAGCATGATTTACAACTCCTTTGTAGTCTGTGGTTTTCTTATAGGCAACGCCATGTTTCGAGAAAGATTTAGGAAAGACTTGATGGTGATCTAAAATCTCACTCAGCCAGAGTGGATAAGCTCCCGGAACCTTAATCTCCATAATGACATAGCCTTCTGGCAAGAGCTATCCCCATACTTTGCCATCTAATAAACTTAAATCCTCCGATCGATAAGTCAAATCATAGTCAATAGTAATCCGAACATTAGGATCTTCTATCCCCTTCATAGAATAGCGATTATAATAGATATACATCATAGGCTGAACCTCTTGATAGCGAGCCATCAGCCAGTCGATTTCCTTGCGAATCTGCGAATCATCTATCTGATCTCGATCACCCGCTAGATAAGACTCCGCCGCCAGCAAGTCAGTTGAAATCCGGCGCTTATAGACTATTTTTCCGTACTTTCTTTTTTATTTCTAGAAAAACCTGGCTGTCTTCTGTTGGTGTTTCATCGTAGGTCCGTACCCGCAATTTTTCTTTGAAAATAAGGCTTTTTCTAAAGACTCTCGAATCATTTGAAAAGTCGGTGTATCATAGTAGAGATTGCTGATGGTTGAGTAAGCGTGGTCGTCTTCTACCATGTATTCTTCAAACTCCGTCAGCAAATTGGCTAACACTTCCTTTTGAAATAACGTATTTTGTTTCAAATCGCTGAAATTTATCTTTAAATGTTTTTTCCCCATAGGACCTCTCCCTTTCTAGCTTCTTGATTATTTACTTGGTTATTTTACGGACCAAAGCTTAAACGAAGTCTAAAAAACTTAAAGAAAACAAAAACATCCCCTTTTTCAGGAGATGTTGCTTAGATAAAAAGGAAAAGAAAGATAGATCTCTTTTTCCCTCTTAGAATTCAGTCAAAAGACTCTCAACTTTTTTGTTATCTGTTCGATAGACCAAGGCTCCAGCAACCATAAATAGAAGCAGGACAACTATCAGAAAGCTGACTTGCCCTCCAATCTGTCCACCCATTGAAATCAGTTTGACGGAGGCCCAGAGACAGAGTAACTCATCGGCAGCCAAGGATTTATAGTTTGGAAAATCTTATTGGTTAGCTCGATAGGATAAGTTCCCGCACTGGAAGCAAGCTGTAAAAGTAGCAAAATAAGTGCTGCGAAAGCGCCCAACTTATTGTCCCATGTGACCAAGGCTGTTACAAGTGCCATAAAGGTCATGCTGGTTAGGATAATCAGACCAAGAGTCGCCAATTCGTGGTTGGCAGATAAGCCAATCATGTGTACAGCAGCATAAACCAACACACCAGCTACAACTGAAATCACACCATTTACTCTAGACGAGCTTTTGAACCATTCCCATTTGGTCTTAGGGTTCTTTTCCTGAAGGAAGTGTACTAAAGATGATATTGGTTGAAATAGCCGCTACAAACAGAGCTACCGAAATCATATAAGGCGCCATTCCAATACCGTTTTTCTCTACCTTGTCTTTATCCGTCTTGGTCAATGCTAACGGATTTGCTAACGTTTTAGCATTGCTTTCTTTAGCTGAAAAACCTGATAGCTTAGTGTCTGCATCTGTCAAGCCTGTGGCAAGTTGACTCGTACTTGTAGCTAATGTCGTCAGATGTCCTGTCAAACTTGTTCCCTCCATCCACTAGCTTTTTCTGATCCACTCATTAGCTGACTACTTCCATTCACTAATTTCCCAAAATTAGTTGTCAATTCTGGAGACTTATCTGCTAGGTAAGTCGCTCCAGTGGCCAGTTTATCAACGTTGGATAGCAAAATAGGATTATTGTTTGCTAGTCCAGTAGCCCCTTCAGAGAGCTTATTTACAGCAGTGGTGTACTCTGTGATGCCTTGGACTAGTTGTGCGCCCCAGTTGACAACTTCTCATTTAGAGTACCGACTCCATCGGAGACTTGCCTTGCTCCCTTTATTTACTATTTCAAGGTTGGCACTTATTGTTGACAAGCCATCATAAAGACCTGTTATCATCGTTGCAGCTTGAGGTAACACTTGAGTAGAAGCACTGTTCAGTTGACTTATTTTTTTGTTTGACTAGTCGTTTTTATCGCTTCCAATGAGGTCTTCATGGTATTGATTTCTGATAAAAATTGCCTGCGCTGATTGATTACTACCTGCTTGGCTAGCGCTAACGGCCGTATCAATCTCTGATTTTGCTTCACTAGAAAGGCTTTGATAAGCGCTTGTACCTTGAACACTGGCTAAAGCTGTTGCTTTGGCATCTTGGTTATTGTTGAGAATAGCCTGTACAGAGCTTGCTATACTGTTTAGTGAAGCTTCTATACTAGCTGTTGAATTGTTTGTATCTGTTGACATAGCTTGTATACTAGCATTTAATTGTGACAATGCAGTCGTTACAAGTCTTAGATTGTCTTGGTTATTTGCCAATTTCGTATCTATCGAACTTTTTAAGGCAATAAGGCCAGTACTCAGATTTTCTGCACCAATCGCTAAATGTTGGACTCCAGTTCCAGACTGAGAAAGTTGCTGTACCCCTCCTAGCAAATTAGCAGAATTTTCAGAGAGCTGACTTGCTCCCGCTGCTACGGTAGCGACACCAGTTGCATAAGTAGTTAGTCCTTCTGATAAGCTACTAGCGCCAGCTGACAACTGCCTCACCCCTCCTGTATAGCTCTCTAAGCCTGCATTCAGCTGTACGGTTCCTGAAGCGAGATGAGTTGTCGCTTGATTCAGAGTTTTTAAATTATCCGTCAGTATTTGACTACCCGACTCTAGTTGCTGGCTACCTGAAGTTAATTGTTGAGCACCATTAGAAGCCTTGCTTAAGCCAATTTTTAAAGTTCCCATATTCTTAAAGAGTACACTTGTATAGGTATTGGTCACATTTTGAGCAACGGTTTGTTTCAAAGAAGTCATGGCTGAATCACTCATCTTACCAGCAATAAAACTATGACCGCTTGATGTTTGATAGTCAATATTCATTTGCTTAGGATCGTCACTTAGGATACTACCCGCACGCTCAGACAAGTCCTTAGGCAACGTGACCACCATATAGTAATCCCTTTTTCTAATCCATCTTGTGCATCTTTTCTTGCTTACAAAAATGAAAGTCCAAATTCTTGTTTTCCTTGAGATTTGCAAACAAGGTCCTCACCTATAGATAAGGTTTTACCAGCTGTAGTTACAGCTTTATCCTGGTTAACGACCGCCACTGGCAAGTGAGATACATTTCCATAAGGATCCCACATCGAACTGAGGAAAATAACATTATACAGAGCGGGGATGAGAGAAACCCCCAGCATCACAATGATAAAACTTGGCTTTTTAAAATCGCTTTCCATTCTCTTAACATACGCACCTCCAAAATTATACATAGTGTCTAAAATTTGATACAATAGATTATACATCAACCCCCAAATATTACAAGTCATTTTAACGAAAAAATGGACATAGTGTTCAATTTTGTTTAGAAAGTTCAAGTGAATATGGAAAGCAATAAACGTAAAAAACTAAAAATGATTGAACAGGCTATGGTTCATCTTTTAGAGAAAAAAGAGTTTCGAGCATCTTTCAACCGTTGAGCTAGCACAAGAAGCAGGCATAAGTCGTAGTAGCTTTTACACACACTACAAAGATAAATATGATTTGATTGAACGTTATCAACAAGGGCTTTTTCCAGCAGCTAGAAGCGATTTTTGAGAAGAACACTCAAAAATAAACAGGTGGCTATTTTTAGAGGTTATTGACTTCCTAGAAAGTGAACCTCTCTATCAGCACTTTTTATCTGAAAAATGGCACCAAAGAAATCCAGACTTTCTTGCGGCATAAATTTTCAAGTCATGCTGGATCAAGAGTTACAGAAGCAATTCAGCAATAAACACTATACCCAAATCGAAAGGAATATAGCAATGTCTATCTTACCAATGCTTTTTGGTGTCCTACAAATGTGGATTGCGAGAGGAAAAAGAAAAGCCCGCAACAAATGACGGACTTCCTTCAAAAATGCTAGGATAAAGAGCAGGAAAGGCTCATCCTTTCCTATGTTCACGGTGCTCTTCCATACTTCCATCGCACTCTATAGTCGCACTCACAATCCCGTAGGTTTTCACAAGCTGATGAATAGCTTGTCTAATTTGCTGACTTTTCTCTATGTCATCTATGCAAATATGAATCATGGCATACTTATCAATGCCATCTGTCGTCCAGACATTTAGCTGGGCAATAGCTTGAACATTGTCTAGGCTCCCCAGTTCTTGATAGAGCTGGCCTAAATCAACGTCATTTGGAACATGGTCCAGTAAAGATCTTGATATTATCCCAAAACTTAGGCAAGGCCTGACTTAAGATAAATCCCGAAATCAAAATAGATAGCAAGGGGTCTAGAAAATACCAGTCTGTGAAACGCAATACAATAGAAACTAAAATAACCGCTAGCCACCCCAGAATATCCTCTAGAAAGTGTAGACTGAGAATGGACTCATTGTGACTATGGCCATGACTGACCACCTTACTTGCTGCTAGATTGACCAGAATAGCGACAATTCCTAGGACCAGCATCCCATTATAATCGACAGGTTCTGGGGCGAAGACCTTGGGAACATTTTCCCAGAGGACCAAAATAGAACCTATAATCAAAATAATAGAAGTTAGAATGGCTCCCAGTAAACTATAACGCTTGTAGCCCAATGTATAACGGCTGTCTTCTTTTTATTAGAGATCTTTTCTAAAAGCGTTGACAGGCCAATCGCCAGCGCATCCCCCATATCATGGACGGCGTCAGCCAAGACAGCACTGGAATTGAAGGCCAAACCGAAAATAACTTCAATAATGGCGAAAGACACATTCAAAAGAAAGGCAATCATCATTTTTTGACTTGATTTCATAGCATCCCCTGTTACATCTGATATTTTTATAGTATAATATATTCAAAAAGCAAACACTTTTGTTCGATTCTATTATCCATCTTTTTAGAAAAGGAAACAGAAGCAAATCTAGTCTTTTGTCAGATAAGAGACAAAAGACTAGATTTGTTTGAAACGCTATGGACAGACGAGTAAAAATCACGCGCAGCCATTTTACCAGGCTCTTTCTCAGCCTCTTGCATCGCAAGAGCTGTGAAGCCATCACTGTTCAGGAAAATCATCGACCTAGCTGATGTGGGAAGGTCTACTTTTTTTATGCACACTTTGAAACCAAAGAAGCCCTACTGGAGGAGCTCTGTCAAGAGCTGTTTCAACATACCTTTATCGATCGTCCCTGAAGGGAAAAACTTGACAGAAGCAACAACCCACATTTTTTCATCACTTTCGAAAAAACCAAGATCGTATCGCTACTCTACTTTTTGGCAAAAACTCTTATTTTATTAACCGCTTAAAAAGAGCTAGAGCACTATATCTTTCCGTTAATTGTGGAAAAAGGTTTGGGCAATAAGAAAGCTCTACCCGAAGATTTCTTGAGAAACCACGTAACAGCTACTTTTGTTGAGACGAGTTTCATGGGTGGCTATCAACAGCGAAAAGAATTGATGAAGAGGCTATTAGCCAGTATTTTCTGGACTTGATGAAATAACTCATCAAAAATTCATTCTTGAGGAGATTTTTATGCAACAACGTTCTAAATGTTCCGGGGATTATCATGATTGGGATTGTCCTACGAACACCTTTTACGATTTTACCTATTGTCTTATCAGATATTGCTGATGGACTACGTTCTCTCTCAGCTCACTTGGACTGCTGACCAGTCTTCCTTTAATCATGTTTGCTCTTTGCTCGTCTTTTGCTCCTCGCTTGGCACGACAATTTGGACTGGAGAAACTCTTTACTCTGGTTCTAGTTTTTGACTCTCGGTTCACTGATCCGAATCTTTAATCTACCCCTACTTTATACAGGAACGATTATCCTTGGAGGAGCGACAGCTCTACTAAATGTTCTCTTGCCAAGTATCATACAGGCGAACCAACCACACCGAATCGGACTTTTGACAACTCTCTATATTTCAGCTATGAGTCTCTCTATTACTATAGTCTCTGCCTTAGCAGTCCCTATTGTCAATGTTAGCTCTTGGCAAGGGTTGATTATCACTCTAACGCTGATTTGTCTTTGCGCTTTCTTTATCTGGTTACCCAACACGAAACACAATCACATGCTTGAAGATAAGGGAAAGAATCATCCAGTTACTAGCCTGCTAAAAAATAAAAAAGTATGGGCCCTCATTATCTTCTGCGGTCTACAGTCTCTACTTTTTATACAGCTATGACTTGGCTTCCAACCTTAGCTCTACAGGCTGGTCTGTCCAAAAATGCTTCTGGTATCTTGGCTTCCGTCTTTTTCATTGGTTAGCTTTACCTTTTTCGATGATCGATTCCGAGCTTAACTCACACGATTATCTGCACGCGGACGCTTGATTATGATTTCTTGTGTAGCTGCAGCCGGTCTATCTGGAGTAAGCATGTTGCTCTTTCAAACGGACAACTTCCTTTATTGGCTCGTGCTAAATTTATTGATTGGAATATCTGTTAGTGCTCTTTTCCCTTACCTCATGGTAACTTTCTCACTTAAAACAAAACACACCAGAGCAAACTGCTCAATTATCTGGCCTAGCACAAACAGGTGGTTATATCCTTGCAGCTTTAGGACCTAGCCTCTTTGGCTTTGGTTTTTGATTTCTTCAAATCTTGGACTCCAGGCATTCTCGCACTGCTTATTTTAACAGGAATCATGACCGCTTCACTATTTTACATTGAGAGGTTTGATAAGATTTTTGTAACACAAAATACTCTCATTTATCAAACTATAGGTAAAACGAACCATAAAATTGTATTATTCAACAAGGCATAATTCCTTTATCTTTACGGGATTTATGCTTTTTGAAAAATTTCTTAAGGTTAATCATAATTATACCAAGCAATATAGCTCCTCACTTACGAAATTAACTCCTATCTTATATCTCTAGAGGGCAATCTCAATATTTTACATTGAAAATGTGGTTTTCATATAAACGTCTATTTTCAGGATCAAGTCCTCTAGCATGACAGATTCTGGATAATAAATTTAAAGATAAGAAATATACTTTCCCTTTTTAACTCCATAAAAGAAGAATCTCCTTATGTACAAAGATATAGGCTATCTACATAAGGAGATTCTTTTCAAACTTTCTTTATTTTACATGAAGCAAATCTAGTATCATTCTCATCACTTCATTTTAATCATAATCAGCATACCGCCACCAAGCTATAGTTGCGATAAGACCTAGAATACTCACTCCAAATAAACTGACACTGCTCCCAAAATTCAATGTTGCTTTTCCTGCAATACCACTTGCAAGTGCAGGGATCGCCCATGGAATGTATCTTCCAAAGTTAAGAGCAGAACCAAGTTGAGAAAAAATAATTGTAAAAATGATAAATGCCAATGGAGACAAATATCCTCTGCCTAAACAAGCAAAAAGCTACTGGAGTAGAGAGTACGATCGTAAGAGTAGTACAAAAGAACAAAAGTAAGTATACCTTTGAAAATCACCGTTAAGCTCCCACCCTCAAGTCCAATCAGATTGCCAGCTAATATTCCTAATAAAAGTGCAAAAATTGATAGAATATAGCTCCATAGAGCGATAACGATAAACTTGGATAATACGATTGTATCTCTTTTTATCGGGAGTGCTAATAGGTCTATCATCGTTTTTATCAGAATATTCTCTACCAAAAAACCCAAGATGCTGTAAATCCAAAAATGAGCAATCCCCAACAGAAATGACTTGTGATACGGTCATTAAGTACGACGACCAGTCTGTTATCCTCATCATTTCCATTTTTGCAGAAAATCAAACCAAGATTTTTGAAATTCTCTGGATATTTCATCATAGTTGCAAACAACCCAACTATAAAAGGAACTAAAACAGATAGAACAAGCAGTTACGATGGAAAGTTTTTGATTTTATTAACTTTCTCCATTCAATTAAAAACACAAGAACTAAGCTTTTTCATTCGAGATTCCTCCATGATAGTCATTCAGTATTCTTAAGAAATAATGTTCCAAATCTTCTTTTTCAACAATCTAGTGTTTTAGGTGGATAACCTGCATGGACTAGCAATGTGCAATATCTTCCGGCATTCCACAGATTTTCTATCAGTTAATTCTAAGAAATCGATATTATTTTCTGTGTCTGATTGAATGTTTACATGATAGCCCTGATTAGATAATACTTCTTTCATAGCCTTATTATTAGAACCACTTACTAGTAACTTCTTTTCTAAGTACTGACTCTAATTCATTGCTTTCAACTTCTCTTATAAGTCTTCCTCATGTACAATAACTATCTCTAGTAGCAATTTTAGATATTTCTTCCAGATTATGACTGGAAATAAGAACAGTTGTACCTAGATTGTTTCTACAATTCCTTTAACAGCTCTCTCACTTCAAGAACTCCAAAAGGATCTAATCCATTTGTCGGCTCATCAAGAATTAGGATTTTAGGTTTATGAATAATTGCTTTTGCAATTCCTAAACGTGCAACATTTCCTAAAGAAAGATGTTTCTCCTGTTTATGTTCATATTGCTTTAGTTTTAATTTTTCAATTACCCAGTCAATATTATCTTTATCAACTCCCTCTTAATTTACTAACTATTTCCAAATTTTCTCTCACAGTTAAGTCTGGATAAGAATAAGGCGTCTCAATAATATAACCTATTTCGTTTTCGAAGTTCTAAATTACTCAAATCTAACTTTTTTTCCTTGAATATAACACTCTCCTGATGTAGATTTTTATCAATCCTAGCATCATTCTCATCGTCGTTGTTTTCCCTGCACCATTCAGTCCTAAAAACCCTACTATTTCACCACTTTTTATTGATAGATTTCAAGTTGTTGACAACATTTTTGTTCCATATCTTTTTAGAAAGATTTGCGGTTCTAATTTGCTTCTTTTCACCATTACCTATCCTCCTCAGTAATTTGTTCCACAACTCCTTGTATGACTAACTCAATGTAGTATCAAATTGTCTTTCACCGATTTCCTCGATGTGTACATAGTCATAGCAATCGTTCTAAATAAAGCAGAGACGATTTCTACCGAAATATTTTCTCTAATGTTGATTCAGGGATACAATATTTTTAACCATCCTATCATCTATCAGATGATGATTTGTTATCACCTCTTTTGGTAATTTTCTTACGAGTAATTCCATTTCATGATTTTTAAATATGGTATACATAAATGAATAGCGAAAATCTTGATAAAAATCATAAAGTAACTGTACCAGACGATTTGTATCTATCTTGGTTTCCATACCCAATTGTTCTGTCAGGTGATTCATAACATCTATTTGATATTCTTCTAAGACTGCAAAAATAACATTTCCTTTTGAAGAATAAAAAATTATAAAAAGAACCTTTGAGATATCCACCATTGCTGCCATCTGGTCAACTGTGGTTTTCTTAACCCCATATCTTTGAAGACATTCCTTTGCAACTTTATGTAATTTCTTTCTAATTACTTCTTTTTCTTCAGCAGTAAAAGCAGTAGCCATAACTTCCTCCTAAAAACACTGTGACGTTTTTTAATTTTACAGTCATAGATTATCACACAAACTAACGAATGTCAATCATAAACACCAACTTAGTTAATGGTTTCTGAAAGTCAAAAGCTCTACAATTTCTGTAGTGAGTGAAAATTATAGTTCTTAGCGTCAAAACCATTATCAGACAAAATCTTATGGAACCGTTACTTTTTATTATAAATTTAATAGGAATTAAAAATTTTTGACATCTCTATCTTCGGGTTATGTAAATGCTGGAACTCATAAAAATTATCGCTAAGCTAGATTATCCTGCACTTAAATTCCCTCACTGCCATAAATAAATGGTCAAATACGACTCAAAAATAAAAGTCGCTCACCAAGAGTGTGAAAATTACAAAACTCTGTCTCGTTTAAAAACACCATTTCCGCTATAAATTCTGTAGACAAGTAACTATTACAGAGACTTCTTAATCAAGAAAAAGCATCCGATCTCAACCAGAAAATTTCTAAAATACTAATCGAGAAAGTCTCTACTACAGCACAGCTAAAAATATCAAAAAGGAGAGGACTAAATTGGTTCTCTCCAAGACATAACATTTGGTCAACCCACAGTTGACAAAGAGCTCTTTTTATTTGTATATATTGTTATCTCACATTCTGTAAATGAAAAGACGTAATCAAGAACCTCCGTATTCTTTTCTACCGATAATAATCATAAGCTAATCGGGGACTGCCGTCTGCGACATAAATGATGCCACACTCAGTAAAGCCATAAGACGTGATTACCGCTTGCATGGGCTTATTATCTTCATGAGTATCGATCCGTAGATAGGGCATCTGCCGAGTAGCAATAGTCAAAAACCTCATGAGACAGGCCTTTCACTTGACCGTTTGATGCGATACGGTGGATCGTACCATAAGTCTCAGACGAACGCCACGCGCCTTTTTCAATGATCTGATAGGCTGGATCCTCTCCTATGATAAAAAGCAAAAGTTCCGACTATCTTTCCATCCTCCTCTACAACAAAGGAATGATTAGACAGTATGTCTTCTTCAATTAACTGTTTGCAGGATAGCCCTCTCCCCACTGGGTCGGATTCCCTTGCTCTTTCATAAACCGGCGGGCAAAAGCATAGATCTCCATGATATCTCTTATATCTTCCTCTTTGGATTGACGTACTTTCATCTTTACCTCCTTTACAGAATGATGCTCTACTTCTTTAGCTCAATCATTCATTATACTACAAGAAAAGGAGACCGAAACATTCTTGTCTTAGCCTCCTTCTTGAAAGAATACTATTTAAATTCCTCTGGTTCTCCAGTATACTGAGACCATTCTTGACTAAAGAAACGATCATTCATCTGATAGCTAGGAGCAGGCTGCGGATTCGATACAAAAGGATCTACAACTTTATCAAAAGCCAGCCAACCTAACCATCCCATATGGATGGTATCTTGCATGAAGTAAGGCTTACCTCCATCCTGAGAAAAATCAGCAATATTTGTAAAGCCCTGTGTTGTCAACTGATACTTGATTTTTTGAACAGCCTGTTGATACATTTCTTGGCTCAATCCTGTATACTCCATCCATTTAGCATTGACCGGAGGAATAACAAAGATAACATTCGTTTTTGATTTAGCAAAAAGGTCCAAAGCTAACTGCAAATCATTGTATTCAGGAGACTGCACATATGATAGTTTCTTCTGAGAACCTTTGAGACGTTTCAAGGCTTTTTATAAACGATTCTGATAGAATTTGTTTTCAATGCCCAGATCATTACTACTTGTATGTTTCTGTGCTTCCTCCACACCAACTTTCTCTAAAGCTGGATAAGAAAATTTGCTCGGAAGATTTTTTAACTTAGGTAAGACCAGATTTTCATAATTCTCATTATTAGCCGCTACAAAAGTACTAAAAAAAGCATCTTCTCGCTGGTTAATTCGAGCCATAAAACGAATAAAGGATTGATCAAAACTAGTCAAAGATTCTTTTTCAGCCAACTTTTTGACATTATCCTTCATAGCAACATTAGGATATAGTTGCAAGAGGCGCTTTCGCTGCATATTGGGCGGCTACATCCCCATTTTGTTGCTTTTAAAAAGCTAGTCAGCTGATCACTATTGAAATATTGCTGAAAAGCAGAGGCATCATATCCTTTTTGTAAACCACTGAGGAGAAACAACATACACCGCTGTTTTATTCTCTAGTTGTGGTAGTATTTGCTGCATGCCAAAGTATTGATTCAGAGAAGCAGCTCCCCTTTGTCCTAGGAAATACGGACGGTAAGAGCGATTATATTTCTCAGCTAAGACCGCTGGATGCAGACTATCAAAGCGCAACCACTCGCTCGAACCAAAGAAAGGAACGAAACGATGATCTTCGTCTGTCAAAGCTTTAGCTTTTTGAGTCCGATTTTAAAATTCTCTGCGGTTAATGTTACCGCTGAACGTTTTTCATTCTCAAAAATTATGACTGTAGTTTATTGGATAGAAAAATAGCAAAGCTGCTACTAATAGCAGCGCACAGAAAACTGGCCCCTAAAAATCAGCCATAGTCTTTTAAGCATTGCGAAGCTCCGTTACACCTTCAACGATTTTGTTTGCAGTATTCCAATCGTCACGACCAAACTCAGAAACAGGTACGCGAATATTAAAGCGATTTTCTAATTCTACGATTAATTCTACCGTTCCCATACTATCCAAAAACACCCTGCATCAAACAAGTCCTCATCCATCATATCCGATACATCTTCCATGAATAGCTCATCAATAATTTCAATTACTTCTGCTTTTTACATCCATTGTTTATTCCTCTTTTTATTTTTTTAAACCAAAGCTCATCTCAAAAATCCAGAAAAAGATTAAGAATGAGAACATCACAACATGAAAAGTTATAACCATTCCCAAAGCTTGCGTCCATTTATTGTCTGGCAATGGCGATAATCCTTTTTATTTTTCGTTCTTTATTAAGTATCTTTTTCTTACGTAACCAAGCATCATTGACAATCAAGCTCCAAACCATGAAACACACCATAAGCAACATAATACCAGGTGACTCCATGCCAAAAAGCCCATGATCGCCATGTTAATCAGATAAGCCACAGCTGATGTGGTATTTCTATTCTTAAATACTTTATTTCGCATCAAGACCATGACCAGTCGCATAAAGACAAAATCACGGAAACCAAAAAGACAAACTCATGTGCCAACGATTCCAAAAATTCCTTTAAATCACGAGAGATAAAAAGGTTTGTCAAAATTGATCGGACTCTTAATTCCCATTAAATGAGAAATTGCTACTGCAAACATAGAATAGCCTGCAAAAATCAAAAAGAGATCCAAACCAAAAATATACATGACCCCTAGCGTCGGTAGGTTAAACCAACCACCTGTCTGAATCGCAAGTTGCTTTAATGGCGGCAACAAGATGTGACCAAAAATATGTGCTAAGACAAACTTATAAAGAAAGCCTAGCATGATATAGTGAACCGACTTCTCCAGCATGCTCAACAATTCATCTCGCTCAGGGATCTGGATATAGTCTTCATTAAACCGTTTGAAGCGATCAATCGGACCACTAGAAAAGGTCGGCATAAAGAGCACAAATCGTAAAACTCCCAGAGACTAAAGTCTGTTAAAGCTCCGTCCCGCAACTCCATCATCATACCGACAGATCGGAAAGTCAGATAGGAAATCCCTAAAAAACCTAGCAAGGACTGATGATGGTCTTGAATAGCTGGTGTGACTTTCACAATCGTCAACGGCAAAACTGCCAAGAAAAACGTGTAAAATAGAAAAATCCACTTATTATCCCATCTCTTGTGATAAGACTTGTAGACAAAAAGCCAAAAAGTCTGCCAAATGACATAGAAGGCAAAAGCATAGAGCTGTGTCAAGTCCGGTCCCGACAAACATAAAGATAATAAAAGCTAAACTAACTAAGGTTTCATAAATTGGAAATCTTCTTTTCAAAGAAGAGACCAATGAAAATGGGTAATACCGCTAAAATAATATAAACAAAAATATTGAGGATCGCCATAAGGTTCTAAGTGAGGAAGTTGTTTTAAAATTTCCATCATCGGTTATTGACCTCACTAATTAAACCCTTAATATCAATTTTACCATTTGGCGTTAAAGGAAGAGAGTCACGGTAAAAGAAACTTAGACGGCATCATGTAGGACATCATGATATCTTCTAAATCTTCCTTGATAGCTTTTGTAATGTCAATTTCCCTCTCAAACTGCTCTGCCACTCCATCCTTTAAGATCACATAAGCCAAGAGATTTTTGTACCTTGTGGTCTTTATTATAGCGAGGGACAGCCACTGCCGAATCAATATATTTAGATTTATTGAGGTTCTGTGAAACATCCTCTAACTCAATACGGTAGCCATTAAACTTAATTTGGAAGTCCATGCGTCCCCCGTATAGCAAGAGTCCTTCGTCAGTCATAGAACCCACATCGCCAGTGTGATAAGCAGGTAAACCCTCAAATTCAAAGAACGCTTCTGCTGTTTTTCTCGGATTGTTCATATAACCTTTAGAAACCGCTGGACCAGATACAATGATTTCTCCCTGTTCACCGTTTGGAAGTTTCTTCCCATTTTCGTCAATGATAAAGGTTGGAGAGTCTGCCTTAGTATAACCGATAGGCAAACGTTTCATAGTAGCTAGCATCTCATCTGTAATCGCAACAGCTGATAAGGCAACAGTCGCTTCTGTCGGTCCATAAGCATTGATGATTCGAGCATTCGGGAAACGATCGCGTAACTTTTGGGCTGTCTTAACTGTCAGCTCTTCTCCATCAAAGTAAAAATGGGTGATACCAGGCATCACTATTGAAATCATCTGACAGCATAGCCATATCGGCAAAAGACGGTGTTGAAGTCCAGATAGCAATCGGCAAACTCAAGATCGTCTCAAAGAGTTGCTTAAAGTCTTGTGTGATAGCACTTGGAAGTGCAAATAGTGTACCTCCTAAGCCAGAGTTGGCGCCCAGTACATCACAGACAAATCAAACGAGTACGGAGGCTGTGCCAACATTTGCGGTTGAGTAGGCGTAGCAAACTCTTTATCTGTAATCATCCAGTTGGTGAAAACTTAGTAAATTGTCATGAGAAATTTGAACCCCTTTTGGGCTTTCCTGTCGTTCCAGATGTAAAGATAATAGTAGTTATCATCCCTTTGACAGAATGGGTAATTTCGTAAGGCGTTTTTGCGCAAAAGTCTCTTGCAAGTCTGCCAATCCGATACTTGAAAACAGACACTTCCATAGGAAAATCTGCAACTGAAATGATCAAGCTTTGGCTCAGCCACTTCTACAATAGCTGCCACGCGCTCCAAAGCTGAAATGGCTGTCAATCGGGATATAGCATGTCCTGACTTCGTTAAAGCTACAAAAGTCGCAAGCATTTCATATTCTTGACCACCAAATACTACAACTGGAGACTTTTCTGGTAAACCAAGGCTGTCGATCTTAGCTGCCAGCGAGTCCGAGTCTGATTTCAAATCAGCATAAGTATGAACCTCTCCTAAAAACATTGTAGACAGGGAAGTCAGGCTGGGTTTGAGCATAGCACTCAATCGTTTCTATCATGTCGTTAATAATCGTATTTGTCACAAAAGGATACCTCTTTTAATCTTAAAAATTCATTGTAAATAAAGCCACCTTTGTCCTTGACCTAGATAGCTAAAGAAATAGAGAAGTGCTAAAAAATAACAAAAGTAAAGCAAAAGTTCTCCATGCAAAAGTGTAAATTGTTTGATGCTTTTTCATTCTTCATTCCAAATCATTCAATAAAAATATATTCTATTTTACCATTTTATCTGCCTAGTTTTTCAATCCCAAGCCTATTTTTGTTTCTGTGATTATAAAAAAATATATAATTTTTTATATATTCTATTGACAAGCAATTATGTATATAATTTATATATAAAAATATTATATATATATTAAACAAAAAGGAGGAAAAAATGTGTACTACTTTCCAACATCATCAGCATTAATCGAATTTCTAATCCTAGCACTTGTAGAAAAAGAAGATCTCATGGCTATGAGATCAGTCAAACGATCAAGCTCTTAGCCAATATCAAAGAATCCACTCTTTATCCAATTCTCAAAAAATTAGAAAACAGCTATTATCTGACGACTTACTCACAAGAGTTTCAAGGTCGAAAAAGGAAATACTACTCTCTTACAGGTGCTGGTCTTGATCAACTTGACAATCTCCGTGAAGAGTGAGACCAATACATCAACACAATCAACGATATTATAGAAGGGAATATCCGCCATGAAAAGAACTGAATACCTTGCTCAGTTAGACAAATATTTAAAAATTACCAAAGAATGATTACCAAGAAGCTATGGACTACTTCGTAGAGTATTTCGATGAAGCAGGGACCTGAAAATGAAGAGAGCGTTATCGCTGAACTAGGAAGTCCAAAAGAGGCCGCTCATGACATCATGGTCAATCTCTTGGATAAAAATCGAAGAAGATGATCCAAAAAGCACTACAAACGTGCTGCAAATTGCCATCTTGTCCCTTCTAGTTGCACCTCTAGCCATCCCGCTGGCTTTAGTGATTGGCATTTTGGTGTTTGTGTTCTTCTTTTTAACATTTATTTTTGCCTTCGTCTTAGCTATCGGATCATTTGCTGTCTTTTGCACTCAGCACTATTTGGGAGAGCTTGACCTATACCTTAAGCTCTATCCATTCCAAGCTTTTTACTCACACTCGGAATCGGCCTTTTAGGATTCGGCTTATCAGCCCTTTGTGCTCTAGGAGTATCTCCACTCGTACAGTTCGCCAAGAACAGTTTTGTCAGCCTTGCAAAACGCATCTCTAAGAAAGGAACTCGTCATGCCTAATTTTATCACTACTAACCGTTGGAATCGCAGGTTGCTTGTTTGGTGGTGCTCTGATTGCTACTGAGTTGCAACAGGCGGTGCGAATCACTTGCTACAAGCAAATCAGACTAAATTTAGCAAGAAAAACAGAGGAATTTTCAAACATCTCTGCACCTCGACATTCACATGAACACACGAGATTTGTCCATAGATGAGTCCAAGGACAACAAAGTTCATCTGACCTATTATCAGGAGAGGAAGCTTCTGAACATATCACCGTTTCAAATAATCAGGGAACTCTAAGTATCCAACAACCAAGACAACTCTTTTCTCTTTTGGTTGGATCAGCAGTTTCCGCTCTCTGCAAATCTCTTTAACAATGAACAACAGCGCTCAACAGTGAGTCTTAGTTCTGCCAAAAGGGACTTCTCTTACAAACTTTTTCAAAGGTCACAGTAGCTTGGGAAATGTTACTTTGTCAGGCTTGAATGTTAAAGAGTTAGATCTCAGCCTTTCAGCTGGTAGCTTGACTTTCAGCAACAGCACAATCACCACAGGAAATCTTTCTAATTCTCTGGGGAATATCACCCTTGTCTGGCTTAAATGCTCAAAAGCTGGATCTCGATTTGTCTTCTGGGAGCTTAGCAATCAACAGAGTACCATCAACAAAGGAAACATGAAAAACTCTCTGGGAGATATCATGCTAAACCAAAGCAAGCTAGCTGATAGTACAATCGACCTGTCGTCTGGTCTCACTTGATTCGCATCAACTCACTCTATCTGGTGATATCTCTATCAACAATAGCTTAGGAGATGTGAAACTAAACTTAGTCAAGGAAAGTCTTGAAACACTATCATTTGACCTCGAAACTAGTCTTGGTACCGTTAAAGTACCAGCAATCTCAGTCCATCACAGGAGAAAGTGATGAAGTCGGCTCTAAACTTAAACGTACACTAGATAATAGTAAGGGAAAAGTTTTTGTAAGAAATAGTGCTGGTAGCATTGAATTATCTGCTGCCGAGTAACATTATTTTAGCATTTCAAACGAAAACCACATCCGTCTGCAGATGGATATTAAAAAGAGAGTGGGACAGAAATCGGTAATTCGTTAGAATTCGATTTCGCCGTCCCACCTCCGCACAGTTGAGTTAGGGCTGTAAAAGCTGATGAAATCAGCGTAGTAGAGCCCACTCAACCACTGCGTCTGGCTCGACAATCCAAAGACAATTGAGAGGCTAGGACTTTTGTCCCAGCCTCTTTTTGCTATTTCGCAATGACGCGATAAGTAGTAGTGCTAGTAAATTCTTGACCAGCTCGGACTAGAACTTGGTCCTTGTAGTTGCTATGAATGGCATCTGGGAGAGCCTGCATTTCAAGGGCTATTCCATTATGCTGCTTCATGGTTTTTCCATTGAATAGGATAGCATCATCCACACAATTAGCCGTGTAAACGACCAAGCATGGCGCTTCCGTCTTAAAGGTTAAGAAACGTCCCTGACTCCTGGTGATAGAGAAATCCTGCTGTTTCGTGGTCTGGCTTAAGAGCAAAAGGATGATCCAGACCCGATACAAGCTGAATCTGTTCGTCCTGCTCAGCAAATAAATCTTTTAAGAGCATCGCTTGGCGCAAGTGCTTCACAAATTCTCTTTCTTCCGGCTCCTTAGCTGGAATGCCGTCTTTTGCAATTGGAAATACACTAAGGCTATCAACCTGAAAAACATGATCATCAATAGGCTGATCAAAGTGACCAGAAAGGTTAAAATAACTATGATTGGTTGGATTGATCAATGTATCTTTATCAGTCTGAACTTGATAAGAGATTTCTAACTCTCCTTGCTCAGAAAGAGTGTAAGAAATCCAGGCTTTGAGGTTACCTGGGAAGCCTCCTGTGCCATCTCTACGCTCCGTATAAAGAACAAGTCCTTCATCTGTCACTTCCTCTATCTGAAAAACAACACTATCCCAACCTGTCGAGCCACTGTGATTACAATTTTGTCCATTATTAGCTTCAAGGATATAGTTTTCCCAGCTAAGTCAAAAGTTGCTCCAGCACATTCGACTCAGCAACCGGACCGATACTCGCTCCATGTTTAGGGCTATTTCCGATATAATCTGCAAAACGATCAAATCCTAAAATAACATTTGCAAAATGTCCTGCTTTTATCCGGCGTCTGATATTCCAATATCGTTGCGCCATAATTCATAACACTAAGGCGATAGCCTAGGTCATTTTCAAAAGTAAAACGAAAAATATCTTCGTTGCGAAGCTGTCCAAAAATAGATTTTTGATACGGTTTCATAGTGACTCCTTATGGTGAAATGGAAAGGCTCGGCTGTGTGATAGCCTAGCAACATTCTCGTTACCTCACTATAACACAATCTATAGCTTAAAAACCACCTACTTTTTAAAGACTTTCTTCTACTTTATCAAACCAACTATGAGCTGTGGTCTGCAAAACTTTATTCAGTTCATCAATATTTTCAAAACCTGTTGACCGTAGCCAGTCGCGTGCTGCGTCCTCGCCGTTTTCAATATAGGCTTGTACACTACCTGCCCATGTAGCTCGACCGCATAGTACACCGTTGAAGTGAGCGCCTGATTCATGTGCAAAAACCAAGGTATCTTGGAAGAGCTTAGCTGAGACACCTGCACTCAAATAAATATAAGGCAAGTGAGTTGCTTTGTCTTGCGCTTCAAAGAAGGCTGCTGCTTCTTCCCTAGTATGAACAATTTCCCCTTCACCAAAACCTTCGACATATTTAACATTAATCGGTACTTCAACCTTCAAAACATCTACATTAAAACGTGGGTCAGAAAAAATTTTCATAGCCTCAATTACTTTACGAGGTTTAACCTTGGCATACTCAACAGATCCATTATCAGCAATGGTTTCATCATAAGCAAGAATTTCCAAGAAGAATGGAATGTCTTCTGCTATACATTCAGAACCAATACGCTCAATGTAGGCCTGCTTTTCTTGATTGAGCTCGTCACTGCTATCTACATCATAATATAACAAAAACTTGACCGCATCTGCTCCTTCTTCTTTAATCCGTTTTGCAGACCAAAGATTGAGACAGTCTGGTAAGCGCTTGGTAGTCGACGTATCGTAACCAGTCTTTTCATAAGCTAGTAGAAGACCTGCATTTTTGTCTAAAACCTTGGTTGCTGGAAGCCCAAACTCAGGATCAAGAAGCATGGATGAAGCATAGGGTGTCAATTCTTCAGCTACCAAAACCTTCAACTCTTCCATTTGTGCTACTGTTGGTTCAGATTCTTGGTACTGAGCCATCAATCGTTTTAAAGCGCCCCGCTGATCAAAAGCTAAAGCAGAAATAATACCTTTCTCATCCGATAGATTTCTCAGATGAGCTGCCTTTCCTTTGCTTAATGTCAATGATTTCATAACTATATATCCTTTCTCTCCTACTCAAATGGATGAATCACAACTCCTTGCACTACTCGATTGACAGTGCCTGTCGGAGAAGGAGTATCTGGTCTATTCTTGACTTTCAGAGAAGTCAAAAGAGCAAATAGCTGACCAAATATAATATATGGGAAGGTCCGATAAATATCATCTAACAAACGATTGTTCATTTCTACTTGTTCTACTTGTGCTAATGCTTCTTTTTTATCTGTTAGAAGAACAACCTTCCGTGCAATCTGATCACCTGCCACTTCTTTGATTAAATCCAGATCATACTGCTTTGTATAAGGATTGACCGAACCAAATAGTAGGACAATGGTTTGTTCATTAATCAGTGATTTTTGGCCCATGACGGAAAACCGACGGGGCTTTCATACATGGTTGCTACCTGTCCTGCTGTCAATTCCAGGATCTTCAACTGAGCTTCATGTGCTAAGCCAAAGAAAGGACCAGCTCCTAGATAAATAACACGATTAAAGTCTAAATGAACCAGATTCTGGATAGTATCTACTTGATTAAGTGTCTGTTGGCTAAGCTCGATAAGAGCTGCTACCTTTTCTTCTTTGGTGGTCAAATCAGCCTTATCAAACACCAATAAAGCCGTCAGCATCATAGAGGTAAAGCTTGATGTCATAGCAAAACCAGCATCGTTGGATGGTTCAGGCTGAAGCAGGAGTAGATTTTTCTCATCTCCTTGTGCTTGTTGCGCTAATTTTCCTTCTGCAGCACAGGTGATCGTTATTTGATAAAGCTTATCTACGATCTGCTTAGCCAAATCAACTGTTGCTACACTTTCTGGCGAATTGCCGCTACGTGCAAAAGAAACCAGCACTGTCGGAATATCTTTATGCAAGTGATGTAAAGGACTAGCGACAATATCCGTCGTTGCTATAGCATTGAAATTCCATTTACGCTCATCATAAATACTTTTAAAATAGGGGATTAAAGTATCTCCTACATAAGCTGAAGTTCCTGCTCCTGTTAAGATAACTTTTATATAATCATGTTTGCGATCAATCATTTGCAAAAAAGCTTCAATATCCGCTTGATTGGCCTTGTAAGTATCGAATGCTTCTTGCCACACCTGAGGTTGTTGGTAGATTTCACGTGTTGTAATCTCTGCCCCCAACTCTATCAGCTCTTCCTTTGAATAATCTAGCCTCATTTTGTTTCCTTTTCTAGTCAATTTGAAAAAATCAAACATTTTCGTTCAAAAAGAGAGAGGAAACTCTTCCTTTCCCCTCATTATTTCTTATATAAGGTTCTAGCAAACGCTAAGAGAGTCATAGAAACTATTCTTACTCGTCTTCGTCATCATCAAAGTCTGCCAAGAGGTCGTTGACCTTGACGATGCTTCCTGCTGCTTTTTCTTGGTAATTGCAGTCAGCTCCGATGAGAGAAGAATTGATAAACTCAATGACCATTGGTAAATTCATACCAGCATAAAGCTCAATTTCTTTTCCCTCCATAATCAGGCGACTAACCACATTGCACGGAGTGCCCTCCCAAAAAGATCAGCAAACACTAGATAGTCATCAAAATCTTTGATAGTATCTAAAAATTTTGCTAGAAAATCATCTGGGCCCTTCTTCTGGAAGCAATGCAACGCTATGAATAGACTCTTGTGAGCCCATAATCATCTCAGTACTACGTTGTAATTCCTCACAGAAACGACCATGACTGATTAATACTAATTGCTTACTCATAATTTACACCATTATGCCATTCCAAAAGAAGAAGTGACCAAATGCTGAGAAAGTAATCGCTGCAAGAATGATAAGCAAGATAGCTTTTGTAGAGTTCATACCCTTACGTCCAAGCAACCAATAGATTACACCTGTGATGATAGCTGGTACCAAACGTGGGAAGATGAGGTTGAGCATATCTTGAATTTCAATCGCTTTGTCCCCAATGTGTGGAGCCCAAGAAACTTCAACACCAATCATGCTAGCAATCAAGGCACCAACCATGAAAACACCAAGTACAGATGCTGCATCAATCAAGCAGTCAAAGTACTTTGCATGTTGTTGATGAGGTTAACCCCTTCTTTATAGGCAAATTCCAATTGTTTCCAGCGGAAGAAGTCATACACAACTGCTACAGCGATCCATAAGAAGATACCGGCTGGGTTTCCTGCAACAGCCAAAGTTGCAGCGATTGAACCCATAATAGCTGGTACCAATGATCCAAAGATTGAGTCTCCAAGAGGAGCGAATGGCCCCATGAGACCTGTCTTGATACCATTGACCGCATCTTTTGATTTGACGCCGTCTTTTTCTTCCATAGCGAGGTCAAAACCAGTGATAATGGTGTGGAAGAATGGTGAAGTATTGAAGAATTGCGTATGCAATTTCATCATTTCTTTCAATTCTGGAGTGCCATCACCATACATTTTACGCAACTGAGGTAAAAGCATATAAAGGTAACCAGAAGCCTGCATCCGCTCATAGTTCCAACCCAATTGGAAGGTGAACAAGCTACGCTTGTTAATCTGTTTAAAATCTTCTTTTGTTAGTTTGTAATTAGAATTCGTCATCTTCAATTTCCCCGCTTTCTGATTCAGTTACTGGAGCAGCTACGACTGTACGTTGGCTGTTTTTGAAGTGTTGTACTGCAAGGAAGATACCGATAATGGCAATACCAATCATAGATACACTCTTGAAGTTGTTAACAAAAGTAATGGCTTGTTCTTTTGGAAGTTTAGAGAACACTTCAGAACCAACAATGCTAGACACTGCAGCACCAAGGTTTTGAACATTGCTATAAAGCACTGTCAACATAGCTGTCAAACCAAATCCAAGTGCTAAGTAGTGAAGGTTACGTTTAACTGGAAGGTAACGAAGCAAGATAGCAAATCCAAGACCTGGAAGCATTTGACCTGCAAGTTTTAGACCGTTTGCCAACCATTGTACATTAGAGATGCCTGTAACAACAGTTTCTACGAAAGCTCCACCAAAAGCAAGTGCGAAGAAGACTGGAAGGGCACGAGATGCCATCCAAGGAAGAGCTCCAAGGAGATAGTTGCGTTCGATACCTTTGTAATCAAAGCGTTCAATCGCAGCATCTACACGGTGAGCGAAGTAAGTTGTAGTCATACGACCAAGAATATCGAAGTAAGTCAAGAGAGCAGCTACCGGAACAGCGATTGTTGAAATCGCGATTTCAGGCTTGATACCTTGAGCTACTGAGAAAGCAGTCGCAAGAACCGCACCAGAAGTGGCATCAATACGAGATGCACCACCGAATGTACCAACACCGAGTACTACCAATTGAAGAGAAGCACCGATGAACAGACCTGTACCCATATCTCCCATAATGAGACCTGTGATAAATCCAGCAAATACAGGTGAACCTGCTGAAGAAACGATCGTCAACTCATCGCAGATTTGATAAGCTGAGTACAGAGTGAGTAGTAAAATTTGCCACCATTGTATCATGACAAAGACCTCCTAAAAATTTTTCCTTATTTTAACAAATTCATAAAATCCGCAACCGGATCATTTGGAACCATCTGAGCTGTCAGCTTCACACCTTTTTCATGCAGTTTGTGGAAAGCTTCCACGTCTGCATCAACTACATTGATGGAGCGAGTGATTGGACGAGTTTCGTCTGACTGAGACATATTTCCAACATTAAGTGTTTCTAGTGGTACACCAGCCTCTACCAAACGAAGGAAACGATCTGGTTTACGAGCGACGATAAAGAGTCGTTGTGAGTCATATTTACCAGCCAAGATATTTTCTGCTGCTTTAGCGATTGGCAGAATGCTGAGCTTCACTCCTGGCGGCGTTGCCAACTTGAGTCCGCTCTTTTCAATATCATTTTGTGCCACTTCATCATCAATCACCATGATGCGTGTTACATTAAGCTTAGTAGTCCAAAGATTGGCTACCTGTCCGTGAATCAAACGTCCGTCGATTCGATTACCTACGATTGTCATAGATTTTCCCCCTTTACTTTTTTAAATATAGGTTGGTTAACAAGTTGAATAGAATCTTCATATTTCCCTTCTGTCTCAAAGATAATGATACGGTTCGCTCCTTCTTTCAGAAGCCCATGGGGAATATAAAGCGATAGTGTCGGTCCGACATCCCAAAAACGCCCGATATGAACATTATTGACAAAAGCCACGCCCTTTCCAAAATTAGTCAAATCTAGATAAGTATCGTTAAGCGCTTTCATTTCTAAGTTAAAATCAAAGGCATAGAAAGCAGGATTCCCTGGATGCCATTTTTTTGAAAAATCAATCTTTTCAGGTTGATCTAGAGTAAGGCAGTAGTGCTGCCAATCTAGCATAAAGTGTAAATCCTTGCAAATCCCTGTTCGGATCCCTTTTCTCTGGGTATCTGCCAAGAGTTTATGGCCATAGTTGACACGTCCCATATTCTCAATTAGAATGTCAATGCTATAATTGGCCTTGATGTCCCCTTCAACTAAGATATCCTCTCCAATTTCCGTTTGGTACTGAGTTGCTATATGCTTTTGATTAACAAAAAGTTGCATTCGATCACGTCCATCAATGACACGAATCTTTTCTTGATCTGCATCCCAGCTAGCCTCTGTATGATAGAGTAGATAACCGTAGTTCTGTCCCAGTTCCTCCATCTTTTTAGGATAGAGACTTTGAACAGGCTCTGCCAAATCCGCCAAAGTTTCAAACAAACTAACCTTGTCGCTCAAGGGAATATTCTTTCGTTCAAAACTATCTTTTACCAAAGGCTCCATCTGTGGATACTCTGGATAGTAAGCTTTTTATCATTTTTGGACTGCAAAGTATTTAGCAGTTGGATTCCCAGCTTCATTAAGCAGAGCATCATAGTCATAGGATGTGACCTGAGGCAGATCAATCGTTCCTCGTGCCGAACACCCATTCATAAACCCGAAATTAGTTCCACCATGAAACATATAGAGATTGATAGAGCCTTGCTTCAAAACATCATGAACAGCTTCTGCCAACTCGTCTGGATCTCGCTTGATGATAGGTTCCTTCCAGCGGTTAAAACCAACCATCCCAAAATTCCATACACATAAGTGGCCACTTCTTGTTGTGCTCTTGGAAAAAAATTTTTTTCATCGAAGCAAAATTCTCATCTGCTCGAGATCCAAAGTTTCCAGTCACGAACAAATCCTCATCAATCAATGTCCCAGCTTCTAAAGTAGCTCTCCAAGGTCCATCTGAAGTGAAGAGGGGACAAGTCACGCCACGATTCAGCATCAAATCTTTAATAGCTCGAAGGTAAGCTTTGTCTTCCCCGTAAGAGCCGTACTCATTTTCGACTTGCATCATCAGGATATTGCCGCCATTATCCAGTAATCTGGGGATTAGGCGGGGAAGCAAGGCATCATAATAAGATGAAACAGCTTCAATAAATTGCGAGTCTGAAGAGCGAATCCTCATCTCTTCCGACAAGAGCCAAGCTGGCAAGCCTCCAAACTCCCACTCTGCACAGATAAAAGGAGATGGTCGAACAATAGCATATAGGTCCAAATCCTGGGCTATCTGTAAAAATCTCTCCAGATCCAACTGCCCTTGAAAATTAAATCTGCCTTTCTCAGGCTCATGCATATTCCAAGGAATGTAAGTCTCAACTGTATTAAAACCTAAAGCTTTTAGATTGTATAATGAGTGATACCAATCGTCTGGATGCACACGGAAGTAATGGATTGCTCCCAGACAAGATCTTAAATGGTTTTTTTGATCTAATAAGAAAGTATCTGAGATTTCGAATCTCACCAAATCCTCACCTCCCTGCAAAAGAAATCCCTTTCATTAATTAATATAATAATATTTTGAGTCAATACTTTTAAACTATTTTTAAAAATATGGTAAAATCTTTTATTGAAAGGGAATAAAAGCGAGGTGAAACAAATAATGGCAATCCCTAAATATCAATATATAAAAGAAGAACTAAAGCAAAAAGATTATTTCAGGGTCAATTTGAAAATGGTGATAAGTTTTATACTGAAGCTGAATTGATTCAAATGTACGATGTTAGTTCTATCACTGTTGTCAGAGCACTGAACGACTTAGCTAACGACGGCTATATTATCCGCCAACAGGAAAAAGGTACTTTTGTATCTCGGGCTCGTAAGCATAAATTAGTTGAATTCTCCGACATCGAAGTTTTCCCAACTCAAAACGATCGAGTGACTGTACTATCTATCGAACGCGGAAATGATTTGTCTATCTTGGAAAAAGCTCGGTTTAAAAAGCAATCAATTCTATTATAAAATTGAACGAGTTCGGGAGACAAACGGTGTCACTTACATTTACCATCAGTCTTATATCCCCGAGCAATATATCAATGCCAACTATCCAAATCTAGATTACTATAGCTCTATCTATGGTCGATTTAAAGCTGATTACCATATCCATATGAATGATGAGCATTTTTGAAGAAGTAAACGAAATTATCTTCCCAACTCCTGAAGTAATCGCACAAAAACTAGGAATTGATGCCCAATTCCCTTCTGTACACCAAGTGAAAACAACTCAACTGGAAAGTACTGGACAGATTCTAGAGTATAGCGAAGCATATAAGCGTAGCGATTTTTTTATAAGATTAAATTTATCTCTTCTGATAAGAGTCGATAATATTATAAAAGAACAGTTGCAAACAAAAGTAATTGTTCTTTTTGTTAAAAAGCGTTTTCATTTATGTTTATATTATATCGCAGTTCGCCTGATTTGAAAAAGGTTTTTTTAGCAAAAACTCTCATTTGTTTGATCAAGCAGTTTATTCGAAACATTTATTGATTTAACAAAGCTCTCGTACAACTTGTTCGAGAGCCTTTTTGATGCTAATCATCACAAATGACTACACGAAATATTTTGTTTATTTTGTTGAGATTCAAACATTTTGCAAAAATTCTTCTTCATACAATCAACTATCCGCCTAAAAATCCTTGAATCATTTACTTTTTCGCTTATTTTCTTATCCTTACGCATTTCTCATTCTGTTTTCATACTTTAAAGAGGCTGGGACAGAAAGTCCGTAACTCGTTAGAATGCTGGATTATCGATGCACCACCTCGCAGCAGTTGAGTAGGGGACTGTATACGCTGATGTAAATCAGCGTAATAGAGCCCTACTCAACCGCTGCGGCTGTGGGCTCGACGAAATCAAAGATCTAACTGAGAGGCTAGCGACTTTTCTGTCCCTAGCTCTCTTTCATTATATGTTTTTTTCTCAATGCCTAAAATGACGTACACCAGTAAAAATCATGGTCAAGCCATATTTGTCAGCTGCTTCGATAGATTCTTGGTCACGAACAGAGCCACCCGGCTGGATGATAGCCTTGATACCAGCCTTAGCAATTTCTTCCACATTATCCGCAAATGGGAAGAAAGCATCTGAAGCGAGGACAGCACCGTCAAGGCGGTCTTTAGCTTGCTCAATGGCGATACGAACTGAAGCTACACGATTAGTCTGACCAGGACCTACCCCGAGCGTCATGTGGTCGTTAGTCACGATGATACCGTTTGATTTGACATATTTGATAGCCTTCCAAGCGAACTCAAGAGCGGTTGCCTCCGTCTTCGTTGGTTGGCGTTTGGTCACCACTTGCCAATCCGCAGGGCTTTCCTTTACCACATCTTGATTTTTGCACAAGAAGCCCGCCGACTACACCTGTGTACTCAGCTTCCACTTCACTAGTCTCTTGAGCATCAAATGGCAAGGCAAGGATACGCAGGTTTTTCTTTTTGTTGGTCAAAATAGCTAGCGCCTCATCCGTATAGCCCGGTGCAATGATAATTTCCAGAAAAACACCATGCATTTTCTCAGCTGTCGCAGCGTCAACTTCACGGTTAAGAACGACAATCCCACCAAAGATAGATACAGGATCAGACTCTATAAGCATAGTCCCAAGCGGTTTCGATGTCATCTGCCTGACTGATACCGCACGGATTCATATGTTTGAGTGCTACTACTGTCGGACGGTCTTTGAAATCTCGGATGATACGAATAGCTGCATCGGCATCGCGAATGTTATTGAAGGACAATTCCTTACCATTGAGCTGTTTTGCAGATGCAATAGAGTGAGTCAGTCGGCAAAGCTTTTGGTAGAAATCGGCATCCTGCTGAGGATTTTCCCCATAGCGCATGGCTTGTTTAAGGTCATAAGTCAAAGTGAGCTTTTCAGGTTTGCTTTCGCCCACTTGAGCTGTGAAGTATTCTGCAATCAAGGCATCATAAGCCGCTGTGTGACGGAAAAACCTTGGCGGCTAAGCGTTGCCGCATTTCGTAGGTCGTTTGGCCCATTTGCCGCCAACTCTTCCAGAATAAGAGCATAATCAGCCGGATCTACGACAACCGTAACGCTAGCATGATTTTTGGCTGCTGACCGAAGCATAGATGGCCCGCCGATATCGATATTCTCCACCGCATCAGCGTAAGTCACATCTGGTTTGAGAATCGTTTCCTTGAATGGATAAAGATTGACCACTACAAGGTCGATGAGTTCAATCTGATTATCCTTGGCCGCTTGCAGGTGGCTATCCAAAGTCACGACGAGCCAAGAGCCCACCGTGGATATTTGGGGTGAAGGGTCTTGACACGGCCCATCCATCATTTCTGGGAAAACCCGTCACATCATCGATGGCAATGGTCTCCACCCCAGCACTATCAAGGGCAACTTTGGTCCCACCTGTCGAGATAATATCCCAACCAAGTTTTTTTGAGTTCTTGGGCAAATTCAACGATGCCCGCTTTGTCTGAGACGCTGATTAAGGCGCGTTTAGTCATATTCTTTCCTTTTCATTTTTATCGAGAAATGCTTTCAAATTATCTATACTAAAGAATGACGATTATAATCTGTAATCTGATTTCCAAGTTCTTTTAACAGTTTTCTGATCTCAAGCTTACTAGTTTCACTTTCGTATACACTTCGCAATTCTGCATCTGTTGCACCAATCAGGGTTACAAATTCTACTTTTCCATGCGGAGTATCTAGGGGCTTAGCTAGATTATCACGAGCAGTCAGAAAACCTGTCAACTTAGACTTTTTGCTGAGCATCAATTCCTACCGTTTGCTTGGTATAAATGTATTCTTCTTGCAAAACCACTTTACCTGTTTGAAAAAATATACCTTGCCACATACTGCAACAAACCACAACCATTTTTAATTTCTTCTTCGTCATTACTTGATTTCTTTAACTTAAAATCCCATAACCACTGTATTCAGAGGCAGTGCTTTCTTCTTATTTTCTCCACCCCAAGCTATTCAGAACCTCTGGATACAACTCGTACTCTGCTTCATGAATGCGGACTTCAAAGCTTTCTAGGTTGTCTTCGGCTAAACGTGGCACGCGCACTTGCTGGATAATCTTACCAGTGTCAACGCCCGAGTCCACCCAATGAATGGTCACACCAGACTGCTCAACGCCAGCATTCCAAGCATCCTCAATCCCATGAGCTCCTGGAAATTCTGGCAGGTAGGCTGGATGAATGTTGATGATTCTGACCTTCATAAGCACTAAGCAAGGTTGGGCCAACGATTTTCATGTAGCCAGCGAGGCAAACCAAGTCAATCTGGTGCTCTTCTAGTAGGTCTACAATAGCTTGCTCGTAAGCCGCCTTGTTCTCAAATTCCTTGAGTTCAAAAGCATAAGATAGGACACCGAGCTTGTCTGCACGCTCGAGAACAAAGGCATCACGATGGTCTGAAAAAACAAACTCCACTGGAAATTGTTCGGCAATCACTTGAAAATTTGAGCCATTACCAGAGGCAAAAACCGCTATTTTTTCATTTGATGATGACACTTTCTTTTTCTCTTTTGACAATCCGGCCAACTTCATAAACAGGCTCATCAAGAAGCTCTTTAACACGATCCACATTTTCAGGTGCTACGGCCAAAATCATCCCTAGCCCCATATTGAAGATTTCAAACATTTCTTGGTGCTTGATTTGACCATATTTCTCAAGTGCTTTGAAAAATTGGTAGCACCGGAATCTTATCTTCCTCAATCACTGCAGCTAAAATCACCTGAGAACATACGAGGGACATTTTCAATAAAGCCTCCACCTGTGATGTGGGCAATTCCATGAACTAGCTGTTCTTTAATCAAAGGCAACAAAAGCTTTGACATAAATTCGAGTTGGCTCAAGAAGAACTTCCTTAAGTTTCTTTCCTTCCAATTCGGGCAAGACTTCCTCACCTGTATAGTCGGCAAAAACACGACGAACGAGAGAGTAACCATTGGAGTGGATCCCACTGGAAGCAAGTCCAAGGAGGATATCCCCTTCTGCTACTTTTTGAGCCATCAATGATTTGGCTTTTTCAGCCACACCGACCGCAAAACCAGCCAAAGTCATAGTCATCTTCTCCATACATACCAGGCATTTCAGCAGTTTCCCCACCAATGAGAGCTGCACCTGCCTGTACATAACCTTCAGCCACACCAGCGACAACTTGTTCCAACTTTGCTGGCTCATTTTTGCCAGTAGCAATATAGTCTAAAAAGTAAAGAGGTTCCGCTCCTGCTGCGATGATGTCATTGACACACATAGCTACACAGTCCTGCCCAATGGTATCATGCTTGTCATACTGAATGGCCAGCATGAGCTTGGTTCCGACCCCATCCGTACCAGAAATCAATACTGGCTCCTTTACATCTGTTTTAGATAGATCAAACATGCCACCGAAACCACCTAGAGCACCCATAACGCCCGCACGCTCTGTCCGTGCCACATGCTTTTTGATTCGCTCTACAACTTCATAACCTGCTTCAACATCCACACCGGATTGTGCATATGCATTTTTATTTGTCATCTTTTCTCTCTTCCTTTCCTTTAATGGAGAGCCTTCATCCGCCTATTTGTAAAAACTGGTCTTTTCTTCCAAACTTCTTCGATATTCTTCTTCATAGTCATAGAGAGGGGTTGGATAGTTTCCATCAAAGTAAGCCACGCAAAGTCCACCATTGGGAGCGTCTGTCTCAATACCAATGGAATCTATTAAACCCTCAATAGAAAGATAGGTCAGACTGTCCGCACCAATGATTTGACGGGTTTCTTCAACTGTATGATTCGCTGCGATCAACTCCTGACGAGTCTGGATGTCAATCCCGTAAAAACATGGATAAGCTAGTGCTGGACTACCAATAGCAACGTGAACCTCAGAAGCTCCCGCTTCTTTCAAGAGCTGAACGATCCGACGAGATGTCGTTCCACGAACAATCGAATCATCAATCATAACGACTCGTTTTCCTTTAACAACACCTGATACCGCAGAGAGTTTCATACGAACTCCTTGCTCACGTAGTTCCTGAGTTGGTTGGATAAAAGTGCGTTGTGTATATTGGTTTTTGATTAAGCCCATTTCATTGGGTAAGCCTGATTCTTCCGCAAATCCCATAGCTGCACTGAGCGACGAATTAGGCACACCAACCACTATATCCGCTTCATGCTTAAACTCACGCGCTAACTGAGCACCCATTCGCTTACGAGCTGTATGTACATTAACACCATGGATATTGGAGTCTGGACGGGCAAAGTAGATATATTCCATAGAGCAAATTGCAAGCTGTGTATCTGTCGTATAGTGATCATACTGGATGCCCTGATCGTCAATGATGACCACCTCTCCAGGCTTCACATCTCTAAGCCACTCTGCTCCAATGACCTCAAAAGCACAGGTTTCAGAGGATACCACAATTGCACCATTCGCCATTCTCCCGATAGATAAAGGACGAAAACCATTTGGATCCAGCGCCACAATAAGCTTATCTTCAAACATCAAGAGATAGGCAAAGCCTCCCTTAACTGTACTGAGTGCTTCTTTGACTTTTCCTATCAATGTAGGCTTATGGCTACGACGAATCAAATGCGCTAAAATTTCAGAATCTGAAGTCGAGCTGAAAAATGGCTCCCATTCTTTTCCAGTTCTTTTTAATGACGCTGCATTCGTCAAATTCCCATTATGGGCAAGACCAAATTGGATGTCATGAAATTTAAACATAAAAGGCTGGATATTATCTACAGAAGCCTCGCCAGCAGTTGCATAGCGAACGTGCCCTAATCGCACCTGTTCCTGTTAATTTATCCAAATTAGCAGGATTTTTAAAGACTTCTGATAAAAAGCCCCATATTACGATGGCGCTTTCAATTGCCCAGCATCGTTAGAAAGGATTCCTGCCCCTCCTGGCCACGATGCTGAAGGCTATGAAGACCAAATACGTTAGTTTTTGCTGCATCAGGATGCCCCCAGATACCGAAAAACACCACATTCTTTCATTAAGTGACTTTACTTCGTACGTCATTGGTTTTACCTAAATTCTTTTATCTTGCAAAATGGAGAAAGCTAGCCGATCAGGCTAAACAAACTCCGTATTCTTTCTTATAGTTCAGTTTCACTGCTTTCATACTGTCATCTGATACATTATTATTTTAGAAACTCATCTATATCTAGGACTATTTATTTCTGTCTGAAATAGCGAACAGCACTTTCAAATAGTTTCTGGTCTTTCTGACCTGGAATATTCTGGAAAAAGACCTTCCTCCCAGCGCTCTGAATGACCCATTTTCCCGATAATTTGACCATTCTTGCTAGTGATTCCTTCGATAGCGTAATGAGATCCGTTAGGATTGTACTTACTATCCATGCTTGGCTGACCATCGAAATCTACGTATTGACTCCAAATCTGACCATTGTCACGAAGTCTTGCAAACTCCTCTGCTGTTACGACAAACTTCCCTTCACCATGCGATACTGGGATCGCATGAATATCTCCAACTGTAACACCAGCAAGCCACGGTGAGTTAGTATTGACAATACGCGTTTCCACCATTCTAGCCACATGCTGATTAGCGTCATTATAAAAGAGAGTTGGACTTGTACTACTTGCATCTTCAAAGTTACCATATGGTAAAAGTCCTGATTTTACGAGAGCTTGAAATCCATTACAAATACCGATTACCAAGCCACCTCTCTCAATAAAGCTGTCAATAGCAGCACGAACCTTTTCATTAAGCAATATGTTAACAATGAATTTTGCTGAGCCGTCTGGTTCGTCTGCAGCTGAGAAACCTCCTGCAAAGAAGATAATGTCAGAATTGATAATGTTGTCAACCATTTTGTCAACCGACTTGACAATGGCCTCTTCATCAATTGTTACGAAAGGCACTAAGTTTACTTGTGCTCCTTCTTTTCAAAAAGCTTTAGCTGAATCATATTCGGAGTTAGTCCCTGGGAAATACTGGGATGTAAACCACAGGTTTTTCAATTGACTTTTAGCTTCGATCATCAGTGCTAGACATAACAGCTGGAATTTCTGCCAATTCCGTTTCTTGACTAAACTCAGTTGGGTAAACTTCTTCCAGTTTCCCTTGGAAGGAACTGTCAAGTTTGTGTCCATCTAACTTCACACCGTTGACAGCGAGTGTAAAGTCTGCTTTCGTTTGACCGATTTTCTCTACTCCAGCGATTTCTTCAGGAGATGCGAAGACAAATCCACCCTAATTGTCCTGTCAAGCTACTCTCAAGATGAGTCAATGATACATTTGCACCAATGTGATTCCCTAATACTGCAAGTGAGGGCTTTCAACAACACCGCCATATTTAACCGCGGATGCTGCAGTTACCTCATGTACCGCCTGAATCTCTGAAAATTTAGCAAAGTTTGACTTAATCAATTCAAAGTCAATATCTTGAGAAAGTTCTTGACCCGGAATGTAGTAAATATGTTCACCAGCAGTCTTAAATTCAGGTGAGAGCACCTTGCGACTATCTGCCGTTGTCACACCAAAAGGCAACCAAAAGTTGGTGGTACTGTCAATTCTTCAAAAGTACCAGACATAGAGTCTTTACCTCCGATAGATGGTAAACCAAGTTGAATTTGTGCTTCGATAGAACCAAGAAGTGCTGATACTGGTTGTCCAAAACGCTCAGCTTGTTTGTCCATCCGTTCGAAATATTCTTGATAAGAAAAGCGAGCCTTGGACCAGTTGGCACCTACTGCCACCAGACGAGCTGTAGCTTCAATAACAGCATATGCTGCACCATGATAAGGCGACCATTCAGCCAAATAAGGATGGTAACCTTGAGCTATTACTGATGCAGTATGAGTCACACCATGCTGTACAGGTAATTTCTGAACAGACGCTTCTGTTGGCGTGATTTGGTATCGTCCACCTAGTGGTTGATTGACAGTTGAGCGGCCAACTGAGCTATCAAAGATTGTTTGCAACCCCTTTTGACTCGTATGATTCAAATCCGATAGAACTGCAAAAACATCTGCTTCAAGTGTATCTATAGATGTTGATCGTTTTTCAGGTAGATTGACATCCTTGTCAACTACTTTTGGCATCTACAACAACACGAACCCCGTTAGTGTCAAGAAAACGACGCTCCAAATCCACGATCATTTCACCATTCCAGTGCATCACCAGATTTGGTTTTTCAGTGACAACTGCGACCACAACTGCATGAATATTTTCTTTATAGCATTCCGCAACAAAAGGCTTTCCACGTCCTTCGGACGAACAACGACCGCCATCCGCTCTTGCGATTCAGAGATAGCAATTTCTGTACCATTCAAACCTTGGTATTTTAAGAGGTACTTTGTTCAGATCAATTTCAAGACCATCTGCCAATTCTCCGATAGCCACACATACGCCACCTGCTCCAAAATCATTTGATTTCTTGATGAGACGAGTGACCTCACCATTACGGAATAGACGTTGAATCTTGCGTTCTTCAATGGCATTTCCTTTTTGAACTTCTGCACCAGCAGTCTCTACAGACTCAACGGTTTGAACCTTAGAAGAGCCTGTCGCACCACCAATACCATCACGACCTGTTTTACCACCGAGGAGGATAATCACATCACCCGCTTCAGGTTTCTCACGGACTACATTTTCCTTTGGAGCTGCGCCAACAACTGCACCAAGCTCCATACGTTTAGCTACAAATCCTGGGTGGAAGTACTCGCGAACATATGTCGTCGCAAGACCAATTTGGTTACCATAAGAAGAGTAACCATGAGCTGCTGTCCTAGAAATGACTTGTTGTGGCAATTTACCAGCACGTGTTTCAGAAATTGGTGCCGTAATATCACCTGCCCCCGAAATACGCATAGCTTGATAAACATAAGAACGTCCAGACAATGGGTCACGAATAGCCCCACCGATACATGTCGCAGCTCCACCAAATGGTTCGATTTCCGTTGGGTGGTTATGGGTTTCATTTTTGAACATGAGAAGCCAAGATTCCTTGACACCATCAACATCCACTTCGATTTCAACCGAGCAAGCATTAATCTCGTCAGACACTTCCATATCACCCAAACGACCATTAGCACGTTCGTAACGACCAAAAATAGTCGCCATATCCATTAAGGTTTGTGGTCTTTTCAGAACGACCTAATTCCTCACGCATAGCTAGATACTTCTCATAAGTTTCCTGTAATTGCTTTTGGAATTTCGACGCTGAGAAGTCAATAGTCTTCAACTCAGTCTCAAAAAGTCGTGTGACGGCAGTGATCAGACCAGTAAGTATCCAAAACTTTGAGCTCTGTTTCTGTTGGCACACGTCCGATTGACTTGAAATATTCTTGGATAAAGAGCAAATCATCCACTTCCATAGCCAGTCCTTGTTCTGCCTTATAGTGCGCAAAGTCTTCTGCTGTATAGCTTTCAAAGAAAGTCAATTTGGGAATCGTTTTTATCCGATTCAGAAAAATTTCTCCAATTGAATTGGTTGGTTTAATATCCTTAAAGCGTGAATCCACTGGATTCAGCAAGTATTTTTAACTGACTCCAACTCAGCTTCATCAATATCTTTATTGACTAAGTAAAGTTGCGCTGTTTTTACTGTCACATTACTTGAGCTACCAAGTAATAACAAAGCTTCTTGAGATGAAGCTGCCCGTTGGTCAAACTGACCTGGCAAGCTTTCAATGGCGAAAAATGCATAGTTAGCGAGATTAGCCTGCACAGTTTTCTTCTGACAAAACAGTATCGGTCACCTGCTCCGAAAAAATATACTTCTCCGCACGTGCGAACAAACCTCTGCCAAATCAAAGACATCATAAACCTGTACAATACGAATGACTTTTAAAGTTGCCAAGCTGAGATTATGCTGAAGCTCCTTGACTAAACTATCTGATTTCACCCGAAAATCTGCTTTTTTCTCAACAAAAATACGTTTATCCATTTCAATACCTTATTTCAATACCTGTAATTTCTCCCAGACAGTTTCATAAACATCTGTCAGCTTCCCTAAACCTCTTCGGAAAACATCTTTATCCATATGATGACCATTCGCATCCCATAGACGACAATTATCCGGTGAAAAATTCATCTGCTAGAATAATTTTCCCATCTTTGTCAAAAACCAAATTCTACCTTAAAATCAATCAACTTCAATCCGATTTGACGGAACCAATCTGATAAAAGTTCATTAATCCGACGAGTCTCTTCTTTTAAAAATGCTATTTCTTCATCAGTGGCAATCTGCAAAAATTTTCACATGCTCATCATTGATAAAAGGATCATCTAAATCATCATTTTATAATAGAATTCAACGATTGGAGTCTCAAGTTTTATTCCCTCCTCTACGCCAAAGCGCTTAGAGAAAGAACCTGCTGTATAATTCCTCAATACGACTTCTAAAGGAATAATATTCACTTTTTATTGAGCTGATCTGTGTCCGAAATCTTTTCAATAAAATGCGTCTCTACACCAGCAGACATTAAGCTTTTTCAAAAATAAAAGATGAGATTTGATTATTGAGTATCCCCTTGCCCTCAATTTGCTCCTTTTTCACACCATTAAAAAGCTGTTGCTTGGTCCTTATAATGAGCTATAATCACATCTTCATCTTTTTGTTGAAAAAATATCTTTTTGCTTTTCCCGAATATAATAAATTAATGGACATTTTAATATTCGCCTTTCGTGTTTTTTTGTTATCTTAATACTATCACATGAAATCTGTTTTTACAAGTAAAATCCGCACAATGAAAATGAATACCATTGTTTTTTTATTTAGTATTCGCTACCTATAGGACTACTTAATAAATTTTCCTGAATAAAAACATAGAAAAAAGCAGGCTAAACACCTACTTTACTTTCTTTTCTACATATGAGACAACATCTGAAACATTTTTCAGTTGGTCAATGTCTTCATCAGAAATATCAATTCCAAATTCATCTTCTAAAGTTAAAATAAATTCCATCAAATCTACAGAGTCTGCTCCCAAATTATCTTTTAAGACCCAATTTAGGAGTTACGACAAAAATCCGTTCCTTGACGTTCTTGGATAATGGCAACAACTTTTTGATAAATCTCTTCTTGTGTCATTTTATTCTGCCTCCTTTGAAAATTCAGCAACTGACTTGCCTACTACATTTGTATCCAACATCGTACGGATTTGACGAATCGTACTGCAAACAGTCTTAGCATCACTTGAACCATGTGTTTTGACTACTGGAGCCTTAAGTCCAAATAATACTGCTCCACCAGCTTCCGAATAATCCAAGCTAGACTTCAGCTCTCTTTAAACTATCTTTTAACAGTAAGGCTCCTATTTTGCTTTTAGACCGCCACCTAGGATGCTCTTTTTCAGTTGTCCCATGATGCTAAGAGCAGTTCCTTCAATAGACTTCAAAACAGCGTTTCCCGTGAAACCATCTGTCACCACGACGTCTGCTACATCATTCATTAATTCACGCGCTTCAACATTTCCAATGAAATGAATCGTAGAATCTGCAGCAAGCAACTCGTATGTCTCCTTACGCAAAGGATCCCCTTTACTACTTTCTGTACCATTATTTAAGAGGCCTACACGAGGTCGTTTTGATTCCTCTTACACTTTCTGCATAGAAAGAGCCAAGCTTTGTGTATTGATACAAATGATGAGCTGTATTTTCTGCATTAGCACCTAGGTCCAGCATATCAAATCCTTTACCATTAACAGTTGGAAGAGTTGATAATAAACCAGGGACGGTCAATATTTTTTATTCGACCCTACAATAAAGAAGCCTGCAGCTAAAAAGAGCACCTGTATTGCCAGCGAAAGGACTGCATCTGCCTCTCCCTGCCTTTACAGCTTTGGCCGCCAAAAATCATGCTTGCGTTCTTTTTGCCTGATAGCTTTCGTTGGCTCATCATCCGATTCAATTTTTCGTCCGTATGTACAATAGTGACACGTTCAGTAGCTGTCAAATATTGTTTGATTTTTGCTTCATCTCCATATAAAATCAATTCAATATCTGAGAATTCCCTTAAAGCTTGATTCGCTCCTTCGACCAAAGCTTGAGGTGCAAAAATCCCCACCCATCGCATCAATAGCTATTTTTCTTCATGTAGACTCCTTATCCTGATTATCTTGTAAAAATATTTCCCAGTCGCCCAGAGAGTCAATAAATTTTTGATTTTAGATGAATCCCAACATACTCATCATATAATTGATCTATAATGTGCCGTAGTTGCTGTTTGATTTCCTTATTCAATCGAAATGGTTTCAAGGTTTCAAACTCAACAGATTGAAATTGATTTAGTAAAAAAAGGGATATTTGGATGGAGATGGCTACGCCTCTCATCTTGATAGTAATGTTCTGGACACAATAGGCCATTCCACTTAAAACGAAAAATCAAAAAGGCATGCCCGTTCGATGACAAAAATACGCATTCGTGAAAATTTAGAGAAACTCCAAAACGTGATAGAATCTGATTTCAAAAATGTTCGTCAAAAATTTCGTAATCTAACCCTTGATTCATTAGCTCTAAAGTCTTTTTCCAAAAAGCAAAGAGAGCTGCGTCCGGCTGATTATCATGAATACTAGCATCAGCTAAGGCTGCTACATAAGTCGCATAAGACATGATAAATAAATCATTATTTATTCTATTAAAAGACTGAACATCCTGATAATCTTGAATATAACTAAGACCTTCATCGTTAATTTTCATCAGCAAATTAGCAATTGTCAAAGGCTGAATGACTGGACTTAATTTAGAATTAACAGCATGTTTTACAAAAAACATCCTTTTTACCCGGCTCGCTCTGTAAAAAAATTTTAACTAGCTTGTCATCCTCTCTAAAAATTACGATTGTAGAGAATCAAGGCCTTACTTGTGATGGACTGCATCATACTCTTCCATATACTCCTTCAGGCGTCTCATCGCCTCCTGAATAACCTCCATGCTCGCTGCATACGAGAGTCGGATATACCCTTCTCCGTATTGTCCAAAAGCAGCACCTGGTATAAAAGCTACCGCTTTTTTCTCAGCGAAAATCTTTCAGAAATGCAAACGAATCTTGATTGTATCCATCTGGAATCTTCGCAAAAATATAAAATGCGCCATCTGGTTTAATAATTTTAAAACCAAGGCTGGTCATTTTTTTCTAGGATGTAATCTCGACGTTTGAGATATTCCTTTTTCATCGGCTCTGCATCATTTTTTTCCCATCCAATAACGCTTCAGCACCAGCAAACTGGGCCATAGTAGTAGCCGCTGTCACCAAATACTGATGACTCTTAATAATTTGAGCCGTAACTACTGCCGGAGCAAATACAAATCCCAATCTCCAGCCAGTCATCGCATGAGATTTTGAAAGTCCATTGATAACAACCGTCTGATCTCTCAAATATTGCCCCAAAGAAACATGCGTCTCTCCTGTATAGGTCAACTCAGAATAAACTTCATCACAGATCACAAAGACTTCATATTTTTGTAAAACGGCCGCAAGCTCCTGAATTTGCTGACGCGAATAAGTCACACCAGTCGGATTTGCTGGGTAATTCAGAATGACAGCTTTGACTTTTTCGCCTTGCTCTAAAATGGCTTTCTCCAACATTTCTGGTGTTAAAACAAAATCATTTTCTGTCGTATCAATCTCGACAATCTCAGCACCCATGAGATTAACAAGTGGCTCATAACCAGGATAAGCAGGTGCCGGAAGTAGTACAATATCGCCTTCTTCTAAAATGGCTGTTAAGGTCGCTGACAATGCTTCTGTTGCACCGATTGTCACTAAGACCTCTGATTCTGGGTTGTAATCGAGATGATATTTTTCTTTAACAAAAACTACTAGCAGCTTGACGAAGCTCTAACAAACCACTCATACCAGTATAGTGGCTTTGATTGGCATCAATTGCAGCTTTAGCTGCCTCTTTAATATGATCTGGAGTTGTAAAAATCTGGCTCTCCTAAAAGTTAAGCGCAAAACTCCCGGAATGTCAGATATGGACTGATCAAACTGGCGAATCATAGATACTGCAATTTTATCTAAATGCTTATTAAATCGTTTCATTAAATCCATCATTCTTTCCCCCACATCTTTTCAAACATTATACTACAAATAAAAAAATCTGTCGCAAAAATCTGACTATTCACCTAAAAGGGAAAAAGATTGCGACCAAGCCCAATCTCATTTCCTAACTTTTAATTCTCTTCTACTTCTTCATCAAAAGTAGCGAATCAAATTCTTTTCTGTCAAGATATCTGAATACGTATAAGACTCAACATAAGTTCGAGCAGAATCCTCCTCAGGAACCTTTGTCATTGATGTACTCTACGATAAATAAAGAAGGGTAAACTTCAATTAAACGGCCTTTTTTATCTTTTTGGCGTTTCCGACCATTTTCCAAAGTCATCTCGACCATCTGTCCCTCATGAGCTTTGATATCTTCCTTTATTTTTTTCATCTTTGCAACATCTGTAAATGCATCACTCATTTTTATACTTCCTCTCTCTTAGAAATACTTGAAAATTTATTGTATTCTTTTTGGAAAATCAACTCTACAGTACCACGCGCACCGCTCCGGTTCTTTTCGATAATAACCTCAACCTTATTATTTGGAATGCCTTCTTCCTCTTCACCAGCTCGATCATAGTAATCGTCACGGTATAAAAGGCCACAATATCCGCGTCCTGCTCAATTGATCCAGACTCGCGAATATCCGATAATACCGGACGTTTATCTTGCCGTTGCTCCACTCCACGAGAAAAGCTGACTCAGGGCAATCACTGGTACTTTTAACTCTTTTGCTAAAATCTTCAGTTGACGAGAGATTTCTGAAACCTCTTGTTGACGATTTTCACGCCCCATCCCTGTAATCAGTTGCAGATAGTCAATCAAAATTAAGCCAAGATTCCCCGTCTCTTGGGCCAACTTCCCTAGCCCTTGAACGAATCTCTGTAATCCGAATCTCAGCGTATCATCAATATAAATACTAGCCTGAGCCAAATTGGCTTTGTGCAATGGTCACCTTCGCCATTCCTCATCGCTAAGTTGTCCTGTACGAATCGAGTGAGAATTAATCACTCCTTCAGAGGCCAACATCCGGTCTACCAAGCTTTCTGCTCCCATTTCCAAAGAGAAGATAGCTACAGTCTTATCTAACTTTGTACCAATATTCTGAGCAATATTAAGAGCAAAAGCAGTTTTTCCGACCGCAGGACGAGCAGCCAAAATGATTAGCTCTTCCTCATGCAAAGCCTGTAGTCATTCTATCCAGTTCGGGATAACCAGTTGCAATTCCGTAATATGTGATGTTTGCTGTGATCTAACCTCTAAATTTTCAAAGTTAATATTCAGAATATCCTTGATATTCTTAAAACCACTACGATTGGCATTTTCGCTGACATCAATCAAAGCTTTCTCAGCACCAGCAATGATTTCGTCTGCTGGACTTGCCCCATCATAAGCTTGGTTGATAGAATCTGTCAGACGTGTGATCAAGCGACGCAATATTGCTTTTTCAGCAACAATTTTTGCATAATATTCCGCATTTGCAGAAGTTGGAACCGAGTTAATAACCTCAACTAAATAACTCAGACCACCAATATTTTGCAAATCATCCTGGCTATCTAAAATATTACGAACTGTCGTTGCATCAATAGCATCTCCGCGATCAACCAAATCAATCATAGCCTTGAAAATCAAGCGATTGGCATACTTAAAGAAGTCTGCTGGCTCGATATACTCGCGAACGAAAACGAGCTTGCTCTCATCAAGAAAAATAGCTCCCAGAACAGACTGCTCTGCTAAAATATCTTGAGGCTGCGCTCGTAATTCATCAATCTCTGCCATAAAGAACTCTCTCTCCTACTACCTTATCCTTCCTTGACACGCAGATTGATGATACCTGTAATGTCTTGGTAAATTTTGACTTGCACATCAATCAAGCCGATTGAACGAATCGGTGACTCTACCTTGATGTTTCGTTTATCTAACTTAATTCTGAATTGTTTTCTCTAACTCTTCTGCAATTTTCTTACTAGTGATAGATCCCAAATGTTCGGCCATCTGGACCAACTTTTTCAGTAAATTCGACTACAGTCGTTTCTTCAGCTAACTTAGCCTTAATTGCTTGAGCTTCAGCAACCAATTCTGCATGAGCTTTTTTTCCTCTGATTTTTGTTTTCCACGCAATTCTCCAACAGCTTGAGCAGTCGCTTCTTTTTGCGAGATTCTTCTTAATCAAAAATTCTGAGCATATCCTGTAGGGACTTCTTTGATTTCTCCTTTTTCCCTTTTACCTTTTACATCTGCTAAAAAAATAACTTTCATTCTATCTTCTCCTCTTCTTTTTTGATTGTTTCATCCAAAATTTCTTGATTCAACTTACGCGTTGCCTCTGCAACCGTTATATCTTTCATTTGTGCAGCTGCCAGATTGAAGTGTCCGCCACCGCCCATTTTTTCCATAATCCGTTGAACATTAATTTTACTTCGACTACGTGCGGAAATAGAAACATAGCCTTGCGTATTCTTACTTACCACAAAAGTTGCTTCAATGCCAGACATGGCAAGCATTGTGTCTGCCGCCTTACTGATAACCACTGTTGGATAGCTAGTGTCCTCTGCACCACTTGCTACAATGACATTTGGTAGAATCTTGCTTCCTCTCAGAATTAACTCATTGACAGACCGATACTCATCAAAAATCTGTCGCTGAAATATCTTGAATGGCTACACTATCACTACCACGTGTCCGTAAGTAACTTGCTACATCAAATGTTCTACTCGTAACTCGTGATGTGAAATTCTTCGTATCCAGCATCATGCCCGCCATCAAAACACTAGCTTGCATTTTACTGAGTCTATTTTTCTTAGAATTTTGGAATTGGAGCAACTCAGTAACAAGTTCACTTTGCACTGCTAGCACCACTTTCAATATAGGTAATCACAGCATTTTCAGGAAAATCATCATCTCGTCGGTGATGGTCAATGACAATCGTTTGATAAAACTGTTCGTAAAGTTCTTTCGACAAGGTCAACTCAATCTTTGAATGATCAACCATAATCAATAAAAGAATTTCCACTCACCATCGTCATAGCTTCTGCTACCGTAATGAAATTGAGTCTGGCCTTCTTCTTGCAGTCTATTTACTGCACGTTCAATATCTGCCGCCATTTGATATGGATCATAGACAACATAACTCTTATCGATTAAATTACTTTGCAAAGAGTTGCATACCAACAGCAGAACCTAATGCGTCCATATCTAAGTTTTTATGTCCCATAACAAAAACTTGGTCCACACTTCGAATCTTGTCAGAAATGGCTGTCATCATTGCCCGAGTACGAGTACGAGTGCGCTTAACAGCCGAGGCCGTTCCGCCACCAAAGAAGATTGGATTTTTACTTTCATCATTTTCCTTTACGACAGCCTGGTCACCGCCTCGAACTTCCGCTAAGTTTAGATTTAGCAGAGCTGTTTTACCAATTTGGTCATGATCTCCATCTCCATAAGCAAATCCCATACTCAAAGTCAAAGGAATTTCACGATTTTTGGCTTCTAATCGAAATTGGTCAATAACAGAAAACTTATCCTGCATTAACTGATCTAAAACTGTAAAAGTCTGTAAAAAGATAAAAACGATCTGTTCCTACACGACGGTAAAACATGTGGTAACGATCAGCAAATTCTGCAACATAATTTGCAACAAAGCTATTAATCTGACTGATGTCTGAGTCTGACACGACATCTTCCAAATCATCATAATTATCAACAGAAATAATTCCTATAACTGGTCTTGTAGTAACCAGTTCAGCAGTCGCCTCATACTCGCTAGAAGCATCAAAAAAGTAAAAAACATTAGATGAGCGATCCAAATAAATAGAGTATTTTTATCGCCAACTGTCAAATAGCGACCAGCTCCCTCTAGTGAAGCGTCCATCATCCGTTGTAGCACTTCTGTATCAAACTCGCCATCTTCCGTTGTGCAAAGTAATTCTGCATAAAGGGTTAAACCATTCAACTTCCCTGTTTCTTTCTTGATTTTAATAACTCCAACAGGCATTTGATCCAATAAGGAAGTCAGACTATTTTCTGCATGATGATTAACATATTGAATCTGCTCAAACTCATCTGCTTCAAACGTTTTTTGTTGGTAAATCAAGACAAGAGTGAAAAAGCTACCACAAAAAAAGGCTGCAAGCAAGGCAAGTGTTCCCTCACCGAATACCCGCAACAAAATGGCTAAGATTCCAAAAAGAAATAACCCCCAGCATGACAAAAGTGAACTGGAGCAAAATGAAATTTTTTCATCACAAACCTCTTATCCGCCATTTTACCATAAATTAAGGAAAAAAGCGAGTTTTCCTTTGCTCTTTTATTAGTAAAAAAGACTGAAATATGACAATTATACTTACTCTTAAAAGGAGTTATATTTCATATTCATTTTATGTCATATTCTACTCATTTTCTTGCCTCTTATTTACTCATTCGTTGTCAATTTTGTAAACTTTGTTGACAATACCTATCGTTTACATAAAACAATACTCTTTGCCATTTCACACTCCATTTATCGTCTTCACTTTTACTTGATTACTTTTTACTACTTCCCGCCCTCTAGCTTTATCCTCCTGCTCTATGAAAGCAATATTAACCGAAGGTCCGAGATAATAATGTCTATTACCAGCTTTTTTTATATCCTATTTCTATCTTTGCCTATAAAACTTATCGTTTTTACTCTAAAAATATTCATTACGTTGTCAATCTTAACTTGACAATTTATTTACAAATCTGTCAATCTATCATTATAAAAACACGTTTGGTTTCTCAAACGTGTTTTTGCTTGTCTTTATTTTTTTGAAATACTCCGTGCTTTTCCTTCCAAATAAACCATCAAAATAGAAATATCAGCTGGGTTGACACCAGAAATACGACTAGCCTGACCAATTGTTTCCGGATTGATTTTCTTAAACTTCTGTCGTGCTTCTGTCGCAATCGAGTCAATATCATCCCAGTCAATATTAGCTGGAATGCGCTTCTCTTCCATGCGTTTCATCTTCTCAACCTGATCAAGGGCTTTGGAAATATAGCCTTCGTACTTAATCTCTGTTTCAATTAGCTCGATAATCTTTTCATCAAGCTCTTCTGCCGCCGGACCAATGAACTGAACTACATCTTGGTAAGACACTTCCGGACGTCGCATAAATTCTTTAGCAGTTACCGCATCTGTCAGAGGCTTAAAGCCAAGCTCTTCTACCTTAGCATTTGTTTCCTTTACAGGTTTTAGCTTGATCGATTCCAAGCGCTTCATTTCATTATCAAATTGATTCTTTTTAATCTCGAAACGAGCCCAGCGTTCATCATCTACCAGACCAATTTCTCGTCCCATCTCTGTCAAACGCATATCGGCATTGTCATGACGGAGAATCAGACGGTACTCAGCTCGACTGGTCAAGAGTCGGTAAGGTTCTACCGTCCCCTTAGTCACCAAATCATCAATCATGACTCCAATGTAACCATCACTGCGCTTCAAGATCAACTCTGGCTTCCCTTGGATCTTCAAAGCCGCATTAATCCCAGCGATAATCCCTTGACCCGCTGCTTCTTCATAACCAGACGTTCCATTGGTCTGCCCCGCTGTAAAGAGCCCTGAAATTTTCTTGGTTTCCAAGGTTGCCCGCAACTGGTGAGGCATGATCATATCATACTCAATGGCATATCCTGTCCGCATCATCTCTGCATTTTCTAGACCCTTGATAGAGTGAACCAATTCTTTTTGTACATCTTCTGGCAAACTAGTTGACAGTCCCTGCACATAAACTTCCTCTGTATCGCGACCCTCAGGCTCTAAGAAAAGTTGGTGGCGTTCCTTGTCCGCAAAACGGACAATCTTATCCTCGATAGACGGGCAATAGCGTGGCCCCACCCCTTAACGATGCCTGAAAACATAGGAGCCCGATGCAGGTTATTTTTGGATAATTTCATGACTTTCCGCATTGGTATAGGGTCAACCAACAAGGCACTTGATCTTTCACATAGTCCTCATCACGAGACGTGTAAGAGAAAATGATTGGCCTTTTCATCACCTGGCTGAATCTCGGTCACATCATAATTGATAGATGACGCCTTGACACGAGGTGGCGTTCCTGTCTTTAAAAACGACCAATTTCAAAACCTAGGTCTCGCAGGTTATCAGCCAAAGGAATGGCTGCTAGACTGTGGTTAGGGGACCAGATGAATACTTTAGATCACCAATGATAATTTCTCCCCGCAAGGCTGTTCCGGTCGTAACAATGACTGCTTTAGCTGCATATTCCTGTTGGGTCGCTGTTTTTAACACCAATTACTTTTACCATCTTCAACCAAGATTTCATTAATCATGGTTTGTCGCAAAGTCAAATTTTTCTTGATTTTCAACAGTCTTGCGCATTTCTTTGGAATAGAGCTCTTTATCCGCTTGCGCCCGAAGAGCTCGAACTGCAGGTCCTTTACCCGTGTTGAGCATCTTCATCTGAATATAGCTCTTATCAATATTCTTGGCCATCTCACCGCCCAAGGCGTCTACCTCACGGACAACAATCCCTTTAGCAGATCCTCCGATAGATGGATTGCAGGGCATAAAAGCCAGCATCTCAATATTGATGGTTGCTAGCAAAACTTTACATCCCATGCGACTAGCAGCAAGCGAAGCCTCAACCCCAGCATGCCCTGCTCCAATCACGATAATATCATAACTTTCAGTAAAATTGTGTGACATATCTTTTTCCTTCATTTTTTTTCACCAAAAAAGGCCAAATCTCTAGAAGTGCAGGACAAAAACCCTGCAACATCCATGAGCTTTGACCATCATAGGTATTGCTTATCTTATTGTAGCAAATTGAAGAAATTTGTCAATAAAGATAATTGCTAATCTTTTGACATAATGGCTTTCATATCTTGAATCCATTGTTCTGCTGATGTTTTCGCCTTATGACCAACTTTTTGAGACATACTGTTTTTGGATTGACCTTGATAATCTGAAAAATTTTTCAAATAATGATTCATAATCATCTGTGGTTGAAAATTGTTCATTAAGGGAATTTGATTTCTGCTTAAACTGATCAATCCCTCTTTCAAAGGAAGTGTTTCAAATTCCGGCTCAAATAAGAACGTGTCAGATTCTGTCAACATGCTGTCAACTTCCTTTTTCTCGTAAAATTGATCCAATTTTTTTCTCTATAATATAAAAATATCCTTCAGATATCTCTTAATATTACGATTTCTTAAATTTTCACCATACATCGGCTGGCTAACAAAGAAAAAAAGGCAAATTCTAAAAATTGTTAAAGCAATTGTTGCTACAATAATAAACCCCAAAATCAGACTAACAGGAAATATTTTAGAATAAGTTATAAAAGATTGCATTAAAATAGTCGTAATCGGAATAATTGCTAAGATTGAAATGATGTGTAATTCAACTGTAAACCTTGCATCCGAGAAAAAAACCGTTTTTTTGGATTCTCTAGATTTAACTTCTAGTAAAAATTTGCTGTAAGTTATCATACACATCGTTGTCTGATAAACCAGCAACGTATTGTTTAATGTTGACTAACTTTTTATAATATAAATATTTGTCAGTTCTCCAACCATTGGCCTCCCAAATTTTTCTTGAGAACAATTTTATAAAGCAAGAACCAAATAAATAAAGATAATAAGAGAAAAAGTCAAGCAGATATAGAAGACAATTTCATCCCAACTTTGCAATATGAGATCATTAATAATAAAGAATAGAGAAATCAAAAAAATACATAGAAAGTAGGCAATCCTATCCACCAATATATTTTTACATACTTTTCTTCCTTTTTCATATCAAATTCTGTCAAGATTTTGTCAACAATTTCATGATAAAAAGAAGCTCATTTCAGAATCCGTTACAGTATATCTTCTATTCTTTTTCATGGCTATTACCTTAACCTAAATATATTGTCTTACCTGATCATTCATATATGCATTATCAATTAATCCGCCACCTAAACATTCTTCACCATCGTAGAAAACGACTGCCTGACCAGGGGTGATTGCTCTTTGTGGTTGATCAAAGTTGACAGTTGCTTTGTCACCCTTTACAAAAACTGTAACTTTAGCATCTGGTTGCCGATAACGAAACTTAGCTGTACACTCTAAAGTAAAATCATCTGGCATCTTTCGTGTAAAGTGAATTTGACTTGCTGTCAAGCTAGTTGACATTAAATTGTCATGATAAAATCCTTGGCCTACATAGAGGATATTTTGGCTTAAATCTTTTCCAACAACAAACCAAGGTTCATTATCTCCACCATGCTGACCACCAATGCCAAGTCCACCTCTCTGCCCAATGGTATAGTACATTAGACCTGCATGTTGTCCCATATCTCTGCCATCCAATGTCATCATACGACCTGGTTGAGCAGGTAAATATTGACTCAAAAATTCTTTAAAATTCTTCTCGCCAATAAAACAAATTCCTGTCGAATCTTTCTTCTTAGCTGTTGCCAGTCCTGCACGCTCAGCTATCGCTCGTACTTCCGGTTTTTCTAAGTGACCCAGCGGAAACATTGTTTTCTGTAGTTGTTCTTGTGAAAGTTGACTCAAAAAATAAGTCTGATCTTTATTATTATCTTTTCCGCGTAACATATGAACGGTCCCATCCTTATCACGCACTACTTGAGCATAGTGACCTGTGGCTACATAGTCTGCTCCCAGTGTCAATGCATAGTCAAGAAAAGCTTTAAACTTAATTTCCTTATTACACATTACATCCGGATTAGGTGTACGACCTGCCCGATATTCTGCTAAGAAATATTCAAAAACGCGATCCCAGTACTCTTTTTCAAAGTTGACAGAGTAGTAAGGAATACCAATCTGATCTGCCACAGCTGCTACGTCCTTATAGTCTTCCGTTGCTGTGCAGACCCCAAATTCATCTGTGTCATCCCAGTTTTTCATGAAAATGCCAATTACATCATACCCCTGCTCTTTCAAGAGCAAAGCAGTTACAGATGAATCAACACCTCCACTCATACCGACGACGACACGAATCTTAGAGTTATCACTCATAAAATTCTCCCATCTTTTCGTTATTCACGATTGAAGGTCGTGTTATGCTTTAAACGATTGAAGGTCGCTTGAGCAGCTTTATTATAACATTATTTAATTATTTCAACAATAGTCTATAGATTTACACCATTGTCAATCTAATAGGAAAAAAATTTCAGGCATCTTAAAAACTATTCCTTATTCCACCCTACAAAAGTTGATTGACTTCATGGAGACTTAAAGAGCTACAATGAGGTCAATCAATCACTTTTACAAATCTTTTTTTAATATAAATTTAAAAGACTGGACCTTTTTGTCCAGCCTTACTTTTTAATACCAACCATTTGCTAACCAGAAAGATTTGGCAGCTACCCATGAACCATAGCGATTTGAAACATACGCATTAGCTACTTTTTCTTGATTTTCAGGTGATAAATCACCATTCAAATAAGTAATCGTTAATTGATAGCGTCCATAATATTGACCATTTTGAGCAGTATAGCTACCACTTGATTCTTTTTTTGCGCAATAAACTCTTTTTGCTTCTGATTCTTCTGTAGTCAAGCTCAGCTGATGGAGTGCTAGTTGCTTTCGCAGAAGTTGAAGATGTTTTACTAGTTGATTGAGATTTATTTGTATTTCCCAATTCCAGCACTTGACCAGCATGAATAAGATCTACATTTGAAAATATGATTTAACTCTGCTAATTTCTCTACTGTAGTATTCTTTTTGCGATGCAATAGCAGATAAGGTATCACCCGATTTTTACTGTATAGCTATCTGCATTTGCCACCACTGGTAAAAAAATAAAACGATCGCTGCGAGACTTATAAAACTCGCCTTTACTGTTTTTGTTTTTTTGAAAAAAATGTCTGTATATGCATTTTTACTCCTTTTCTTACAATTAGCGAATATTAGAAACTATATTTTTTTCTATTTACTAACTCATTTCGCTATACATCTATCATACAAGTACTATATTACTCTTACTTTGAAAATAGATGATAAATATTACAAAAATTATTGAAATTACAATAAGAAAGCTAATATAAGTCTTAAACTAAAGGAATTTCCCTTTATTTATCCAAGTAAATTTTTTTCAAAAAAATAGCCTTTATCATAAAGTATTTCTCATCTAAAAATCAGCGGAAAAATCCTTAACTTTGTTATAATAAAAGTAGAAATGCACGCAAGGAGAAACTATGTCTTCATTAAGATTTCAATCCGTTTTTGACATTATAGGACCGGTAATGATTGGGCCATCAAGCAGTCATACAGCTGGTGCTGTTCGTATCAGGGAAAAATTGTTGCTTCTATTTTTAATGATGAACCAACTGAGGTTGAATTTCAACTTTTTAACTCTTTTTGCTAAAAACATACCGTGGTCACGGAACTGACTTAGCTCTTGTAGCGGGGATACTAGGCATGGATACAGATGATCCTGAAATTCCTAATAGCCTTGAAATTGCTCATAAACGCGGCATCAAAATTGTCTGGACAATTCAAAAAGACAGCAATGCTCCCCATCCTAACACAACAAAAATAACGGTCAAAAAACGACCGCAAAACAATTAGTGTAACAGGTGTATCTATCGGTGGAGGAAACATTCAGGTAACGGAACTGAATGGTTTTTCTGTCTCTCTTAGCATGAACACGCCGACAATCATTATCGTCCATCAGGATGTTCCAGGCATGATTGCTCATGTCACAGAAGCTCTATCTCGTTACAATATCAATATTGCTCAGATGAATGTTACCCGTGAAAAAGCTGGAGAAAAAAAGCAATAATGATTATTGAAGTGGATAGTCGTAGTTGCGAGGAAGCCATCGATGAGATTCGCAAAATTCCTCATCTGCACAATGTAAATTTCTTTTAAATAGGAGAAAATATGTTTTATTCCATCAAAGAATTGGTAGAGCAAGCTGACTTGGATTACCAAGGAAATGTTGCTGAATTGATGATTGCTACTGAGTACGAATTAACTGGAAGAGAAAGAGATGAGGTTCTACGCCTGATGACTCGAAATCTCGAAGTGATGAAGGCCTCTGTCCTTCTTGGACTGGACGAAAGTAAATCTCGTAGTGGGCTGACAGGTGGAGATGCAGCAAAAACTTAACCAATATATCGCATCAGGAAAAAGCATTGTCAGACTATACTGTATTAACAGCTGCAAAAAATGCTATTGCAGTAAATGAGCACAACGCCAAAATGGGCCTAGTCTGTGCTACTCCTACAGCCGGTAGTGCAGGCTGTTTACCAGCTGTTCTGACATCAGCAATTGAAAAATTAAACCTTACAGAAGAACAACAGTTAAATTTCCTTTTATCTGCTGGTGCATTTGGCTTAGTTATTGCCAATAATGCTTCTATTTCAGGTGCTGAAGGAGGCTGTCAAGCTGAGGTTGGTTCTGCTTCTGCCATGAGCGCAGCTGCCTTAGTACTGGCCGCTGAGGTTCTCCTTTTCAGGCAAGCCAAGCTATTTGCTTTGTGATTAAAAACATGCTTGGTTTAATTTGCGACCCTGTAGCTGGATTAGTAGAAGTTCCCTGTGTAAAGCGAAATGCTATGGGAGCGAGCTACGCCTTTATTGCAGCTGATATGGCTCTGGCAGGTATTGAGTCCAAAAATTCCTGTTGACGAAGTCATTGACGCTATGTATCAAGTTGGCTCAAGTCTTCCTACTGCTTTCAGAGAAACCGCAGAAGGAGGATTAGCAGCAACTCCTACAGGCAGAAGATTATCAAAAGAAATATTTGGAGAGTAAATGTAATTGACAATCTTGTAAACATAAAAAAACGGCATGTGCCGTTTTTATTCTAAAATCCCTAAGCAGCTAGACCTTGTTCTGTATAAGCTCTATAAGCTGTTTGAATCTGATCTTCAACGGTAGCTGTTGAACCCCAGAAAGGCATTGTTTGGAAAAGACCGCTAGCTCCAGAAGGATTGTAAGCATCTACTTGTCCATTTGATTCACGTGCAATAATTGTTTCCCAGGTTGTCGCAGATACGCCTGTTAACTCAGCCATACGTGCTGCAGCGTAAGAACCAATTTCACCTGGAGTATTTCCATTCTCAAGAACAACTCCTGAGCTATAATTTGAATAGTTCGGTGTGGCAACATCTGTTGCTGGCGCTGGTGTAGCTGGTGCAACAGAATTTGATTGTGCAGTAGGAGCCGCTGATGGCTTTAGTCGCTGCTTTTGAGGCTTGGTTTGCTTTTACATCACCAAGTTCTAAAACTTGATCCACAAAAATCAAATCTGGATTTTGAATATGATTCAATTCAACTAATTTTTCAACTGTTGTTGACTTATCTTCTGCAATTTCTGATAAAGTATCTCCTGCTTTTACAGTATATGTATCTGCGTTAGCAACAACTCCTGAAATAAATAAAGTAGCTGCTGTTGCAAGGGTCGCAATAGTCCCTTTCATTGATTGTATTTTTCATTGTTATATAATTTCTCCTTTTCAATGATAATACCATCATACACTTTAAATGTTACAGTTTTTAAAATTATATTACAAAAAAATTACAGATTTATTTTATTTAAAAAGCAAAAAAACGCTTTAAATCAAGGTTTTTATCTTATTATTTAAAAATATATATGTGAAATTTACTACAAAATAGGTGCTTGACATTAATTTTTAAGTAAAAATAATATAGCACCCAAAAAGGAATAAACTAAGAATGGCGATAGAATCTGCTGTTTTTCCATCTTAGTTGTCTATAGCGACTCCGATTATCTCCACCTTGATAACCACGTGCTTCCATAGCAATAGCTAAGGCATCTGCTCTTTTAAAACTGGAGGCAAATAAAGGAATTAGAATAGGAATAATTGATTTTACCTTTTGCATCATATTTCCTTCACCAAAATCAACTCCACGCGCTCTTTGAGCATTCATAATACGAACAGTATCATCCATCAAAGTAGGTACAAAACGCAAGCTCATTGATAACATCAATCCAATTTCATGAACAGGCAGTTTAAAGATTCGAAAAGGTTTTAAAAGCGATTCTACAGCATCTGCTAAACTAAGGGGCATAGTCGTTAAGCTTAGTAAAGTAGAAAAAAATATGATCAAAAATAAATCGACTAAAAAAATAATACCTGCTTGACCTAGCCCAATATCTGTAATATGAATAAATGAAAACTGAAAAATAGGCGTCCCTGCAGTTGTAAATACAAGTTGAAAAATTGTCGTGAATGCAACTAAGAAAAGCATAGATTTCAGACCTTTTACAAAGAATCCTATTGGAATTCTAGATAAAAATACCAAGAATAAAGTAAAAGAAAATAGCAATAAATTCGTTATTAAATTATTTGCCCAGAAAAATAATTAGAATAAAATAACAACATGGCTAATAGCTTACTTCTAGGATCAAGACGATGAATAACAGAATTACCTGGAATATAGCGTCCTAAAATCATTTTATCCATGTAGCATCTCCTTAAATTCTGTAATTGTAATGGGTAAGCTAGGCAATCTCAAGCCTTTTTGAACCATATTTTTGAGCAAATTTTTGTAATCTTAGGAACTCCTAGCTGAATATTTTCCATGAAATCTACATCTTGAAAAAAATATCTTTAGGATTTCCACTTCTGATTAGGCGACCTTTCTCCATAACATAAACAGTATCAGCAAAATTCGCAACATCATCCATTAAATGAGTCACTAGTACGATCGTCATACCATCATTATGTAAATGACTAAAAAGCTCCATTAATTCTTTTTCTTCCTAATGGATCTAAAACCAGCTGTTGGCTCATCTAATACTAAAAACTTCTGGTTCCATCGCTAAGATTCCAGCGATAGCTACCCGTCTCATTTGCCCTCCTGATAGTTCAAAAGGACTCCTTATAAATAAATCTTCAGAAATCCCTACCAACAGTAATTTTTTTCTCGCCACGCGCTCTGCCTCTTCTTTTGAAACACCAAAAATTTTGTGGTCCAAAAGCCACATCTTCCAAAAACTGTTTCTGCAAATACTTGGCTTTCAGCAAATTGAAAAAAACTAAACCGACTTTCTTTCTCACTTGCTTAATATCTTTATTGATAGAAGCTGCCGTAATTTCTATATCATCAACCAAAAACGCTTCCTGAAGAAGGGGTCAATAAACCATTTAATAGCTGTAGAATAGTAGACTTTCCACTACCAGTGTGACCAATTAAAGCGGTATATGAACCCGTTTTTACTTCTAAATTCACATCAAAAAGGGCAGGTCCCTCAAAATGGAGTGCCTGCTTGATAAAGTATAACTGACATTCTTTAAAGTGATTCCCTATAAAGATTCCTGCAATTCTTTTTCTGTTAAATAACCAGTCGGTAAGTCAAAAATCTTCAGCCAAACTAACTTTTACTTGATTTCGAAAAAGGCTGATCAAGGCCTAATTCTTCTAAATCTGATCTTGAAAAGAGTTCCTTAGCCGTACTACTCGACTCTACTCTTCCTTTTTTCATGACCAAAACACGATCACTTAGAGCCACCTCATCTAAATCATGTGTAATGGAAATAACAGTCATATTATGGCTATCCTTGATCCTTTTAACTGTTTGAATCAAGTCTAGTCGACCTTCTGGATCTAGCATGCTAGTAGCTTCATCAAGAATTATAATATCCGGCCGAAGCGCCACAACACCAGCAATAGCAACACGTTGCTTTTGTCCTCCAGACAGCCGAGCAGGTTCACGATCTTTAAACTCTTTCATTCCAACGATTTCTAGAGCTTCTGTTACACGACTCACCATAGTTGCATGATCTATTCCCTGATTTTCCAAACCAAAGGCGACATCATCTTCAACGGTTGCACCGACAAACTGATTATCTGGATTTTTGAAAAACCATTCCAATATGGCGACGTTTCTCCCAGACATTTTCAGCAGTTAGACGATCTCCTGCAATAAAAAATTTCACCACTTTCTGCTTCCAAAAGGCCATCAATTAAAACGAACTGTGGTTGATTTTCCGCTTCCGTTATGACCAACGATAGACAGCCACTCCCCTTGTTTCACGTGAAACGTTACATCATTCAAGATATACTGTTCTGATTCGTTTTCATACTTATATTTAAGATTACGTACTTCGATAATATTTTTCATCATTATTTAAAGGTATCTTTAAAAAGATAAGCGCTCCCTTTGAAATAGTCATATCCAGAATAGATAGTAAAAAAATTAAAGCAATATACAGGAGTATTTGACCTAAAATCGTCCAATGAAGAAGTAAGAAAATAATAGCAAACATCTGTGTAAAAGTCTTAATTTTACCTGGCATAGCAGCAGCTAAGACGGTTCCTCCAGTTTCTACTAAAAGAAGGCGTAACCCAGTCACAGCTAGCTCTCGGCAAATAATCACAGCAACTACCCAAGCGGGAGCCATATTCATTTCAATCAACATAATGAAAGCTGACATCACTAAAAGCTTATCTGCCATCGGATCAGCAAACTTGCCAAAATTTGTAACAACTTGCCATTTCCGAGCTAAATACCCATCTAAATAATCTGTAATACTGGCTACTGCAAAAATAATCGCAGCAGTCACATGTACTCCTCTAGAAGAGCCAACGCTTAATAGCAAGATAAAAAACTGGTATCAAGGCAATACGTAAAAGTGTTAAAGCATTTGGAATATTTTTCTTTTTCATAGCATCCTTAATTATTGATTGTTAATGTAATGGTTCCCATTTGAGTATTGATAGCAGAGAGTATTGAGTACCTGATTATTGACTGTAACTGTAGTTCCTTCTACAACTCCCAAAGTAATAATAGTTGAAGAACCAGGTGATAAGGTCGTAGTCACACTTGTATTTTCTGGAGATAATACTACTCCATTAGCCAAATCTGTCCCTGATACACTAATCCAGCTTGTTACAGTAGTAACAGATATTTTAATAGTAACAGGGCCCTTTTGCCCCTGAGTACGAAGCTGTTAAGCTCTGCCCACTACCAGAAACTGTTAAAGCATTATTTGAGGAGCTACTTGACGACGAATCCTTCTGACTAGAAGTATTTGATGAAGTCTCCGAAGATTTTTCGCTTTGAACGACACTATAGCTAGTAGATGCAGTATCCACTGTTTGATTACGACTGACATATTGCCAAACATAATAAGTCACAAAGGCAATTATCGCTATTGAAATGAGAGCAAAGTAAAAACAATGGTAGGTACGATGCTCTCTGTCGACTACTACGTCTCCTGCCCTGCATTTTCCTCATCAATATCTATCTCATCGTAAGTCACCATACTACCAGACTCATAAGCATCTAAAAATGATTTTATCATCAAGATCAACTGCCCAGGCATATTTACGGAGAAAAGATCTAGCATAAAAAAAGCGCTTGGTAATTTATCAAAATCATTCGCTTCCAAAGCCTCTAATAAATCTGAGTTGAATATCCGTTTTTTTGTTGCAAATCTTCTAGACTGAGTCCTTGATTTACCCTGAGCTAATCGTAGGACCTCACCTATTGTTTTTCTCATACGTTCAATTTCCTTTTTAAAAAAATACTATCTAGAAACAGCTTGAAGGCAAATAAATAGACCCCAGCTTCAAACATTATATTGTAAAAATTAAAAAAATAGGGAATAACTCCTCATTTCAGAAGTTTTACTTCTTCATTTTTATAGACTATTGTATCAAATTTTTTTATCTTTTTGTTGGGATTATTTTTGGAAAAAAATCGTAAAATCTATCATGTCGCAGTTATCAATAAACTGGTGGCCTACTTCTAAAAATATCTTCTAAAATGAATATCCTGTAAAAATTTTTTGGTAAATCAAACAAATTTTCCCCACTCAAAAAGTGTATCATACTGGGTTGCTATATATTCCAACGAGTTTAGTCCATGTAATAAATCGCCATACATCTCGCTTTTTACAATATCTAAATGCTCCTCTGTGACATCTAAGTCCTGAGCAAAACCTTGCATAGCCTTTCGAATCTGATGAGATAATGCTACAGGTTCCTGCGTATCCATCGTTAAGATAACAAAATGGAAACGATCCTCTACTTCAACTTCTAAAGTTAGAGACGCATCTATTCTTCCTGCCTCATACAACTCCTGATAACGCTTTGAAGTCCACCCGAACATCATATCAAATAATAACTTTAATATAACTTTATAACGGAATAACTTCTTTTTAAGAATTTTATCTGTTCCTCTCAGAGCAATAGCTAATTTAGGACGACTAACTTCCATTCTTGTACTGGCTGTCGGTATGACAGGAGATAATTTCAAGCTACGTCGTCTAATTGTTGTTTTCTCATCATCTATTTCATACAGAAGATATTGTTGTCGATCAATAGAAGCAGCCACATGATCTACATCAAAATTTCCAACCAAAAACAGGCTCATGTTTGATGGATGGTAAAATGTTTCAAAATTTTCATCTAAATCTTCTACAGTGATGTCTGAAATAGTCTCATGATTACCAGCTATATCCTGCGCTAAAGGTGTATCAGGATAAAGATTTGCTAAAGCATTAAAAAATAATTGATAATCTGAATCATCCTGATACATTTCTATTTCTTGTTGGATGATTCCTTGTTCACGCTGGATAGAATCTTCTGTGAAAATAAGCCTCCCCAATTAGATTCTGCAATAATTCTAAACACTCTAACACATTATCAGTTGTAGAAAATAAATAGCTAGTTTTCGTAAAGCTTGTAAAAGCATTACTTTCTGCGCCTAAATCGACAAATTTCTGAAGCAGATCTTCTCCATCTTCATCTTCAAATAATTTATGTTCTAAAAAAATGAGCAATTCCAGCTGGGTAATGACGAGCTTGTTTCAATCCTCGTGGTATAAAATGAGTATCCACTGATCCAAAAATGAACTGTCATAATACCATAGGTCTCATGGAAATTCATTTTTAGGAAGCAGAAAAAACTCGTAATCCATTAGGTAAAAATCAATCGATAAAGACTTTCTCCAATAGACGGATATTCTATATATAGCTAGATTAGGCATTATTTCCTTCCATAAAAGTACATTGCTTGAAGCTTTAGGTTATTTGCTGCCGAGACAACATCCTCTTTTTCGAACGTTCTCCAAAGCTATCAACCACTCATCAATAGCAAGAAATTTTTCTCCTAAAAATTGATGATAAATACGCCATTTCAAGTAATGAGTTTTGACGATCTTGAGATAAAAAGTGCACTATTTCTCAGCATTTTCTTCGTTTGCTGAAGTTCTTCTTCTGAGAAATTTCCTCTCTTTAAATCAGTAACTTGTCGATTTATCAACGTCATTGCTTTTATTACGATTTTTGTCTATCAATTCCAGCATATACTCGCAACATTCCTGAAAAAAATATCCATACTACTAGAAACCGTATAAGCCAGACTTGCCTTTTTCACGCACTTCTACGAATAATTTAGAATGTGCATAGCCACCTAATAAACCATTCAAGACAAGCAAAGGAATATGGCTATCTTCTCCGTACTGAATAGGAAAATGATACCCCTATTTCTAAAATAGATTGATGTGCTTCCTTCTGCTCAATTCCTTCTCGTAAAATCTTCGAAAAATTTTGTTGATAGTTTAAACTTAAAATCTGCTTTCGATCTGAAAATTTGAATAGCTCAAACTGTTCCTGCATCGCTAACTCATTAAAAATCACCTATAAAGAAAATGTCAATTTGATCTTCTTTTAACATCTTTTTGAAAAACGGAAAAAGCTAGTCTCCGGCGTTACTTGTCGCATTAATTCAACTGTTGAAACACGAGGAATTTGCATTTCTCGGCTTATGTAAAACAATTTGATTCAACTCCAAGTGCGCGTGATAAAAATGATTTTCAACCTCAGATTCTAGTTCGTGGATAAGATTTTTCTTTTCAATATCAAAAATAGATGAATCAAATGCTCCATCATGAGCTAGCGGAGATAATAAACTAGCTTTTAATAAATTCTATTATTTTAGTTGTGAGAGCATTTTTCTACTTAAAAATGAGTCTCGTACAAAAAGAAACATTGACATCGACATAATGAATCAAGCCTCTTCTTGAAACACTAGTTGAATAATTTGAACCATATAAACTTGCCAAATGTTCACGAAATAGCTGTGAAGTTGGATAAACAGCATTAGCAGTCTCTAAAAGACTAGAAACGATCACTCGCTCAGCAATTGTATCCGCACTCATAGGAGCTGAAAAACGAATTTTAATTTTATTTGTCTTAAATTTAGTTGATTGAATAAAATGAAGATTCACTCCCTGTGCTAATTTTCATAAACTTCCTCGCACTTCCTAATATAAACTCTATTATATCACGAAATAGACTAAATTTGTTTTTTTCTCTGCAGTCGATTAAAAACGTTTTCTTACCCAGCTCTAAATTCTAAAAATATGGTATAATATCAGGGATCGAGGTGAAATATGGATTATAAATTATTTGATGATTATATCACGCTTCAGGCTCTTCTAAAAGAAGTTGGAATTATACAAAGTGGTGGTGCTATTAAAGCATTTTTAGCTGAAAAATCAAGTTTATTTCAATGATGAATTAGAAAATAGACGAGGAAAAAAATTCGAGTTGGAGATGTGATAAGTATTCCAGCACAAGAATTCACTCTAACCATTGTAGAGCCAAGTCTTGACGAAAAACAGCAACATCAGGAAGAACAAGCTGAAAAAAATACGAGTTGCAAATATGGTAAAGGAAATGAATAGAAATCTCAAAAACAAATATCGTGTCAACTAAAAAATAAAAAAACAAACAGGTGTAAATAAAAAAATCCCCTGTCCGTTTTCCAGGAACGTAATATGTGGCTTAAATCACTTAAACTTAAACATTTTCGTAATTATGAAGAAGCAGATATTCATTTTCATCCTGGTTTAAATATCTTTCTTGGACAAAATGCACAAGGAAAAACGAAATATTAGAATCAATTTATTTTTTTAGCTCTAACCTGTAGCCATCGGACTAGATCTGACAAGGATCTAGTTCATTTCAAGAAAAAGAATTAAGAGTGTCTGGTATTATTGAAAAAAATACCAGTACTATTCCTCTTGACATTGAGTTGACAACTAAAGGACGCATTACTAAAATCAATCATCTCAAACAAAAGTAGACTATCAGATTACATAGGAACAATGATTGTTGTCTTGTTTGCACCTGAAGATTTACAACTCATCAAAGGGATCTCCAAGCCTAAGAAGAAAATTTATAGATATTGAATTAGGACAAATTAAACCATTATACTTTATCAGATTTATCAAATTACAACCATGTACTAAAGCAAAGGAAATTCTTATTTAAAAAAACAACCAACAGATTGATGAAAATTTTCTCTGTTTTTAGACGAGCAATTAGTTGAATATGGTTGTCGCGTCATTCAGCATCGCTTAGATTTCCTACAAAAAAACTGGAAAAAAATTTGCTCAAGAAAAGCATCTAGAAATCTCACAAAAAAGAAATCTTAACCATTGAATACCAATCATCAATTCCTTTACAACAAGTTGACAATATTCAAGAAAGTTTTTAGATTAGCTTTTAGATAAAAAGTCGAAAAAAAGAGACTTGTTTAAACAAAAATACTGGTGTTGATCCTCATAGGGATGATATTAGCTTTTTATCAACAAAATGGATGCTAATTATGGTAGTCAAGGGCAACACAGAAGTGTCGTATTATCTTTAAAAATTAGCTGAGATTAAATTAATTGAGAACATAACCAAAGAAATTCCTATTTTACTACTTGACGATGTTATGAGTGAACTTGACAATGACCGTCAACTAAAATTACTTGAAACAATTTCTCAAAAATATACAAACTTTCATTACGACAACAACACTAGACCATCTTCAACATCTTCCAGAAGATATTAAAATATTTAATATTGTAAATGGAGTTGTAAAATAAATTTACTATTATGTAAATAACTTTACAATAAAATAACAGACTGGGAGTCCCAGTCTGTTATTTTATTATTGTACAGAGTAGTTTGGTGCTTCATTTGTAATTTGTACATCATGCGGATGACTTTCTTTTAATCCTGCACCACTCATTTCGATAAATTGAGCATTTTTCATGTAATTCTTGTAGATTTGCAGCACCGACATATCCCATACCAGAACGAATACCGCCTAACATTTGAAAGACAATATCAGCTGCCGCTCCCTTTATAAGCTACACGACCTTCAATACCTTCTGGAACAAGTTTATTAGCTTCATTAACTGAACCTTGGAAATAGCGATCACTAGATCCTTTTTTTCATTGCTGCAATAGACCCCATCCCACGATAGGTTTTAAACTTACGTCCTTGGAAAAATTTCTGTTTCTCCAGGAGCTTCATCTGTTCCTGCAAACATAGAACCCAACATAACAGCATTTCCACCTGCAGCCAAAGCTTTTAACAATATCACCAGAATATTTGATTCCACCATCAGCAATAATTGTTTTTCCATATTCACGCGCAACTGCTGCAGCATCATAAATAGCTGTTACTTGAGGAACTCCAACACCAGCAATAACACGAGTTGTACAGATAGAGCCTGGACCAATTCCTACCTTGACAACATCAACACCTGCATCAAAAAAGTGCACGCGCACCTCAGCAGTTGCAATATTTCCAGCAATGAGAGTACGATTTGGGAAGTGAGCACGAATCTCAGCAATCTTACGTAAAACTCCAGCTGAATGACCGTGAGCTGTATCAATTACAATAGCATCTGCACCCGCTTCAAATAAAGCTTCCGCACGCTCAAAAGTATCTGAAGTAACACCAACTGCACCAGCAACTAAAAAGACGACCAAATTCGTCTTTAGCTGCATTTGGAAATTCAATAACTTTTTTTCAATATCTTTAATTGTAATTAAGCCTGATAAGCGACCATTTTTCATCAACTAGAGGAAGTTTTTCAATACGATGTTCTTGAAGGATACGCTCAGCAGTTTCTAAATCTGTTCCGACAGGAGCAGTTACTAGATTTTTCACTAGTCATATGGTTAGAAATAGGTTGGTTGTAATCTGAAATAAAGCGCAAATCCCTGATTTGTTAAAAATACCAACCAATTTACGATTTTCTAAGGTTTCAACGACAGGAACACCACTGATACGATAACGTCCCATCAGTTCGTCTGCTTCAGCGATTGTATGGCTCGGAGTCAAGAAGAAATGGATCAATGATAACACCATTTTCTGAACGTTTTACTTTCCGAACTTCATCAGCCTGCTGTTCAATTGACATATTTTTTTGTGAATAACACCGAGACCTCCTGCACGAGCAATAGCGATGGCCATTTTACTTTCTGTGACTGTATCCATAGCTGCTGTGATAATAGGAATATTTAATGTAAGATTATCCGCTAATTTTTGTTTTCAAATCCGCATCATTTAGCAACACATGGCTTTCAGCCGGAATTAACAATACATCATCAAAAAGTAAAAACCTTTTTTTTAAAAAAACTTAGTGTCCCAGTTTGACATTCACAAATTCCTCTTTTTCTATTTTTCATATATCACTAGAACGATGTTCCAGACCGACTTAATTTATAATATAATACCACTCTATTATGATTTGTCAATCATCTCTTAAAAAATAATTAATCCCCATAGCTGATTTTCACTTCAGAAAGAGTTTGACTGGCTACTTGACGAGCTTTTTTTCACTACCTTTTTGTAACATATCATAAACTTGTCCCATATCTTTAGCAAACTCTACACGACGCTCACGAATAGGGCTTAATTCTCTTTCTAAAATTTCTAATAAATAACGCTTAGTCTTCACATCTCCTAGACCACCACGTTGATAATGTTCTTTCATAGCCGCAATTTCAACAGCATCTTCTGGACGACCAAAAACATCCAAATAATGGAAAAACCATATTTCCTTCAATTTTTACCTGGATCTTCCACTTTGATATGGTCAGGGATCTGTGTACATTCCCATCACTTTTTTCTTAAGTGTATCCATGTCATCAGCAAGGTAAATTCCATTATTTAATGATTTAGACATTTTAGCATTGCCATCAAGACCAGGTAAACGACCTGCTGCTTCATTTTCAGGATAAATCCCCTCTGGTTCAACTAAGACATCTCTTTGATAAGCATGGTTAAAAGAACGTACAATTTCTTAGTTTGCTCAATCATTGGTTTTTGATCAGTTCCTACTGGTACAAAATTGGCTTTAAAAAGCTGTAATATCAGCTGCCTGGGAAATTGGATATACTAAAAAATCCTGTAGGAATACTTTTTTGACCAAAACCCCTTTTTGCGCAATCTCTGTCTTAACAGTTGGATTTCTTTCCAAACGGGCTAAGGAAACTAGATTCATATAATACATTGTTAATTCAGCCAGCTCAGGAATTTGACTCTGAATAAAAAAATAGTAACCTTTTCTGGATCCAACCCAGCAGCTAAATAATCCAAAGCTACATTTCCAATTGATTCAATGATTGTTTGTGGGTCCTTGGCATGATCTGTCAAGGCTTGCTGATCAGCTAAAAATACAAATAAATCATATTTTTCCTTCATTTTGTAAAAAGTACTCGATTCCGTAAACTTCCTACATAATGACCAATATGTAATTTTCCAGTTGGCCGATCTCCTGTTAAAATAATAGGTTTTGATCATTTATTACTCCTCAATTTATATTGAATTTATTATATCATTTTCAATAGAAATGAGAAAGAAGATTAGTATAATTTCTCAGATAAAAGATTCTTTATAATATTGTCAATTTATTGTAAATATAATTGACAATAAATTGATAATTAAAAATAAACTTTGACCTAGAATCATTTGAAATAAGTTTCATTTTCTAGTAAAAATAGTAATAGTTATATTAAAGAGGAGAATTATATTGCTTACAGTATCTGATGTTTCATTACGTTTCAGTGACTGCAAATTATTTGATGAAGTTAACATCAAATTTACAGCTGGTAATACCTATGGTTTAATTGGTGCCAATGGTGCTGGAAAAATCAACATTTTTTTAAAAAAATATTAGCTGGAGATATTGAGCCAACGACTGGTCATATTTCTTTAGGCCCTAATGAACGTCTTTCAGTCCTTCGTCAAAATCACTTTGACTACGAGGATGAAAGAGTTATTGATGTTGTTATTATGGGAAATGACCTACTTTTACAACATCATGAAAGAAAAAGATGCTATCTATATGAAGCCCGATTTTTTTCAGATGAAGATGGTGTTCGTGCGGCTGAACTTGAGGGAGAGTTTGCTGAACTAGGTGGCTGGGAAGCCGAAAGTGAAGCTTCTCAACTCTTGCAAAACCTCAATATCCCAGAAGATCTACACTACCAAAATATGAGTGAACTCTCTAATGGAGACAAGGTCAAAGTACTCTTAGCTAAAGCCCTTTTTGGTAAACCTGATGTCTTGCTTCTGGACGAGCCAACTAACGGTTTGGATATTCAGTCGATTACTTGGTTAGAAGATTTTCTTATTGATTTTGAAAATACAGTCATTGTCGTATCCCACGACCGTCACTTTTTGAATAAAGTCTGCACTCACATGGCTGACCTTGACTTTGGAAAAATCAAGCTCTATGTCGGAAACTATGATTTCTGGAAAGAATCAAGTGAATTAGCAGCTAAACTACTCGCTGACAGAAATGCCAAAGCAGAAGAAAAAAATCAAACAACTTCAAGAGTTTGTTGCTCGTTTTCTCTGCCAATGCTTCAAAAATCAAAACAAGCAACTTCTCGTAAAAAGATGCTTGACAAAGATTGAGTTAGAAGAAATTGTTCCATCTAGTCGTAAATATCCATTTATCAGCTTTAAAGCAGAGCGTGAAATCGGTAATGACCTCTTGACAGTAGAAAATCTTTCTGTCAAGATTGATGGTGAAACTATACTTGATAATATTAGCTTTATCTTACGACCAGGTGACAAGACAGCTTTGATCGGTCAAAAACGACATTCAAAACAACTGCCTTAATCCGTGCTTTAATGGGAGATATTGAATACGAAGGAACTGTCAAGTGGGGTGTAACAACTAGTCAATCTTACTTACCTAAAGATAACTCTCGTGATTTTTGCTGGTGGTGAGTCAATACTAGATTGGCTTCGTCAATTTGCGAGTAAAGAAGAAGATGACAATACTTTCCTCCGTGGTTTTCCTTGGACGCATGCTTTTCTCTGGAGATGAAGTTAACAAGTCTGTAAATGTCTTGTCAGGTGGAGAAAAAGTTCAGGGTTATGCTTTCTAAATTGATGTTACTTAAATCGAATGTTCTAATATTGGATGATCCAACAAATCACTTAGATTTGGAATCAATTTCAAGCTTAAATGATGGACTTAAAAACTTTAAAGAATCCATTATTTTTGCTAGCCATGACCATGAATTTATTCAAACATTAGCAAAATCATATTATTGTATTATCTAAAAACGGTGTGATTGACCGTATTGATGAAACCTATGATGAATTCTTAGAAAATCAAGAAGTTCAGCAAAAAGTAAAAAGAATTATGGAAAGATTAAAAAGCGAATGAATCATTCGCTTTTTTTAACTATATGATTTATGAAAAAAATAAAGAATTATCTAAAAAAATATTGGCTTTTACCTAGTGGCATTCTTAATTCCTTTTTAATTATGGTAACTGTGTACCTTTCTCAGGGATTTACTGGAATAGTGACACTTCACCTTTATTAGGAGATGGTTTTCATCAGTATGTTATCTTTGATACCACACTCAGAAATATTCTTCACGGTAGTGATAGTCTTTTTATACATTTACAAGTGGATTGGGATTAAACTTCTATGCTCTGACAAGTTACTATTTAGGAAGTTTTCTATCTCCATTTGTTTATTTTTTTCAATCTAGAAAATATGCCAGATGCTGTCTACCTCTTTACCCTCATAAAAATTTGGATTAATTGGATTGACAGCTACTATTAGTTTAAAAAGGAATATTTAAAAATACCAACCTTACTTATTTTAACGTTGTCAACTTGCTATTCTCTTATGAGCTTTGCAACCAGTCAAATTGAAATTAAAACTTGGCTTGATGTTTTCATTCTTGCTCCATTAATTCTTTATGGTTTACACTGATTAATGATAGGTCAAGGTAAAAATATTATACTTTACAAGTCTGACAATTCTTTTTATCCAAAACTACTATTTTGGATATATGATGGCATTATTTTTTAGTATTTTGGTTTTTAGTTCAGAGCTTCTGGGATTTTAAAAAAATAGAATTAAAACTTTTTGACTTTACAATAGTGTCAATATTATCTGGCTTCACTAGTCTAATAATGATTTTTACCTACATTTTCTGGATTTAAAAGACTCATGGTGAAAAAGCTAACTTCTGTTGATAAGATTTTTACAGAAAAAAACTTGGTATTTAGATATATTTCGCTAAAAAAATTTTTATTGGAAGCTTTGATACAACAAAATACGGATCAATTCCAATGGTTTATGTTGGGAATAGTTCCACTCTTGCTCGCTATCTTATTTTTTTACTTTAAAATCAATCAAGTTTCACGTGAAACTTTCTTATTTTTACTAATTCTATTATTTATGGCTAGTTTTTCTCTTGAAAGATTAGATCTATTTTGGCAAGGTATGCACGCGCCGAATATGTTTTTACATCGCTATTCTTGGCTGTTTTCTTTTTCATTATCTTTATAGCGGCCGAAACTTTACAACGCCTCAAACAAATCAAATTTAAAAATATAATTATAGCTTTCACATTTTTTTATCTATTGATTCACCTTTAGTTTTTATTTTTAGAAAAACATTATGATTTTTAGGTCCTGTAAACTTTATTTTAACTTTGAGTTTTTTTATTAGCTTACTTTATTAATTTTTTTGGAACATTTGCTCAATCTTATATTTCAAAAAGATCTTTTCTTGTTTTCTATTTTAACTTTCGTTTCTTTTTGAGGTTTCTTTAAATGCTTTTTATCAAGTTGATGGTATTGCCAAAGAATGGGTATTTGCAAGTCGTTCTTCATATGCAAAAATTTAAAAACAATTGATAAACTTGTTAATTATGCAAAAAGAAAATAAAGAATTTTTCCGTACAGAATCTTTAGATCCTCAAACAGGAAATGATAGTATGAAATATAACTATAATGGCATTTCTCAGTTTTTCTTCTGTCTCGAAACACAATGACTAGCTCTACATTAGATAAACTTGGGTTTAAATCATCTGGGACTAATCTTAATCTACGTTATCAGAATAACAGTATTTTTAATGGATGCTATTTTTTTCAGTAGCTTATAATATTGCTGAAAACCAATCCTAAAAATATGGATTTACTCCTATAAAAACAGAAAGTAGTCTCTTTATATCAAAATAAAAATTCCACTTCCTTAGCTTTTTTTAACAAATAAAGTTTACAAAGATGTAAAGTTTAATAATTTAACACTTGATAATCAGTCAAAATTCCTAAATAATTTATCCCGGTCTAAATTATAAGTATTTCCAAAGAATGGAACCTATCAGTGCTCATAATATCATAGAAAATAATAAAACTTTTTACAGTTAATGTTGACAAAGACAGTAAAGAAAGCTTTTGCAAGTATGACATATACTGTAAACATTCCAGCAAATACTCAGGTATATGCTAGCTTACCGAATATCAATTTTTCAAATGATGATCAAAAAGTCGTAGAAGTTTCAATCGGTAAAGAAAAAGAGACGTTTTACAACAAATAATGTCTTCACTAACATTGGTTATTTTTAAAGAAGAACAAATCGTTACTATTCGTTTTACTTTTTCCAGATAATTCGCAAGTTTCCTTTGATAAACCAGAATTTTACAAAGTAAATACTAAATACTTTCCAAGAAGCGATGGATAAAATCCATTCTCAAAAATGTTACTGTTATTACTCAAAAATAGTCAAATTACTGTGAATTATGAAGCGAAACAAGATAGTTCTTTATTTTTCACCTTGCCTATGATAAAGGATGGAGCGCTACACAAGATGGACAACCAGTATCAATCCATAAAGCACAAGAAGGTTTTATGAAAGTTGATGTCAAAAAGGAAGAGGAAAAAGTGATATTAAAATTTTTCCCTAATGGATTAAAGGAAGGGATACTTTGCTTTTATCTTAGGAGTAATTATTTTTACAATCTATCAACATAAAACGAAATGTCGTATCAAAAAAATAATTTGTTTTTTTATCTAAAAAAATTTTATAATATTAGTAACTATAGGAGGAAATTAAAATGAAAAATTATTCACTAAAAACTTTTTCTTACGTTATTGACAGTATTTGTATCCGTTATTTTATCGTCATGTACCACTAAGAAAGACGGAGTAGCTTATTATCAACGAATTGATCAAACTAATCAATATGATATTCGTTTGACTTATTATTATACAGGCGATACTGTTACTAAACAAAAACACTGAAAAATTATATTTCTTATAAGTCTTTAGGAATTACTGAAGGAAAAGAAAACGCTGAAGATCAGAAAAAAAGCTGCACAAGCAAAGGTAACAGCACTATCTCAGGAATATCAAAAAGTAAAAAGGCGTAAAAGAAAAAAATTAGTTTTTGATGAAAAAAAGGAATCAAGGAAACCGTTGAGATAGATTATGGCAAAGCTAATATTGAAGAACTTTCTAAACTACCAGGTATGGGAATGTCCAGTGGAAAAAAATACGAAGCGTATTAGTATGAAATTGAGTGGAGATATGCTAGAAAATGGCTACAAGAAAATAGAAAATGGAAAATTTGAAGAGTTAAAGAAATAATAAAAAAAGTCTTAGATATTAATTATCTAAGACTTTTTATTTTTCTTTCAAAAATCATACCGACTCATCATAACGACATGATCACAATTAGTGCAACGAATCTTAATGTCTGCTCCAATCCGTGTAATTTCCCAACGATTCGCCTTCTTGCCTGTTGACTTGATAGTACAGGCATGAGGTTTTTCATCCTCAACAAAACTCCCCTTATCGTACATTAGTTTGTTCTCACTGGAGTAATTAATTGAATAAAATCTTCTTCCTTTTCACTAGGAATAAGGGTAAATGGACGAACTGCTGAAATAAAACTAATCGTTACTTTTTCACTATCCACAGCTTTTTAAAGCTTCAATTAAATAGGTTGGATTAAAACTAATGGTTAAATCTTCACCTGATACATTTTCCACATCTATTTCTTCATTTACTCGTCCTACTTCTGGAGAATTAATATGGGCACTGACGACACCGCCAGTAACTCTAGTTTTACTGTTCCATTTTGTGTAGCATTTGATAGTAAACGTGAACGCTCCATAGTTGCTCGTAAGCTAGAAGTTTCAAAGGTAACAACTGTTGAAAAATCTGTTGGAATTAGTCGATCTGTATCAGGGTAATTTCCTTCTAAAAGACGGGTATAGAAGCTAATATTTTCACTTCTAAACAAAAATTTGATGATTAGCAAAAGAAAAACTTCTACTGTTTCAATTTCATCGCTAAATACGGCTGTAAATTCACGTAGAGAGCGACTTGGAATAACGACATCAAAGTTATCACCATTTTTCCAAAGTAATTTTCTTTTGGCTTAATCGATGAGAATCTGTTGCAACTGTTTTAAGGTGCTTATGATCTGTTAAAACGAAATGCACACCTGTCAATATAGGACGACTTTCTTGTAAACTAGCTGCAAAAGCTGTTTCATTAATTAAATTTTTAGAAGTTTAGTTTCAAGAAGTAAAGGATTTGTTGTTGGTACTTCCTGAATACGTGGATATTGATCAGCATCTTTTCCTTTTAGAGTAATTTCTGACTTACCACTAGTTAATACAACTCTGCTTTTTGTTCAATTTCTTTAAAAATCAAGTGTTACATCAGGCATACTAGATACAACATTTATAAAGAAATTTGCTTCAAGAAGAATAGAACCTAGAGAGTTAATTAATAAAGCCAGCATTTTTCATTTTTTTATAGATATAAAGTTTTCAATTGAAATTTGACCATTCGATCCAATTAAAGTTATTCCTTCATTGCTAACGTCAATTTTTACAGTTGAAAGAATTGGAATAGCATTTTTATGGCTAATAGCTCGCTTTTGTGGTATTTAAAGCTTGTAAAAATAAATTTTTATTAATTGAAAAAGTTAATCATAGAAACTCCTTTTATTATTTATGATTATAAGGTTAATAGTAATAGTAGGCTATGTGAATATTGTGGAAAAATACTTCAATCCAAATAAGGACAAGCTTTTGAAACTTAGTGCACAAATTGTGGAAAAAAATTAAAAAAATTTTTATAAAGTTATCCACAATTATTTGATTTTTATTTTTATAGTTTCAATTTCAGACGAAGATTATCATCTTCTTCTAACATACTTTTTAATTTTTTTCCATGTGCGTGGATCACAGTTGTATGATCTTTTACCACCAAATTCACGGCCAATTTTTGGTAAGCTATTATCCGTTAATTCTCGTGCTAGGTACATAGCTACTTGACGAGCTAATACAATATTTTTGAACTCGCCTAGTTCCCTCTCATTTCCTTAACACTAACTCCATAAAAGTTACCAACTTCAGTCTGTATACGATCAATTGGTATGACTAATAGTTGGCTTCCTGCTTCGCTTACGAGAGCGAATAGCTTCTGCTGCAAGATCAATGGTAATATCCTTAATATTTCGCATACTTGCAAGCAAATTGATATCTTTCACGCACCTTCAAGATCGCGAACATTTGAATCAAATTGTCCAGCTAGATATTCAATCGTTTCATTTTGAAATGTGAGGTCAAATTCTTCAATTTTATTACGCAAAATCGCAATACGAGTTTCAAAAATTCGGAGGAGTGATATCACTTGTTAATCCCCTATTTGAAGCGCGTGACAAGACGTTCTTCTAGATTTTCCAAATAATCTGGACTACGGTCACTCGTCAACACAATCTGTTTGTTTTTCGCCATGTAAAAGCATTGAATGTATTGAAAAATTCTTCCTGAGTAGAAACTTTTTACTAAGCGCTTGAATATCATCAATCAATAGCAAATCTAAACTGCGATAGATTTTTAAAGCTATCCATTTCACCTAATCGGAGATGTTCTAGGAAATCATTAATGAAAGTTTCTGCAGGTACATATTTGATACGAGCATCAGGAATATTTTCTAGTACCTCATTTCCAATAGCATTTAGTAAATGGGTTTTTCCTAGACCTGGTCCACCGTATATAAATAAAGGATTGTATATTCCCCCTAAATTGTCTGCTACAGCAAGAGCAGCAGCTTTTCGCCCATTGATTACCATCGCCTTGTACAAAGTTTTCAAAAGTATATTTTTGTTTTAAACCTGTAGATAGCGGAGGGAGTGTCTTTTTCTGCAGGCTCAGGTTGATGAGAAGTAGTAGCAGAATGATTTTCTATTTTATTATCTTCGTTTTCGAAAATATATAATGCAGTAATCTGAGTGTTATAGATCTCAAATCCTGCAGTTAAAATAATATCAGCTAAATTTTGTTCCCAAAATAGTTTTTACAGGGCTATCTAAATGGATAGTTGCTTGATTATTTTCAATTTTAATGAGTTTTGGCTTCTGCAACGAAAAAAATCAAAAAGTTGTCTTCTTTAGCTGTGTTTGAGCTAACTCCAAAACACGCGCCCAAAAATTCTTTATCATGAGCCATTACATCTCCCCTTTTCTATCTTAAATATCTTTTATTTTATCATAAATCATAAAAAGTTTTCCATAACTTGTGGATTAAAAATTCACATTGTTTATGGAAGTTTTTCCACAACTTTGTGGATATGATCGATTTTTGGTGATTTGCTTAGATTTTTTTCTTATTTTTATTTTTGTGGAAAGATTTGTGGATTTAAAAATAAAAACTAACAGCCTTATTTCAGACTGTTAGTAATTCTTTTCATATTCTTCCTGACTAGAAAAAGAAATGATAATTTTTTCCAGTTTGTTTTTTTAGAAAGAGTAATGTTAACATCTACTCCTAATGCTTGCTTTTAATTTTTCTTCTTCCTCAGCAATAAACACTTTTTGATAATTCTGATTAGATTTCTTTTTATTGGAAGGAAATTTTTAAAAAGTTCCTCTAATTTTCTGACCGATATATCTAAAGAAGTAATTTTTGGAGCCAATCTTTTTGCTCTTTTCTGAATATTTTTAGAAGTAATCGAGCATGTGCTTGGGAAATGTCTCCTTTTTCACTGCTTGGATCATAAATTCAGGTAACTGCAATAATCGGATAAGATTATTAATATAAGGTCTAGATTTCCCCATAAATTTAGCAATTTCGTCGTGTGTCAATCCTCGATCAATAAGATGTTGATAAGATTCAGCTTCTTCGATTGGATTAAGATTTTCTCGTTGAAGATTCTCGATAATTGCTTGCATCATCATTTCTTCATCGCTCAGTGATTTCACTATAGCTGGTATTTGTGTTAAACCCGCTAGTTTTTTGCTGCACGAAATCTTCGTTCACCTGCTAAAATTTCATAGCCAATGATGGATGATTTTCTGACAATAATTGGTTGGATCAATCCATTTTCTCTAATTGAATTTGTTAATTCATTTAATTTTTTTCAGATGAAAAAAATGTTTTCTTGGTTGGTAAGGGTTTGTTTGAATATCTTCAATTGCAATATATTGATAATTTTCCATTTTGTATAGAATAACACACCTTTACGATTGTGTAAAGGTGTGTTTACAGGCTTGTAAATAATGATTAGTTGGAACTCAAATCAGCAGATGATTTCGTTAATTTTATAGTAGTTGTTTGCTCTTTCCCATCACGATAGTAAGTTACTTTAATTTCTTCGTTGAGTGTATGTTTATATAAAAGCAGATTGAATATCACTTACAGATGATATCTCAGTGTCATCAATTTTTGTGATAACATCATATTTTTTTCTAATTTACCATCAGCTGGCATTCCAGATTGTGTAGAACGAACGACAACTCCATTTTTAACATTTTCAGGTAGTTTTAATTTTGCAACACTATCTGAAGATAAATTGCTTAGATTCAACATTTGAATACCTAAGGCTGGACGAGTAACTTTTCCATTTTTTTCTAATTGTTCAATAATATTGACAACATCGTTGGATGGGATAGCGAATCCCATTCCTTCAATCGCTGTGCTACCATTATTTGTATTTGCAATTTTACTTGAGGTAATACCAATGACTTGTCCTTGGATATTTACAAGTGGTCCACCTGAGTTTCCAGGGTTAATGGCTGCGTCTGTTTGAATAGCTTGTGTAGCAATTGTTTGACCATCTTCTGATTTTTGAAGAGACATTACGACTTAAACTAGATACAATTCCTTGTGTAACTGTGTTTTGCATAGTCAGAACCAAGTGGACTTCCGATAGCAATAGCTGTTTCACCTACCGTTAATTTACTAGAATCTCCAAATTCTGCTACGTTTTTGACTTTATCTGCAGGAATTCTAACAACAGAAATATCTGAATATGTATCTGAACCGATAATTTCACCAGGTACCTTGTTACCATCAGCAAGACGAATATCAACTTTTTTTGCACCGTTGATAACATGAGTATTCGTAACTAAATAAGCATAATTTTATCTTTCTTATAAATAACTCCTGAACCTTCACTTGCTATTTGATCATTCTCATTGTTTGAATTATATATTATCAAATACAGCATCCGAATTAGATTCAGAATAAGTAATTACAGACACAACAGCATCTTTTACTTTATCAACAGCCTTTGTAGTAGAATTGCTATTTTTATATGAAGTGCTTACAGTCGTTGTCTTTTTGATTGCTATTTGCTGTAGAAGGAGATTTTTGACATGAGAAAAAGCCCATGTTCCTACTACTCCACCAAGAAAACCAACTAATAATATCAATGAAAAAGTTGCAACGTTTTTAACGAAATTTGAAGAATTTTTCATATCTTCCTCCTAATTTTCAAATTACTGAAAGTATAAATTTGCTAACTTAATTATATCTTAAATAAAAAGTTTTCCACAGTTTGTGGAAAACTTATAAAAATGTTTATTTCTATTAGAAAATAAATAGATAACAAAAACAATTATACCCTAAAGAGATGTGGATAAGAGGTGAATGTGGTACAATTAGACTATGAAAAATAAAACTTGTAACTATTGGAAAATTGAAAGAGAAATACCTTAAAGAAGGTATTGCGGAATATTCAAAAAGACTCAGTCGCTTTACCAAAGTTGAAATAATCGAATTGGCAGATGAAAAAACACCAGATAAGGCTAGTCAATTAGAAAATCAACAAATTTTAGCAAAAGAAGGTGAGCGAATTTTATCTAAAAGTAGCTGATCGTGAATTTGTGATTGCTTTTAGGATATCGAAGGCCAGCAATTTTCCTTCAGAGAATTTAGTCTGGTAATAGAAAGATGCCTCTATTAAAGGATTTTCAAACATTACTTTTTATCATTGGAGGAAGTCTTGGCTTGTCATCTCAGGTAAAAAGAGAGAGCAAATCTCTTAAATGAGTTTTGGGAAATTAACTTTACCTCATCAATTAATGCGATTGGTTTTAATAGAACAAATTTATCGTGCCTTTATGATTCAGCAGGGTAGTCCTTATCATAAATGAATCTTGACGCTATACGGTCTTTTTGTTACAATAATAAAGTATGGTCCCATAGCTCAGCTGGATAGAGCATTCGCCTTCTAAGCGAACGGTCGCAAGTTCGAATCTTGCTGGGATCATATAAACATTTTTGGGTGCGCTAAAGCGCATCCTTTTTCATAAATAAGTGATCAAAATGACATTTCAGTTATATTTATTTGCATAAGAAAAATTCTTTTTAACAGTTTTTGTAGATACTCCAGTATAATAATTCTTGTAAGTTCAACTTACGAAAATTATTATTTATTAGGAGATTTTATTTATGAAAAGAAAAAAACCAACAAAATGTATTGCCTCAAGAATTTAAAAAGTATCAAGTTCTTAAAGAAAAATGAACTCCAGAAAGGTTGTTGGGGAGATGTTAGATCAAAACAAATATAGATTTTTGGTGGGAAAATTTATTTTTAATAAAAAGATAATTTTAGGGGTTTATATGATATTTACAATAATACAATCTTTATTGCCGATTTTTAATACAAGTTTTTATCTTATGAATATACAAAAATTCATAAAAAGAAAGAAATCAATATTAAGCCCATTATTTTACTTTTTTAGTCTTGCGTTAATAGTATCATATTCTTTATTTTTATTTTTGCCTCAGTCAGGAAAAATTTTTAGAGATATATTTTATTATATATTCTTATTTATCCAACCATTTATTTTTACAAATATTTTTAAAACAATATGGTTATAAAAAAATATTTAACTGCTTTTTGGCATTGGCAGTTTATTTATCTGTAGAAACATCTGAAACATCTGTCATTATTTCTTCTGTAACAGGGGATTATTTTTGTAAAAACAACACTATGATATGTTTTTATACCCTCATCAATTTGCTTTTCTTTGTTTACTATTTTAAAAAGTTGTTGATTTTTAACTTCTATTTTGAATATTATAAAGAAAAATTTTTAAAAAAGATATATATAGTATAACTAAATCGTATATTCTTATTCATATTCTGTTACTTATTTCTCATATTCTAAGCGAAGTTGCACATTTAAATAGCTTTGCTAGTATGATTGCGACTATTTGTTTTTATTTTATTTTTATCAAGTCTCTTTTATTTAAAGTCCGTTAGGGAACGATATGAAAAATAAAAGAAATTAAGCAAAAGAAAAAGAGCAGCGTCAATTTACAGCTTTATACAGACGAAATTGTACAGCTTTATAATGAAATTCGAGGGTTTTCGACATGATTATGCTAGTATGTTGATTGGTTTACAAACAGGGAATTAATACTGGTGATATGAAAGAAGTTGAGAATATTTTTCATAATGTTCTCAAAAAGCTAATCTATCACTACGATCAGATGATTATACTTTTTGAATTGAATAATGTTAAAGATACTGCCTTAGAAGCGTGATGATTCAAACTATTTTTAAAAGCACGTGAACATGAAATAGAGATTTTATTTGAGGTAAAAGATGAGATTGAAAGATTACCAATGAATCTTTTTAGATCTCGTGCGAGTAGCTAGCGTTTTTGCTTAATAATGCAGTAGAAGGTGCTGCTGAAAGTACATCAAAATCAATAAATATATCATTAGTCAACTTAGAAAATGAAATTATTTTTGTGATTCAAAATTCTCGTCAAAGTCGCCATATGAACATAGAAGAAATTTATGAAATGGGATTTTCAACAAAAGGGAAAAACCGTGGATTAGGTTTAAGTAATGTTAAGGAAATTATTAATAAATATGAGGATATCATTTTGGAAACTGATATCGAAACAAATAATTTTATACAAATTGTAAGATTTAAACGAGAAAATATTATGAGAGTCTTAGTATTAGAAGATACCATTGAACATCAAGTACGAATGGAAAAATACATTGGATAGATTTCAAAGGAAATGAATATTGAAATCAAAGCCAAGGTAACTGCGCAAAATTAGTGAATTTAAGGAATATGTAGAATCTGATGAAGTGAATCAACTCTATTTTTAGATATTGATATCAAAGGAGAAGAACAAAAAAGGTTTAGAAATGGCGCAATTCATTCGCTAAAAACAATCCTTATGCGATTATTGTTTTTGTAACAAGTCACTCAGAATTTGCTACACCAACATTTTAAATATAAAGTATCTGCTTTAGATTTTATAGATAAAGATATAAATGATACATCTTTCAAAAAGAGTTAAGATTGTATTCGCTACACACGAAACAACTTAATTGAAAAATACAGAAATTGTAGACTTTTTGAATATAGTTTTAGAGGAAGTGATATTCGAATTCCTTTTTAGAGATATTTTATATATTGAAACAGCGGGGAGGACCTTATAAATTAAGAATTGTTGGAAAAATTTTCTCAAAGAGTTCTATGGGACAATTGCAGAAATTCAAGAGCGAGATTTGGAGCATGGGAATTTCTTTTTCACCTCATAAATCTTATTTATCAAAATATTAGAAATATCAACGGCTATGATACGAAGGAAGTCTTATATTATGATGGACATCGTTCACCTATTTCTCGCTTACGTGTCCGCTATTTGAAAGAAATTTTAAAAACTAAAAATAAGGAGAAGAAAAACAAGAAGGACAAATTTCAAGTTCAGATTATTCATCTTGAAATGACTCCTAATAGATTTGTAATCTAAAAGAATTTTTCGCTCAAAATAGGTATTAATAAAACAAAGAAAAACTATTGACAAAGTGAAATAAACTGGTATAATAGAATATGTCTTCTTATGAGGCATATATGGTCCGTTGGTCAAGGGAGTTAAGACACCGCCTTTTTCACGGCGGTAACACGGGTTCGAATCCCGTACGGACTATATAATCCGGCATAGCTCAGTTGGTAGTAGCGCATGACTGTTAATCATGATGTCATAGGGTTCGAGTCCTACTGCCGGAGTCGTAACACTCAACTTGATTGAGTGTTTTTGTATGTTACCTCTACAGACTAAGATTTTTATGGTATAATGGTTTGAATTGAAAAGATGAAAGGGAGAGCTAAATGGCTTTAACAGCAGGGAATTGTCAGTTTTACCAAATGTCGGCAAATCAGCTTTATTTAATGCAATTACAAAAGCAGGAGCAGAAGCTGCTAATTATCCTTTTGCGACAATCGATCCAAATGTTGGACGAGTAGAAGTTCCAGATGAACGTTTAGATAAATTAACAGAACTCATCAAACCACAGAAAAAGTTCCAACAACTTTTGAATTTACAGAATATAGCTTGAGGGATTGTTAAAAGGTGCATCAAGAGGAGAAGGTCTGGGAAATAAATTCTTAGCCAATATCCGTGAAGTGGATGCTATCGTACATGTTGTTCGTGCTTTTTGATGATGAAAATGTTATGAGAGAACAGGGACGTGAATCAGATTTTGTAGATCCAATGGCAGATATTGAGACCATTAATCTAGAATTAATTTTAGCAGACCTGGAAAGTATCAATAAACGCTATGCGCGTGTAGAGAAGATGGCAAGAACCCAAAAAGATAAGGATTCAGTGGCGGAATTTAATGTGTTACAGAAAATCAAGCCAGTTTTGGAAGATGGTCTATCAGCTCGTACGATTGAATTCACAGAAGAAGAGCAAAAATCGTCAAAGGACTCTTTCTCTTAACTACTAAGCCAGTTCTCTATGTGGCTAATGTTGGTGAGGATGAGGTAGCTGATCCAGATAATATTGACTATGTGAAACAGATTCGTGAATTTGCAGCTACAGAAAATGCTGAAGTTGTTGTCATTTCAGCGCGTGCTGAAGAAGAAATATCTGAACTGGATGATGAAGATAAATCAGAATTTTTGGAAGCTATTGGCTTGACAGAATCTGGTGTGGATAAATTGACTAGAGTAGCCTATCATCTCTTAGGGCTTGGGAACCTACTTTACAGCTGGTGAAAAAGAAGTTCGTGCTTGGACCTTTAAGCGTGGAATGAAAAGCCCCTCAAGCGGCAGGTATTATCCACTCAGATTTTTGAAAAAAGGCTTCATTCGTGCGGTGACCATGTCTTATGATGATCTGGTTCATTATGGTGAGTGAGAAAGCAGTTAAAGGAGGCCGGTCGTTTCGCGAAGAAGGTAAAGAATATATCGTTCAAGATGGCGATATTATGGAATTCAGATTTAATGTATAAAAAGCTATAAACTGAATAGATAGTAGGTTGGAAAAACATTTCCAACCCTTTTTGAGATTTGAAAGGGAAAAATGACAAAACTAATAGTAGGATTAGGAAATCCTGGAGATAAATATTTTGAAACGAAGCATAATGTTGGTTTTATGTTGATTGACAAAATTTGTAAAGATTTAAACTTAAAAGTTTACAGCTGATAAGATATTTCAAGCTGAAGTCGCTTCAACCTTTATAAGCGGAGAAAAAGTTTACTTTGTCAAACCTAGTACTTTTTATGAACGAAAGTGGTAAAGCAGTACATGCTCTTCTAACATACTATGGGTTAGATGTAGAAGATCTTTTAGTTATCTATGATGATTTGGATATGGAAGTTGGTAAGATTCGTTTACGCGCAAAAGGTTCAGCTGGTGGACATAATGGGATAAAGTCTATCATTAAACATATTGGAACACAAGAATTTAAGAGAATTAAAATTGGAATAGGAAGACCCAGAAATGGAAAAACAGTAGTACATCATGTTTTGGGTAAATTTGAGAAGATGACTATATAACGATTTTAAATACGATTGATAAAGTTGACAAATCTGTCAATCATTATTTACAGTATAGAAATTTTGAACAAACAATGCAACAGTATAATGGATAGAAAAATAAACATGATACATTTATTTTGGCGAAAATAAACAAATAGCTGATTGGAAAAAGAATTTAAATAAACAAACTCGACAATTATTGATGGGATTGTCTGGTTCTACCAAAAGCACTTTCTATATCCTCAACTTCTGAAGAACATCAAAAACTTCTTATCATAACGTCAAGTTATAGTGAGGCAGAAAAATTATCAAGTGATTTAATTTCACTGATGGGTGAAGAAAAGGTTTATAGTTTTTAGCTGATGATGCTCCTATGGCAGAGTTCTTATTTTTCTTCTCAAGAAAAATTTATACACGACTTGAAGCTTTTAAGCTTTCTTTTTGAATGATCATGCTTCTGGTGTTCTTGTATCGAATTTATCAGCTAGTCGTCTTTTTACCTGAACCTAAAAATTTTTAAAAACTCAATTTTAGAATTGAAAATAGGAAACGAATATAATCTTGACAATGTTGTAAATCTATTAATGAGACTTGGATATAAAAAGAATCCCAAGTTTTAAGTCAAGGGAATTCGGTTTAAGAGGAGATATTCTAGATGTTTTTGATAAAGATGCTGATTATCCGTATCGATTGGAATTCTTTGGAGATGAAATTGATGGAATTCGTATTTTTGATACAGAAACTCAGATGTCTATTGAAAATCTTGAACGTATCCTTGTTCAAACCTGCAAGTGATATATTATTAAATGAAGCAGATTATCTAAGAGCTCAACACAATATAGAAGAAATTATAAAAGTAAACCAGGATAGCATCCTAAAAAGCTTATTTAGAAGAGATTTTTAGTAGAATATAAAAAATCGCCAACTTCATCCAGATATTCGCAAATTTTTGTCTTGTTTTTATGAAAAAGAGTGGACTATTTTAGATTATCTTCCAAAACATACTCCTATTTTCTTTCGATGATTTTCAAAAAAATAATGGAGCGGAATGCTCAATTTGATTTAGAAACAGCAGCTATTTTGACAGAAGGTTTACAAAATAGTAAAGCTTTTTCAAAATCAACATTATTTTTGCTAGTTCTTATCAAAATTTTAGAAATTACAAAGTCAGCAACTTTTCTTTTTCTAACTTTCATAAAGGTTTAGGGGAATTTGAAATTTGATTATATATATCAATTTAATCAATACCCTATGCAAGAATTTTTAGTCAATTTTTCTTTACTAAAAGATGAAATTGAACGATATAAAAAGCAGGAGCAACAATTGTTCTACAGGCCTCATCATTATCAAGTTTACAAGCTTTACATAAAAATTTACAAGAATATGATATTCAAATAGACTATGTAAATGATAAAAAAATATTCATAAAAATGTTACTCAACTCATTCAAGGAAATTTAAACCAAGGTTTCAATTTTTGTAGATGAAAAAGCTCGTGCTGATTACAGAATATGAGATTTTTCAAAAGAAAGTGAAAAAGACGAGTAAGGCGTCAAAATATTTCAGAATGCAGAACGTTTGAAAGATTATAATGAGTTAGAAAAGGCGACTATGTTGTTCATCATATTCATGGTATTGGGCGATATTTAGGTATTGAAACAATCGAAATTTCAGGAATTCATAGAGACTATATAACGATTCAATATCAAAAATTCAGATCGAGTATCTATACCTGTTGATCAAATTCAACTTTCTATCAAAATATGTAGCTAGTGATGGTAAAATTCCAAAGATAAGTAAATTAAATGATGGCCGTTTTCAAAAAGGTAAAACAAAAAAAGTTCAACATCAAGTTGAAGATATTGCAGATAATTTGATCAAATTGTATGCAGAAAGAAGTCAATTAAAAGGCTTCGCATTTTTCAAATGATGATGAGCACCAAAGCTGAATTTGATAATGACTTTCCTTATGTAGAAACTGATGATCAACTAAGAAGTATCACAGAAATAAAAAGATATGGAAAGTCAAAAACCGATGGATCGGCTGTTGGTGGGAGATGTCGGTTTTTGGCAAGACTAGGGAGTAGCCATGCGAGCAGCTTTTAAAGCTGTCAACGATAATAAACAGGTAGCAATTTTAGTTCCAACAACAGTTCTAGCTCAACAACATTACACAAACTTTAAAGAACGATTTACTAATTTTTGCTGTTAATGTTGATGTTTTTAAGTCGTTTTAGGACTAAAGCGGAGCAAAAAGAAACGCTTGAAAAGTTAGAAAAAGGACAGATTGATATTATTATCGGACACACCGCCTTCTATCAGCAGATGTAGCTTTTTCCGATTTGGGGCTACTTGTGATCGATGAAGAACAGCGTTTTGGTGTCAAACATAAGGAAAAGTTGAAGGAGCTTAAAAAGAAAGTTGATGTACTGACATTGACAGCTACTCCCATCCCGAGGACTCTACATATGTCCATGCTCGGCATTCGAGATTTATCAGTTATTGAAACGCTCCAACAAATCAGTTATCCAGTGCAAACTTATGTTTTAGAAACAAACCAAATGATAATCCGAGATGCTGTTTTACGAGAATTGGATCGTGGAGGACAAGTTTACTATCTTTACAATAAAGTTGACACAATTGAGGAAAAGGTATCAGAGTTAAGAGAGTTAATTCCAGAAGCAAATATTGGTTTCGTGCATGGCCAAATGAGTGAAATCCGTTTGGAGAATACTTTAATTGATTTTTCATTAATGGAGAATACGATGTTTTAGTAACAACGACAATTATCGAAACAGGAGTAGATATTCCAAATGCAAATACTTTATTTATAGAAAATGCTGATCATATGGGCTTGTCAACTCTGTATCAACTTCGTGGGCGTGTTGGACGCAGTAATAGAGTAGCATATGCTTATTTATGTATCGTCCTGAAAAAATATTAACTGAAGTGGCCGAAAAAACGTTTAGAAACAATCAAAGGTTTTACAGAGTTAGGATCAGGGTTTTAAAATTGCAATGCGAGATTTATCTATTCGTGGTGCAGGCGATATACTTGGAGCTTCTCAATCAGGTTTTTATAGATTCGGTAGGTTTTGAGATGTATTCTCAACTATTGGAAGAGGCGATTTTGAAGAAGCAGGGTAAAAGAACAAAAAGCGTCAAAAAGCAATGCAGAAATTAATTTACAAATAGATGCTTATTTACCGGGAGACTATATTTCAGATGAAAAGGCAAAAATTGAAATTTACAAGCGAATCCGAAGATTGACTGTCGTGTAAACTATGAAGATTTACAGGAAGAATTAATAGACCGTTTTGGAGAATATCCCTGATGTTGTAGCTTATTTATTAGAAATCGGTTTAGCAAAAATCTTATTTTGACAAAGCTTTTGTATCATTAGTGGAACGCAAGCAGCAGATGGTTGTTATTAGATTTGAAACCATATCTAAACAGATCTTTTTTGACTCAAGATTATTTTTGAAGCATTATCAGCTACGAATTTGAGAGCCCGTATTGGTGAAAGTGATGGATTTATTGAAGTTGTTTTCGATGTTCGCCAGAAAAAGACTATGAAATTTTGGAAAATCTGATTCAATTTGGAGAAAAAGCTCGTTGAAATAAAACAGAGAAAAGATAATTAAAGAAAATTTACTTTTTCATTTTTTTATTAAAAACATGGTAGAATATTAGAGAATTGAGGTGGTAAGTTTGCGATTAGATAAATATTTAAAAAGTTTCACGGATTATAAAGAGACGAACAGTAGCAAAAGAAGTTGCCGACAAAGGAAGAATTAAGGTAAATGGAATTTTAGCAAAGAGTTCAACAGACTTAAAGGTAGATGATCTTGTGGAAATCCGTTTTGGGGAATAAATTATTAACTGTTAAAGTTTTTAGAAATGAAGGATAGCACAAAGAAAGAAGACGCTGCACAGATGTATGAAATTGTTAGTGAGACAAGGATAAAAGAAGATGCCTAGAAATATTGTTCAATTAAATAATCAATATATTCAAGATGAAGCACAACGTCGTCGCTACTTGGAAGCAGAACGTCGTATCGTTTTTATGGGATGGGTCTTGATTTTAGTTATTCTATTATTCATTTTGCCAACGTATAATCTGGTACAGTCCTACCAAACCTTACTAGAACGACGTGAAAAACTAGTTGAACTTCAAAAAATACGATGAATTGAGTAAAGAAAAAGATTATCAAGCTAATTTGGCTAAGCGCCTAAAAGATGATGATTACTGCAGCTAAGTATGCTCGTTCTAAGTATTTTTATGCGAAAGAAGGAGAGACAATCTATAATATCCCGGATTTGTTACCACAATAATTATGGAGAATATTGTAAAAACAGTTGAGAAATTTTTAGCTTTCTCAGATGAGAAATTAGAAGAGCTTTCACAAAAATCAAAGCTCTAAGACAGGAAAAAATATAGAAAGGAAGGATTAATGCAGAAAATACTAGCCTTGTTGTTACTGCCAGCTTTTTCTGTAGTAGTATTGTTATTAGTACAGAACAGGACATATTGTTGACATCAGATCAGCTATATGAGCTGGTTGATACAAATTATGGCAATTATTATCACATTATTCCTACCAATCCAAATGTTTATGAGGAGACCCTTACTTTTTCTACTATGAATTTAGACAAAGTTGCAGGAAAACTATCGCCGAATCATCCATTTGAAATTTCAGAAATAGTTGTCAACGACAAAGGACTTCCTCTGTTTAAATTGGCAAATGGGCAATTTGTAGTCGCTGATAAAACGTACAATATATGATGATTCGGTTTTATATACAGAAGATACTAATCAAACTGTTTGGTTGAAACCAGGATTTTCCATCTATGAAAAGGCTTATGTAAATGGCGTAAAAACAAAGTTCAAATTTATCAGCTTTTTCTCCTGTGAAAATTACCCAGATTGCAACAACTCCAAAAGGCTCAATACGCCAAAATTGAAAATAATGGTTGGGTCCAAGTAGATTATTTATCTGATAAAGATAATCGAATGGAAAAAGTACAAGAGATACTGAATGATCGATATAATCAAACAGATTATTCTATCTATGTTAAACAATTAAATACAGGGCAAACTGCTGGAATAAACTCTAATTTGAAGATGTATTCCGCAAGTATTACAAAATTGCCAATACTTTATTATGCACAGGAACAGATAAATAAAGGAAAATTTTCTTTATCTCAAGGTCTAAAATATATTCAAGATGTCAATGATTATTCTGGAGCATATGATACAGAGGGGAGCGGTACCTTACCTAAAGAAGCTGACAATAAAGAATATAGCGTTCAGGATCTTATCAATCATATCGCCCAAGAGTCTGACAATGCTGCGACCAATATTTTAGGGTATTATATTACCGGAAAATCAAATAAAAACTTATCGTTCTAAAGATTGCTAACATTGCAGGTGAAAAAAATGGGATGTTGAAGATAGAAATGCTTCTGCTAAAATGGCTGGGAATGTCATGGAAGCAATCTACCAACAAAATGGAGCTATCATTGATTCCTTGTCACAGACTAATTTTGATAATCAGCGTATTTCAAAAGATATTCCTGTGAAAGTCGCCCATAAAATTGGGGATGCGTACGATTTTAAACATGATGTTGCAATTGTATATACGAATTCTCCATTCATATTATCTATATTTACGAATCATTCTGATTATGAAACTATTTCAAAAATTGCCAATGATATTTATGAGGTGCTGAAATGATGAAACTGCAATTTCTAAAGCACTGTAAAGAACAAGGCTATTTTTCAAAATCACAAAAAGTATTACTAGCCATTTCTGGTGGCCTTGATTCTATGACCTTATTAGATTTACTATATGATAATCAGAGTGAGCTGCAGATAGAGCTTGTTTTAGCACATGTTAATCACAAAACAGCGCTTAGAATCTGAATATGAAGAAAAAGAATTGAAAAATTGCTAAAAAAACTTGGTGTAAAGATTGTTACATCAAGTTTTTCTGGAGTATTTCTCTGAAAAAAGCAGCTCGTGATTTTCGTTATCAATTTTTAGAAAAAAATAATGCAAGAAGAAAATTGTTCAGCCCTCGTGACTGCTCACCATGCAGATGATCAAGCAGAAACAATTTTTATGCGTATTCTTCGAGGTAGTCGTTTGCGATATGTATCTGGTATTCAAGACAGACAAACCGTTTGGTAGTGGAGAATTAATAAGGCCATTATTACCCTTTTCAAAAATCAGACTTCCCTAATATTTTTCATTTTGAAGATATCACAAAATCGAGAAAGCACCTATTTTAGAAATCGTGTAAGAAATAACTATCTCCCTCTTTTTAAAAAGGAAAAATCACAATTAAATCAAGCGTTGATCAGTCTAGGCTCGAAATAGATCAACTTCAAAAAGCGCTTTTTGAATTAACAAGAGATATAGATACTACAAATATACATATTTTTAGAAAAACAGAGCCCTTTTTGTTCAGAATTTTTGTTGCAACAATATCTTTCTCAGTTTTCTGATTTGCAACTCAGTAAGATTCAATTTGATGAAGTATTACATATTTTAAAATACAAAAGTGAACCACCATTATTATCTTAAAAATCAATATGAGCTTATTCAGGATTACCAAACCTTTTAAAATTCAGAAAATCAGTCCCAAGTCTGATTTAAAATCTGATACTATTTTTGTTACAATTTGGAGAAGTTCTTGAAGTTGGAAATTATTATTTTTCATTTGGGAAAAATTCCAAATGGAGCTGATCAAGAAATTATCGTTTCACGAGAAACAGATATTTTTGCTTCGACATAGGCAAGCTGGCGATAAAATGTTGTTAAATGGCCATCATAAGAAAATACGTCGCTATTTTATTGATAATAAATATTCACTACAGGAAAGAAAACAAGCTATTATTGTAGAACAAAAAGGTGAAAATTTTAGCAATTGCAGGAATTGTAACCAGTGATTTGAGTAAGTATTTGAAACATGATATAATGAAAGATATTCTTTATATTAAAAAATAGACAGGTGACATTATGCTAGAAAAAAAGACATAAAAAGTGATGATTTCACATGATGAAATAGTTGACACGGCTAAAAAAGTTAGGGTGCTCAACTAACAAAGGATTATCAAGATAAAAACCCTATTTTGGTAGGTGTTTTTAAAAGGTTCAGTTCCTTTTTATGGCTGAATTGATCAAACATATTGATACACATGTAGAATTAGATTTTATGGTTGTTTCTAGCTATCATGGTGGAACTTCTAGCAGTGGAGTGATTAACATAAAAAAAGATGTGGATCAAGATGTTTCTGGCCGTCATGTTCTGTTTATTGAAGACATTATTGATACAGGTCAAACATTAAAAATCTTCGTGATATGTTTAAAGATAGGAATGTTGCATCTGTGAAAAATCGCAACATTACTGGATAAACCCTGAGGGTCGTGTTGTAGAAATTGAAGCAGATTATACATGCTTCACCATCCCTAATGAGTTTGTAGTCGGTTATGGCTTGGACTACAATGAAAATTACCGGAATATCCCATATGTCGGTGTGTTGAAAGAAGAAGTATATACAAAATAAGGAATTACTATATATAAATGAAAAATAAACAAAAATAATGGATTCGTAAAAATCCGCTACTGTATGTTTTGGTTAGTAGTTGCTCTTGTAACAGGTTTCCAATATTTAATGGCTGGAAATTCTGCGAATCAAAAGCCAACCAATCAATTATACAGAATTAGTTAAAGAAATTGAAAAATGGAAATGTTAAAAGAAATTAGTTATCAGCCAAATGGTAGTGTTCTTTGAAAGTTTCTGGAACCTATAAAAATCTAAAGAAAAATTAAAGACAAAACAAGTATACAGTTTTTACCCCTGTATCAACCATTAATAAATTTACCAGTATCATTTTGCCATCTGATTCTACCATTTCTGAATTACAGCAATTAGCTTCTAAATATAAGACAGCAATTAGTGTTAAACATGAAAAGTTCAAACGGAATGTGGTTGAACCTTATCATTTCAGTTTTACCACTTGTTTTTTGTTGGTTTCCTCTCAATGATGAATCAAAGGTGGGGGTAACGGCGCACGCGGAGCAATGAACTTTGGTCGCACAGCTAGAGCCACTAACAAAGAAGACATAAAAGTCCGCTTTTCAGATGTTGCTGGAGCAGAAGAAGAAAAGCAAGAGCTAGTTGAAGTTGTTGAATTTTTGAAGGATCCTAAACGCTATACTAAATTGGGAGCTCGTATTCCTGCAGGCGTTCTTCTTGAAGGACCTCCAGGACAGGTAAAACCTTTAGCCAAAGCAGTTGCAGGTGAGGCTGGGGGTACCATTCTTTAGCATTTCTGGTTCAGATTTTGTTGAAATGTTTGTTGGTGTTGGTGCCAGTCGAGTTCGATCACTATTTGAAGATGCAAAAAAAGCGGCACCAGCTATTATCTTTATTGATGAAATTGATGCAGTCGGTCGTCAACGTGGCGTTGGACTTGGCGGAGGAAATGACGAACGTGAACAAACTTTAAACCAACTTCTTATTGAGATGGATGGTTTTGAAGGGAAATGAAGGCATTATTGTTATTGCTGCAACAAACCGTTCAGATGTACTGATCCTGCCCTTCTTCGTCCTGGACGTTTTTGATAGAAAAAGTCTCAGTCGGTCGTCCTGATGTTAAAGGACGTGAGAGCTATTTTACGAGTTCACGCAAAAACAAACCTTTAGCAGAAGATGTTGATTTGAAATTAGTAGCGCAACAAACACCAGGATTTGTTGGTGCAGATCTTGAAAATGTCCTAAATGAAGCAGCCTTGGTAGCGGCTCGTCGAAATAAGAAAGTAATTGATGCTTCTGATATTGATGAAGCTGAAGATAGAGTTATCGCCGGACCGTCTAAAAAGGACAAGACTGTTTCAGAACGTGACCGTCAGATCGTTGCGTATCATGAAGCAGGTCATACAATTGTTGGTTTAGTTCTTTCAAATGCGCGTGTTGTACACAAGGTAACCATCGTACCTCGTGGTCGTGCTGGAGGATATATGATTGCCTTGCCTAAGGAAGATCAAATGCTTCTATCTAAAGAAGATATGAAAGAGCAATTAGCTAGGTCTCATGGGTGGTCGTGTTGCAGAAGAAATTATCTTTAATGTTCAGACAACAGGTGCATCCAATGACTTTGAGCAAGCAACGCAGATGGCACGTAGCATGGTTACAGAGTATGGAATGAGTGAAAAATTAGGTCCTGTACAATATGAGGGAAATCATGCCATTATTTCTGGTGCCTATAATCCTCCAAAAAGCTATTTCTGAGCAAACTGCATATGAAATTGATGCCGAAGTCAGAGATATCTTGAATGAAGCTCGCAATAAAGCTGCGGAGATTATTCAGGCGAATAGGGAAACACATAAATTAATTGCAGAGGCACCCTGAAATACGAAACACTAGATAGTAGCAAAATTAAGTCAATTTATGAAACAGGGAAGATATCTGAAGAACATTTCGATGAAGACGAAGATTCTCACGCCCTTTCATATGATGAGATTAAATCAAAGATGGAGAAAGATAATCTTCAGATGAATAAATATAAAAAAGAATCTGAATGAGACTACTCAATGGTTGGATGAAATTGTCAATGTTAGAAGTGGTTTCAAGAAGATTCTTTGTTAAATGATGTAAAAAGTATAAAGCTGCATAACACTTCAAAAATATAGAGAAAATAGGTTGACAAAAACTGACATGATTGATATAATACATCTATGTTATGTATTTTACGGTCCGTTGGTCAAGGGGTTAAGACACCGCCTTTTCACGGCGGTAACACGGGTTCGAATCCTGTACGGACTATATAATCCGGCATAGCTCAGTTGGTAGTAGCACATGACTGTTAATCATGATGTTTGTAGGTTCGAGTCCTACTGTGAGTAGTATTTAAAGAAGATAAGTTTTCTTATCTTTTTATTTTTACTTTATAACAGGAGGACATGAAAATATGGAGTGAGATGAACTGCATCCCAAAAAGCTTTGACATCTAACCTTTGAGGTAGTTCAATTTCTGCTTCTTTATTTTTATAAACGTTCATATCAGATAGACAGATATTTCCCTCAAGCATGATAGTTTCATCTGAGCAACAGGATAGTAAGTCAGAGGGACAAAGAGATTGAAAGATGATAGATTAGAGGAGGGTATAAGCCCAGAAGAAAACAAGGAGGAAGGACATGGACTTTCAAGAAGTGTATAGAAGCGTACAAGGGATAGTCAGGAGGTGTTACAAAGATTACTATTTACACTTTATGGGAATACAGCGACTGGGAACAAGAAGGATGATAGCCTTTGTAGAGTTGGTAAAGTCACGTCCCGGCACTATTGCAGGACAAGACGATGTTATACCGCTGTTTCAAGACCAAGTTTCGGAACAGAATCCACGACAAGATACCCGCTGACAGGAGAGTCAGAAGCGGAAAGTTAGACAAGGCACCATATGAAGAAGTGAGTGAGATAGGGCACAAAGTTAAGGATGAAGGAGATGTACCTAGATGAGCTAGTAGCCTTTCGCAGTGCCATGGCAGAGTACAGAAGCGGACTCAGTCCAGAAGAATACAAACAATACGAGCGTCTAATGGCAGATGAAAGGTTCAAAGGACGCAAAGCCATGCTTCGTGACTTTATCAGAACATCTACGAGATTTCAATCCACGA
>BNJT01000093.1_pt1 | contig 192385 bp, 278 predicted proteins | sample 8540491 | NCBI WGS metagenome assembly BNJT01 (sample SAMD00202455, study PRJDB9452) | human saliva metagenome | host: Homo sapiens | reverse complement strand
CTTTATCAAATCTTGTATAAAGGACACTTAAAACTTCTAAAAGATGTTAAGAGCACTTCAATAATATTATTGCTTCCTATGTTCACCATTCGATTAAAACAAGGACTGGATTTATCTTGCAATATTTGTTCCCAATTCGCTCATATATTACAAGTATCCCTGTTCTTCCAATATTTTGATTGTATTATTATCTGCACCATATCTTCCGGCACGAAATGATAATGGACTTTCAACTAATTTTTATATAGTTCAGTACACTTTAATATCATTTCCGTCTGTTCATCAGGCTATACTGCCAAAGATATCTGCGGTTCTGATCTAACATATGATCAGGATGCAGATGAACCCGACATTATGTCCTTGTCAAAATACATTGAGTTACTGTGATTTTTGCTCTCCGTATTCCCAGGCTTCTGCAAAATCCACAAAAACAAGCCTTTCGCTCCATATTCATCGAACAAATCCATTAAATAAGGAGTTCCATTTCTTCAGTTCGTCTTTCAAAAATCAAAGCATCAACCGGCTTTTTCCGGCGGGAGCCTTCTGTATCTATAGATATGAGAACATTCTGTTTATAATTTTTGTCATTCTGTATCTTCTCACCAGCTGATTTAAGTACTTGTCCGCCACTACTTCTTCTGTGATTTTAATACAGTTCTCCTCAAATACTTTTCTCATTTTTTTATTATTTTTAAGTTCTGTTAATGCATCTATCAGCTCTTTAGAATTCTTATGATTAACAGCTATCTCTCCCCATCTATCTACAAGCTCAGATAGATACGTCCCCTTCACTACAATAATAGGAAGTCTACAATACGGATTCATATAATTTATTAGGCAAGCTATTCTCACATTGGATTATCAGCATTGTATACAGCATAAACACAGTCAACACTACTATATAGATTAGCTATATCCATTTTATAATCATATTTTCCTGTGAATTTTACCCAAGCTTTGTTGCTGCAGTACTTAGAAATTTCATCATAGTCTTGTGATGTTCCGCCTGCGATAGCATTACAACCGCAAACCTCCGCTGCATCAACCAGCATCTTCATCTGATCTAAATATCTAATGCCGCCTATAAAGCCGACGGTAAAACTCATTCTTCTTAATATATTTATCAAAGACCTCCTTTTCGGGGCATTAGGAATAAATAACACCTTCTCTTTATCAATCAGTTTATGTAGTAACGTACACTATAAAATCCGAAGTGATTAACCAGATAATCAACTATTCTTAAAACATCTCTTTTCAATATTCTTAATGTGCTATTGTTTATAATCCTGTTGATTAACTTTTTGAGGCCTCTTCAATATACTTTCTCGAAAGATCTGCCACATCATAAAATAGCTTAATACTCCCGATGTTGTTTGCTCATCCGCTATAAGTAAAGAATCAAAGCCCATCACGCACATCAAACCGGTTTCAATTCATTTAGTATCAATGCCCCTTTTTGATACCCTCTAGATACTAGTGTATCTCTTTTAAAATATGCTGTTGCCGTCGGTAAATCCACATCATAAATAAAAATGACTAGCATCGTTAAACGTGCAGGTTCCCACACTTGGCTCTTTCTTCTCGTGCATATAACATTTACTATCATATTCCTAAAAACTTTTATGCGTATGTTGTTTTCGGATCCGGACATACGTGTTGAGTAAAAACATGTCTTCATTTAATAATCCTTTCCACTCTTTCTATGATAAATGATTAAACACCGGGCTTATTACAGAATATTATGACAATCCAAAACAATCTTTATCCGATAACTTATCCATATTCTCTTTAATTTTCATTGTGTTTTACCATGATGACCACGAAAATCCAACATCTTTAAGGAATTCATCGAGACCATGATACTGGTTAGCACACAACATCTTTTTCAATATGAGGATCATATACTTTTAGTCCGTGGCAAGATGATGCTCCTGACTTTCCAAAAGCTGGCTGTCGGAGACTCGCGCATATCGTCTACATTTCTCTTTGTATGTTAGTCCATACAATCCAACCCTTTTACATCATTCGAATTCTCTTTCATAATGTCATATATTCTATATAAAACAAAATCAGGCATTGAATCGTTGGTCTTCATTGATTCATTGATTACTTTAGTAAGACTCGGATAATCTCCTACTAAAAACCATGGATCAACAGAAATACAATGCCACCGACGCCCGGACCGGGCTGAAGAATATTCACCCGCGGATGCATATTACAGATTTTATAATTTCATAGACATCCATATTGTCATGCCACAAATCTTACCAACTCATTTGCAAATGCAATATGCTACGAAAAGTATTTTCCACCACCTTGGTCATTTCCGCCGTTTTAATATTTGTAATAATGATTTCTCCTCGGCAAAGAGAATAAAGTTCCTTTACTCTTTCCCTACCTCTTTGCTATCTGCTCCAATTGTTCAGTTGTTATGAAGTAGCTCATAAACCATATTCCCGAATAATTCTTTCCGGCGCATGAGCAAGACGTATATCATTTCTATTCTCTCCCTCAATTGGACGTTATTTTTTCTATCGTCGGGTGAAACGTGGATTCTATAACCAAGATTGCATCTTTGGTGCAACTTTAGAATATCTTTTATGGCGGAAATCACATACCAGGGTCTATCTTTTACTAAACTTATCATAAGGAGTCGGTACGGAAACTATATACATATCCGTATGTTGATACTCTGTGTTAAATCTAATACCGGCCTTTAATGCATCCTGAAATAAGTCATCAAGCCCTTTCTCTTTGAATGTTGTTTTCCTGAATTTAAACACCAATCAAGTCTTTATTATAATCAGTACCTACAACATCACTCGACTCGCTAACATTAGCGCCGTCGGTAAACCGATATACCAAACCTATAACATTAATCATCTATTCTTTTCCCCTATCTATTGTAACTATAAGTTCTTGATCTGCTTTCACTTTAAAATGATATCATTAATTTTCATTATTTAAATAATAAACACTTCTATACGCTTCTTTTTTTCGTAATCAACAAAACCAGCCATTCATAACTCTCTACCAGTCTTTAAAAGTATCTCTTTTTTTCCTCAATGATTTTACAGCGTATGAAAGTGAATCAAGCATCTTCTTACTTGTCCATAATTATATATCTATTTCCTTAGAAAAAACTCTTCTTTGATGTATATCCATTTTTGATTCGTAGTTCCCTCAAATATCGCTTCTGTTATTTTATCTAATTTCGTTTCGACCAGCCGTGACCATAAAGCGAGAATATGTATTCATTTGTAGTTTATTCTTACCACAGCAGTATTATGGGCACTATTCTCCATCAATTCCGCCCTCTTTAGAAGCATGGAGAATGTTCGCTATCCAAAATACATTACCGTTAACCCATAAATCAAAATGTAGCTGATCCATATGCGATGGCCTCGGAATGATATTCGAAATTTCGCTGGCAATCATTGTCCTCATGAATCACTATTTCTTAATGTAAATAATCCAGCGTTCCTAAACTGTGATGATACCTTTTAACCTTTTTCTCTACATGTACCTGATTCCTTTCCCGGAGAACCAAATTACATTCTTCCTGCAAAGCTGAGTAGCATCAAACAATTTATTCCTGTAGATAATGAATTATATAGCATTAATTGTAGGGCGGAAATCTCTAGACCACACGATGTTACCGGAAAAGATTAATGCCCCGTCATTTTGCTCCATAATTGGGCATATCACCGTCTTCATCCTGACATTGATACATTAAAAGTGCAATTTCCTTTATTCTGTCTATGCTGTTTCTACTAAGCTGTTTACCTGTTGCCCTACACATAGATGATACATTCCGATATCTTGTAATGCTAGTCTTTGATAATTAAAGGAAAACTGTTTTATATCCCCATCCTCCATAAACTGTTCTTCTATAACTTTATCGCACAACTCGATGCTTTTTCAATTTGCCCATCATCTCACAACAATATGCCCCGCAATCATTCCCATCAATTCGAAAAGAGTATGATTATTTTTGATGCACTTATATGCATATTGCTTTAATATCTTACTATAGCAGCTATTAATTAGCTCCTTAAGATATATGGCATCAATATTGCCTCGTAATTCCCGCTTTTTCAAATATAGTATAAAGCAAGTAAAGCATTTATCATCCGCAAACTACACTCTTGTCCACATTTATAATTAGCTCCATAACCATTTATTCTTCTCAACCCAATCCCTCAGTTGTTCACTCAAAATGCCCTATAATACTTTTCATCATTAGTAAGTAAATATGCTCTGCAAAAAGTGATAAAATGAGAAAATCGTGAGGCCTCCCAAACAACCTTAATATCTCCATTTTCTGTATTGAAATCAGGTATTTCGTACCATTTTTTAAGCTCATCATACCTCTTTCCGGTTAAGGGATTTAATTGCCAATCTAGTGGATATCCATAATCTAAATTCAAAGAAGAAAATCCTTTTATAACTCCTTTACATGCGTCATTTTGCAATATCCAGCAATCTCTCTTGCTCTGTTTTATCAAGATTTTTTATAAAAACTCGCAGGATTTCTACATCTACGCAAAAAAGATTAAGCCTCGTTGGATACAAATGTTTTTTTTCGTACAATTTCTCTAGCTTGGGAAAAATTTTTAAGGACTTAATTTTAATGCTATACAGTAGTCGATAGAATCCCCATCTAATTCCATATTCAAATAAAATCGATTTTAACATTCCTAATTTCCGCATCGCACTACGCTCTCAATAACCGTTAATAATTTATCTGTCAGAATTCTGAAATCAAAATCTTCAGCACCATCTCTAGCATTTTTTCCAATGCTGTCTCTTTCCTCTTTACTCATATCATGAAATCTAATAATCTGTTCAGCAAGCAGTTCCGTGTGTATCCTGTTCCAATTCAACTCCACATTTATATCGATTGATAATCGAATACCCCATGCGTACAGTTGATATAATAGGTTTGCCACTGGCCATATATTCAAAAAGCTTATTGGAACTATTACCTCTTGTCCAGTTATATTGCCCTTGCGAGTAATTCAGTATATTTAGAGAAGATTTACTCAAAATGTAAGGCACATATTGACGGTTAATAAAGCCTTTAAGCTTTACATTTTTAGACCTTCCTTTTTACTCTCTCTCTTAATTCTTCTAGCTGTATTCCATCTCCATATACTAAGAAGCAAATATCTTCATAGCTTTTATTCTTTTGTAACAAAGAAGCAGAAGTTAAAATATTTCCACATTATTAACAGGTCGAATGGCCCCTCATAAGTTACATTAAATTTCGAATTATCCTTTAAATCTTCATCTTCTAAGATTACATTTTTCACTTCGAAAATCACATGTATCAAGATTTATTCCATTATTTATATAATGACATTTTCCTAAATCAATGTCTCCACCTTGTTCTATGGTCCATTTCTTTTTCTTTAAGATAGTCTACATCTCCTTCTTTCGTAAATATTAGAGCATCTGCATTTTTATAAATCCAATGTTCACCCTTTATTAAAAATTTTTACCAAGCAGACTATTTTCTTTGGCCATTCAAACTGAAATATAGCCTCTGGCCAAAAGATCCCGAACTTCACATATACAAGGAATTCCCATGCTATTTTTATACCGGCAACCATCGTCAAAGGGGTGAACAGACGATGCCAAAATCACATCAGGTTTACCATATTCTTTTTCATATTGTCTTGTTACCGAGAAAAGATTCTTATAAAACTGATACATATTCATAATACGATCCACACCATTACTATGATAAATACTAGTTTTTAACAAAAACAAATGGTATGGAATTTTGTTTTTACTGCAAAAAGTATTCCGCTCAAGATTAACAGCACACTCTCCGTTTAAATAGGTAGATGCACAAAAATATCGAAAACATCATGCCCTAGTTTAAATAATCTTTCTGCAAACCAGTAATGTCTTCCAGCGCAATCTCTATACATATTTGACGCATAATGATTCATTAGCCAAATTTTTCATATATTTCACCTTTTTCTGCCAGGAGCTCCAATATATTCCGCTTTCTTCTATGCTTTTGACTACTACAGCTCCTGCGCCAACCATCAGCAGTCCATACAAATCGATAAATTATTATTAATACAAGCACTGATGCCCACCTATGTTCTTATCCCAATACATACAGTACCTGCAACTTTTTGCACCAACCGATATATGGGCAAAATCAGAAATACAAGTATCATGTTCTACAACTGACGAGGAGTTAATAATACAATGTATTCTAATAGAGTGCACCACTACTAATTACCGTGTATTTGCCATGACCACAGTACCCTCATCAATCTTCACATCTATACAGCTGAGTTGTGCCGAAGGGTGAATAGCCGTATAAAATCCGCCCTGGATTATATTGCTGATTTTCTCCCTTATTTGTGGATTGCCCTATTGCAAGAAAAAGAATTTGTCCTTATAATACATCCACTTGTTTATTGACCCCAGAACAGGAAAATTCACAAAATTCACTTCCCATTTCGGATTGTCATCTAAGAATCCAAATACTTTATCTCCTGACTTCAGCACAATATCCGCAACAACCTTTCCATGTTCGGATGTCTCCTACTATAACAGCTTCTTGCATTCATTGACTTCAATCTTAATTCCTTCTCTATTTGATTTCCTACAAAGATAGATGAAAGAAGATTCCTAAATTCTTGAGGATTCTTACTTTCTACCCACCATCCAAAAATTTTCATCCATAATAATTTTTCCCTACATCCGTATTTACATCTGTAGCCGCAATGACAGGAAGACCATAATTCATATAATCCAATAAACGAGAAGGAAAGTTAGGAATGGTAAATCTATAATCTAAAAAATAACATTCCAACATCACAAGAGTCCACCAAGCAAGAATACTCCTCATAGGGTAATAAACAATCTATTACCGTCACATGCTTAGGATTGGCATTTTTAATGTATAAATCTATTTTTGGAAAACTCGGTTCCCGATCCGCATAATATAAAATGTGCACCTTCTATTTCAGAGCAGCTATCAATTGCGTCAACAATGTAATCTACATTCTGCGGCTTTCCAAAGTTTCCACCGTACAAAAGTAAGTATTTATCTTTGGAATTTTATATTTCTCTAAATTGCATCGTCTTTATGAATATCGGAATCATCCACAATATCTATGGTATTAGGGCAAAGCTCTAGTTTATCCTTTACTATATCTCCATTGTTTTTAAAATAAAATCCATGTTGGCATTTAACATACAGCCTATTTTATCCGATATACGGTATAGCTGTTTCTCAATATGTTTAAAGTACCTATATACAATCCCTTTCCATCCTAAAGGAGACAAAATACCTCTGTCAATAGCATTTTGCGGAAATATATCTTTTAGTAGCAAATAGGTATAAGCATTGTATTTCTTTTTAATTCTGAAACCAAGCTTGCTATGGTAATAGGAGGGTAGTGTATAAAATCAAGTCAAAATGGACAATTCGCCCCAATACTTATCTATCGCCTTTTTATAAAGATATCCTAGCGTCAGTGTTGAAACCCCTTTCTCAATCAAATTGGTTTTTTGTAATGTTTCCCACTCTGACTCTTAATATATTAATTTCTTTCTCAATTCCAAGTTCAGTGGCTTGACCATTTCGCTTTTCCAATGCACCTACCACATATACTTTATGGCCTTCCTGTGCAAACTCTTTTAATAAATCGGTATAGACACCACTATGATTAAAATTATATACTGCACCTATTGTTAAAAAAATAATATTCGCATTAATTACCTCTTACTTTACTGGGAGAAATACTTTGTTTCTTTACATCGTTGATTATCTTTTGTTTTTTTAGTTTCAGTAAATAACCGTATACTTTCCTATTAAATATTATCCTACCATTATGAAAAAGCCATCTACAAATCATCGATAAGTTCTCTTCCTGAATAAATATAAGCCTACATCCGAATTGGGCCAAGATGAGTGTTTTATTCATTTTATCTCTCGATAAAGACCATCCTGATTATTTATCCACTCATATCGAATCCCAAGCTGTTTACAAGCTTTTGAAAGTCTTTCGCCATATTATCACCAATGTAAAGCATTTCTGATCCTTGTATCCTCCACTTTGTCATAAGAATGCGAAAAGCGATATCGCAAGGTTTTCTAAACTGTTCCTCCTAATTCATCCGTTATTATAATATCATCTACCAACTCTTCCAAATGTAAGGCTTTAATTTTATTTCTTGCCCTCCGGCTGCCATCCGTTATAATCCCTATCTTTAAGCCTTGCTTCCTATAATTTTTGAAGCCTTTCATACATATCTTCATATATTTTTATAATTGGAAAAATGTTCTCTGTAAAGCTTAAAGGCACTTCTCTTTTTAACTCTATCTTTCCTATACTTAATAAATACTCATCAATTGCTTGATTTCGCACAAAAAGTAGTTCCAAAGTTGAGAAAATGCTTCAGGTTGATTCAAGTATTCTGCCACTGCTTTAAAACCGCTACGAACATATTCTATTTCACTATATAGGTATCATCTAAATCAAAAATAACTCCCTTTAATTTACCATTGTAGGCTTCTATATTCGTACAAATGCTTTGGTCAAATCTACTAAAAATAGCACCATCAGCAAGATCATCCGGCTCAAACTTCGGTGTTTCACCGATAATAGCTGAAGAATAAAAATAGCACTATTCGCACCGGCCATCATGCTTATGAGCCCCCCTCCAAAACGGGGATTTATCTCAATATAGTAGTTGTCGCCACTTCTTATATCCTTTATTAATTGCACAGTAATTGGCCCATGCAAGGCTTTAAAGCGCCTTGCAAAGCCTCTTCATTTTCTTCGTGCATCTCCTTGTTAACTGCAATTTGTGTTTTGAGTACTTCCCAGCACGCACAGACAGACCTTATTCTTTGGTACTATACTTATTGGCTCTCCATTCCAATCACAAAAATATCAATTGTATATTCTGTTCCGTCAATATATGGTTGCACAATATAATCTTCTATTTGTGCAGCATGTATTTTAAATCTTCCCTCATCCTTAATCTTAAAATGCATTGATAGAGCTACTACCATCTTTTTGGCTTTATAAAGCAGGATATCCTCCTTTGTATTTTTCCAGTCATTAATCGGAATCGGGGCCTTTTAATCCACAGTCTATAAAGAATTGAGAGGTCTTATTTTTATCTCTACAGATTCGTATCATATCCGAATTGGATATCATGACTTTAGTATCCTTAAAAGACTGCTATTTTCTGATAGAACAAGTAAATCCGTATCTATGGTAGGTATAAGCAGGTCTATCTTATCTCTTCACAAATTTTTAAGAAGCTCCGAATATAATCTTTATCTTTCATCCCGCATACTTTTCGTGAAAAATCACAATAAGCCAAAGAAGGAGCCGTTCTCGTCATATCCGCACCGAAAATTTTTCAAAGGAATATTGAGGCATAACGCAGCTTGCCTAAAAGCTTGCACCAGTTCTACACACGCCTACCCACTCCAGTAACAATATCCTTATCTCCTTCATATTTTTCCTCTCTACTTTTTACTCGTTTCCTGTAAAAACGGCATTGTTACATCTCTTCGGCAGATATTCCCTCCGAATTTAAAACGCTCCGCACAGTATCAGCAATAATTTTTAAATCCCCTAAGAATGTAATATGATCTACGTACTCTACATCCAACTTAAACTTCTCTTCCCAACTTAGAGAATTTCTTCCTCTGACTGGCTAATCCGTTAGTCCCGCCTCAACCTCATGTCTTCTAGCCTGTTCTTCATTATAGAGTGGTAAATATCTCACCAAAAGAGGCCTTGGCCCAATTATGACATTTCCCTTTAATAATGTTAAATAATTCAGGCACTCATCCAATGAGCTTGAACGCAGGATCTTACCAAAAGTAGTTAAGCTGTTTTTCATCAGCTAATAGCTGTCCATTCTCATCTCTTTTCTGTCTGTCATAGTCCTAAATTTATACAATTCTAAACACTTTTCCCGTCTTTTCCCGGCCTATCCTGTTCAAAAAACCGGCGAACCTAGAAATACGCGAATCCATAGAGAGAGAGAATTAGTATAACGGAGATAGAAAAAGTAGAGATAGGTAGCCAAAAAGCAGTCCATAGGCCTTTTTGATAAACCGCTCATATATACCCATTATATCTTCTTCATTTTTCTCTGCCAGTAATTCTGTAACAAAGGCAATACCACCGGCAAAAATTGAAATAAGCAGAAATGCCTTTACAAAGTTTTGCAAAGATCTTCATCTATTTTCCACCCAGCTATGAATAAGTATTATTTGCATCCTATAAAAAGTCATTGAAATGCTCTTCACCACTTCAATCACTCTCCCCTGCTCTTCTTCCGTCATTTTATTATCGGATGGCAGGCAGAGTCCTCTTTGGAAGATATCTGCACCGATATCATAATCTCTCCTTCATCAATATATGCATTTGTCCGACTGCGTCCATTACCTTGTCGTGTCACAAAGGCATTCATCCTATAAATCGGCTGCATATGCATAGCTTCAGGATGGGACGGCTTTCTGCATTGACTCGCTGAGCATCTCCATAATCTCCTGTGGATTGCTCTTTTCCCATTTTGAGACTGATATATGACTTCTCTCTCCTCGAACTAGTGGAGACATGGCATCCTTATCAATCAAAGAATACAGCTCAGCAGAAGTTTGCCTCACTGTTTTAGTCATCATAGGGATTCATGCTGACTGGCAAATCCTTGCGTCCCTCTTTGTATCTTTGATAAATTTCTCTTTTTCTGCAATATGCTCATCAAGATAGGTGCATTTGTCCCTACGTACCATCCGTGCAATCACATTGGACATTCTGATAGTTATAGCCCATCTCCTCATGCTGATACCAAGGAGCATCTTCTGGACCGAGTGCTCCATTTTTCTTACCTTATCTGCATCTTCCTTGGAGTCTGTTAAGAACATCCCGCCGGAAGAACCTGTAATGATTTTATTTCCATTAAAAGCTAATGGCATTATAGTTACCGAAGGCACCGGTTTCTCTCCCTTTGATATCCTCGCACCAAAAAGATTCTGCAGCATCTTTCTGCAATAAGGGCACCATGTTTCTTTCGCACTTTCCTTTAAAAATCTCATCCATCTTCCCGGTGTTCCATAAAGATGAGCAAGTACGATTATTTTTACATCCGGATAAATCGTGAATGCTTTTTCCAACGCAATAGGATCCATGTTCCGTATCCTGTTCTGTATCAATAAATACAGCCTCCCATCCTCATATGCCACAGGATTCATGGACGCATCAAAGGTCAATCGGAACAGAACACTTTCTTCCTGTCAAGCTTCCTTCATTCTGCTCTAGCCTGACCGTAGAGCTTCTCTCCGGCAAGCTTCGTAGCAAGATGAAGTGCTGCAGTCCCTGCAGAAAGTGCTACATGCGTATTGACAGCCTATTCTTTCTGCAACAAGTTTCTCCACTCATTTATATTTTTCCTACTGTGGACATCCAGTTGCTCTCAAGGCCTCTGCATAAAGACCAGTTCCTCCCATGCATGGTCGGGGGAACTTAGCCAGACCTTCTTTTCAAAAGCCTTAATGCCATCGATTGACTTCATCCTCAAATACTCCTTTTAACTTTCTATTTATTCTCAGCTTATGGATTTTCACAGTTTTGCGTCTCTGATTATGACCAAATTTCCTCACCATTTTCATGCCCTTTATTCCTCCGACTTATAGATTCTTCCCATCTTTTATCTCCGCCGGCTTATAAGTCCCCACAATTTCCTTCACTCATTTCCGTATATCGTCCTTATTCTTGTATGCGGCTCCATTAGGGTCATCCACCTACCAAGAAAAGCATCAATATCGAAAACTTAGAGGCTTTCCGATATGAATACGCTCGTTGAAAGTCTTTTTCCAGCCCTCCTCCGCCATCAGCTTCTCTTCATAGAGCTTTCTCCCCGGACGAGACTGTATTCTATCTTGATATCGATGTCCGGTTTAGCCGGAAAGACGAATCAAGTTTCTGGCTAAAAGTATCGATTTTAACCGGGCACCCCATGTCAAGGACAAAGATTTTCCGCCTTTTGCAAAGGTTCCTCGCTTCCAGCATGCCTCACCGCTTCAGGTATCGTCATGAAAATATCGAATGATATCTCGATGAGTAACGGTCACCGGCCCTCCCTTTTTCGATTTGCTTTTTGAAATAGGAATGACGGAGCCGTTAGAACCCAGAATATTACCGGAAGCGCACTGCGCAAACTCGGTGGAATGTCCTGAAAACTGTCCCTGTGCCGTCCTTGTCCGCATTTTTCCATTCCCTTATGAGTGAAAAGCTGGGGATGTCCTGAAACCTCACCTTCCTTAATCTTGCTGTCAAAGGCTTGAATAATCATTTCGCAAAGCCTCTTGCTTGTCTCCCATGATATTGGCAGGATTTCACCGCCTTGTCCGTGGAAAATCAGCACAAAGCGCTTGCAACTGCTACCATAGTCGCATAGGCAGTTTTGTAGGTTCCTAAAGCATTGTTCTTGATGCTTGCAGGGACTCTTCCTCCATGAGCGCATTACATGCTTGTGCGCTGCTGCGTGGTAAACTATTTCCGGACGATATTCTCGAAAAACTTGGAACATTCTTTCGAGAATCTCTGACTCGAACCGATGAGGACAGTAAGTTTAAGCTCCGGAAAGCGGTCCTTTAGCTCAAGCCGAATGCTGCATGCATTATTTTCATAAATATCAAAGATGATAAGTTCCTTTGGCTATGCGTCCCGCAATCTGTCGGCAAAGCTCGGAGCCTATACTGCCTCCTCCACCGCAATAAGCTACATGGTCTCTCCTGTGAATAAATTGAAAAACTTTGAAGGTTCACGGAAATGGATCTCTCCTGAGAAGATCTCTCAACCGATACATTTCGCATGGCTGAAGCCGTAACTCCGTCTCGTCACGAGCTGGATACATTCCCGGAAGGTTTTTCAGCTCACAGCTTGTCTCATTGCAACTGCAGGATATCTCTTTCTTGTGCAACAGTCGCAGAGGAAATGGCGAGAAATATTTTATCCACTGGCAAACTTATCGACGGCTTCTAAAATGCTTTCTCTCCCCCGACAACAGGAATATTATCGATGAGTCTTCCCACTTGTTTTGATTGTCATCAATAATGCAGACTACCTCTCCGTCAACCTCTCCGCGCGCGGTGTATATCCCGAATCAGCATCATGTCCCGCAGAGCCTGCACTCGATAATCATGATTCTGGATTGTGCCCTCTTTGCTCTGACACTGAATCAGTAAGATAAAAGGATAAGAAAAACGAATCCCGAGTACCGCAAAAGTATTGCAGCATTGCCCGATAAAAATAATAAGAAATCGGCATTCTCTGAAAGAAGAGAGTGATTCCGATGATATGAAAGACGGAGCAAATCACCGTAGCAACGCTTACACGTGAGAAGCCCAGAGTAGCTCGCAAAACGCCATATACTTTTATAGAGTTTCAGATGCCAAAAACCGCCAAGAAAAGAGGACATATGAAGGAAGAAATGCTGTCCATGCCTCCACATGTCGGCGGTCAATCATGCTATATCGTAAGTCAAATCTTAGCCATAGGGCGATTAAATAAGAAAGCTCCCAGAGCAAGGGCATCAGTATAACATGAGCCCCAGGGCAATGATATGCCAATGCTCCAGGTGAAAGCCCTTTCTTTCTTTTCTCTTTATCTCATTTTCCATGGATGATTAGTCTCTCTCGTCTGTTTATGCCTGAACGGAAATTTCTCGCCGGGCTTTACTGCGTAACATCTTCTGATAGTATCCTCCTCCCGCATAATCGTATAGTGTACTGCGTACTTTTTGAAAAAGCTTCCATACTCTGTGTCAGTTGACTTCGTGTAGCGGAAACTCTGAATAGCCGCCTCATTGGAAAATATTAAACATCAGCTGATCCAAGAAAACCGCACAGCTTTTCATTGCTTACATTTTCCGTACTTCCGCATGTATGTCCACGGTCTTTTGCTGTATTGTCCTCGGAAATCACTAAGTTCTTCACTAAAGGGGAAACTCAGATCGAAGAATTTCCAAACATCATTGTGAATCTGACTCAAACCATGGGAATCTCCACTCTGCAGCCGCAGGAGTCATTACAGGCTTGTCAACCACCCCTGCAGGAAGGCTTACAAGCAGATAACGCACACAGCGAAAGAAGAAGACAGACCCTGCTGCTTTTATATTTACTCTAGTCATTTTATCTCCTTTTTCCTTTTTCTCCCTGAAAACAGAGCTACCTTCTATTTCCGAAAAGCCGTCTGGAAAATAAATTTCTTTTATACTCATAACGCATATTATATCATGCTTCCCGTCTCATTGCCAGTTGAAAAATATTCTTACTATTGCATTGCAAATATTCTTACCATTGCATTGCAAAATATTCTCACTGTCATTGCAATATTTGTTCATTCTTCTTCCTGGAAAACTTGCAAGGCCTCTCTTTTAAAAATCTTTTTCTTTCCTTCTCCTTTTAATCTCTTTCCTAAGATAAGAAAAGCTCTTTTCTCCCTTGTCTCTTAAAAAGAGCAAAGTAAAAATCTCCAGCTCCTTCCCTTTGTCTTCTCATGAATAAGCAAAGGGTGCTACATTTTTCTATACATAAAATATAGGGCTTTTGTCCGTATATTCTTCCCTTGATAATTTTAGAAGCTGCACATGGTCGCAGCAGAACATTTCCGCCACATAGCGGTAGGGCATCGGCAACCTCATCATTCTATGCACATTTTCACAGTCGCAGTCACACCAATACTCAAAGTGATGCTTGTTTCTCCCTTTATGATGCAGCCAGGCTCTGAAGTCCCGGTCTTTAATTCTCTACACCATTGGGACTCTTATATCCTCTGTAGTAGCGAATCCTCAGCGAAACTCCGTAAAGTTGTATTTTCGATAAGTCATGAAGCAGCCCTGCATATATAGTTTATCGCAAAGCAGTATCGCATTACGAGGATCTTATGCTTTTGTAATTGTTTTTAAAGTGCCCTGAAGGCATTTTTCCAAAAATTTGCTCTCCATTTTTATCCTATCTTTCTTGTCCGACTTTATCTCTTTTTCGTTTTAACTATTTACGCTTTTACTTCAATATTTTATCTCTTAACTCTGTCAGCCTTTTCCAATACTCTCGCCCAGCGCAAAGCTCGGATAGCCGTAGACGAAAACCATAGGGTAATAAAGCAAAGAAGTATTTGCCCCTCCCACATCCAGGACGGAATGCTGCTTTAAAACCAGAGTGGCTATACAGATAAAGATGCATAGGAAGCAAGAAAGAGAGCGCACGGCTCTTCCGTATTTTTCCGCACGAAGTTCCTTACTCTTCATGAGAGCGATATGCATACAAAGAGAATTATACGCATGAATGCTCGGAAAAACATTGGTAGGCGTGTCGATTCGATAAAGCTCTTGACCATGAGCATGAAAATATTTTTCTCACTAAGGTATGCCGGACGGAAGTCCGTTCCATTCGGATAAATCTCGCAAATAATCAGGACTTGCAACTCCATGCCCATGAAAAGAAATAGACTGATTTTATAAAAGTCTTCCTTGTTGACAAACATAAAGTACAAAGACCGGCAAAAATATAAATAAACCACAGAAAAATACGGTACGATAAAGATTTCGCAGAAAAGGAATCAGATTGTCCATCTCCGTGTGCATGATGTGATAGCCCGTGTTTACCGTAATACGACTTTCCAGGGACTTAAACCAGATGGGATAAATGATTCCGATCCACAGTACTTGGGCGTGCTGATAACGATACAGTAAGGACAAAAATCCGTGCAGTCTCGGTGTTTTTCCACAAACAAACGAAAATCGCTTTTTTCATATTTGCTATATATCTTATTCCAAAGTCTTTCCATTTTTTTCTTTTCCAAATTCGTTTTCTTAAAAGAAATCCAGCCTCAAACATAAAAATATTGAGAGCTGAAACAAATCTTCTAAAGAATGTTTCAGCTCCATCGTAGCGAGAGGGGGACTTGAACCCTCGACACCACGGGTATGAACTGTGCTCTAGCCAGCTGAGCTATCTCGCCATAAACAGTTCACCCTATAGCTACTGTCCAGTAAAAATTCCGACCCAGGCTGCGTATAAAAACGCAGACCGGACCGAATAGTGGGGCCTACAGGGCTCGAACCTCGTGACCCTCTGCTTGTAAGGCAGATGCTCTCCCAGCTGAGCTAAGACCCCGTAGTCGCCATTTTTGGCGACCAGTAAATGATACTAAAAGCGAAAAGATTTTGTCAATAATAAACTTTTATCTTTTCATACTTTTCCTAAAATATTTTTATACATAAAATAATTCCTTAAATGATTTCATTCATCATTCATGCATACTTTTATTTAGTCGCTCTTCCAAAAATCGCTTCTCGCTTGTCTCTATTCACAATCTGTTTATGATAACTTCCTGCACCAACATATTTTAGAAAGCAAACTGCAGCAAGTTCATCCAGAGCACTTTGCAATTCTTCATATACGCTCCGGCTCAACACACTCCATGGCATGCAATTCCTTTGTAGTGTCATCATTTTACTTTCAGTCCGTTTACCGTCACGCCAGTTCCAGCAACGACAAATCACTCCTTCTTCGTCATAGTATGCAATTTCTCCCGAAGCGGCGGTTCAGACTTATCCGATCCGATTGGCCAAAATCTTCTCCCCTCGTATAATGCCAAGATGCAGGTTTCCTGAACGCATCCACTGTTCTCTTGCTCCAATTGGAAAAAGCGTGTTTCAAGAAATGGCATTTGTAATGTCCACGGTAGAGTGAAATCGACCAACCGGTTGCCCTTTTAAAACTCTCTTTAACAAGAGCTCAGAGAACAACGAGCTCTCTTCGTTGGGAACTTAGCATATGCCTCTCCATGCTTCACTACTTCATTTTCCGAATGGTTTCACTGCTCAAAAACATTTCGCACCTTCATTAGCTTCATCCAAAAGTTGCTTTTGATTTCACTGCTTTTTGATCATCTACTGCTGCTTCCCTGCACATTTTTAACAGTTAGAATCCTCATACTTGCCTCCGAAAAATCTCCCAAGAACCCTTCATCCACAATGAACTTTTTCATACCGCCCCTTTTCTTGTGTGAATCTTAAAGCCCCTGCTATCCCCTAGCCTAAGTTCCTATCAGGACAGCGTTGCAAGATATCCTTCTACAGTTGACTTGTACTTGATACCTGTGCACCGACAATCGGCTTTTCCTACGATTTTTCCCTCACTGTTAATGAAATAAGTAGTCGGTACACCCACTACCGTGGAAAGTAACGGTACAAAATCTTCATTCGATGATATTCTGGAAATCCGCATCGGTCTTTTTCCAAAATTGTCTTTGCTGTCTCAATCTGCTTGGTGTCCGTCTCCGGAGATATCCGCCACCAAGCCGATTATCTGTACATTCTCCGGCATTTCCTTTTGCTCCAAGCGCCAAGCTCCGGCATCTCGTTGATGCAGGGCCCGCAGAAGGTACCCCATACATTTAAAATCGTAAGGTCCTTATCCTTAAAGATAGAATCATCTACATCCTCAAATTCAGATTTTTAGTAGTAAAGCTAAGTGCATCCTCGGAAACGGCATAGGTGGAGTCTTCTATCTTTCGCGCTTCTCCTCTGCCTTTTCGCCTTCCTTGCCGCCTCTGTACCTTTACTGCGCTCTTTCCTCTTCAGTTTTACCGCTGTCCTGTTCCGCAGGCACTAAGTAAAGTCAAACCGGCACCGCCGCCGGTAGCACATTTTTAACATAATTATCCCTTTCTTTTTCTACACGCTTTATATGCCATAAAGCCGGGTATTTATCTCGGCCTTTAGTCTATTTGCATACAGTTTCAGAACAAGATAGCTAAAAGAACTCATTTTCAAGTCTCTACATTACAGTATAAAAATCTAAATTCTTCCGACTTGAATTTTTAACTTTCTTTTACGAAATCCTCAAAAATCCATTTTCCATAAGGACTCATCTTCAGCTCTTCTATACATTCGGAAATGCTCTTTCCGTCTCCCTCCAGTATATAATCCGCTGCTTTCTCGTAATAGGCTCTTCGCTTTTCCATCATCTCCCCTGATATCCCTTAGTAGTTCATCTTTCCTCTAAAAAGAGGGCGAAGATTCTTAGCTCTGGAAAGTCGTTTTAGCACAGTATCGGACTCACCTTTGATATAAATTGTAAAAAGCTTTTCTTTTAGGCAGCTTCGATTTTCTTCTCTAAGAACCACGCCGCCTCCCGGGAAAGCAAACTTTCTTTTCCGAAGCTCTTCAAAGCTTCGCTTCTTCCTTGCGGAATCGCTCTTCTCCGTATTTTTCGAAAATACTTTCGTCAATAGACATGGCAAAGCGCTCTTCCAAAAGCTTATCCATGTCAAAGTGCTCTCTCAAGAAGCTCGGAAAGATAGGGTGCCAATGTGGATTTTTCCGCTTCCCATAAAAGCCGATTAAGCAAATCCCTTTCTTACCTGAAAGCCTTTTTCTTAGTTCCATATATTCTTCTATCTTCCACTGCCCGGGCGCCGACTCTCCGATGACCTCGACAAAGCCATGCGAAGACGCGGAAAGCTCTTGAAGGATACGACTAAGTTTGCCGACTTCTCCCCATAGAAATACTGATAAGCTCTGTCTCCGGATGCCTATCCTTCCATCTTCTTCCGGAAAGCATCAGATTTAAAACATCTTCCTTATTCTCGGCATAAGCGCCATTTTCACAATATCCACAGGATAGGCGGAAAGTCTTTCTAAGATTTCTTCACAGTCCTTAAGGCACGGCGTTTTATAAAAGTCATGATAGGAAGCTATGACCTTTCCCCCGAGACCCTTTACCATGGCAATGCATTCCTTCCAAGGTCCTCTTCCTTCTTCTCCGACTTCCACTTCCAGATCGATATAGTCCGGAATCCCGCTTTCCATGGCAAGAAGATTTATCTGAAATAGCTTTTTCCAAAGGGAATGCTCCCCTTGTCTATCAGTTCGTATTGTAAAAATGAGCTTTTTCTTTCCGATAATGGTCTTTATTTTCCGCAAAAACTCAGAAAGCTTCTCTACCTTATTTTCTAAGAGATCATAACGAAGCTCCACTCCGAAAATCGCAGGAAAATACGGATTTTCCTTCAGTGCCAATACCGCTGCCAAACAGTCTTTCTCACTCTTTCCCTGTATCGGTACAATCATCCCCATGTTCGTCCTCATCCAATCTTCAGCTCTTCTTCAATTTTTCCGCTTTTTCCTTCACATCCGATTTTTGTAATACTCTTTTTCCGAGTAGCTCTTTCGGGCTATTTCCTAAGGTTCTTTCTTCCACAGCGCATGTTGTCTTTTATAAAGAAGCAAAAACGGTTTCTCCAGAAGTCTTTTTAATACGATATGAAAATACTTTTCTTTTCCCATCGGATGCACCAAAACCGTCGGAATACCGGCTCTATTGCCTCCCCATATATCCGTGAACAGCTGATCTCCGAAGAAAAAGACATTGTGCTATATCTTGTTGAAAAGAACTTTGCAGCGGAAAGATAAGCTTTTGGACTTGGCTTTCCGGCATTTTCCATGTAGAAATCCGCTCCTACCGCCTTGGCAAAACGCTCTACTCTTTCTCTCCCGTTATTGGAGAGAATCGCCGTCTTAAATCCGATTTCTTTTAGCTTTAAAAAAAGCTCTACTGTTTCTTTCCTTGCCGGCTCATCATGGAGAACCAGCGTATTATCTATATCAAAAACTGCCCGATAGCCCTTTTCATAGAGCTTTGCAAAAATCCAAGGCATACACGGATGAGATGGAATAGCACGGAAACAAGCTATTTCTTATCTTCTTTTTCTTAGCCGGCTCTTTCTTCACTCCTTATTCTCTCCCTTATTGCGATTTGTGAGCAACTTTCCTATTTCTTCCATAAAGGTGTTGATATCCTTAAATTCTCTGTAGACGGAAGCGAAACGCACATAGGCAACCTGGTCCAGATTTTTTTAAGCGTTCCATTACCATTTCCCCTATTTCCTCTGTACTGACTTCCTTGCTGTCGTGCTTAAAGATATTGGTTTCAATATCATCCACAAGCTCGGATATCTGCTGTGGGAAATCGGCCTTTTATGGCAGGGAGCGTAATACTCCCCCTTCCAGCTTAGCCCTGTCATAGGGAACCCTACTTTGATCCTTTTTAACTACCATAAAGGGAGGGTTTCCGTTTTTTTCAAAAAGTAGTAAAACGCTTACCGCAGATTTCACACTGTCTTCGTCTTCTGATTGCGGTATTTTCATCCGCAGGTCTTGAGTCTATTACACGGGTATCCTCCGCATTACAAAACGGACACTTCATGATTCCTCCTTATAGTTTGTATAGCGTTTTCTGGCCTCTTCAAAGCTCAGCTTTTCCTTATCTTCCGACTTTTTCTTCCGCTTCTTCTTTCGCCGGCTCTTCACTTTCTTCTGCTGCCGACTTTTCTTCTGCTATATCTTCCTGTTCTTCTTTCCGTTTTTTTCTTCGACTTCCTTAACTTCCGGAGCTCTTCCTCTATCCTGCATTCTGCCTCTCGTCTCTTCAAGTTTCTCCCGTTTCCGCCTTCTCTGGTTCCTTCCTTTTCTGGTTCTGTCTTCTCTGTTTCTGTCTTCTCTGTTTCTGCCTTTTTCTGTTTCTGTCTTTTTCTTTTTTCTATCTTTTTCTGTTTCTGTATTCTCAGTTTCCGCCTTCTCTGTTTCAACCTTCTCTTTTTCAACCTTCTCTTTTTCGACATCCTGCATCAATGTGGAAAAAGCTTTCGCTATGGCTTCTTCTTCCTCTTCGCTCCGTAGTACCGCATAGCTACGGCCAACTTTTTACCAGTCTTTTTCTTATCCAATATTTCCTGATAGAAACCTGCCTGCAGAAGAATAAAGTACGGAGTAAGAAAGAAAGAGAAAAAGACTGAGGATAAAAATAGAGGGGAAGGAAGGAATTATTTAAGGTAAAGCCCTCACATTCCGCTAATGACATGAATAAGCAGTCGAATACCCAAAAATAGAGAACATGCCCAAAAGAAACGCATTCTTTCATGATGCATCAGAGCAGAGCTCATGAGTAAGGCATCCTTCAGGTCTCTTTGCCTTTCGTTCCAAAAAGAAGGAACGGCGCACATAAATAAAAGAGCAAAAAGATACCCAAGCAAAAGTCAAAGAAAAGCTCCTGAAGAATCTCCAGAACCGGATTGGACGGTCCAAAATCCAAAAAGCAGAATAGACAGCGCGAAAAAGAGCCAAGGTACGGATGCATAAAAAAGGCTATAATCTATAAGCTCTTTCTGCATAGGGTAAGCCTTTAGGTTTAAGCTATAAAAGATGTCAAAGGGACTGACCTTTTCTCCTCTCACCATCTTTAAAGCCATATAAATAAAGGAACAGCCTCCAAGAATCAGATAAAAGATTAAGGCAAAAAAGAGAAAAGCCAGCAGTATTCCGGATATACTAAGACTGATTTCTCTCCTTAGCCCTTCTATAGGCGACATAATTGTTAATGCCAAAAAAGGACTAAGGACAAAAGAAAAGCAAAATGGCCAGAGCAATATACACTACAAAAAGGAGAAAAAATGCAAGCAGAATGCTCAGCCAGTTCTTCCTCCATTTTTCTCCGGCAAATCTTCTCAAGTCTTTACTACTCATTCTGAATAACCCTTTCTTTCTGAAAACCATTCCGGCCTAAGCTAAGTAGGCTCTTTTTCGTGATAAATTTCAATTTTTTATAAGAAGAGCCGCAGAAAAGTATAAGAAATTTCCTGCCCGTGACCCGGGCTTTTACTTCCTTCTTTTCCACAGCTCTTCTAGCGGATTTACTGGATAGGTACTACTCCGCCTTCATACTTTTCGTTGATAAAATCCTGAATCTCCTTAGAGTGTAAAAACTTCTACCAAAGTCTTTGCCCATTCCGCATCCTTATTCTTCTCCGATACGGCAATGATGTTGAGCATAGGGTCTGTGCCGCTTCGGACTTGGCATCCTCTGCAGCTAAGGCATCGCTCGGCTTGTAGTTTGCCTGAATAGCATAGTTACCGTTCATGCAAGCAAAATCAACGGAATCCAAAGAACGAGGAATCTGTGCAGCCTCAACCTCATAGATATCCACATTGTGCGGATTCTCTACGATATCCTGCTTTGTTGCTGTAAGACCTGCGCCATCCTTTAACTTAATGATGCCGTTCGCTTCCAAAAAGAAGAAGCGCTCTTGCTTCATTTGTTGTATCATTCGGAACCGCAATCTTAGCACCGTCCTGGATAGATTTCAAATCCTTGGACTTACCTGCATAAATCCCAAACGGCTCATAGTGAATCTTTCCTACGGAAACAACATGCGTATTGTTTTCCTTATTGAAATCCTCAAGGTAGGGAAGATGCTGAAATAGTTTGCATCAACCTGTCCCTGCTCTGTTGCAAGATCTCGGCTGAACATAATCGTTATAAGTCACGATTTCAATCTCCACACCCTTTTTCTTTAAAGCGTCCTTAGCCGCCTCTAAAAATCTCCGCATGCGGACTCTGGGGTTGCACCGATCTTAATCTTCACTGCTTCTCCCTCAGCCTTTGCAGCTTCCGTTGCCTTCTCGGACTCTGCCGCCTTTTTCACTGCCTGCTTCTGTCTCTCACCTGAGACTCTGCCTTTGTTTCCGCCTTCTGTCCTCCGCAAGCTGCTAAAGAAGCTACCGCTAAACCAAGGAGCAGCGCTGCTACTCTTTTTTCATAATTTTCTCCTTTTCTACTTTGAAAAACTCTCCTTACTCTATAACGAAAAATTTTTCTAAATTTCTGCTGTAAGCCTATACCACAGCAAGTATCTATGCTAAAGAAGGTTTCCCTTCGAATAGCCCTAAGTTATTTTTCACTGCTTTCATGCACACAGTTGAGATATAAAAATAGTACAGAATGGGAAATTTTGCAAACTTCCCCTAAAACTTTTTATCTTTTCCTACACTCTTTTCTCTTATCACTGTACTTTTGCAAAGCCTCATCCAGAATTCCTGAATAATCTGTACGATGATAATGAGCACAAAGCACGGCAATAATCATGATATCCGTCTTGTAACGATAATACCCGTAGTTCAAAGCAATCGCACCCAGTCCGCCTCCACCTACGAATCCCGCCATAGCGGAGTAGGAAAGAATCGAAGTGATACAAATAGCTGCCCCGATAAAGAGACTCGGCTTTGCTTCCGGAAGATAAACCTTACGGATAATCTGCATTTTATTTGCTCCCATGGAGCGCGCCGCCTCGATAACGCCTGCATCCACTTCCTTTAAGGAAGACTCCACCATTCTGGCAATATAGGGTGCAGCCGCAATAACAAGCGGGGGAATGATGGCATTCGGCCCCAGTGTAGTTTTCACCAAAAACTTCGTAAGAGGTAAAACCATAACGAGGAGGATTAGGAAGGGAATGGTTCGAAAAATGTTGGTGATAAAACCAAGGACTCCATGAACAAGCTTTTAAGGGTAAAGTCCCCCATCCTCGGTTACTACCAGAATTACCCCAAGAGGAATTCCGATCAGGTATGAAATCAGTGTGGAAATGCTCACCATATACAGTGTCGCCACTGTTTCCGTTTGAAATAAGGGAATTAATTCTTTAATACTCACGCATGCACCTCCTCAAAAGGAATTCCTCTCTCCTTCATAAATTCGGTTACATGAAGGATATCCTCTATATTTTCAGGAAGTTCAATGATCATCTGGCCCACTGCCATGCCGTCCACCTCCTTGGTATTGGCAAAGAGAATATTTACCGGGGTATGCAGGGCAAGAATAAGCTCCGACAAAAATCGGATCATGTGCATTTTTCCCGTCAAAGGCAATACGAAAGCGTCTTCCGCTTCCAAAAAAGGCTTCTTTCTCTCCCTCTCCAAGGATTAGTCTCTTTCCGATTTCCGTCTTCGGAGAACGGAAAAGCTCCTTTACAGGACCGTGCTCTGCAATGCGACTGTGGTCAATGATGGCTACCTCATCACAAAACAGACTCGATTACACTCATCTGATGTGTGATGATAATGATGGTGACTCCCATTTCCTCATTGATTTTTTTAAGAAGAGCAAGAATCTGCTCCGTTGTCTTCGGATCCAGTGCGGATGTTGCCTCATCACAGAGTAAAACCTCCGGATTTGTTGCAAGCGCTCTCGCAATCGCAACTCTTTGCTTCTGCCCTCCGGAAAGCTGAGAGGATAGCTCTTTTCTCTTCCCTCAAGACCGACAAGCTTTTAGAAGCTCCTTCGCTCTCTCGATTCTTTTTCTTCTTTCGTGCTTTTCCGGAAAGTATTGTTTTTGATAATGACTCCCAAAGGAGTAAAGCTCAACTTGGAGTCGCTTTTTTCCTTCTTCTCTTTGTTTTCTTTCTTTTTTTCCTTCCACTCCTTTAACGCCCGGGAAACACTTCCGCTATCGGCAATTTCCAGAGGAAAGCAAACATTCTGAAGAAGATTTCTCTGCTCTAAAAGATTAAACTGCTGGAAAAATCATGCCCATGTTCTGTCGCATGGCAAGAATTTCCTTTTTCCTTCATGGTGCTAAGCTTTTTTTCCACGAAAGAATATCTGACCGCTACTCGGTCTCTCCAAAAAGTTAATACAGCGGACTCAAGGTGGACTTTCCCGCTCCGGAAAGTCCGATTATACCCTGAATCTGCCCTTTTTTTATCTCTAAATTGATGTCTTCCAGAGCCGTAAAGTCTCCGGATCCGGTCCGGAATACCTTTCCCAAACCTTGAATTGATATGATATTTTCTTCCATTCTGCTCCTTAAGACATTGCTATTTTTGCATAAAATCAGCTTCTTACCGCTGTTCCGGGATAGATTACGAATCAATCTTAGCAGCAAAGCGCCAGGATAGATTCCGCATAGATTTCCGCCGCAAGAAGCAGATCCTTTACCTTAATCCACTCGTCCGCGCCATGCATGTGGGTGTCCACTCCCGGGAGAATTGCCCTGAAAGCTACGCCGTTCTCCACATGATGTAGCATAGGTACCGCCTCCGATAGCAAGGCACTCTCCTTTTCTCCCGTTACCTTTTCATAACAGGAAAGAAGCGCCTTAATAAAATCCGAATCCTCGTGAGACATGATGTGGCGGAACCATGCCTTCCGTCTCAAAGATAAAGTCCCTTTTCTTCTACGGTTTTTTCTCGCCATATCTTCACAATTTTCCTTCGTTCCGCAAATAGGGAATTCGGCTGTCGTAGGTAAAGTGCATTTCCTTTTCCCCTACCTCAAAGATATCCAAGGTACAGGTAAGCTCTCCGCTTTCCTCATCGTGCAGCTTGTGCCGATTCCGGAACCGTCGGTAACTCCGTAAGGGAAAAAGTGCTAAAACCGCTTCAAAAGCCTTCTTGTCTTCCGCGCCTATAGACGGAAGCTTCACCGCAAAGGACAAAGCTGCGAGTCCCGCATTCTTTCCAAGGTGCGGAGTCGAAGCATGCGCGCCTACACCGATTACGGTCACGGTATTTCCGGATCTTTGAATCTGTACACCGCATTCCTTTTCGACTGCAAGTCTTCGCCGCATTAAATTCTTCATCCGACGAGTGTCTTAAATTCCATTAGCGCTTTCTGGGGAACGGCATTTACCGCAACGTCGGCTTTGCATGGACAGTAAAGAACCCTCTACTTTCCTGCTCTTTTCTTAAAGTACCGTGCATGGCACCTTTTTTTCAATATTGATAATCGGAAATTCCGCATCCGGAGTGAAGCTCATTTCTCCGGCTTTTTCTCTCTTATAGTAATAGTCCAAATCAGCGGAACCGGTTTCCTCATTGGTTCCCATGATAAGACGAACTCCTTTCTTCAAAGAGTATCCAAGTTCCTTTACGGCACGCATCGCATAGAGTGCGGCAAGTACCGGTCCCTTATCATCACTTACGCCTCTTCCGTAAATGATGCCGTCCTTTACAAGCGGCTCAAAAGGTCCGGTTACCTCCCAGCCCTCTCCCGCAGGCACTACATCAAGATGTCCCAAAATATCCAGGCAGTGAGGCAGCTCCGAGGAAAAGTCCGCCGTTCCGACATAATTATCCCAGTTCTTGGTATGGAAACCGTAGCTATCGCAAATTTTTAAGCCTGCATCCAAAGCATCCTTCGGTCCCTCTCCAAAAGGAAGACTCCCTTGGTCTCTCCTCTTACAGAATTAATCCGTACCAAGGTGGATAAGTCCTGTACAAACTCTTCCTCATGCGCGAGGAGCCAGTTTTTAATTGTTTTTTTCCATAGCTTTGCCTTTCTTTCCGAAATGATTCGTATGATACATTCCAAGCTTAAGGATACATTCCAAACTTAGTTCTTGGAAAAATTCACTTAAGTTTAAGCCCTTATTTCGGTCCAATACCATACCGATAGACCAGGGGTGTGCAAAGAGAAGCAGGGTCTATCCTTTAAATCCTTCACAAGCTTCATATCGGAGGTGCCGGAAATCTCACTGACCGCGACCTCCGTATAATTTTTCAATCCAGCGGATATGCTCATAGGGAAGCATATCCAGACGAACTTCTACATTGTATTCATTTTTCAGTCTATAGGTCAAGACCTCAAACTGCAGACTTCCGACTACGCCTACAATGATTTCCTCCATACCGGTGTTGTATTCCTGGAAAAATCTGGATGGCACCCTCCTGCGCAATCTGGGATACCCCCTTTAAAAAATTGCTTTCTCTTCATGGTGTCAATCTGTCTTACCCTTGCAAAAGTGCTCCGGCGCAAAGGTCGGAATGCCCTCATAGACAAATTTCTTTCCGGAAAGTTCCAAAGTATCTCCAATTGAGAAAAATACCCGGATCGAAGATACCGATGATATCTCCGGCGTAAGCCTTTTCTACTATCTTTCTCTCATCCGCCATCATCTGGGTAGGCTGAGAAAGTTTTCACCTTTCTGCCTCCCTGAATATGTATCACTTCCATTCCCGCATCAAACTCGCCGGAGCAGATGCGCATGAAAGCTCACTCTATCTCTGTGCTTCGGATCCATATTGGCCTGAATCTTAAAGACAAAAGCGGAGAACTCTTCCTCCACCGGGTCGATAAGTCCCTGATCGGACATTCTCGGAAGCGGAGACTTTGTCATTTTCAGGAAATGCTGTAAGAAGGTCTCCACACCGAAGTTCGTAAGCGCGGAGCCGAAGAAAACCGGTGTAAGAAGACCGAGCGTTCACCTTCTCTTCATCAAAGGCTTCTGCAGCGCCTTCTAAAAGTTCCAAGTCGTCCTGCAATTTATCATAATATTCTTTTCCGATTACCCTTCCAACTGAGGATCGTCCTTGGAATAGACTTCCTTCTCAACTTCCTTTTTTCCGCCGCCTGCAGCATGGAAAAGATCCACTTCTTCCTTTTCTCTGTCAAAAACCCCTTTAAAATTATGACCGCAACCGATAGGCCAGTTAATCGGGCAGGGTACGGATGCCGAGCACCTCTTCAATCTCGTCCAAAAGCTCATACGGATCTCTTGCCTCACGGTCAAACTTATTGATGAAAGGTGAAGATCGGAATATGCCGCATCACGCAAACCTTAAAGAGCTTGATCGTCTGCGGCTCCACACCCTTTGCGCCGTCAATGACCATGACCGCACTGTCGGCCGCCATTAAGGTTCTATAGGTATCCTCAGAGAAATCCTGATGCCCCGGCGTATCCAGGATATTGATGCATCTTCCGTCATAATTAAACTGCAAAACGGAAGAGGTAACGGAAATACCTCTCTCTTTCTCAATTTCCATCCAGTCGGAAACCGCATGCTTTTGCAGACTTTCTTCCCTTTTACGGTTCCTGCAAGGTTTATTGCGCCTCCATAGAGAAGAAATTTCTCCGTCAAGGTCGTTTTACCCGCATCGGGGTGAGAAATAATCGCAAAGGTTCTTCTCTTTTCTATTTCTTCTCTTAAATTTGCCATATGTCTCCTCTGTACTACTCCCTTAGCTAAGAAAAGGCTATGCCCTTCGGACATAGCCTGCACTCTCTCTTTTATTTTCTTCCGCGAAGGAAATCCGGAATCTCCAAGCTTCTTTCTTTTTCATATCTCGGCTTGGACTGCATGGGATTATCCAAAGCTTCGCTTGTTCTTAAAGTTCCAAGCTGAGGCTCGGCTGAAAGCTCCGGTCTTTCTCTTAAAACAGGAGCTACGGGCCTTTGATTATTTAAAAACCTGTCCCGTTTAAGCTCTGCGGCATAGCAGAACTATGCAAGCCGCCGTTCTGCAATCCGCTTGTCTGACTAAGCTTCTGAGGCTCCTCTTTCGCAGCTTTTTCCTTAATGCCCGTTGCAATAACCGTAATGGAAACCTCATCCTGAGCATCTTCGTTATACATTGCACCGAAGATAATGTTTGCATTTTCTCCAACCAAGTCTTCCACATAAGAAGCGGCATCATTTGCTTCAACAAGGCTGATATCTCCGGAAATATTGATGATAACATCGGTTGCTCCTTCAATAGTGCTTTCCAGAAGCGGGGAGGATATAGCGGTCTTTACCGCTTCGATGGCCTTATCGTCTCCCTTTTGCTCTACCGATGCCGACATGAGCAACCCCCTTATCCTTCATTACGGCAGAAACATCCGCAAAGTCAAGGTTAATAAGTCCGGGAACATTGATCAAATCCGTGATTCCCTGAACAGACTGCTGAAGAACTTCATCGGCCTTCTTTAAAGCATCCGGAAGAGAAGTTTTCTTCTCCACAATATCCAAAAAGTCTATCATTCGGAATGACAATCAAGGGTATCTACAACACTCTTTAAGGCTTCGATTCCCGTCATGGCATTCTTCATTCTCTGTCTTGCTTCAAAACGGAAGGGCTTCGTTACCACACCTACCGTAAGAATCCCCATATCCTTTTGCAATCTTTGCAATAATGGGTGCCGCACCTGTTCGGGTTCCTCCACCCATTCCGCAGGTAACGAAGACCATATCCGCTCCCTGCAGTGCAGCTGTAATCTCTTCTGCACTTTCTTCTGCGGCCTTTGTACCAATCTCAGGCTTTCCGCCACAGCCCAGGCCCTTTGTCAGCTTTTTCTCCAATGGGCATGGAAGTAGCAGCCTACTGGACTGTAAAGCCTGCTTATCTGTATTTACCCCAATAAATTCAACGCCGGCAATGCCCTCGTCTACCATTCGGTTTACTGCGTTATTTCCTGCGCCACCAACACCAACAACGATAATCTTTGCCGCCGCTTCTGACTCGGGAAGCTGGATTTCTATCATGTCTTCCTCCTTAAAATCTATCTTTTACCCTAAAAAGGGATATCTGCACTCACTTGTCCTAACTATATCATTATAAGAATTTTACATAATTTGTAAAGGGGGACAATTATTTTTTTCCTCCCTAAAGACATAGGACTCCTTCTCCTTCCGGCCTCTATACTTACTCAAATCCAGTGTTCCTTTTTCTTCCGGATAGGGCGGGCAGAATGTCCTTTAAACTTGCAAGCTTTTGCTCCATATCTTCATTATTCCCAAGAAGTACCTTGATTTCTCCAATATAGAGAGTTGCATTCGACATGGTGCCGTAATCAATATGATCACAGTCCAGATTCTCGACCTTCAGCGCAGAACTTAAGTTCAGTATGTCCTGAAATACAGCCTTGTCTTCTACCGGAAGTGTCTTGTAAAGACTGACCTTGGAAAATTTCAATCCGGTGATTTTCGGAATTCGGGCAGCTTTTTCTTTGTGGATTCCACCACGATTCCGTCTCCGTCAAAGTAAAGGTTACTGGACATATACTCCACATAGCCTACCATGTTTTTCATAGACGATAAGTTCCAAGGAAAGCGGGCTCTTCCAATGCAATTCATAGCGTTCCACGAAGGGAAGGGTCTTATGCGGCCTAAGCTTATCCTTTGCGAAGGCATACGCACTGTTATAATCCAAGTCCTCGGAAAATATTTGTTTCTTAAGTTCTTCTTCACTATACTGCTGATTTCCCAAAATACTGATTTTGTTTACTCTGGTACTGATTAGCAAAAGAATCATTAGCAGAAACAAAAAGCCAAAAACCATATATTCCGATTCCTTTTCTTTTCCTACTTCTTCTCATGCACTATTCCTCTTTTTCCGTATCCAGGGTGGTTTGCCAGGATACATTAAGACAAACTCCAAGCTCGGCCAAAAGAATAACGAGTGAGGTACCGCCGTAACTGATAAAAGGGAGAGTGATTCCCGTATTGGGAATAGAGTTGGTTGCTACCGCTATATTCAGTATTGCCTGCAAGGCAATGTGCCAATTACGCCAATCACAAGAAAAAGAGCCGAAATAAGTCCTTGGCATTTTTCGCAATTTCATAGAGGCGAAGTAAAATCAGGGCATAAACCAGCATGAGTCCCACTGCGCCCACAAGCCCCAGCTCTTCGCAAATAATAGTAAAGATCATGTCGTTCTGTGCCTCGGGCATGAGAAATTTTTGTATGCTCTCCCCAGCCCTTTTCCAAAAATCCCGCCTGACGCTATGGCATAGAGACCTTGCCTTGTCTGGTAGGTATCGTCCGGATAGGCTACAGGATTTCTTTCCATGCCAGAATTCTCGTAATTTGATATCCTTGCAAAAGGCCGACATTTTTCAAAAATACCGCCAAGGGGTATGCTCCAAGATATACCAGAAGAGTCAAAAAGAACAAGAGAAAATAATGACGATAGGACTGCGTTGCCACAAAAGCATAAAGACTCCGATACCCAGTATAATGATCGCCGTGGAAAGATTGGCAATCATGACGAGTACCGCAGGACCTAAGGCAAACAAAAAGCTTCTAGTCACTTGCTTTCTTGTATTAATACGATAGCCCAAAAGAGGTGAAAAATTGTAGCAAGCATAATGATAACCGCCGGCTTCAAAAGCTCCGAGGGCTGAAACTGCACTCCCATAATGCGAAGCCAACGACTTGAGCCGTGCGCGGAAACTCCCGTAAAGTAGCTGGCAAACACTATTATAGTGGAAGGTATATAGATGATATAGTTCAACTTGGAAAGCCAGTGGTAATCAAAAAACCGGGAAAGTAGAAGCATTACGGCAAAGCCAATAAGAGCAAAGAGTCCTTGCTTTCTGAGGTAAAACATGCTTCCCAGATCGCTTTTTGCCGCCATATATCCGGAAGCGGAATACAGCATGAGTAAGCTGAAAAGGGTAATGGAAAAAGACCATTACCACTAAGGAAAAAAATCATAAAAAATGCTTTGACCTTTTTCTTTTTGCCACTTTCCTTCCCTTTCTGCAATGTTTGGATCCCTCCCGGCATAGTCCTCCGAGTTATCCACTATCCTCACTTTCCTATAAGTTCTTTACACAGTCTTTGAAAACTGCCCCTCTTTCCTCATAGTCCTTAAACATTCCCCAGGATGCACAGGCGGGGCTTAAGAGTACATAGTCTCCCGGATCCGCATAGGCCGCACAATCCTTCACCGCTTCATCCATATCCTCTGCAAACATCAAGTTATGGAAACCGTGTTTTTTGCGCAAGAAGCGATTTGATTTCTTGTTTCCCCTATCAGAACAAGGTACTTTACTCTTCCTTTAAATTCCTTTACCCAGCTGTCGAAATCTACATGTTTATCGTATCCTCCGCCAATTAAAAGCACAGGTCCAGGCATAGGCGCGAAGAGCCTGGATGGCCGCATCCACATTGGTTCCCTTCGAGTCATTATAATAGCGAACTCGGATCTTTCCCTTACAAATTCGATTCTGTGCTCTACCGGCTTAAACTTTTTGCATACCTTCACAATCTTATCCATGGGAACACCCATATGTAAAGCAACCGCCATTGCGCACATCACATTTTCGTAATTGTGCTTTCCTAAAAAGCTGAATATCCTTTGTCTTAAAAGAGCTTTTCCTCTTTTTCCTTTGTCTTATAAATAAACTCATCCTCTCAAGGAAAAAAATCCTCTTTGGGTTCTTCCTCGGATGAAAACCAAATCACCTTCGGCTTCAGGTTTCTCTTCTTCCCGAACTTACGAAGCTCCGTATCCATGTAGTTTAGAACAATACTGTCTTCTTCCGTTTGATTGATGGCAATGGATTCTTTCATCATAATATAATTTTTTTCATTGTTTTATGACGATCCAGGTGATCCGGAGTAATATTTGTTATCGCTGCCACATCCGGGCGAAAATCCACTATGGACTCCAGCTGGAAAGAACTCACCTCACAAACCGTGGCGGATTGCTCCTCGGTTTCCAGTAGCTTCCGCAGTAAATGGATTTCCAATATTTCCCACTACATGTATCCGTATACTTACTCTTTAATATTTCGCCGATAAGACTGACTGTTGTTGTCTTCCCGTTGGTGCCCGTCACGGCACAAAGCTTTCCTTTACAGGACTGATAGGCAAGTTCGATTTCTCCAATAACCGGAATTTTGGCAGAATTTAATAAAAGGACATAGGGCTCATCCATCGCAATACCGGGGCTGATTACCGCCGCATCAATTTTCAATAAATCTCTTTCCAGAAGCTTTCCCTTTATCACTCTACTGATTTTTTTGTTGCTTCTTTCTTCTTAAATTGGCCAAGAAGCTTTCCCTCGTCCAATTTAGGATTGGCGTCAAAGAAGACCACCTCTCCCCCCATGGCAAGAATCTGCTTTGCCGATGCTATTCCACTTCTGCCTGTCCCTAAAACCAAAACTTTCCGCCTGTTCATTCTCGTCCCTCTGTTCCTATTGTTTCTTCTGTCCTTATTTTTCCGGTTCTACCGTTCTTCTTTATCCTTCACTTCTTTTTATGGCTTAGCTTCTCTTCGTGAAATCAAGTCAACTCCAACACTGTCGCCACAAAAAAAGCAGGCTAAAATCGTAATTATACTGAAAATGGTTACCACCCTTGTTTCCGACCAGCCAAGAGTTCAAAGTGGTGATGAATGGGTGCCATTTTGAAGATGCGCTTTCCGTGTGTCATTTTAAAGTAGCCCACCTGTATAATGACGGAAAGCACTTCCATAAAAGTATACAAAGGCAAAAAGCGGAATGTACAGTGCTGTTTCCGTTTGGATTGCCATCGCTACCACGAATCCTCCAAGTGCAAGAGATCCGGTATCTCCCATAAAAACCTTTGCAGGGTTCGCATTAAAGCAGAGGAAGCCCAAAAGACCTCCCAACACCGCGCCCGGGAGAACCCCGAGTACAGCATCTCCTATCAATACTCTATCCACCATAAATAGAAAGAAAACAATCACTGCCGTTACACTGCTTGAAAGTCCGTCAACCCCGTCGGTAAAATTGGCTCCGGTATCCGTTGCCGTAATGATAAACAGGGAAATCGGGAAAAAGAGCAAGCCGAAAGTAATACTCTTCTCCTTTAGGAAAGGAATTAAAAATGCACTCGTATGTCCTCCGTAAAAAAATATAAATAGGCAATATACAAAAGAGAAATCAATATTTGTGCAGCCATTTTTTTGCTTCGGATTAAAAGCCCTCCGACTGATGCTTTACTACCTTTAAATAGTCATCAATAAAGCCCACAACCCCAAAGCCCATGCCCAATAAGTAGGCCGGAAGCATACCTCCCGCATCCTTCAAAAAAGGAAGGATTGCAACACTTATAGCTATCAGGAACAAAATGCCCCCCATGGTAGGAGTTCCCTGCTTCTTCAAATGGGCCTGAGGTCCGTCATCCCGTACCTCCTGCCCGAATTTCAAGCTATGTAAAATTTTTATTCCCTTTGGGGAAATCAACAGCATGACGATAAATGCAATGCCTAGCGCAATCCCGTTATATAACATTTTTTCTCCCTTATTCACTTGCTTTTGGCAGTTCTCCCGGAACAGCCTCTTCCGAATCTATTTTCTCATCACTCTCCGATGTAGAACCACTTTCTCCTTCAGATAAGCTCTCTTCTTCGCCTTCCGCTCTTTCACTTCCATCCGGTAAACCTTTATTTAAGGAAGCCTCCGGATCTGTCTCTCCCTCCGGCGGGATGTTCAGGAACTGCAAAGCATCATTCATAATTTTTTTGCTCAATCTTTGTAGCGAATGAGGCGCTGGCTTGCTCCTCCCCATCCAGGTTTGGGGTATCCACTATAACATAAACCAAAATTTCCGGGTCTTCTACAGGAGCAAAGCCGCAGAAGGAAAACAAGATAATTCTTTTCCGATCTGGGGAAGCTTTTGTGCTGTTCCCGTTTTTCCCTCCCACATGATAACCTTTGAATTTTTGCCGGTCTTCCGGTTCCTTTTTCCACAGTCTGGTACAGTGCTTCCTTCAGAAAAATCACTGGTTGCTTGGGAATTGGTTACTCTCAGTAATTCCGGCTCAATATTTTTTTATTACGGTTCCGTTGGAATTTAAAAATCTGCTTCACTACATGCGGTCTATAATAGGATCCGCCATTGACAATACTGGAAAATGCAGCCGCCATTTGAATCATACTGACATTATAGTTTTGTCCGAAGGAGTTTGTAGCAAGGAAGTCTTACCTAGGCTTTCCGCCTTATACACAAGGGAAGAGGTGTCCGCCTCACCCGGTAAATCGATTCCCGTTTTTCTCTCCAAATCCGAAAATATGTTGGTATTTGACAAAATTTTTCCGCACCCTCCTGAAAAAGCGGCATTCATAAGATAGACATTGCAGGGATTGCATAATCGCCTGCTCCGCATCCAGTGTCCCGTGTCCGTCTCTCTTATGGCAACGAATATTCCATGTTTTTACACCGTCGCTCAAAGTAATATAACCGTCACAGCGAAAGGTAGTATTGGGACGAATCGCATTTTCCTCCAAGGCTCCCGCCAAAGTAAAGGGTTTTACTGTGGATCCGGGCTCATAGCTATCGGAAACCACAACATTTCTCCACATCTGATTCCAAACTACCTGTGTGCCGAAGGAAATGATTTCCGCATCGCTGTACACCGTTGAAACCGCATCCTCACTGATGGGCTGATTATGCTCTCTCTTGTAGCTTGCTGCTGCCTCTTTTTTTCCAAGCTCTCTTAGAACGGTCTCAGGATACAAGCTCTTATCTATCTCTCTCGGATGATTTAAATCAAACTGCTTGGTACTTGCCATGGCAAGGATTTCCCCATTCTTCGGGTTCATGACAATTGCCGCAGCCATTTTGGAGCCCACATCCTCCTTCTGCCATTCCTGCAGATATTTTTCCACAGTTCTTTGAATATTAAAGTTTAAAGTGGTAACTATACTGTTTCCGTCCGCAGCTTCTCGGATGACGGACTGCAATTTCGTATCGGAATCCAAGTATCCGTATTCCCTTCCGTTCACTCCTATCAGCTCATCATTATAATATTGTTCCACTCCTCCCGAACCTTGATCATCGTCTGTTTGCAAAACCCGATGACATTGCAGAGCAAGCTCCTTATAGGGATAGTTTCGTCTGTACTTATCTTCAAATTGTAAGCCTTTAATTTCATATTTATTACCGTTTTTTTCGATATTCGGCATTTTTCATCTATATTTTTTTGAAAGGCCTCTTTTTCCTCGTAGCTTAAACCTTCTTTTGAATTTAAAAATAGGCGCTTTTTCTTATTGAGGGCGAGGCCCTTATTTTTGTTTATACTTTTTCTGCAAGCTCAACTCTCTCGTCCCCTTTAAAATAATCTCTCAAAGCATCAATACTTGCTTTTATAATAGCGGTCATCATTTCGGGAAGTGATGACCTTCAGATCAACAATGAGGTTGTATACCTTCTGACTGCCGGCAGAACTGTTCCGTTCCTATCGAGAATTTCTCCCTTTTTGCCTGAATAGCGCGTGAGCCGTAACCGGACTGTCTTTTGTCCCAAAAACGATACGGCTGTACTCTTCGCCTTTATTCTGAACCAGTTGAAAAATAACAACGCTTAAAAATAGCAAATAGCAGGATTAAAAACAAATCCTACCATCAGCTTTTCTTGCATATACAGGCAGAATTTTAGTCTGCTGTCTTTTTCTTCTGTTCCTCTTCAAGACTTTGGGATGTTTTTCATATTGCCTTACATACTCACTTTCCGACTTTTTTTATACTCTATCACCTGATTATCTCCCGGATAAACCATTCCCAGCTCCTCCGTGGCTATCGTGAAGATTTTTCCCGGATCCAAGGCGGAATTGATTGCATTTTGCAGAGCATCGTTCTTTTGTTTTTAATTTTTCAATTTCCTTTTTCTTTTGTTCAATGCGATGCATTCTTGTATTTACTTCAGTCTGTAGCCCTAATGTAATAAAAAGCAAAGCCCTCCCATAATCAGCATAAATAAGGCAACCGAAAGCACCAAGGCAAAATTAGCTGAGGCCTTTTCCCTGCAATCTTTCCTGCTGCAGGATATGCCCCATCTCTCTTTCCTTAAGAATTCTAGCCCTGTCTTCTCTTGAAATGGCATCGTTTTTAAGAACCCTCACCTGCTTGCTCGTGTTCTTCTTTGGAACGGCTGTCTGTTTGATTTTTCTCCGTTTTTCTTCGTGGCGAAATCTCCTCTTTCGTCACAGCCGAACCGGCAATATATCTTGTCTGTCTGCTTGCCAGCTTCCTTGCCATACTTTTTCCCCTCATGTCCTTCTTTTAATCACATTTCCTCTATTTAAAAATGTGACAGCTTCCTTCTCTCACATTTACCGCCTATACTTCGGTCTTTACTCTACTCTCCCCGTTCAAAGATTCTAAGCTTTTGCACTCTTTGACCTCGGATTTTTCTTCCATTTCTAAAGCAGTCGGGCAAATTGCCTTTCTGCTGATTACCGTACCCAGGCTCTTTCTTCCGCAACTGCATATCGGGAAAATCCTTCGGGCAAATGCATGGATCCTCCGCGGTGCGAAAAGCCTTCTTTACTATGCGATCCTCCAGGGTGAAAAGTGATAATACACAGTCTTCCTTTGGCTTTAGTGCCTTAATCATCTCCTCTATAGACTCTTCCAAAACTTCCAACTCCTGTTCAGGGCAATCCGCACTGCCTGAAAGGTCTTCTTTGCCGGATGTCCGCCCTGCACTCTCATTTTCATGGGAATGGCATGGCTGATGATTTCCGAAAAGCTCGAAGGTCGTCTCAATCGGCTTTTTCTCTTTCCCTTACAATGTGCTTTGCAATGTTTTTTGCGAACTTGTCCTCTCCGTAATCCCTTATGATACGGTAAAGCTCCGCCTCGCTATAGCTGTTCAGAAGATCCTTTGCGGTAAAATCCTGTCGCCGATCCATACGCATATCGAGCGGCGCATCAAAAGCGATACGAAAAGCCTCTGTCGGCTTCATCGAACTGATACGAGGAGACCCCTAAGTCCAAAAAGAATCCCATCCACCTTGGGAATAGAAAGGGTGGAAAGGATTGTCTGAAAATGTTCATAGTTATCACGCACAATCGTGACCTTATTTTCATAAGATTCCAGTCTTTTTGTTGCCGCCTTTATCGCATCCTCATCCTGATCTATCCCGATTAATCTGCCCCTTTCACCCAGTCTTTCCAATATATGAAAGGAATGTCCTCCACCTCCCAGAGTGCCGTCCACATAGATGCCGTCAGGGTTTTATGGAAAGCCCGTCCATACATTCCGTAAGCAAAATGCTTTTTGTGCTGAAATTCCATTAGATTCCCAAAGCCTTCCATATCCGTTGCAAGCTGTTCATAGTCGGAGAAAATCATTGTTGTCGTTCCACAAGCTCTCAGACCAAATTTCCGCATGATCACCTACGCCAAGGAGAACCATCCTTTTCTAAAGACGCTTTCTCTCTGAGTGTCTGCGGAATCAAAATTCTTCCCTGCTTATCACACTCACAGGAAATGGCACTTCCTAGGAGGAATCGTTTTCAGAGTTCTCGCCTGCTTACTGGTCATCGGCAAAGCCTGCAGCTTTTCCTCCAGCTCCTTCCATTCCGGAATAGCATAGAGAAAAGACAACCGTCGAGGGAACGGGTAAGTGTAAATTCGTTATATCCATCCTCACGGAACTTAGCAGGAATCATCATCCTGCCCTTAGTATCTAAATTGTGATGATACTCTCCCGTAAACATAATTTACCACTTTCTCCCACTTTTTCCCACTTCAACATTATAATGCATGATTTTTAGGGAACAGTCAAGACAAGATACTAGAATTTCTCCTCAAAAAGCAGGAGTTTTTGAGGGAGTCTTTAAAGGTAAAAATATATTAATAGTAAAATTTCAGACACAGAGCTGTATCTCTACAGCTCGTTTTCAAGAATTATTTCCCCCTATTACTTACCTTTTTGTGCGGGCAAGCTATTCACAATTTGCCTTTATCGGAATTATTGTTTACCGCTTTTACTTTATCAAAAATGGATACTTATCATGTTATACATTAAAAGCGGAACACTATAATTCTAAAATTCATCTTGTTTCCATAGTCTTCACTTGATGCATTATATATCATTTAGTTTGAAAAATCTACCCTTAACCGTTCATTATGTTCATAAATTCCAAGAAAAATCGTTCGGTTAGGGGTTCAGATAGGGGTAAAAAATTTTGTCTCTATCCCTATAAATTATATCTATTCTCTTTATAGAGTTAAGTGTACTAAGAAAAGGAAATCTGGGAGGATTCAATATGGAAGCTATAAAACAAACAACGCTTGTAAAACAAATGTCAAACAGAAGCATAGAACGCATGAGCGGAAATACCATACGGAACAATACAATGGAATACTACTTTCTGAAATTGCTTGCCAACGGCATTGTCAGCCGTATGTCTCAAGCTGAAATCAATCAATTACGAAACCGCATGAAACGCTTACAAGGCTGTAACAAATTTTTGGTTAACAGAAACCTATGAGAAAAAGTCATATAAAAGGTACTGCTTCCATACCTATCTATGTAAAGATAAATTTTGTAATAATTGCAGTCAGATGAAAAATCATACTGCAAAACCGCTTTCTTCCCCATCTCCAACAATATCAAGATAATCTTTATCATATTGTCTTGACTGTCCCTGACTGTAATGGAGAAAATCTCAGAAATACCATTTGGAAAATGAATACCTGTTTCAAAACGCTGGTAACGTATTTGAATGGCAACAAAAAGTGAAGGGACTCGACCTTTCATCATATGGCTTTCAAGGCTGCATCCGTTCTCTTGAAATCACATATAAAGAAGATTCTTATCACCCCTCACTTTCATGTTGCCGCTGTTCTGGGAAACAATGTGGCAGCAGAAGAAAAAAATATATTGTAAATGAGTTTTCAAGCCGTGGGAAACGGCATTTTTCTAATTTTGAAGCCCTCTTACAACGCTTATGGTGGCTTCTTATAAATCAGAAACGACTCACATTTGATAATATAAATAATGAGATTCTTCTTTAGGACGATACAGTTGTACTGTTGATAAATTCAATCGGATGACTATCGGAATTTGTTTGGTTACATGACAAAAATGTACGGAGAAGATAACTCAGAAATGACCTATGATAATTTCAAGGCTTTATATTATGCGACATACCGTGTTCATCAAATACAGGGATATGGTGTTTTCTATAATGTCAAAGAAGCTAACTCTGAACATTACACCGAAGCTGATTATGATGTGTTAGAGGATTACTTACTCTGTAAGGAAAAAGCCCATAAGTGCCTATGAACCGTTAAGCCATTTCTCAGTCGCTAACGGATACAAGCTGGTAAAACATCCCTTAAAAATAGAGTTTAAATTAAACGAATTTCATCATTTTCCACGGAATTGTTAAACGATTACACATTTAAACCGTTTTAAACTTTTTCCGTGGAAAATTGATTTTTCATACCTCTGAATATATTTTCTGTTTAAAAATAATTTTCAGACTCATGAGGCAATATATGGCTGTAATCAGTCATATCCTAATTATGAAAATTGGTTCTCTCTACTGGGCTTTCGTCAAGATAGCGAAACATCAGATTTACCATATTGATTGCTAGCATTTTCTCTCTTTGTGACCTAGCATCCATTAGCTGACTCAAAGCCTGTACTCGTCATCCTCCTTTGGTGTAATACAATCTGAAAGCAAGTAGTCTATGGTTACTCCAAGCCGTTTTAGTAACAATAATCAGATTGTCCAATGTAGACTGCGGTCTCCACGTTCTACCTGTCCAATATATGCCATCGACAAATTAACATCTTCTGCCAATTTTTCTTGTGTTAAATTCAAACGTAAGCGTTCCTCTCTGATTCGCTTTCCTATATTCTGGCTAAATGATTCTTCCTTTGTATAGACTTTCTTTTTCTGTATCATTAAACAACTCTCCTTTGCTATCCGTATGTTAAAATGATACAAATAGCAAATATTATATTTAATCCGCACATGGTATTATTTACATATGCTATTAGTTGTTTTTTTATGTGTGCGATATGCTAAGATTGTGACAAGTCCTTATGGAGGTGTCACATGAAAGTTATATTGAGCAGAAAGGGAATGGATAGCGAAGCTGGAGGCATACCAAGTCCAATACTTCCAGACGGTACATTGTTATCTCTTCCTATTCCAGATAATACGAGTGGACAGAAATATAGTGAATTGTATTATAACGGTCAGAGCTTGCAAGAGATCATCCACCAATTAAAACCACGTTTTAATTTTTCCAAGAATCCTACCTGTCATCTTGACCCTGATATATATAATACAATTACAAACAAGCCAACTACATGGAAACCAGCCTTTGGGCAATGGGATATACCTGCTGCCCATTTAGATAAATTAGATGTGGATATCGGAGATATCTTCCTGTTTTACGGTATGTTTCAGCAAACCAGGCTACAGGCAGACGGCATGTAGCTTTTAATAAAGAGCTCACCCATTCGTCATATTATCTATGGATATATGCGTGTTGGAGATATCTTAAAGAGATGAACAGAAAAATCACGGATTTCTATCCGTGGCATCCTCATAGTAATAATACAAATCATGCCAACAACCGTTTATATTTGCCTGCGGAATATGGCACTTTCCGATATACCGAAACCCTTGTCCTTACTCAGAGTGGACAGAACAATCGTAGCTTATGGCAATTACCGCCGTTCTTTGCTCAAAAAAGCATTTCTATCTCTTGGCAAGGAAATAACCACCCTGTTCTGAAAAACGGATTTTCGCTGTTAAATTCTTCAGCCAGAGGGCAGGAATTTATCATTACTGCTGATACCGAAAAGCAAGAAAATAACCTGCACAAATGGGTGGAAAATATGATACAAATTGGCAAAGGACAAACAGGAGGATACCAAATGGAACAGCTTGTTACTGAGATTTACAATGCAGACCTTAAAAAGGATGTTTTTCAAGAATGTGCAATTTATCTTCTTTGCTGAAAGCGGTGCTATGGGAGAGTCTGGAAAAGTCTTGATTGTCACTTCTGGTGGAAGTATCTTTCATTGCAATTATTGCTACGGGGATATCAGTTTAACTAAGCTATTCTGCTCCATTCCTGTTCTAAAAAGAATGTGATTTTAGTACTTTGGGAGAAAATGCAAAAATTCCAAATGGATGGAACTATGAATATCTGGGTTCTGGGAATCATCTGCTTATCAGAAATGATGCTTTTGAGGATTTCAAAGGAAAGACAAAAGATGCGGAATATCCAGAGGATATGTATATGCTCTGGTTCAATGCTGCATGGGATATCATCCAACAACACAATATGGGAAAACTCCCTATCGAAACAAAGACTCCAGCCGAATTAGCTCTTTTTATGTGATTCTGCATTACATTCCGCTAAAGCTCTGAGTGAAGAAGAACGTATAATAGACGATTTTGAGAGCATGGCTATGACCCTTTTGAAGATGAGACGTGTTATTATTACAGCGGAACTTGTCCATGGCAATGATATGCCAGATGGTACTATCGAAACAAATGAAGAATGTTTCTCTGATTACCGTAGTTATATGTCAGAATTATGGTATTGGGAACATACAACTCTCGTAACATATTATTTTTCCTGTAGATGATCCGTTAACAGGTCACATACCAAATGATAATAAGTTCATTGAAAGTTACCTTATCTTTCATGGAAAAATTATCTGAGAATGAGGAACATCATATGGAAACAATGATTCTCAACCGTAACGGCATTGACATTTATTCTGTCACTATTACAATAGCCTGCGAAGATGATGAATATTGCGAAGCTCGTCTTTAACGGATGAAAAGAACAGCCCTACTCTTTTGTTGAGCAGGGCTGTTCTCTTCATCGGAAAATTTATATTGATTATAACCAATTCAGCATGGAATTGGAATAACCTACGCTGTCCTTAGCGATACAAAAATACTTCTTTTTCTTAATACCACCCATACTACGAATTGTATGTAATGGTTTGCGAGAATAAAAGGTGCATGAACAAGTAACTTTGGCTTTATATAGCAGTTCATAAAACAATGATTTATCAAATAGGTCACGCACGCTACCACCTTCTTTTTCCAATAACTTTCAAAGTGTGTATAGATAAAATCACTGTCCAGTATAAAATTCCCACTCTCAACGCATCCTATTTGTACCCAATCCACATCTGTTAAATCATACATTAAAAAATCATCAAATCCATGCTTGTCAGCATAATTGTATATACATCTACACCGCTGAACTGTTTCAACTATAAATTTCCTAAATCCATAATTACATTTTCAGACAACTGCTCTTTTTACGCATACCGAATAGCCCTCCTTTTAATTTTTCGCTCATCTCTCGTAAGCCATGCGATAAACGCTTCTTTAGTAACAAGCATTCGTTTGTTCATAAAAAGTGTAGGGAATTGTTCTGAATTCATCAGCTCATAGGTTTTTCCTTTTGATAAACCCAGTATTTTCTGAACATCTTTTTGCACTGAGTACCAGTGGCACTTCATCCCAATTACGGTATTCTTCCATCAATTAGCTCTCCTTTCAAAAAGTCAGTTCGTTATATTATGCCCTCTTTTTGTCCTATTTTTCAGTTTCTGTTGACAATTTAACATAAAAGAGTTATGATGTCAATAACAATTTTTCCCGTTTGAGGGATAATGTATTTTATCTCTTTACTTTTCGACGAAATAGAGAAATAATAATTGTATCACAGAAAGGAGTACAAACATTATGGAAAAAGTCTCTAAAGAAACTTTAACAAATATAGTAGGAACAAGATTAAAGGAACTTCGTAAAGCTAAGACAGACTTAGGTCAGAAAGATGTTGCTGATGACATCGGCATTACTAAACAAGCTTTAAGTAATTATGAAAGTGGAAGAAATCTTCCAGACCATGCTGTGCTAGTCTCACTTGCTAAATACTATTCCTGCACAACTGATTTTTTTATACGGATTAACTGATGAAACAACTCAAAAAGTTACAAATTATTCTGAGCGAGAATGTGTTAATTCAATGTTTCATGCCATGGAAACTGTCTCGGAAGATGAAGCTGATTATATCGTCTCCACAACGGCAGATGCTCTTAAAAGAATTATCCATCAGCAAAAAGAATCCACAAAGACGGGGATTTATTGAGCTTTGGGGTGAATGGAATTTAATTTTTACAGAATATATAGAATACATTACCTTGACCTCAAGACGTTTATCAAAATCTGACATCACTCCAGAAGATATAGCAAAAAGAGTCTGCTCTTTTTATAGCAAACGTGAAATAATAACCGAAATTGCAGAATCCATCCAACAGCTAGGTTTCTCCGCCATATTGAACTTTTCTTCTATTTCCAAAAAGAAACTACGTGTCAGGAAAAAAACTTTAGGAAAGGCTTAAATAATTCAAATTTTGAAAGGGAGTGCTAATTTTATGGCAAAAAGCGAGGACAGAATGAAGGTTCTATACGCAAGAGAAAAAGACGGCACATGGGAAGCCCGTGTAACCGTTTATATTGATGCCACTGGCAAGCAGGTTCCTGCAAGTCTCTTTATGGTAAAACAAGAAGCTTTCGAGAAAATGACCGACTTACAGAATAATTTGCAAAAAGGAATCATCACAAATCCTACAGAAATGACCGTTGAGGAATGGATGGACATGTATATGCAAACATACAAAAGCCGCACGTCCGTCCTGCCACCTACAATAATTATTCCGTAAAAGTAAACAACCATATAAATCCTGCTATCGGTCATTATAAAATCAAGAGTTTAAGACAAGATATCATTCAGAGATTCGTCAATGGACTTTCTGAAAAAGGTCTAGCACCCTCAACCGTAATAGACATATATAAATTACTTCACAATGCTCTGAAACAGCTATTGATGACGGTTTAATTGCACGAAATGTTGCTAACAGAGTGAAATTACCTAAAACATCAAAAGCCCAAAAATAAATGTACTTACTGCTGAACAGGAAATAGCGTTTATTGAACAGGCTAGCAAAACTTATATGGGAATCATGTATATTTTTGACCTCCATACAGGCATGCGTCTGGGAGAATTGCTTGGTCTTAAATGGAGCGATATTGATTTTGAAAATGATGAGCTTCATGTAAAAAAGAACTCTATAAAGCAAAAAGACCCAGACGAAACAAGCTCTCACTGGTATCTGGATTTTGGGACCCAAAAACAGAGGCAGGAAAAAGAACCATTCCTCTTTATGATAGCACCATGGAAATACTTGCTAAGGTATATGAACAGCAGGAAACGAATAAGCAAAAGGCTGGAGCTGCTTACGATGATAATGACCTTGTATTCTGTACTCAGCTTGGAAAACCATTGGAACCAAATAATATGCGCTGTACTTTCTATTCTATCTGTGAAAAATCGAAACAAAAGGTCTTCACCCACACTGTTTAAGACACACTTATGCTACACGAGGTGCTGAGAAAAAATGTGGACATGAGAGCTTTTGCAGGCTGTTCTTGGACATGCGAATATTCGTGAAACGATAGATACCTATACTCATCCTTCAAATGACTTCAAAAGACGTGAACTAATGAAGCTGGAAAATACACAAAAAAGATACAATGGAAAATTCTCGGTAGGGGTTAGGTAGAGGTTAAATACCAAAAAGGAGCTACCGCTATAATACGGTAACTCCCATAATTTCCAAGATTTCAATGTGGAGAAGAAGCATCAGACGTTAAAGCGGAACAGAACCACATCTCCGTCCTGCATTACATATTCTTTTTCCTTCCATGCGTACAAGTCCCTTCTCTTGCCGCGGAAAGGGAACCGTTATCCAGTAAATCTTTATAGTTCACTACCTCAGCCTTAATAAAGCCTCTTTCAAAGTCGGTGTGGATCTTTCCGGCTGCCTGCGGCGCCTTGGTGCCCTTCTTAATGGTCCAAGCTCTGGTTTCCTTCTCACCGGCAGTCAGGTAGGACATTAAACCAAGAAGAGAATAAGAAGCACGAACTATCTTATCCAGTCCCGACTCGGAAAGCCCTAAGGACTCCAGGTACTCTCCTTTTTCCTCATCGGAAAGTTCGAAATCTCCTGCTCAATCTGCGCAGAAATCACAAAGCTTCCGGAATGGTTCTTCTCCGCATACTCTCTTACCTTTGCCACATGGGGATTGCTCTTCCCGTCATCGGAAAGACTTTCCTCCGCAACATTGCAGGCATAAATTACCGGCTTACGGGTAAGAAGACCGATGCTATCTAAAAGCTCTGCGTCATCCTCCTCCGCATCAAAAGTTAATAGCAAGCTTTCCCTCTTCCAGATGGGTATGAAGCTTTTTCTAAAAGAGTGTATTCCTTCTTCGCATCCTTATCGTTATTCGCAAAGCTTCTTTTGTCTTCTGCATTCTCCGGTCCAAAAACTTCCAGATCGGAGAAAAATGAGCTCGAGCTCTATCGTCTCGATATCCCGAATCGGATCTACGGAGCCGTCCACATGAATGACATTGTCGTCATCAAAGCAACGCACCACATGCACGATAGCATCAGTTTCCCGAATATTCCCAAGGAACTGGTTACCTAAGCCCTCCCCTTGGATGCTCCCTTTACGAGCCCCACATATCCACAAACTCAATTACCGCAGGAGTAATCTTCTCGGAATGATAAAGGTCGGAAAAGGAGCTGCAGGCGCTCATCCGGAACAGCCACTACTCCCACATTCGGATCAATCGTACAGAAGGGGTAATTTGCCGACTCCGCACCGGCTTTCGTTATTGCATTAAAAGGGTGGACTTTCCACATTCGGTAAACTGACAATTCCTAATTTCATATTTACACTCCTTATTCTTCCTTCTATAGGGAACTATCTCTTTTCATTCTCGTAAAAATAGATTCGTGATATTATACCATTCCAAGGGGCTTCTCTCAATGAGACTTCCTACTCCACTTCCTATTCTTACTTATAACATAAAATGAAGCTCCTGCTAAAATCGACTCATTGATTTTTCTTTCTGTGAAATTGTTCTATCTCTTGCATAAAAACAATCCGATCTATCTAGGATGATGCTTACCTTTCTCCAGCTTATTTAGTTTCTTCTCATAGCAAACCGCAAAAAATGGGATTCCTAATTTTTATGGTCATTCTGAGACGATGAAACGGATGATTCTTCCTTTTGATTTGTTCTATATCTTCAAGTTTAAATTTATAATGTAATACACTCCGTCCTCTACTTCCATAAGTATAGTATTGCACAACTTCGTTTTCATAAATTTCTAATTTCACTCCATTTATGAAGAGATAATATCCCATAAACCAAACAAGGAGCGGAGCGACAATCAGCACAATTGCCATAATCATTTTATCGGAAAAATCTATGTCACAAATGCTATTTTCAATCAGGGCTTTCTAGTACTGGATAGTCCAATACGTTTGTCAAGGGGTATACTCCGCAAATCCCAAGAACTGACCGCATAGCTATCAAGTCACTCTCCTTCATTTGTGAAGGATAATTACTTTGTATTTTTCAAAAGTAATTAAAAAACTAATCCCACTAGAAATTCAATAATTTTAGCCTCTATATTTTATTCCATCTCAATACTATCTATAAAAGAATTTTAAGGACTTTACTTGTTTTTCGAAGACATTTCTCCTGCTTTTAAGCACTAATAAACAGATACAATTAAATAGGTCGATTGCGATATAGTTGCTTACTGTCCACTGCAAGCTAAAAAGGACTTGATGTTTTTAGCAGTATAGTATCAACCTGTACACAGTTAATCCTGTATGCAGGTTATACTGCATCTGCAACAAAAAGGAAGGAGTTTAAATTATGGAAAAGAAAGAGTTTACCAATGTCACATTCAGAGTCCCTAGCGAGATATATGACAAATATAAAATCGTTTTTACTCAAAGAACGAAAAAAATCGCTAGAAGAACACCCACAGCTGATTTGAATTTTTATATTAATTCGGTTGTCGTAAATGATAGGCTAAATAATTTGGATGAGGAAAAAGTAATATGAAATATCAATGGAACGAAAAATGTATATCAAATGATTAAACAAACCCAAAAATAGTTGCTTGGAAAGATTTTTGCAACTAACAACAGCAAGATTGGTATTTAATGATTATCACTGTCTAGCAAACCCGCATTTTGATAAAAAGGTTCAACAGAGCATATTGAATGGAAAGAATATTTTGACACGATATTTGGTTGTTCTTGTTCTTTTCCCTTTTTATCGTGCGACTAATCAACTCCTTTTATGGTAACAGAAAATATATAACGACCTAATTAGAAATGATTTTAAATTTATAGCTCTTAAAATCACCGATTTAAGAGAGTCTGAATTTTTCTGTAAATAATGGTCTTCTATGAAATTTATTTTGCATGAACAGCATAAACTGCTGTTCATGCGTTGATTACTAATAAAAATAAAAAAATCAGTATGATAACTCATAAGATGATTCAGTACCCACATAACAATCAAAGATAATACTACCATGGATAAACAGCCTATCCTATTAAAGTTAGACTTATGAGGATATGTCAAGATAAGTTTTGGTTCCTCTTGTAACCATTCTAATTCCATATTTTCCCTGTCTTTCTTATCCTTATCCATGATGAAAATTAGCATTTTCATCTATTCTTTTCCTACTTTTTAGCTTTACTTATTACCTAACTCATCCTTAGAATTTGCTGTATAATATTTTTGCAGTTAACTCTGAATGCAAAAAAATCATCATTTAAAAAGTCGAAGAAGTGCCACTTTTTGTTTTTGGTTGAAAGTATTATTTGTTTTCCAGATTCTGAATACTTAAATTGCCCTGATAATGCTGGAGTACTTTTTGAAAAATCAATAATAGTTTCAGAAGGAATTTTCTTCTGGAAAAACAGCAGACGATACCTGAATTCTTGCCACTTTATGAGCAAATGATATGTCTTCAATTTCATCTGATAATGCCTCAATATTTCCTACTATTTCAAGATGTTTAATTGCTTCAATCGTTTCTTCCGCGGTTCTTTTAATTAGCTTAGTAAAAACCTAAGTTCTTTTCGAGAACCTTCAAATCAAAAATATACAATTGTCCTTTTTAGATTTATTAATTGCCACGAATCATTTAACCGTATAATATCTTCCCCTGATATTTTTCAAAATCTATGCTTGCTATTTTTATTCCTAGTAAAAACTATCTCTTTTTAATCAATGCAATTGGATAATGCTTTTTGAACAAAAGTTACTCCTTTATTCATTGTTCCAATATATATGATAAAAGCAAAACAGTCGCTTAGACTATCCTCTTCAAAGTTAAATTTTTCCTGATTTAATAGCCTCTTCAACTTTTAAATTCTTTAAAAATGCTTTTAACTCTTTCCGGATAATCTTCATAATCATATAAATATAAGTGCCGTGTTTGTTTCATCATCTTTAGAAAGGCTACGTATTGATAAATTACCATTATTTACAATTGTGAGAGTCAAGATTTGAAACAAATAAACTCTTAAGCTCCGGAGCAGCTACGTCTTCAACATCAGCCACTTTTTAACTTATACTGTCCATTCTTTTTAATAATAAATAAAGATGTATCGTACATACTTCATCTGAAATGACTTCTCTTATACTTTTTACATTATCCGTACTTTCTTTATCTGAAATAGCTTCTCTTATGCTTTCTTTTACATTATCAGCTCATTTGCGTCCACCACCTTAGCTACCCATACATTTTTACTTATTGAATCCATTTAATGAAACTATTCGAGTATAGTTTATCTTTTGATATAATTACTACACCATCCGGCATATCAAAAATCTTGAATCTCCGCCCTATATATTCGATATCCCATTAGTGCTAGTATTGGATTACCGTAATATAAATTCATTCGAATAAAAAAATAAATCCGATTATAATAAGTAAAATAGCTAGCACAATCATATCGTACTTTTTCCAAATCAATACATATTAATGGAATAATATAGGTTGTCAAAAAGTTAGATACTCATAATTTTCATTCTTAATAATAGAAATTTCGTATGGTGGATTAAAGACTCCTCTCCACTCATAATTAATCTGAAACGCAAAAACATTCCTAGAAAAACACAAAGCAAGTGAAGATAAGGCTAAACAATTTCGCTTTAGTATTTCTAATATACCTATATATCCCCCTTCGCATTGAATACCCCTCTACATTAATCGTTAGCAAAAAGATCAACAAAAAGAAGCCATAGTGACATAATATAAAAACGAAATTTTAGCGAAAATATTTTCTTTTATATTTTCCAAGTTACCTTTTCCTCCCGTTGGCCATGTGAAATCACATAACTGTATAGTTATATTCATCTTCCCAAGGCACAATTCAAACCTCCTCTGATAAACTCTGACGCCAGTTAAAAACATTTATCCATTACACGTGCCTCTTCCTTTTTTTCTAGTTTATAAAGAGTCCTTGCTTTCATTAACTGTGCCATTTGGATACACTATCTTACCAGTCTTAAGTGTACCATCCCTAAAACGTTCATATTTTTATTTTCTCAGCTCCATTTACTTTTATATTCTCAATGGATTCTGTAAGTTTTTCTCTTTAAATCTTTTAAAACAGGATATTTATCATTTTTAAATCGACTCCTTCGTTTCTCCTCTAGCATAAAAGTCTAATATTTGCAGTTAACTGCAATTCAAATAATATGTCTTTAGATTCAATTCCATCCACTCCAGTTATATCTGTCATGTAGTCAAATAGCCTAGCAATTACACTCCTTATTCTTCCTTCTATGGGAAACAGAACTCTTATTTTTATCAAATGGATTCGAGGTGTTATATCTATTCCAAGGGACTTCGCTCAATAAAGGCAGAAGAAAAAGCAGCGGGCTCAAAACAATCGCAAGCATGATTAGCCTGTAATGCAGGCATTTCATTACACTATCATTGCTCTTAATATTCTTGTGCTCTCTATCACATCATCCCATTCCAGTGTACCTACGTAATAGTTCGCTTTTTCGGTAGTTATCCCATTGTTGCTTCATTGTTTCATCACCGGCAATCTTAGTGATAACATCATTTATTGCTCCAATCTGCTCAGTAGACCCCTGTTCTTACATGTAGCATAAAATGCAGCTTTCAGTATATCTCTGTCCACAGTTACTGTATCTTGCTGAATTAAAACATGTATATCATAAAAATCTCTCATTCTTGTATTCGCTTCTCCCTTACCATGAGAGTTTCCAAAGCTTTTTCCAGCAAGAATCGTTTCCAAATTGTACGTCCAAAGATCAATTGATCTATCCTCAATGATAAGTGGTAACTTATATGCAATCGCTCTCGGTGTAATCTCATCACCGGTTGAAATATCAATTTTTATAGTCTGTTTTAATCTATCCATCGAACATTCTATCATAAAACGAAGACCTTCATATTCGTGTCCTTCCATAATATCCTGTACTTTGCTTATACGAAAAGAGACTCCATCCTCCAACTCAATCTCCATTATTTCTTCAAGAATCTTTTGCACTGATTTTTTATTCATAGGAAGTGATTTTTACCGTAGTATCTACATCCATAGTTGAACGCATATCCACACCCACCAAAGAAGATACTAAAAGTCCTCCCTTTAGTACAAAGTTATCTCTATACTTTGATAAAGAAACTCTCTCCAAAAGTCTTTCCATCAGATATATTCTTAACATAACCTGGGACTTATCACTGTTTCCTGCTTTATTTTATATCTTTGCCTTTACAGCTGTAGCACTTTTTGATCATAGTAATACCTCTGTATATTGTCTCACCTTATCTGAAATTCCCATGATGCGAGCATATTCCATAAGCTTATGGATATTTTTGTCACTACCTGAAAAATAAGACCTTAAAGCCATCTGGAATACTTGAATATCCATTCTATTTTTATTCTTGATAATATCACAGATACAACGCTCTCTATCATAGATTCGTACTGTATTACCGGTAAAGGTCTTCTCCTCTGTCAATCCAAGTCTCTACCCATTCCGGTCTTACCGTATGGACTATAATACCTTTATCTTTTAAAATGTTTCGCACTATATCCGCGTCCAACAGTAATCACCGGTGAAAAAGGTTCTCTATCGGAAAGATTAAGAAGATACAAAGCTGTCTCATGAGAAAAAATAATTTTTCTATTTCTAAGTTGAATCAAATATAGTCTATCTTCCCATACATCAGGCGAAATATATATGCCGGGAGCCACCTTTTCCATTTCCTTCTTACGGACATAATCCAGAACTGCACACTTTGATACTCCTTCATTTTTGAGCATCAATTAATCGAATATATCCATTCTGTTCTTCAAGTAATTGATCAAAGATATTTACTTCGTTCATATGAGTACCCCATTCGCTATAATTTTAAAAATTTAGTAGCGAGAAGGTAAATATCTGTTCAAACCATCTGTATTCTATTATCCTTCAATTTTTGCCGAGATCATTTCTTTTCTTAAGACTACCGGAAACTACTATGCTATGTCCAAAGAATAAGTCGTCATCATCAAGATAAGCAGTAAATGAACCTCCGAGCTCACCCATATCAAACTCAGACAAATTCTTTTTGCAAAGCTTTCTTCCGTAATTAAAGCAGCCTCTTCTTCCAGATTCTGCCCATTCACAGGCAAGTTTAGTAAGCTCTTTGGCAGCAAAAACTACGCAGGTCCGCATCCTATTTTTCCTGTTCCAAAACCATTGTTTTCAGAAGCTTTTTCGCCTTTGTTATTCCCGATTTATTGTCTTTATCTACAGATAAGGATAAATGTACCTTTCCACCAAGCCAATCTATGCTTCCCTCAAAGCTTTTAAGCAGCTTATCATAAGTTAGATCACCCAATACATCATCCTGCAAAACCACGAGTTTTTCTATACTCTATAAGCATTTTCTTCAAGCTCAGGACAAACTGCATCCTCTTCAAGAATATCTACAACTAAAAAATGGTTCTTACTAGGCAATGCTCCTCAGGAACTTCCTCAGGCAGCTTTTTCACGCACCCTTAGTTTGTAAACGGTTTCCTCTTCAAACTGAAATGAGGCTCCTCTTTGTCCATAACCGGAAATTCGATTCGCCCTTCTTCTTTGTGAAGCTCTCCTGTTTCACAGTCCACATAGGCTAGGAAATACTCATCCCATTCCCAAAAATCCATTTCGGAGACTTCCTCCGCCTCCTTCGTGCCTTAGGACAATGATTTCCTTTTCCTTTTTCTCAAAAAGAATCTTCCCATTCTGAAAGCGTCATTTTATTTCTACGCCTCATATATTCCAGTAAGGTCATAGTTTTCCTCCGATAAAGCTATTTATCCGTCAATGGAAAAATGTTCCAGCCTCTCAAATGTATTATTTGAAAAATTCAAACGCAAAGATATGGCAATCATCAAAGCTCTGATCGCAGTAAGTCACTGTTTCCTGATTATAGTCAATGATAGGCTTCCAAGATTATTTTTACATCTTCTTTGCTTACATCTCCGTACATTTCCCTAAGGTCAGGCAAGATTCGGATAAACCTTCCCTCATCGGACAAAAATTTGTAGCTATCCCCTCTTCTTGCTCCGGCAAGCCGTATTTTTCTTTTCCAAGAGCAATGCTCTTCATCAAAAAGGCCATATTTCTGGCCAGGGTTCTCATTGTCTGCAGGCCTTCCAAGTCTTCTTTTTCGCCTCTCCTTTTTCACATCCATGAACACTGTTCCAGTATTGGCTGGAGGCCACCGGCATTCCGCAGATGGTAAAATACTTATTTAATTCATCAAAGGTAGCGGATAAAGCCGCCTCGTCTTGCCACTACCACACTGGCTCCTACCTTCATGGTCTTATCAAAATGCGTGCTGTAAAATAGTCTGTCCAGGCAGGCAATCAGGGTAGCATTGGCGGAAGCATAATAAACCGGGGATGCCACTACTAAAGCATCAGCCGCTTCAAACTTCTCTGCCAGCTCATTTACCGGGTCATTGAAAACACATTTTCCATTTTTATAACAATATCCACAGGAAATACAGCCTCGTATATCTTTGTTGCCAATCTGCACCACTTCTACTTCTATCTCTTCCTGCTCAAAGACCTTAAGCATCTCCTCCAGAGCAATGCTTGTATTGCCCCCTGATGCGTGGACTTCCGTTAATTATCAATGTCTTCATAAATTGTTCTCCTGACTTTTTGTGTATCTCCTCTTATATATTTCCTGTTGTGTATTTCCTGTTGTGTATTTCCTGTTGTGTATTGCCTGTTATCTATTGACTGTTGTGTATCTCCCTGTTATGTATTTCTATCATACTCTTACAAAGATGCCATGAAAATCTCTGCAATGTCCTTCTCTGGGAGGGTGCCCAAAGCCTCTTCCAGTCCCTCATTTTTCCCGCAACATGCTTTGCCATCTCATCAATTCTCTTCTCATCAATTCCCACATCTTTAAGGTGCATAGGAATGTTGATGGACTCGAAAAACTTATAGGTTTCGTCAATCGCCTTATTGGCAATCTCAAATTTATCAAGAGAAGCATCTATGCCAAAGACATTCACGCCATACTTTACAAAAGCGCTCCACTGTCTTCTCACTTAAGATATGCTTCATCCATCTTGGGGTAATAATGGCTAAAGCCCTCTCCATGGGTAATGTCATAGTAAGCGGAAAGCGCATGTTCCATGCCGTGGCAGGGCCAGCCGGACTGGCTGTTTCCAAGGGAATAAATACGATTACAGCCATAGGGTGCAACAAAGCATCATCTCCGCCCTGGCAGTATGGTCCTCCAGATTCTCCAGACATTTCTTCGTGTTAATCATAAGGCTCTTTAAGGCTGACTCCATAAAGCCATCGTTTAAAAGCGTGGAGTCCTCACAGAAATACTGCTCCATAATGTGATTCATCGCATCCGCGCAACCTGCCGCAGTCTGTTTCTTAGATACCGAGAAGGTATAAGTCGGGTCCAAAATAGAAACCACCGGATAAAGAAGGGGATCGATATAGGCAGTCTTATCATTGGTTTCCGTTCTAGAAATTACTCCCCGCATCAAATTCACTTCCTGTTGCGGAAAGGGTCAGGATATCCACAATGGGAAGTGCTTCCTTGGCTTTCACCTTATAAGTAATCAAATCCCAAGGATCTCCCTCATATTTTGCTCCTGCGGCAATGGCCTTGTGCAATCCAGTACGCTGCCCCCTCCCACCGCAAGAATCACATCTATCTGCTTCTCTTTACAGATTTTCACTCCATCAGTACACTAGGGTCATACTTCGGGGTTCGGCTTAATATCAGGGAAGCTCATAAATCTCATGAGTCCTTTAAAAAGCTCCCTTTACCTTGTCATAAAGACCAATTTTTGATGCTTCCGCTTCCGTAGCTAAGCAGAATCCTTTTTCCAAACTGCTTCATCACTTCCGGAAGTTCTTCAATAACATCTTTTTCCGAAAATGAGTCTTGTGGGTGTACAATAATTAAAGTTTTTGCATTTTTGACCTCCTGTTTTCTTTCATGCTGATAAAGAGAATAGACTCTCTATTTACTATTTTTTTATACTATAATCCACTCACCCTTTTTATTGGATCCGATTCTTTTTAATTACTCCTTTATCAATTAATTTTTGAAGTGTTCTCTTTACTGTTGACTCTGAACATCCTATCCTCTTAGCCATTTCGACTCTGGTTAATGATGGATTTTCATATACTATGTCAAGAATCTGTTTTTCTCTTCCTTCCAATTTTATTGGGTCATTTATCGGGTCATTTATCGGGTCAGCTTGAACCGATAAAAACTTTCCACTAATATGCATCTCTCTGTTATGCAATGCATGCTTCTCGTCTAGAAGTAAGTTTCTAAGAAATTTTTCCAAAAAATCCGTAGTCTCATAAATGCCTTTCTGAATGTTCGTATAATTGGCTCTTACTAAAGCATTTCTAAAATACCAAGAATTTTCAGCAAAACTATCATTTTCAGCATCAAATCCAAGCATTCTTAGATACTTAATAAAGAATACTGCTGTTGTTCTGGTATTGCCTTCACCAAAAACATGAATCTGCCATAACCTGGAAATGAATACTGCTAGATGGTGAATTGTCTCATTCAGCATAAGTCCATTATACTTAAAATTTCTTTCTTGAGAAAAATCATAGTCCAATGTATCGCGAAGATTTATTGCAGAACCATGAAACAGAATCACCATCCAATACCCATTCCTTCTTGGTGATATTGTAGTCTCTAATTTTTCCCTGCATGAGGATAGATTCCTACAAATAATTCTCTATGTATCGAGATGTACTGCATAGGTGAAAAAATGAAGGCTTTATCAGAAAGTAACTTTGCAATTCTAGCAGAAACTTTGTCTGCTTCTTCCGTTCTTTCCTCCGAATCTGACCGCCCATCTTTATCCTCGTAATAACTATTTATCAACACTCCTGCTTCATCAATAGTTATTTCACCATCAATGCTCTTTTTGCAGTTTCATAAAAGATATTCTGATGGCTTCAAACCATCAACGTCCTGTAAACCAATCGCGGTAGACCACGCCTGCCCCAGTTCTTTTTCGTGTAGGTGGTAAGTTTCTTATATATTCATCGAACGGATCTTTTTATATCCTTCATCTTCATCCTCCGATTTCCTTTATTCTTCTTGAACACCATATTTTTAAATTATATTTGAGCATTCAACGATTTGCAAATCCAATTGTGCTATCAGCAGCTATATAAAAAATAGCCCGCCATCCCTCTGCGGACAGCGAACTATTTTTACAAATCCTTATTAATCCTTAGCCTTCTTTGCGGCTAGCTCTTTTTATTGCAATTTTTTATTGCAAGCTCTTCTTATTGAAAATTCTTTTTACTGCAAGCTCTTATATACGGAATAAGCCTTTCTCTGTCTTCCGCCTCTCTCGTAAGCTTCTCTGATTCCGAAATGCATCTCCTGCAGTGCGCCGCCTCACATTGTGCATCTCCCTGGCTGGTCATACTCTCTTGCCAGGAAGAAAGCTTCGATATAAGGGTTGTTCTTTGCAATATGTGTATGCCTTCGCAATCTGGTCCGCCTGCACATCTTCGTTCGTGGCATTGAAGCCCTGCTCCGGGAAAGAATCAGGTGTCTTACCTTACCGTTTGGAGACAAATACTCCGGCTTCTGCAAGTAATCGGTCAAGACATTGATGTTCTTCATATTGATGATTAACGAATTCTCACTATTGGTAGCCTTCGCGTCATCCTCAAAGTTCGGATCTGCCAAGCCCTGTGGATAGGGGTGCCATGCGATACCGTAGTCAGTGTCACGAAGTCTGTCATTTAAAAGACGAAGGAGATCTTTTGCCTTATAGTATCCGCCAGACGGAGAGTGCTCAGTCCAAAACATAGTCGAAGGGATATACACATTTGCAGAAGGATTATTCTGCTTAATAGCCGTGTACCAGATACGGAAAGCATGAGCATACTGGTCAGCATAATTCTCCAGACTGCTGTGCGGTGTATAGTTCCATGCGTTCGGGTAGTTGATTTCATTTCCGATTACCCAGTTGTCGATGGAGTCCTTGTATAAAGATGCAAAGCGATTTTGCAAGACGGGTTGTCGCATCAATCCCTGCCTGACTTGTCACATTAAAGCCGTAGTAATGTGCTTCCTGACCGGTAATGCCTGCAGGAAGAGACTGTGGCTCCGGATTGTTTCTCGGAGTATTTAACTATAATAGCCGTCACACTTACGCCATTTGCCTTAGTGTTACGGAAATTGTCCATAAAGTTCTGCTCGAAGTTTGTGAAGTTGTAAATAATGTGCTTTACACCCAAATCTCTTACAGAGGTATTGCTGAACAGGGTATCTCTTGTAGCCAGTCCCTTCTTGGAACTGGATTTGGAAAAATACGGACTCATTCACTGCAGCAGCCACCTGCTTGGTCTGCACAACTCCATTTTCCGTCCATGCACCGTCTCCGTTTACCTGATATCCATCCGGTGTAGTGGTGCCGGTCAGGATATAGCCGCTATTTTCAAAATAATAGCACTCGGCAATGCCGTCACGATTGCCATCCACCCAGCTCCATCCGTTCTGCAAATAGGTTCCGTTCTCATTGTCAAACCACCAACCGACAGAATCCTTCTTCCATGATCCGGCAAAAGCGGTCAGGCTCATCGCTAAAGTCATAGCACCTGCCAAGATGGCGATTAAGCATTTTCTCTTCATACTTCTCTCCTTATTCTCCTTTTTAGTATTTTCGGTAAATTCAAGCTAAAGGAATGCCTCCTTACCAATCCCTCCCATTATCGCAGAAAGTTCAGGAAAAAGAAACTTATTTTTTAATTTTCCTTTCCATTTTTCCATTCATTCTTAAAATAAGGATAAAAGAGTTTTTCTTTACAAAAAAGCTTTATCCTGCCTCAAGATTATACTATTCTTATAAGGATTAAAAACTGAATTAAAGAACTATGTCCCTTTGGAAATATCCGTAACATTCATTTATAATATGCAAGCAGTGTTTCAAGAAAAGGAAAATACATGGCAAGATTTCTCAAGAAAAGCAAACCCCTATTTTACCAGCGCTCATACTATTTCTTCTGCTTCTTCTTTTTCTTTTCTTATCCGAAAGAAAATTACGGAGTCTTTCTCGGAATATCCATGATTCCCGACTCTAATGAAGAGGGTTTACATTCTGATGATAAGGAAAGCAATCAGCTTTTGTTCCTTGCCAAATATAAGACGGTTGTACTTTCTCCGGGAAGCTTCACAAAAGAAAAATTTACTCTATTTGCATCGTGCCGGAACCAAAGCCTATGCGTATATCAATGTGGGAGCTTTAGAAAATTACGATCCGAAATTTTTCACATTTCAAAGAACATTCTCTCGCCCTTATGAAAAATTGGGAGGATGAGTTCTGGATGGATGTTTCCGATAAAGAATGGCAAAATTATCTTACGGAAAAATGTCGCGAAAGATATTGCAGAACTGGGCTTTGACGGCTTCTTCCTCGATAATTTTGATGTCTACTACCATTATCCCGAAGAGTATCTATCAAGGTTTACACGCTGTATTAACCGCTCTCCAAAAGTATAAGATGCCGATTATTTTTAAACGGAGCTGATGCCTATGTCAGACGTGCAATAGAAGATACATCCTCTTCTCTCCTCTTTCAGGGCGATAAATCAAGAGGATGTATTTACTGCCTATCACTTCGATACGGATACTTCGTCAGTGCAGGACAATGAAGTCCGTTCCTTTTATCAGGAATATCTGGAAAAAGCGAAGGCTGCCGGTCTTTCCGTCTATATTCTGGAATACATGGCAGACGAAGAACTCTCTAAAAATTTCAGCTTACTGCGCGGAAAAAGATTTTCAATGGTACAATGCGCCGGGGATGTTTTTGACCTCCGGAAAAGCATAAAAACTCCTCCATTATGGAAGAAGTTCTTCTCGGAATGACAGGACTTGAACCTGCGGCCTCTTGACCCTCAGTCAAGCGCGCTACCACCTGCGCTACATCCCGCAACGCTCTCCAATATACCTTATTCAGATGATATTTTCAAGTTCTTTTTTCACGAAGGAAATGGACAGCTCGTAAAACAAAAAGCTAAAAACCTTTTCCGAAAGGAGCAAAATAGCTTAGCCCCTACGAAGAGATACTCGTTATGAATGAAAAACTGCTCAGACGGATGGTGATGTGACCCCAAAAAGTTAGACTTTTTAAGCGCAGCAGTTTTATGGCTGCTACGCTATTTTTATGCAGCCAAGAGGCGAAGCCTGTATTGAACAGGACTTAGCCATCCTAGTTTCTCCTTGATTCTATGTTCGTTATAGTACCCTATATATCGTTCTATTTCTGACTTTTTAATTCTTCATAACTATAATAGACAATGCCATAATAGATTTCTTGTTTAAGCAAACCGAAAAAGTTCTCCATAACTGAATTATCATGACAGTTCCCTTTTTCTGGACATACTTTGAAAGATTCTTTTCTTCCCTAAGTCGATGAGAATAAGCTTTCATCTGATATGCCCATCCTTGATCTGAATGGAATGTTCTGCGATATGGGCAATCAGATGTTACCTTTATCGCTTGTTCCAATGCATTCATTATATTTTTGGGCAGATGGTTGTTTTGCTATTCCATAACTGATAATCTCACCATTACACATATCCATAAATGGATCCAAGTATAGTTTGCGCATTGTCATATGGCCTTTTAGCATCGATTTCATAATACTTAAACTCTGTAGTATCTGTGGTAATCTTCTGATGAGGAATATGAGTTTTAAAACGTCTTCTTATGCGATTAGGAGCTACTGTGCCTACTTGGCCCTGTATGAACTGTATTTGCGGCTCTTACGTGTGAAAGAGTAACTTGCAGCCCAAGCTTCTGCATTATACGCTGCACTTTTTCTTCATTTTACAACATATCCCTGATTTCTTAGTTCGGCTAATGCACGACGATAACCATAATCCTTATTAGTCACTCGTATGAAAAAGAATCTTTTCTTCGATTTCTTTGTCAGGGTCTTCTCTATCAAGACGTTTTTGCTATATACATGTATGTGGCTTTAGGTATGCCTGTATAAGAGAGAAGGTCTTTAGCTTAAACTCTCCTCGGAGGCTGTTGATGACGAGCGCCGTTCTCTCATTTTTACCTCGTCTTCTAAACACAACCTCCTCAGTTCTTTTAAAATGCATTCTCAATTCTTAGTTTAAGGGTTCCTCTTCTAATTCTTTTGACATGTTCAGCACTGGTATCAACAACTTTTCTTTAATTTCTTGTTTCTGATTTTTGTTTTATTTTGTCCAAAAGTTTTCTTCCGACCTTTCTTGAGGTCTCAAAGCTTTCGAGGACCGGCAGAACGAAAACGGCTAACCCATGCAACAATCATACTAGAATTCGTTATGCCTTCTTGAATTGCCAGTTCCCGATATGAAATCTCACTTGATAGATAAAACTCTACTACAGAAAGTTTCTTTTCGAAAGAATATTTTTCATGCTGTCTAGAACGAAATAATCCTTTATCTCCCAAGGCTTGGTAATTAGCAAACCCATTTTTGTATGTCGCTTCTATTGGGGCCATAGATAGATGAAAGATATCTATAGCCGCCTTTACCATTTAGATAAGCATCAACAATCTTTTTCTTAAGCTCATAGCTGTATTTAGCCATAAAATACCGACCTCCAATTGTTAGAATTTTAGGTCTAACTTTTGGGGGTCGGTACATGGTCTGAGCAGTTTTTAGATTGATTAATTGCCTGTACTTTCTGACTCGGCATTTTTCTCCTGCTAGCCGTTTCCTGAGAAGCTGCTGCGATGTTTCCGGCTGAGCTGTGGCGGTATCACTTATCTTTTCTTCTGCCTTAAACTCGGAAAGATTCTTCGTGATACACTCACTCTTCAAGCTTTCCAAAGTTTCAAAGCCGTCAATGTAGTACTTCGTTGTAAACCAGTTGCCAACTCCGTATCAATTACAAAGCTGTTATAAAGGCTTCTCATCTCGCTTACATCAATATCCGCTCTTACCGTTTCCATCTTCCATAATATTTCGAAAGCACCGGAAGTATAGAAGCTGTAGTCCTGTGCAAGTGATCAGCCAGAGGTACATACGAATGCTAACCTTATAGACCGGATAGAAGATATTCTTCACAAAAGCAGTTTTGCTCTTCGCATTTAAGAAGTAGTAGCCGATATACTCTGATGAAAAGAAGCTGAACAGTATCTCCTCTATAGCAATGTTGCTCTGAATCAGGTCTTCACTTCTCCCTTCATTCTACCAAGAAGAGCATCATCAATTTTACTTGAAGAATCAATATAGGCTGACAGTCCTTCTACCGTAAAGACTTTTTCCATTTCCTTCGGTGCCTTACCGGTCTTTTGAATAAAGTTGTTCAAATTTTCCTTGGCCCAATTTTCACTGTAACCTTATCTCCATTGGAAAGTCCATACTGAGGATCCACTGTGAGATACAGTCCATTGGAGCCGTTTAAGAGTTCACTTCCTGCCATTCCGCAGTTCCATCCGGAGCAGTTCCGACAAATTTCATATCTAAATCGGCAAATGCATCAGAGGTCTCCATTTTTTCAAGGTCCTTTACTGTGAATTCCTGTCCGGCATCCTTAATCTCACCTTGAAATCTTCTTCTATCATGTCCTTATCAATTGCCCAAGTTAAATGAACTTTGTCACCATTTTTATAATTCCATCGTTTCCGTCCAGCTCCAGTTTCCGGAAATGTAAAAGTCATATAAAATGCTTCCGGGCTATAGTCTTTAAAAAGGGCATCGGTGAAAGCATCCTTTTTCTTTTCAGCTTCACCTTCTTCTTTAAAATCTTTTAGAAGCTTTCCTCATCAAAACTAACTTCCCCTTTTCCGTATCCGTCATATCCGGAGAAGCTTACCAAGCTATACTTATCCAGATTGATTTTTGTTCGTCTTGGGAAAAAGCATAGCCAGTGCAAGCAAGAAGCAGAATACCTACTGCAAGTCCCCACAATCATTGCGGAATGATTCTTTCCGGAGGCATCCTTTTCTATATACATCGCCTCTTGCTTTTTCAACGGGCTTATGTTTATTTTAGTTCTGCTTAATTCGATCTGCTGCAGAGGCTTTTCCTCTACCTTCTCTTCAAGCTTCTTTGCCGCTTCCGATGCAGAGGCTGAAGCACTTGCAGCTGTTTCCGATACCCGGAAGCGGAAACGCCTGCAACTGCTGCTTCTACGCAGCTTTCGCCTGTGGAAGAACCTCTTTGGCCTTTTTCCGCCGAATCTGCAATTACCTGCTCCGCTTTATCTTCCAGCTTTTCACCAATTTCGAAGCTGCTTCACCGGCTGTATTTACAGTACTTTTTAACAGCTTCTCCCGCCTTATCTAAGCCTGCCTCTACAGTGTGGGAAACCGCTTCAACTTCTGAGCCTCTCCTTGACTCTTAGCTGCTTCCGCTACATTCTCCGCTTTATCCAAAAGCTCTTCGCTACGTTTTCCACTTTCTCTTCACTACATTTTTCCACTCTTCTCTTCGCTTTTTAGTAATAGGTGCTTCTACCCTGAATACCGGTTCTGCCTGTGTTTCTAGCTGCTGCGAGACTTTCATTTCCTTCTTCATTCGGAGAATTGTTTAAAAGCTCATTCTCCTTCTTTTTCCTCTTCACTCATAATACAAAACTCCCTTCTCTTTCAAAATAATGAAACCGACAGGGAAATCATATCATTTAATGCCGTTTTACAACGGATTAAATGTAAAGCCTTTTTCCTCTTTTCCCTCAAAGTCCTTTAGCGAGGACAAAAGCCTCCTTACTTAAAGGGATACATCACAAGGAGGTTGAAAATGGTCATCAGGCCGATTCCTACATCTCCCAAATCCCAAACCACGGTGTACTGCGCAAGTCCTCCCACAAAGAGCATGATCAGCGCAAAAATCTTATAGGTAGTCTGTGAGCCCCAATTGTCCCCGAAAATGTAGGAAAACATTGGAACGCGCAGAAGAGGATGCCGAGGAAGGTGGAAAAAGCTGAAAAGCCATAAAATCACGGCAATAAAGATTTTTCCGAAAAGCGCCGAAGTGGTAGTTCATTGCCATTTGTAAAATGTCCATGCCCTGCAAATCCTTAATCATGCCTTCCGAGGTAAGTAGCATGATAAATGCAGTACAGGAGCAGAGAACAATGGTATCAATGAAGACCCCGATTGCCTGGAAAAGTCCCATTTTCACAGGATGATCCGTATCGGCTGCCGCTGCAGCGCAAGGTGCCGATCCGGAGCCAGCTTCGTTGGAGAAAAGCCCTCTTTTCACGCCGTTCATAAGCACTGCCGCAAAACCTCCGGAAACAATCTGTCTAAGCGAAAGCCTCCGAGAAAGATTCGCTCGAAAACACGCGGGAGTGCCGGTAAATGGGTAAGAATCACAAAAAACAGTCATGGCAAAATAGAGTCCTGCCATCACAGGCACAATTACATCCAAGACACGCGCTGTTGCATTTTTACGAAGGACAATCACCGCTGCGATGGGCTACAAGAATACTGGAAATAAGGGCTTAATGGAAAGGCATTTTCAAAGGCGGAGGACACGGGTTTCCGATAACCTGACTGATTCCTGCCCAGCAAATAAGGCCGGATAGAGCAAATAAAACCGCAACAATACTTTTTCTTGGAATCCCTCTTCCAGCTTCTCGCCGGGCTTATTTTTAAAGAAAAATCATGGATATAGTAGGCAGGACCACCACGGAAACCGCCGTAGAGCGGATCCTTTCCTCTTATGGAGCTGTGCCAGTGTAGCCTCGATAAAAGCCGTGAAGAACCGATTAACGCGGTAATCCACATCCAAAATACCGCGCCTGCTCCACCTCCGGAGATTGCCGCAACTAACTCACAAGATTCCCTATACCGACTCTGTTGCCGTAGAAACGATCAGCGTCTAGAATGCCCGAGCTTTCCTTTGAAAGGTCTACCCTGCATCTTAGAATCCGGCTTTTTCAATGAGCACGGATATCATTTCACTAAACATACGAATCGGGAGAATTTTCGTTCGGAGGTATAATAAATACCTGCCGGAATAAGCAAAAGTACCATAGGAGACAGCCCCAAAGTACTTCCTCCGGGTAGCGGAATCATAATAAATCCCCCAGAGTAAAGCGGTCATCTTCTCGATCACAAAAACTATTCCATTTAATAGACTATTCATTTCCCCTCCGAAGACAGCTTTTTCTCTTTTGTCTGTTAAGAGCTATGCTCGCAATGCTCTTTCTCTTTCCGCTAGCATTGCCTTAACGCTTCTTACTGTAGTTTTTAATCTTTGACACTTCTGTACATCTACGCATTTAGCTTTGACAGTTTATGCATCTACATTTTTATACTTTACGCTTTTATGCGTCTATGCTTTTTATGTATTCAAAAGTGTTTTCCTCAAAAAGAAACAGCACTTTTGTGCTTTTTCCGAGTATAATATATAAGTAATTTCTGGCAAGCGGTTTTTGTGCGATTTACTCGTCATTTCATTTTCAGATTCAAAACTATATTCAAAGTGTCAAAATTCGAATTTAATTTGAACTATTTTATGTAAATAGATCATCAAGCTAAGGAGAATCCTATCTTTTTCGGAAACAGTTTCAAACCCGCTTTTTGGAAATGAAGCCGTAACGATAGCGTACAGAACCGCATTCCTGCACCTGTGCTATCTCTTTTTCTATTTCCGCTTTTGCTAAGAGAAGCTATCTTGAAACTTTACTTCGTAAAAGATACTAGCCTTTTGGATCATCAGTGACAATATCGAACTCTCCGTTTCGCCGTTCTTTCGGAATGTCATAATAGTATCTGCTATATTTTCTCAAAAAGGCTCCTCGATTAAACCTGCTCGGTTCTGCCGGATTAAAAAATGTGTTTTTCCATATTGTCTCAAAACAGCTTCGGCACATAGAGCATTTTCAAAGTCATCCTGAATATATCTCTGATAGAAAATATCCGAATTCATCACATTTAGCTGGGAGCTGTGCGGAAAATATATCGATAATAAAACAAAGACATGGGGTCACTGATATAATATCCTGATTTCTTTCGATTATTTTCATCATTGATAGAGCGATGCCTTCTCAACAAGCTCCATACAGATCAACTTATCAGCACATCCACTAAGGTAGGGACCGCTGGAAACATGAGACTCAGGACAGAATATCGTTAAAACAGGAAAATCCTCTTGCCATAGCCTCAAAGAGCTTCATTGGCATTCACAATTTTCGCAATTTCCGACTTAAGATACATCAGGACTTCATTTTCCAGTCTTGCACGGGGATGCAATCAAACTCTATAATATTCTCCTTTACAGACCTGTCTTCCCTGAATTAGTCGATTATAATAAGGAATTCCTCCAAAAACACTGTATAGCCTTACCTTATCCTCATTGGAAAAATGGGAATAAAACTGTGCTGAATCATAGTAATCCATGGGCTTTAGCTTTAGAACCAAATCAAAACGGCCGAATAAGGGATTCTCTTTCTCGATTAATTTCTGCATGGTATCCACAAAGGAACCGCACAAGGCCAATTTTAATTTACTCCGGTTTCGATATTGATCAATCAGTGCCTGCAAAAACACTGTCCATGCCCTTCAGCACATCACTAAGATAAGAATATTCATCCAAAATCAAAGAATATTCTCCTCCGTTGCCTTTTTAAAAGAAAATCCAGCACTTCCTCGAGGGCCCCGAAAAGGAAATCTTCGGATAGTCAAACTCTTCCAGTAAAGTCACTAAAGCTTTCTACATTGTTCATTTCAGAAGTCTGTTTACACTCGTAATAAACCTCTTCCCTCAGAGACTGCATGGAATGTTTCATCAACTCACTCTTTTCCAATGCGCCTTCTTCCGTATAATAGAAGCACTTCCATGCCGGGAGACTGATACAAACCTTTGATTTTTCTGTACTTCTTTCTCTCTTCCAATAAATTTCATTTTTATTCGGTCACCTCCGATTCAGTTACTTCCGAATAAAGATTAGCATGGACTTTCTTTCCTGTAAAGGAATTAAAGACATTTTTCAGCTCCTCTATAAGAGAAATATCCTGCAGGAAGCCACGTACACGTCATTCAACTCTCTTCCTTTCTAAGCCATTTCCCTCAGTTGCTTTCCACCAGTTTGATTTCCCCGGATGACAACGGAGCAAAAATAGCAGTGCATCGTGAGATGAAATGTCGGATAGTCGTAGTCCAACTCCGTGAATTTTTTTCTTCTATTTGGATTTCTACTTGCAGCTCTTCCCTGATTTCCCAGTCTTAAAGCTTCTTCCAAACTCTCCCAGTTTCCACCTTTCCACTGGAAACTCCCAATAGCCTTTAAACTCGCCATAGCCTTTTTCCGTGGCGAAAAAATTCTATCATCTTTTCTAGAAATTGCAGCTACAACCTCTATTTTTTTCATACTTTCTCCTTTTCTTATAAGCACTGGATGCTTTTTATTGACTTTTTCTTAGCAGGTTTTGATTGTTATATATAAAAATACGAGTCAGGGTTTAAATTCACCTAACTCATATTTTGTATAACCTTTAATAGAAGACTATCTATTCTCTATTTTCATGTCCTATGAGAAAAAAATAGAATCGATATAGCTACTAATGTTATTGACAAAGGCAACGCCCTAGCAATGATGCTTCTGCAATATAATTACTAAATAAACATAATTGTACTAGATATATAATAATTAATGCAAAGCTTACTCCCAAACAGCATTTACAAATATAAACAATTTTCTTCATAGCCATACCTATCGATCTTCAGAATAACTACTAGTTTTCCGGTTTCTATTTTATTTATGCTTATCCTTGATATTCCGACCTTTTTGCCCTAATCTATGTTGGGATAAGCCTAAAGGTTTCCTATATTCCTCAATTCTGTTATTCAAAATGTTGCCCCTTTCCTTTGGTTAGCTTAGGTTAACCAAAATTTTTATTTGTCAACGATTAATGTTTTTATAACTTGCAAAATTTCCGAAAATCCGCTCTTGCACCGAAATTGCACTTGTGCTATACTTCCGTAGATATTGACAAAAGACGGGTTATAGTCTGCAGCTTGGTCTACAAGTTTATTTCCATAAAGGGTGGTTTTCATGAGAATAGCAAAAGATAGCTTTAGTAATTTTATTTTGTAATTTTAGGAGTTGCCTTATCTGCCATTATCCTTATGCAGGAGGGAAAGAGTGACAGTTTAGGAGCTTTATCCGGTTCTACCGACACTTATTGGCAGCGTAACAGAGGCCGTTCCGTTGAGGGAAGCTTAGAGAAGTTTACCAAGTTCGGTACAGTCGCATTTTTTGCGGTTGCTTTACTTTTGGATATTATTTGGTAAGACCCTTTTCCACCGTTTTTTAAGCCTGCAAGTTTTTGCAGGCTTTTTCTATTCTGTAAATATTCCGTAATCCCAAAGCGGAAGCACCTTCTCAAAAGAGAAGCTCATTTTTATTCAAGCTTAAAAATTTTACTTTTTGAGCTTCCCAAACTAAGGAGTACTATGCGCGAAGAGCAAAAGGAAAAATTAAAGAAAATCATTTTTAGATATAGAAAAGGATAGTTCCCTCCCAAAAATGAAAGAGAAGGAGCTGATTCATTTTTTAGGAATTCCTAAAGAGGAAAAAAAGAACTTTACCGCTCTTTTAGAAGAAATGGTGGAGGAAGGACTGCTCTCTTTTTACCGGAAAGGAAGGGCAAGACCCTTCTCAGTAGTGCTAAAAAGCGAGGGGTCTAGTAGTAAAAGAGATGGAGACGCTGGAAATTCTCTTCCGGAGCCGTAGAAAAACGAGATACCGCACGCTTTTGCGAGCGATACTCGTTATGAATCAAAAATACAGTACACGCAGCTTCCGAAAAAGGACCGCAGTTTAAAGGGGTTTATTCAAGGCAAAGAAAGGCTTCGGTTTTGTGAGCCTCATGGAAAAGGAACTCGATGATATTTATATCCCGAAGGGATCGAAGAAATGCCATGGACGGGGACACCGTGCAGATTCTTATCACGAGGGAAAAGCAGGGCGATTCCAGTGCCGAGGGAAAAATCGTTAAGGTCATGAAGCGTGCGGTAACGGAAGTCCTTGGACTTGTGAAAGAAAGACGCGAGGGGCTCTTCCTTTATCCTGACAATGTAAAGCTCCCCTCTCCCTTCTATATCCAGCCCGGAAAGACCGGCGGAGCTCTTCCGGGAGACAAGGTCATGGCAAAAAATCCTCTCCTACGGCGGAGTGCAAAAGGAAGAAAGAAGAGGCAGCCGAGGGCGTTCTACTATCCCCCGCGGAAGGATGAACCCTCTCCTCTCCTATCCCGTCTGCGGTGTTACGGAAGTGCTTGGTGCAAGTACGGAGCCGGGCGTGGATGTGCTTTCCGTTATTCGTGCATTTTCTCTTCCGAGGGACTTTCCGGAGGAGGTAAAAGCTGAGGCTGCAACGATTCCTATGGAGTGCCGAGGTCTATCTTAAATTCGAAGGCAGAGAGAGATTTCCGTGCGCTCACTACCATTACCATTGACGGGAGAAGATGCCAAGGACTTGGACGATGCCATCTCTTTGGAATATTTTCCGGAAAAGAAGCTTTATCGCCTCTATGTGCATATCGCCGATGTCACGGAATATGTAAAGGAGGGCTCTTCCCTTGATCTGGAGGCCTTGGAGCGCGGAACCTCCGTGTATTTAACGGACAGAGTAATTCCCATGCTTCGAGAGAGCTTTCAAACGGCATTTGTTCCTGCATGAGGGGCGTGGATCGTCTGACACTCTCCTGCATCATGGACTATAACGAAAGGGGCGAACAGCTTTCCCATGAAAATCTGCCAGGAGTCATTTGCTCCGATAAGAGAATGAGCTATACAGGCGTGACGGCGGTGTTAGAGGAGGAAAGCAAGCCATAACGACTTCTATCGATAGAAAAAGGGACTTCGAAACTTCTATTGATACAGAAAATGAGACTTTCGAAACTTCTATTGATAGAGAAAAGAAGACAATGCGAAGACTACTCCTCCTATCTTCCCTTTAAGGGACTTGCTTCTTCATATGCGAGAGCTTTCCGTCTGCTTCGCCATAAGCGCGTGGGCGAGGAGGCTTGGACTTTGATTTTCAGGTCAAGATTATTTTCAATGAAAAGGGCAGATTGCCGAAATTCGCTCTGTCATCCGTGAGGAATCCATAAAATTATCCGAGTTTCATGCTTGCGGCAAATAGAGACCGTCGCGGAGGAATATTACTGGAGGGATATTCCTTTCCTCTACCGTGTGCACGAGCGACCGGACTTTGACAAGTGGCAGGAGCTTTCCCGGATTCTATCGAATTTCTCCATTCTCCTCCGTGCAAAAGGACCCGGACAGCATTCGTCCGAAGGCTTTGCAAAGGGATTTTTGGAGACGATCAAAGGGAAAGGAAGAAGATGATGCTCAGTAATCTCATTCTCCGCTCCTTAAAACAGGCCAAAATACAGCGTGGAATGCGGAGAGCATTTCGGACTTGCCAGTAAATATTACACTCACTTTACTTCTCCGATCAGGCGTTATCCCGACCTCCAGATTCACAGAATCATTAAAGAAAACTTATTTTCCCAGGAAAAATGAAAAAGCGCGCGCCCATTACAATCGCATCCTACCCGATGTCGCAAACAGAGCTCTCTTAGGGAGCGCCGTGCAGATGAGGCGGAGCAGGATTGCATGAAGTTGAAAAAGTGTCAGTACATGAAGAACTTCCTCGGAGAGTGCTTCCCCGCAGCATTTCCGGCCTTACGGAGTATGGCATTTATGTTGCTTTGGAAAATGGAATCGAAGGGCATGATTCCGCTTCGAATGCTAAATGAGGGACTACTTTGTTTTCATTGAAAAAGAGCTGATCACGAGGGGCGAGCGGAGCGGAAAAAAACCTTTCCGTATCGGTGACAGTATCTCTGTTCTGGTGTATGCTGTAGATACCTTGAGCAGGACCATCGACTTCGTGCCGGCACCGGAATTACCGGAGGAAAAGGATGATAAACTTTCCTCGGAATGAGAGACAAATCAGCTTTCCCTCGGAATGGGAAAATTGAAACGAGATAGACTTCCCTTAAGGAAAGTTCAAGCAAGATAAAAATCCCCTTTGGAGGGGACAGAAAGGAACAAAATAAATGGGAGACAGCATTAAGCAAATCGCAAAACAACAAAAAGAGCTTTCCATGATTTTTCGTGGAGGAAAGCTTCGAGTGCGGCATTCAGCTTTTCGGAACGGAAGTCAAATCTCTCCGCCTCGGACAGGCTTCCATTAAGGAGTCCTTCTGTCAGATTCGAAACGGAGAGTGTTTCATCGTAGGGTATGCACATCAACCCCTATGAGCAGGGGAAATATTTTTAACAAGGATCCGCTTAGAGACAGAAGCTTCTCCTCCATAGAAGAGAAATTGACCGCCTGCTCGGAAAAATCAAGGAGCAGGGCTATACCCTTATGCCCCTCCGCCTCTACTTTAAAGGACAGCCTTGTAAAAAGCTTGACATGAGGCCTCTGCCGCAGTAAGAAAATTTATGATAAACGAGAGGATATGAAGAAGGCACGAGAAGGGAGCTCGAGAAGGAGTTTAAAAAGGCGAATATTCGCGTGTAAGAAGGATTGCAAAAAGAATATTCTGATTCCACATTTTTGCAATGTTAAAAGCTCAAACTCATTGATAAGCATTTTGTTCTATAACCCGAAAAGCCCTAGAGCATAGTAGTCCACGGCTTTTTCTTATTTTCAATGAGTTTCGCTCGCATAGCGTGCGGCGTCTCATTATATCTTGTAGAACTGCAGATTTAAAATAACCATTCACTAAAATATAGACCTCCTCCGATATGTTCTTGAGTAAAAGCGTTTGGAGGCTCCGGCACTGCAGAAAAGCAAGCGTCAGCGAAGTTTTCTGCTTAGTACTGCAGGCGGAACCGAGCGAGACGTCTTTACGAAAGAACATATCGGAGAAGTCTTCTATACGAGGCGAATATTTTGCTAATCTGCTGTCTACATATCCCTTAACTTACTCCTATCTTCTCAAGTGCATGTCAGTAAATCCCCTCGTACCTTATTGATTTCCTCTTCACTTAAGGTGTGGTCTTTTTGCTCTTATGCTGACATTGTAAGAGAGGGACTTAAAAGCCGGTGAGGACCTGTGCGCCCTCATAGATATCGAAAGCTCCACCTTTTCAAGGAGCGGAGATGCCGCTTCACGGATTGCTTCTTCCACTTCTCCTGCCGTTACGGTAAGCGGCACAAGGAGGGAGAAGTCCTGAGATACTGCCGGGTATTTCGCAACGGGCTTAAACTTTCTGTGGTCTCCGGCGAGAGGATATACTTCTTCTAAATCCAGCACTGCCACATAGGCTCTTTCTTTTAAATCAAAGTTCTTTAAGACATCCGGGTGGATTTCTCCCATTGTGCCGAGAACTCTTCCCTCATACAGGATATTAGCCTTTCTTCCCTGGGTGGTAGTAAGGCTTTTCACAGTTTCCATCATAATGGAAGCGACCGTTTTAAAGCCGCAGTGGGCAAGAGCTCTTCTATTTCTCCTTTAAGCTAAAGAAATCACCCTCTCCGATAAAACCGAGAGTCAGAGTCATACGCTCCTCAGGAAGCTCGGTAAGCAGCAGGCTCTTTCGGAATATAGAGCTTTTGCCATTTCAAAAGCTTTACATCCTTATTCTTGTGACGATTATTTAAGCTAAGTGCCTGTAACATGCCGGAACGGAGCTGGTACGCATTACGGAGAAGTCCTCTCCCAAAAGGATTGGAAATCATAATCTGCTGCCACTCAGGAGCATTTTCCGGAAGAAGAAGCTTCTCATAAACTTTCTTCGACTCAAAAGAATAGAAATAGCTTTCGTTATACCCAAAGCGCCTCTGCGAGATACCGAGACTGCGGTTTAACGCAAGATTCAGGGTGCATTCCTCCTACAGTGCTTGCCGAGGAAGAGTGCTCGGGAATCTTATCATATCCATAGTAACAGGGCAATTTCTTCCGCAATATCCGCCATTCTCTCGAGGGTCCTGTCGGAAGGTCAGAATCTAAGTTCCAGACTGTCTCCCTTCACCTCGGTTTGAATCTCCAAAAGGTAACAGATAAGCCTTCATTTCCTCTCCGCTTAAATGAAGCCCCAATAAATTGTTGATTTCGGAAACGGATACGGATAAATGCTTCTCTTCCTTCTTCACCGGATAGCAATCCACCATACCGCCTACCACTTCTCCACAGTGGAGCTCTTCGATCAAAGGTGCAGGCTCTGTCCATCGCCATTTCGCAAAGGTTCGGATCCAAGCCTTTTTCAAAAATAGGAAGAGGCATCGGTACGAAGTCCCAGCTTTCTTCCTGAAAGACGGATGTTCGTGCCATTAAAACAAGCTGCCTCCAGTACCACATTTTTCACCTTATCGGTAATCATGGAATTTTCTCCGCCCATGATGCCGCCAAGGGCAATGGTCTTCTCTCCATCCTTAATACACAAGATAGAGGTCCAGCTCGTGCTCACGCCGTCAAGTGTCACAAACTTTTCCTTATCTTCTGCACGCTCTGTACGAGATCTTCTTTCCGCTGATGTCTTCATAGTCAAAGGCGTGCATGGGCTGTCCGAGTTCCAGCATCACATAGTTTGTGATATCTACGAAAGTTATTGATCGGGCGAATGCCGGCGGTCCGAAGACGAATCTGCATCCAAGAGGAGACGGCGCAAAGCGCACATTTTTAATAAGGCGCGCGGTATAACGACTGCAAAGCTCGCTATCCTTTAACTCTACCGTGAGGTGGTCAGAGCTTTTCCTCATTCCCTACTTTCTTAATTTCCGGAAAATGAAATTCCTGCCCGAAGGCTGCTGCCGCTTCTCTTGCAAGTCCCACTACGGAGAAGCAATCCACACGGTTAGAGTAATTTCATACTCGTGAAGAATATCCCGAAATCCGAGAGTGCGGAGCATCTTCTCCACGGGAGTTCCCTCCGGGAAGATGTAAATCCCTCTTTCCGGTGCTTCCGGAAAAGAAGTTACGGTCACTTCAAGCTCATCGATGAGAGCATCATCCCGAAGGATTCACACCGCGGGCTTTCCGTTATGAATGCTCACACCGCCCTCGGGCGCTTTCCTTCATGATCGACCTTTACCTTACCGCCGTCTAAAACCACAGGCACGACCTGTCCTACTTCTACATTCGGTGCGCCGGTCACGATTTGGAGCGTCTCTTTTCCCGATATCCACCTGACAGATTAAGAGGTGGTCGGAATCCTCGTGCTTCTTCACGGAAAAGAATCTTTCCGGTAACAATCTTCTCCAGATTTTTCCCCGAGATCTTCCATCGTTTTCTACCTTATTTCCAACCAGGGTCATTCTGTCTCCGAAGTCTTTGCCGGATACGGAAAGGCCGGAACATATTCTTTTAACCAATTCATGGATGTATTCATCTTAATCCCCATAAAAACTGCTCTAAGAAGCGCAGATCATTTTCATAGAGTAAACGCATATCATCAATTTCGTACTTCAGGGAGTGCAATACGCTCAAGGCCCACACCAAAAGGCAAAAACCGCTGTACTCGTTCGGGTCAATACCGCAGGATTCCAGCACCTTCAGGTGCACCATACCGCATCCTAAAATCTCAATCCAGCCCTCTCCCTTACAGAAACAGCAGCCCTTGCCCTTACACTTAAAGCGAAAACATCCACCTCTGCGGATGGCTCCGTAAAGGGGAAGTGGTGAGGACAGACTTAGTCTTCATATCCTGTCCAGCTCCTTGCAAAAGGCTCCAGTGTTCCCTTTAAAGTCGGAAAAATGAATGTTTTTGTCAATAACAAGACCCTCTATCTGATGGAAGGAGGGGGTGGGTTGCGTCCACCGCGTCGGGAGCAGAAAACCCTACCGGGCAAATCATGCGGATAGAGCGGCTTATGCGTCTCCATATATCTGAGCCTGCACGGAGGAGGTCTGCGTTCTTAAAAGGATATTGCTATTGATATAGAAGGTATCCTGCTCATCTCTTGCAGGGATGTCCCTCGGGGATATTCAGCTTCTCAAAGTTATAGCTGTCGTACTCCACCTCAGGTCCTTCCACAACTTCATATCCCATGCCGACGAAGATTTTTCTCCACCTCTTCCAAAGCCAAGGGTATTCGGATGTGCGTGTCCATAACGGATCTTCTTTCAGGGAAGTGTCACATCAATGGTTTCCGCAGAAAGACGGGCATCCTGTAAGGCGCGCTCCAGTTCTGCTTGACGCTCCTTGATTTCTTTCTCGATTTTCTGAAACTTCATTTACCAGCTGTCCGAAAAGCCGGTCTTTCCTCGGCACTTAAGTCCTTTAAAGCCTTCTTCGCTTCCGCAAGCTCTCCTTTTTTTCCTAAAAACAGCTGCGAATTTCATTGATGGAATTCATATCCATGGCAGAGCGCAAACGCTCTTCTGCCGCCTTTCTGATTTCCTCAAGATTGAATGTGTTCATTTTACCTCCCCTAAATTAAAAAGAGCCCGTCTGCAATTGCAGACGGGGACGAATGTTCGATGGTACCACCCTGATTCCTGAAATCTCTTTCAGGCTCTCTTTATGCTTAACGCAGTCTCACGGCTTTTCCCTACTCTCCTTCGATTTCAAAAAAACAGCTCCGGTGGGAAAATTCCAAAAAGCGCTTCGGAAGAACTTGCAGCCTGTGATTCTTCTCTCTATGCTAAGCGGACTCTTTTTGTACTGGGCACCTTCATCGCATTTCCCCAAGTATATTGAATCAGGCAGGAAAAAGTCAAGTTTATCTTCTCTGTTTCAATTTGATTTCTCTCGAATTTGATTTCCATATTTCTCTGAAACAATCCTTTTTTCCTTCTCTAAAAGCTTTCTTCCTTCACCATCTTCCTCTTCCTTCTCTTTTCAAGATCTGTTTCTCTACTCCATTCCTGAATTTGTGACTTCGTCGATTTCTTTACAATATACATAGCGTAATCCGCATTTTTTTGAAGTTCATCCGGATTCATTCCGCCTTCCGGGTACCAGCTCACACCTCCGGAAAGCTTAAGCATCTTCTTTGATCCGTCCGGAAGTAAAATAAAGCTCTCATCAATAGTTTTTGTAATTTGTCAATCAAGCCGCTAACTCTTTTTCCTGTCTCCGTCCTCATCAAAGATAAAAAAATGTTAAATTCGTCTCCGGAAATACGGGAGTACAAAGCATCTGAGCCCAGTGCCTTTCTCATGGTATCAGGCATCAGCGATATATTTATCGCCATATTCATGCCCAAAGGTATCAGTGACTCTCTTTAAATTATCGAGGTCCATCATAAGATAAGCACCAATAGCATTTCCTCCGCCCTGATCAAAAAGCTCATGATACGGCGGCCAGCTCGTCTGTTATAAAGATCTGTCAAGAAGTCATGATCCCTTTCATACTGCAGATTCTTCTGTTCCTGCAATAGTCGATCGGAAGAGGTCTTCCAAGGCCTCCGACATTTGATCAATTTCCACAATACTGTTTCCTTCAAAATCAACTTCTCTGTCGGTTTATTTTTCCTTACCTCCGATGCCAGAGCTCTAATCGGTTTTGAAGGAAAACGGAGATAAATAGACTTCCCAGTAAACCGATAACCAAGGTTAGAAAAATTGTCACAAACATGACATAGAACATTCTATCCGCAAATTGATTCATTGTCTTGTAAAGGAATTTCCGCGCAATCTGCCAGTCCGCCTCAGAAAAAGGTCCATTTGTGGAAAAATGCGAAGAGGGATACTGTATGCGTACATATCCTTCTTTTTACTGAGATAATCATCGGTAATATCTCGATCTATATTCACTTCAAAGAGCACTGAATTGCAGGCTTCACGGTGAGATTTCGTCAAAGTTCCTACTTCCCTTTTTCTGCTATGCTAATAAAATAGTTGGCTGTCCCTACTGTCCAACTCTTTTTCCGGAAGATTACTCTTTAGATGAGCTTAGAGGATATCACTCTAAAACACCGTAAACTCTACCATCGGAAAGTCTCAGCGGTACAGAGTGAGGCAATAGCCTCTCTTTCTTCTCAAAATAAGCTATAGGGCTTACTCCAATATCCGAGCTCCTCCCAACTAAGATTCGGATCACTGTGGAATCCCTTCCGTGGGCTCATACAGAAAAATCATAGTAAGGCACACTGGATGTACCGAATTCAAAATTGGTATTCAGGCGGTATCCGTAGTCATTTGCTTATTCCGCACAACAAGGTAGGAGATCGTTCAATTAAAGGTCAAAGTTCCTCACACTCGGCTTGGATTCGGGTCCAAATCCGAAAATAAGTCAGCTTATCTACATATTGTCCGGAAGCCATACTTTCTTTTAAATCATCCGCATTGAGAATCAAGAAGACTCCGGTAACACGGTTGGTCCTCATCATGGAAATCAAATCATCGAAATAGCATTCAAAAATGGTGCTGCATTTTCAGAGCTGTCATCAATAGCCTCTATATCCAGCTTTCCGGCCTCTGCAAGTCCATCTGCCAGCTGATTGATTTTTGTACGGTTTTGTCCGACATTCATCCACTGGTTCACCATGATGCTTTTCAGATAATTTCTTCGGGCTTCCACTCTACTCTCTATGATTTCCCTTGAATTGGGTACGAATCAACTGGAAACAAGCCCTGCCCATAAATAGACATCATAATGATTCCTATCTCTAAAATAAGCAAGAGCATAAGAGGATTCAGTATGAAAATTGTTTGTTTCTTCATTTCTACTCCATAAATCAATTTCTGAATGTCTCTAACTCAGCAAGGAAGAATCATACCATAAATTAAAATTTTCTTCCGTATCGTACTCACGCAATAGCATCTTCTCTGGATAAACCTGATGCAATGGCAGTGTTAGTGCCTTTTGTCTTCTACTGCTTTATCCTCTAAATTATGCTCTAATACATCTCGAATACTTTCCGCATTTTTCCACCACAGGCATAACATAGAGACTATTTGAGGAAACATTTTTCAAAAGCCGCTTCCAGTCCGGGATCTCCCCCTCTTCCTTTAATACATCGAGGTTTCTACTGTTAAGGCATCCTTTTCTTACCGGCAAATATTCTGCAGAAATGGCAGACTTACTGTTCACATCCTTGGGTAATCCAACGCAAAAACTCCATGGAAGCCTTAATTTTTGGCTTCCTCTCCCTAATCACCGAAAATACCTGCCCCTGCTGTACCACAATATTCTGCCCTTTCACGATTTCAGGACAGGGAAGGACGATGTAGTCTATCGGATAATGCTCTTCGTCGGAAAGAATAACTTCCTTCGGAAAATAGGTGTGAAAACAGAAGTCGCCGTAAAGCAGATTATATCTCCCGTCCGAACATCATCCGAGACAGAAATCTTCCTGAGGAACTGAAATATCCATAAATATAGGGAACATAGAAATAATTCAAAGCTTACGCATAACATCCTTCGGGAAATTAAACACCGTCTTTCCGTCAGCATCCTGCTTGATTAAATCAACTCCCATCTGCTTTGCTCCAATCAGAAAAATAGTTGGCAAAAGCCCTGTTGTCCAAAGCTTTCCCGTCACCGGGAATAATCGTCATGGAATCCGTATAATCATAATACTTCTTGGCGACATCCAATAGTCCGTCTCTTGTTGTCATATCTGAAAGACTGCAACCTGTAGCATCCAAAGAACTTTTGCCAGTCCGTTGAAATTAACAAAAAACAGTTCCGTGGATTTCGCAATAGGAAAAATTTTTATTCCCTCGCTTTTAACTCCGAGCTTTCCCTCTTCCAAAAACTCCGGCACAAAGGCATCCAGCTCTTCATCCGAAAAATATGGCTTAATATCTACAAGATAGCCCTTTTTATCTAAAGCTTGTGCCGTATCTCGGTACAAAAAAAGCCATATCAGGATAGCTTTCCTGCGAAATTCTTATCCGTTAAAGATAAGAGCTCGACTCTAAATCCACCATGGAGCCGGGATTCGTGACATGAACCGTGATATTTAGGTCCTTTCCACGGCCTAAATTAAATTCATCAACCATTTTCAAAAACTTCCTGCTGTAAGGCGGAATAATAGCTCAAATATTTAATTCTATATTATCTTCTGTCCTGCGATAACCATGCTCTCCTGTCCGTTTCCTTTCTTTTCCACAAGACGAAAGAACCATGCCTGACAAACACACACTACAGCTTTGGATATCGTTCTTTTTATTCTGTTCATCCTTCTCCACTCCATGTTCACAAAACTGACCGTACACTACTTTAACCTACGGTTTTTCAAAACAAAAGAGTATAGACTCCCGCGTCAGAAGAATTTCGACTGACTGTCCCAAGAATATAAGTCCTTTTTACTTTCTTGAAACATTATAAAACAAAACAGGGGCAAAACCAAGATTTAATTCGACCCCCAATTCGTCCGCTTTTAATAAATTTCTAAGTTTTTAAGGATATAAGAAAAGTGAAGAAAAATCTCATTTTTCCCCACTTCCTTTTTACTTAGATTCAAATCATATCATCGATGAAAATGAGTAAGCTCTTACTTCAACTAAAGGGCAAATCAATAAATAAAGTTAATCAATACTTGTCATTATCAAAGCCGAGGAACGAGGTATTGTTTCTGCCGTCTGCGTAGTTTGCTTTTTATGCGTATCCATTGCCTTCGGCTTCATATACTCTGTATTCCTGATTCTCTTAAATTCTTTTTACCGGATCCGTTTTCTTAGGTTTCTCCTCATAATGAGCATCGCCGGAATCGGAATCTGTGATAAATCCATACCATCCATACCGCTGATATCTACAAGTGGTCCGGATTCTTCAACTCATGAGGTGCCTTCTTGGACGAAGTCGGATTAAGCTCTTTTCTTTCTCTGCTACAGGGACCTTCACTGCTTCTTTCTTCTCTACTGCAGGGACCTTCACTGCTTCTTTCTTCTCTACTGCAGGGACCTTCACTGCTTCTTTCTTTTCTGCTGCAGGGGCCTTCACTGCTTCTTTCTTCTCTGCTACAGGGCCTTCACTGCTCTTTCTTCTCTGCTACAGGGGCCTTCACTGTTTCTTTCTTCTACTGCAGGGACCTTCACTGCTTTCTTTCTTTTTCTGCTACAGGGACCTTCACTGCTTCTTTCTTCTCTGCTCAGGGACCTTCACTGCTTCTTTCTTTTCTACTGCAGGGAGCCTTCTCTGCCTCTTCAGCTGTTTTTAGATGCCGAAGTTACTGCTGCGGAGGACGAGGAAAATCCATCCTCTTCCTTTTAAACGGAAGCGTTCCACCAAATCATTCAGAACATTAGCTTGCCCTGAGAGCTCTTCCGAAGCAGCTGCCGACTCCTGTGCCGTAGCCGAGTTTCTCTGTACAACGGAGGAGATACGATCTATTCCCTGACTAAGCTGAGAAATACCGTCGGCCTCTTTTTCCGAAGCTGAGGTAATATCCTCGATATAGCTGTTTATCTTTACTGTATGCTGCGAAACTGTTCCTAAGGATTCTGCAGTCTCTTCCGTAATCTTTGCACCCTTTTCCACAGCTTCAATAGTTTCTTCAATAAGTGTCGCCGTGTTTTGAGCAGCCTTTGCAGACTTTTGTGCAAGGTTTCCTACCTCATCCGCCACAACGGCAAAGCCCTTTCCCGCCGCGCCTGCTCTTGCCGCTTCAATAGCCGCATTTAAAGAAAGAATATTGGTCTGGAATGCAATATCGTCTATGGTCTTGATAATCTTATTAATTTCGTTAGACTTCTCCGTGATTTCCGCCATGGCACCGGACATTTCCTTCATCTTGTTGTTACTAAGGATAACCGCCTTTCCGGTTTCGGTAGACAGATGCGATGCCTCCTGTGCTGTGCCCGCCGTCTCTCTTATCTTGGTGGAAATCTCACTCATGGTTGCACTCAGTTCCTGAATGGAAGATGCCTGCTCTACTGCGCCCGTGTGAAAGCCCCTGTGCCGCAGAGCTCACCTGTTCTGCACTTCCGTTCACTTTCAAAGCACTGGCCTGGATTTCCGCCATGGTATGAGAAAGATCGGTCGTAATCTTTGAAAGAACGCTTAAAAAGAGGTGAATACGCTCCGATATAATACTCCTCATTTTCTCTTGAAATTGCAAAATTACCTCGAGAAAGTTCACCAAGCTTTGCCGTTAAATCGGAAATAATATGTCTTACTCTGTCTACAACCTCTTGCATTGCTGTAATCAGGCTCTCTATCTCATCCTGGTAAACCGTAGGACATTTCGATATCAAAGTCACCCTCTGCAAGCTTCTTTCCACTTTTTGCCACCATAGACAGGGGTTTTCAAGCTCTTATTCAGATAGAAGACCGTGGCTGTAATAACGATGGCCACCGTTAAGAGTCCCAGCATTATTGCCATCACAACCATTCTGTCTACCGCATGGTCATAGTCCGCCTCTGTCATACTTATACGGAACCACCAGATATTCCCTTTGATATCAATAGGCTCGTAAAATTCTCTTTTCTTCCTTTCCGTTCTTTCCCACGATTTTTTTAAAAGAAAAGCCCTTGCCGTCCTGCATACGGGTTTTCACACTGCTATAAGCCTTTTCCGTCAAAACTTCCGATAAGTTTTTTTCCGTTTTCTTCCGTTCTGGAATGAATTACATCGTCTTTAGAAATAATCTCCGAAAACATGGTCGGAAATTCTGCATCTTTTTTCTGAATATCGATTAAAGCTTCCGCATTGATGTCTACAATACTGACTCCCTTAAACTCATTTTTATACATAATGGGACTGATTATACTGAGTACACTGATTCCTTGTTCTGTGTCCTCATAAATATCGGTAATATAATCCTTTCCCTCTTTTGCATCAAGATAATATGCTTTTTCCTTGTAAAACTCATAGGGATAATTTACAACAGTTTTCTGCTCGGCATTTTTCTTACTTAAGTACGGCGCATAGTTGCCGGCTCCCGGAATAAATGCATTTGGCTCAAACAGAGTTCCGAGTCCGGTAATGCCGGGAGTCGTACTCACTACCGCATCCAATGTATTTAATAAGGTATTTTTCCGCGATATATTGAGATGCCGAAATTTCTCTGTCTACAATACAGCTTTTTAAGTACAAGAGGCTCCATTTTGCTGCTGTAAAGCACTTTGTTATCCGTATCCACTGCTTTCCAACTGAATTCCGAGTGCATCTCCCGCCCTGTCTTTACTCTCATAAACAAAGCTGATACTATCATTTACAATATCGGAAACGCTGCTTAGTTTATCTATAGTTGTAGAGATTTCCGCTACTGCATTCATTCCCTTCTCCGCCATGGAATCATCAATCTGCCGGTCCATATTTATCTCAAATGAATGCACTAAAAATATAGCAGAGCACTAAAATGGTGACAAAGGATACCGTTCCGAGAACCAAGGACAATCTTCCTTTTAAACTCATCCCCTTCAGAAAGCCTATTCTTTTCTTTTCTGAAACCTTTCTCATACCGTGCCTGTCCCTCCTTGAATAAAAATTCCTATCATACTATTTCATTTTCGGCATAGATTGTATAAGGAAAATGACATAATTTTCAGAAAATCATGGCCTTAGCCTCTTTTTCGATATAGTAGGATTTAGATTTTTCTCTTTTCCTCTTATACAATTGTAAAATCGGACCGATAAAATGAGGAAAGACCGGTTTGGAGAAAGGATTGCTATGTCATTATTTTATGGAAATGGAATAGCCCTTACAGAGAAGACTCTTGATTTGCTCTGGGGAAGGCAAAATCTTACGGTAAATAATATCGCAAATGTTGATACCCCGAACTATAAGTCAAAATATCTCAGCTTTGAGAATGAGCTTCTCCACCGCATTTCCATCGCGGAGCAGGGTGGACAAAAACTGAATGTAGCCCGTGCTATTAATCTGCAAAAAGCCAGAATACACAGTACCAGAAACGAATCAAGTCGATTGGACGGCAACAATGTGGATATGGATCAAGAGCAGGTTGAGCTTGTAAAAACTGCTTATGCTTATCAGTATATGGTAAACTCTGTAAACAACGACTTAAAGCGACTAATGGCAGCGGTTAAAAAGCTTCTAGGCTCTTTTCTTTCCTATTATATTAGGGAAGAAAATGCACCGGAAGAAATAAACGATAGTTTCGGGAAAAAGCAGAGACATTTTTCCCATGAAAATATGAAAAGGTGGTAAAACTTATGGATAGTACAATGGAAGGAATGTTGGATACCTATCTCTTGGAGACAGAATCACTCTTAGATAAGTTAGATGAAATGCTCATTGCCGATGAGAAGGTTGGAGATTTTTCCACGGACGATGTAAATGAAATCTTCCGTATCATGCACACCATTAAAAGGTTCCAGTGCCATGATGGAATTTACTCCGATTTCCAATATTGCCCACCATATCGAGGACATGTTCTTCTTTATTCGAGATAAGGGAATTGATTCTTTAAATGCCGAGCAAAAAGTGAGCTCTTCGATTTAATGTTCCGTTCCGAAGACTATCTCAGAAGCGGTTTGGAAAAAGTAAAGGCAGGAGAAGCTTTAGACAGTAATGTAGATGCCTTTGCAGGCGAGATCAACCATTTTCTGGCGAAAATTTCCGGAAAAGGCGGGAGAGGAAAATAAGGAGGATCGAAGCAATATTCCTAATTGCATGCTTCCTGTTGAAAGAGTTCTTCCCGACGACCCCACTGCAAAAGAAGTTTATTCATGTTCTTTTTGGGACCAGGGAATCGGCATGGAAAACCTTAGAGCGTTCATGATTGTGAATGCCATCAAGGAATTTGATCTGGATTTTCGTTATTATCCCGCGGATATGGACAGTAATCCCGAGACAGCACAAAGCATCGTTGACTCCGGTTTCTTCCTTGCCTTTGATAATGACGAGATTTTTAGATAAGGGGGAGAAGGTTCTTAGAGACAGAGTCATATCCTCTCCTATGAAATCGTAGAAGCAAAGAAGGAAGAAGAAAAAGAAGGAAGAAGGAAACAAGAGCGCGGAGCACAGCGCTAAGCAACAAAGTGAAAAGGGAAAACAGTGCAGCACAACAGGCGGCACAGCAAAAATCAGCAGCACCTGTCAAGCAAAGCTTGATTTCCGTAAACCTTCAAAAGCTGGACAGCTTAAACGACCTTTGTCGGAGAAATTGTAATCACGGAATCCATGGTTACCTCCTCTCCTGTTCTTCGTATGCTTCCTCAGGAAAGTCTTGACAACTTCATGAAGTCCGCAAGACAGTTAAGAAAGCTCACTGACGATTTACAGGATATCGCCATGAGCCTTCGAATGGTTTCCATTTCCGGCGTATTCCAGAAAATGAACCGTATTGTCCGCGATATGAAGCAAAAACTTGGAAAAGATGTAAAGCTCACCATTATCGGTGAAGATACGGAAGTAGATAAGACCATTGTAGACAGCATTCAGGATCCCTTAATGCATATAGTTCGTAACAGTATGGACCACGGCATTGAGGAGACCAAGGAAGAGCGTATCGCTGCAGGCAAGGATGCACAAGGTGAATTAACCCTCTCCGCTTTCCACACCTCTTCCGAAGTTATTATTACTGTTGCCGATGACGGTTACGGAATGGATCCCGAAAAGCTTCTGGATAAGGCGGAAGAAAAGGGACTCCTGTACAAGCCCCGTTCCGAATATTCGAAGAAGGAAGCACTCGGCTTAATTATGCTCCCCGGCTTCTCTACCAATCCAAAATGTTACGGAATTCTCCGGCAGAGGAGTCGGAATGGATGTTGTAAAGAAAAATCTGGAGTCCGTTGGCGGAACCATCAGCATTTCCAGTGAATTGGGAAAAGGCTCCACCTTCACCATGAAGATTCCACTTACTTTAGCTATCATGGACGGTATGAAGGTAAATGTAGGCGACAGCATTTTCACAATCCCCATCGTAAATATACGCCAGTCCTTCAAAAATTGATGATGCCGAAGTCGTTTTTCGATGAGAACGGCAACGAGATGGTTAAGAGAATGGAAGTATTCTACCCCATCGTTCGTTTAAAATAACTTCTACGGTATCGAAGGAAAATATACCGATCTTGCAGACGGCGTACTCATCTGGGTAGAAGCCAACGACAAGTCCTGCTGCCTCTTTGTAGATGACTTAATCGGTGAACAGCAGGTCGTTGTAAAACCGCTTCCGGCTTACTTTAATGCCTTTGATTTAAAAGCCAGCGGTATCAACGGATGTTCTATCCTCGGCGATGGAAATATCTGCATTATCTTAGATGTCCTGGGCTTGTACTCTCAGGCCATTGAAAACAATTAAGGAGGAAAGCATGGCAGAAGAATTAATGGATGAGTTTTTCGAGGAAGAAGAAAAGGTAGAAGAAATCGAGAGTAATGACGCAGAGCGCTGTCTCACCTTTGAATCCGGCGGTCTTGTTATGTATATGAGCACCAGCTATGTAATTGAAATCATCAATGATCATTCCATCACCGCTCTTCCCATGGTTCCCCACTATGTAAAGGGAATTATTAACTTGAGAGGTTCTATCCTTCCGGTAATCGATATTCGTTTACTCATGGATAGAGAGGCCGAGGAATATACTTCTAAAAACTTGTATCATTGTCTTGAATATTGACTCTGTAGCAATCGGAATCATTGTGGACCGAGTAAGACAGGTTATTGATATTGATTTATCCGAGGTACAACCGATTCCTCTTCGGAACCGGCAGAAGTTATGTAACGGCATGATTACTTTGGACAGCGGTGAAGTCGCAATGTCCTTTGACGCGGAAGCTTTAGTACAGTCCTCCTCCGAGGCTGTATAAGAGGAACTTTCATGTACGATTTATCGGACGAAGATTTTAAACGTCTTTACAGCTATATGCAGGAAAAGTTCGGCATCGACTTAAGGAGAAAAGAAACCTTTAATCGTAAGCCGACTTTCCTCAATTTTAGAAGTAAGGGTTATAAAGACTTTTCATAGCTATGTGAACGATATCTTGGGGCGGGAAGATCAGGAAATGTTAACCGTCCTTTTTAAACAAACTTACTACAAATTATACCTATTTTCATGCGGGAAGAATCCCATTTTGATTATCTGGAAAATGTGGTTCTTCCGGAGCTTGCAAAAGAAGCATGAACGAGATAAAGTGCTCTCATATGGAGTGCCGGCTGCTCATCCGGAGAAGAGCCTTATAATATTTCCATGTATCTTTTTGGAATATTTTGAAAAACTCCCGGGAAAATGGGATACCAGAATTCTTGCGACGGATATTTCTCACAATGTGCTTTCCAAGGCTGCAAATCCTCGCTACCCTGCGGAAAGTCTTGAGAAGCTTCCCAAAACCTGGGTGAACAAGTATTTTGTCCCCTTAGGAGACGGTTTCTATACCGTAAGCGAAGAATTGCGAAAAGAATGTTATCTTCCGTCCCTTTAATTTAATGGAGCCCATTCGCTTCAAACAGGGATTTTGATCTTATTTTCTGTCGAAATGTAATGATTTATTTTGATCAGGAAACAAAGGACGCTTTGGTTAAGCGCTTTTATAACGCAACCTATCCGGAGGGACACCTTTTTATCGGTCATTCCGAGGGGCTGACCAAGCAAAGTTGTCCTTATAAGTATATCAAGCCGGCTATCTATCGAAAAGAAGCTTAAAAACGATGCCTTATCCTTGAAATCCTATTCAATAGGTTTTCGAGATAGGGCTTTCCTTTTACTTAGAAAATAAAGCATTTTCTCCTTTTTGTGCTATAATAATAAAATATACCTGACAGGATCTTGCAAGGAGTAGTGATGAACGAATCCTCATTTTATAAAAATCCTATTCAAATCATTGCTATGGGAGCTTCCACCGGAGGAACGGAGGCTCTTCTTGCCGTTCTGGAAAAGCTCCCCGATAATCTTCCTCCTATCGTCATCACACAGCATATGCCGCCGGTTTTCACCAATATGTATGCAGAGCGTTTGGATAGGCTTTGCAAGATGGAGGTACGAGAGGCAAAAGATCAGGACAAGCTTTATCCCGGCCTCTGTCTTATTGCTCGGGAGGACTTCAAATGCAGGTCATTAAAGACAGGGAAGGACTGAGGGTTTCCTGCGCAGAAGGGAAAAAGGTATCCGGACACTGCCTTCTATTGATTATCTCTCTCTTCCGTCGCACGAGAGTGTGCTTCTCATGCTGTAGGCATCCTTCTTACTGGCATGGGTAGGGACGGTGCGAACGGCCTTCTTGCCATGCATGAAAAAGGTGCCTATACCTTTAGGACAGGATGAAGAAAAGCTCTGTAGTTTACGGTATGCCTCATGGAAGCCTATAAGCTCGGAGCAGTAGATAAACAAAGGCAATCTTGAGCAGATTGCAAAATATTTATTAGACTGTTTTTAAATTCATTCATTCCATTTTTACTTTTTGTTTCATCTTTTTCTTAAACGATATTTCATCTTTTTCTTGAGCTGTATTCAACTATTTCTTAAGCTGTATTTTCAACTATTTCTAGGCTGTATACCAAGCATTTCTTAATCTGTATTCAACTATTTCTTAATCTGTATTTTAATGTTTTTAAGCATTCTCCTCAAAACTCTTATCGGAAATACTCCTTATGTCGATATTAAGCATAGATAGCTTGGATTATCTTTCTTTTTGTTCAATTTTATCCGTAAGCTTTCGCATTGGTAGAGGAGTAAAAATGAAAATTATAAAGGCATTGGCAAAAATAATCTTGGGAAGTTCCCTGCATTTAGGACTCTATGCTGTAGCTTCTCTTTCTGTTATGACAGTCAGTTTGTCTACCATTGCGTATCAAGGCTACAAGGACACTTTTAGTGCAGGAAGAAAATGACGAAGGCCAATAAGAATGGCACGGAATCCCTGTTTCCAACAGGGTATTCTACAATACCGCTTTCTCCCAAAAAGAAGCAGTTCCTGCAGAAAAAGCTTTCCACGGAGAGCCCGGCAATAGATACAGCGGAAAGTCGCGATGAATCGGAATTGGATACAGCTGTAGAAAAATAGTGAGAAGAAAAGAAAGAGAGCTCTTCCGAACAGGAAGTGAATACTGAAGAAAAAGAGGAAAAGAAAGAAAAGGAAGAAAAAGAGGAGATAGAGGAAAGCTTGGCTGCTGTAGCGGAAAGTCCCAAAACCGCCGGAGAAAGCAGTTTAGCTTCTGCAGAAAGTCTTTCCGCAGAGAATGAAAGCTAATAACGGCAAAAGAAAAAAGGAAGCCGAAAAACAGATTGATAACAACAGTACGGAAACAAAAGCAGAGAGTACGGAAGCAGCAGAAAACAGTACTCGCAAGAAACTCCTCCCGTAGAAGATTTAAACAAACCGACTCCGGTTGCAGATTCTACTTCGGATGTACAAGGTCCCCTGTTCTACTGACAAAACCGGATCCTTTGAAAAAATTATTACGGTAGCTCAACCTTTAATGACTACTAATGTCTATTTGGATACCGCACTGGGCTCTATGCCGTATTACAACCAGCACGACAGCCATTGGGGATCCTATCTTTATGGCGGTACGGACAGCATCAGCAAATACGGCTGCGGTCCTACTACTGCTGCCATGATTGTTTCCGCCTTCGGAAATGTAAACGGCAGCATCACGCCAAAGGAAATGGCCAACTGGTCTGCTGCCTACGGCTATTTTGCTCCTAAAAGCGGTTCCTACCATGAATATATTCCCGCAGTGCTTTCCGCTTTGACCTTATCGTGGATACTGTAACCGCGGAGGAGCGTACTCCCGCTCGCCTTGCCGAGATTTTAAACAGTGGACATATTTGTGTGGCCCTTATGGGAAAAGGTGCACTCACAAAGGGAGGGCACTTCATTATCATTACAAAACAAAATGCCAACGGAACGGTTTCCATTGCCGATCCCAACAGCTATCCCAATGCCCAGAAGGAATGGAGTCCGGGCAACTTCTTCGCGAGCTAAAGAAAAACTATGATGCTGGAGGACCTCTTTGGTCCGTGAGGCCCTTCTGAGTTCATTAAAAACCATTTATAAATGCAGACATAAACGAGATATCCGGGTTTTAGTGAATAGGATATCTCATTTATTTTTCCGCTATTCTGTATAAACGAGAGACTGCACACTACGCGATAAATAGGGACTAAAAAAAGCCTATGAATCTTCATAAGCTTCTTAACATTCTTAAGGAGTATCGCTACCTTGTAGCTCGATATCTCGTTTATCTTTTTAAACCTGCTCCTCGATTTGCTCTCTGCTTAGGGGCTGCTTACCACTTCGGAAATCCGCTTATCACAATGGAAATCTTCTCATTTACAGCAGAACTGCTATCGGAAAGTCTTCCTACCTCATCCGCTACTACGCCGAGCCCTTGCCGTGCTCTCCGCTCTTGCCGCCTCAATATTGGCATTCAAAGCCAAAAATCTTCTGTCTGCTTTGAATACTCTTTAAATCATTGGTACTCTTCCGAATCTCCTTTACAGACTCTGCGTCTCTGTAATACCTTCCGATAATTTGTCCACAAAGCTTCTGAACTTTAGCTCACTGCTTTCCAGAAAGCATAAAATTCTCAAGCTTGTCTTAGAAGCTTCAAAGCCGCTTCCTGCTTTTCCGGATCTTCCTCGTTGGAGCTTTTTCAGGAAAAATAGCTGCCAGCTTTTCTCCTTCATACATAAGGTCTACATGGATAGAAGAAGCACTGAATTCCTGGGATTTATGGTCTGAGCATCGGCCTTCCCTGGCTCCTCTTTACAGCATCCGCAAAATAGTTGGACTTTGCGTCTGCTGACTGTACCATTGCTTCCAATCCTGTGGCTAATGCCCAGTCACAGAGTATGGATTAGGAATTTGCTCTTTTCCTGCAAAATCTTGAATATGATTGCCATTTTTCCTTCCTCTTCTATTCGTAGCACATGAAAATAATCATCGTATACTTCTATATCGACAAAGGAAATTGGAGATATAATATCTTTTTGAAAAATATTCCCGCTTTTTCACCTCTACGAGCGCGAAAGAAGGAGGAGCTGATAAACATGATAAGCCAAGGAAAGCGGTGCAGGGAGAAATAAATCCGCAAGTGCCTCAGACTTACTCTTGTTCCGATTTTTCCGCTTCAAAGACGGCTTTATTTTGAACTTTTTAATCTCCTTTAAAACCTCTTCGCTGCCCGGAAGAAGCTGGACATTGATATCTTCCGACTTGGGAAGATTATCAACAAAGAAAAGAATGTTCCTATAAGGAATTGCCTTTAAACTCTCTAAGAGCGCCTTCTTATCTCCCTTATAGAAAATGCGAATACCGGCTGTCGCCGGTAAATCTGTATCCCGTTAATCTGAGGGGTGACAGCTTAGATTCCACTAGAATACCTTCCTCCTTGGGACTGATACTATAGCGCTCCAGTCTTAAGCGGAGAAATTATCATTTTCATGACAAAACTTGAAACTGCATACTTAGCCTTTCTATGGAAACAACAAATCTTAAAAATAGCTCTAGTTAGTATACACTATTTTCGGACAGCAATTTCTTAATTTTTATATAAGAAGAATTCTTACTGCAATCGAAATTACAAATGCGACTATTCTTTTTCCGGAGAAATAGCGCAAGATCCTTCCTTTTTAGAAAGTTCAAATTCAGGAAGCGCGGAAAGGCCGTAGCTTTTATCGGAGAACCATTCTTCTCAACTTCTCCCCTCTTAGGAAAATGAGCATGCTTTGCTCTTGTTACCGCAACATACTCAAGACGGATAAAGCGACTCTCCGAAAGTGCAGAGGACTCCCCTCCTGCCCCTGTGATGATGACAATATTGGCATTTAAGCTCTTCGATAAATGGGCCTCCAAAAACCATATGTTCTAAAGCATTTTCCGAAAAACCGATTCCTTCCAGACTTTTCCTGAAATATTCCTGCCGTTCTTTAGTTTTACAAAAGAATCAAAAGTCTCTATCCTTTAGCTCAGGATACGCTCCGGTAATCTCCAATAGCAGCTTACGAAGAGCTTCTCCCTCATCACCGGAAAGATTTCTATGAAAGATACCGTGGAACGGACAATGCTTGATAAACTCCGGTCTTTGAGAAGCTTCCATATCTCGGTAAGGTCGTATTCTTTTACGAAAGCTTCCATTAATCCAGTCTACAAGCATTTTATTTGCTCGATAATTCTCATTCAGATAAAGCACATGGACATTCCGTTTCTTTTCCATCTGCCTCTTCATATCAAAAACCTGCCTTGCCTCTTCCTCCTCCTGATAAATGGTCTGTCTCGGATCGCCCACCATAAACAGGCAGTTATGCCGCATCTTTCCCTTTTTATCCGTAGCCAGACTGAGAAGAATATTTAACTGAGTACGATTTAAGTCCTGTAGCTCATCCGCATATATTTTTGTAAAGTCTCTCCGCAGATTTTTGTAGAAGAGATTTGTTTTTCCTGTAAAAGGGTATAGCAACGCTCCTCCAATAGAGGTATCTCCTCCTCTACATCTGCTAGTTGCTTTTTCCGCTCCGTTTCCCGTAATTTTCTATCCTCTTCCATCACCCAAAGACAAAAAGCTGTTAAAAGGTCATAATATGCATTCTGTCTATGCCGTGCAGTTTCTTCTTCAGCCCTGTGGCTATCTTCTTTATTGATTGCAATTTCTCTATACAAATGTTTTTATCTTTTGCTTAAATTCTGAACTGCTTCCTCCGTAAAAGGCAATAATAAGAAAATGGGAAAGCCTCTCCTCCCATGATTTGATTCAGTATTCTTTTTCGAAAGAAGGGTGGTCTTTCCCGTTCCCGGGCCGGCAACAATAAAGAGATTATCCTCCGCTTCCCGGATATACTCTCTCTTTCTCCGCTCAGTCCAAAATCTCTTCTTTTTCTCCATACTACCCTCTGTTTGAAAAAACAGGGCATCGCAAAAGCAATCCCCTGTTATCTGACTATTCCGACTTGGTAGCTAAGTGAAGTCCCATGCTGTCCAGCTTATTTAAAAAATCTCGTCCAAAGACTTTCTTCCCATATTTCTTACCTTCATCAGGTCGTCCATGGTCTTTGTGCAAAGGTCCTCTACCGTATTGATTCCGGCACGCTTTTAAGCAGTTGTAGGAGCGCACACTGAGCTCCAGTTCGTCAATGCTCTTATTTAACTCCGCAGTGGATAAATCCTGCGCATCGGCACCGTTACTCGCCCATATCGCGGACGCTGCCTTCCATATCGATAAAAAGCTTCAAGTGAGTCTATGCAAAACTCTTGCTGCAAGAGATACAGCTTCCTCCGGTGCCAGTGTTTTATCCGTACTGACATCTAAAACCAGCTTTTCTTCTTCTCCCTGCTCTTCGATGAAGACATTTACCTTCTTTACCGGAGAGTAAATCGCATCTACCGCACAACACTGATTGCCAAATCACTCGTCTCTCGAGTATTTTGCTCCGTCATAGCCTCGACCTCTGGTAATGGTCAGCTCCATGTAAAAGCTTTGCATCCTCTCCTGAAAGTGTTGCCAAAACAAGCTCGGGATTCATAATCTCCACTTCAGAGCTTACCTTGATATCGGATGCGCGCACAACACCTTCTCCCATGTAATCCACATAAGCCATAATCGGCTCTTCGGAGCTTCCTGTATAGCGAACGGCGAGATTCTTCAGATTCATGATAATCTCGGATACATCTTCTTTTACACCCGGAATAGAAGAAAACTCGTGATATACGCTATCAATCTTCACTTCGCTTACAGCAGCCCCAGGCATGGAAGAAAGAAGGATTCTCCGAAGAGAGTTTCCCAGTACAGTTCCTTCCCCTTTTACCAGAGAACTACAAACAAAACGTCCGAAGCCCTGTTCCTCTATAAGTTCTTCTACCTCTAATACCGGTTTCATACCTATCTCCATTCCACACTCCTACTTTATCTTTTTGAAACAAGCTGACGCAGACTCGCTAAGCGACAGTCGTTATAAAGTAAAATCATTTCTTTGAGATATCCAATGCCTCTGCCGGACTCTCAAGACATATCCAGCCTATCTATTATACTCATTTTTCGGAAAATTTCGAGCATTTTCGCTAAAATAGTAAAGAAAAAGCCCTAAGCTGCGAGATGCTTTCCCTTTTTCCATGCTCTCTCCCGTCTCACAAGAATTTCTTCCATAGAAACATGGAAAAGAACACTCAGCGCATACATATTGTCCAGACTTGAAGCGCCTTTTCCCTGCTGCCACTTATATACAGCCTGCGGCTCCAAGAATCCCATAAAGGAAGCAATATCCTTGACCTTGAGACCTTTCTCTTTTCTGAGACGTTCAATATTCTTTCCTGTAGCATAAACATCAATTACAGGGATATTCCGCTGTTATATAATTTTCCATGAAGAACTCCCTTCCTATTATAAGGCAATGGACGAAGCAGAGCCGTATGTAAAAAGCAAAAATACAAGCCTCGAAAGTCCCTTTTCTAAAGCTTATCTGTTAAAAAAATAAGCGGAAGCTTAATGTAGCTTCCGCTGTTAAAGAGCTGATGACGGGAATCGGACCTGTGACCTCCGCACTACCAATGCGACGCACTACCGACTGTGCTACATCAGCATACTCAGAACATTAAGAAAATAGCATGAACCCCTCTCTCTGTCAATTCTTTTTGGAAAAACTCTATCCCTACTTTTCTATCCGCATATTTACTCCTTTTTATATGCAATTTATATTGCCATAATCAAGTATAAAAATTATAATGGCAAAGATTGATTTTTATGATTGAAAGGAAATTTTTAATCGCAAATGCTTTCATCATTTAATTAGTAGAGAAGAAAAAGGAGATTAAAAATGGAATCAAAAGCAGATTATGACCATTGTTGTTACCCTTGTTTTGTGCCGAGTATCACCTTCGCGGAGGTTCAAAACATCCGCTATGCGAAGCAGTCCGATACACCGACAACCATTCACCCCATCAGATTGCTTGCTTGCATCGCAATCGTTATCATGGGAATCTATTCTCTGATTACCGGAAACTATATCCTGAATGTATAAGCTAAAGTCGGCACGGTGATTTCGAATAAGAAATGAAAGAAGGAGTTGTAGCAGCTATATATTCTATAGCTTAGTTCTTTTTACAACCCCTTCTTTTTAAACAAAAATTGTTCCCTCTGGAAAAGAATATCTACATATTTTTATATACATATTGTCTATATCTTTTTCTATCTTCTACAAGCTCCACTATTTCTATAGTCATTAAGTTTTCTAAAAAGCTTATTAGCAGTCGGTTTACTGACACCTACTAAATTTTTTATATCTTCCGCTTCTAAAAAAGGATGTTGCAATAGATAATCATATATCAAAAGAAGATTGGAAATATTACTACCTGAAAGCTCACGAATCTTTTTCATATCCGTATTTTTCAGCTCAACAATCTTTTGAATTGACGTAATTTGCATCTTCCGATATTTCACAAATTCCATCTATAAAAAATTTAATCCATTCTTCAAATTCTCCTTTAATACGAATGTTATTAAGGAGTTCATAGTACCTGTTTCTATTTTTCTTAAAAAAATAACTCAAATACAGAACAGGGTATTCAATCAAACCTTGCTCTCTTAAATATAATATAATCAGCAACCTGCCCATTCTTCCATTACCGTCTAAAAATGGGTGTATTGTTTCAAATTGATAGTGAATTAGAGCTATCTTTATTAAATTTGAAATAGTACTATCTTCATGTATATATCTTTCTAAATCATCTAAGCAAATATCCATCTCGTCCGGTGCCGGTGGAATAAAACTTGCATCTTTTTAAAAGTTGAACCCGCATGGCCAATCCAATTCTGTGATTTTCTAAATTACCTGGCATCTTTTCTTCCCTCTAACATTAGAGAGGAGAACAGCATGTGTTTCTCTTATCAGTCTCATACATAGCGGCATCTTATTGAGTCTTTTAAATGCATAATGAGTTGCTTTGATATAGTTTACAATTTCTTCCGTATCTTTTATTTTTTCTTTTCCCTTATCCTTTTGCAACACATCAACAAGAGATGCCTGTGTTCCCTCTATTTGAGAACTTATAACCGCCTCTTTTTGTACGTACATCGATACAAAAGATCAATATCCGGTAATGTAATGGCCATTCCGTCCAATCTTCCTAATAGTAAATATGCTTTATTGACTAAAGCATTTATTTCGCTGTCAATATTTAACTTTATATCTTTTAGATTATGGGGAACAAAGCATTGATAATCACTTTGCATTTTCTTTAATTGTCCTGCTCTATTATTTTCTAATTTCAAAATATCACCCCCTAAGTAAAATCTATTTTACTTAGAATAAGATACTTGCTATAAGTAAAAATTTTAAAGCGTTATTTTTACTTACATAATCAAATGCCTCTCTAAGTAAAAATTCTTTTTCCTATCCTCTTTTTCCTTTTCACATTATCTTCACAAATTCCTTGAAATTTTTTTCAGTTTCATTTCAGCTTCACCTTTGTATTCTCGTTGCAGGAAAGGAAATCACAGCTTTCCGAACAGGCCTCACTGACAAAAGCATTTTTCCAAAAGCAGCTTAGAAGCGAAAGCGGTACAGTCGCAGAAGAAAAGAAACCATCATCTTAAATTTATGATTAAAGAAAAACTGAATAATACTTTAATCGGAAAGAGGAGTTTATGAGAAAGAATTTGAAAAACAAGAAGACAGTAGCCTTATCCCTTTTGGGAATCGGAATGGTGCTTGCCTTAAATGCCTGCAGCGCATCCGGACAGAAATGCGAATGCCGCAACCCTTGCTAGGTGCCGAAGCTATTACCAAGGGGAGAAAACCGTCATCACTATCCAAAAATGATACGGTTTCCATTAACGGAAACGGCGCTACAGCAGACGGAAAAAACCATCACCATCAGTGAAGCGGGGACTTATCAATTTAGCGGAAAGCTCAGTGAAGGGCAGATTAAACTGAAGACTGAGGGCAATGTAAACTTTATCTTCGATAATTTCTCCTCTCGAATTCCAAGGATGCCCCTAATTGTCGGAGAAACAGGGAAATCTGAATATTTACCTAAATGAAAAATACGGAAAACACGGTAAGCGATCGAGAGCCGCCAATACGGAAGAGGAAAGATAATTCCGGTGATGAGTGCAAATGCACAGAACGGAGAGACTAGCTCTAAGGAAAAGCACAAAGACCGATACTTCCGAAGAAGCCTATGATGCAGCGATCTACAGCGAAAAATGACATCACTATCTCCGGAAAAGGAAAACTCACGGTTGAGGGCGGTTACGAGGATGCCATTCACAGTAAGACCAATCTTACCATTGAAGACGGAACCTACACCATCACAGCTTCTCACCACGGCTTTAAATGCGAAGAAGCTCCTTACCGTAAAGGACGGTTCCTTTGATATCACAACGGTGGAAGACGCACTGCACCTCGAAGGGTGATGTCACGGTAGAAAAAGGAAGCATTGACATCAATGCGGAAGATGATGCGCTCCATGCGGATAATACCCTGACGGTGAAAGGACGGCACCATCAACATCAAGAACTCCAACGAAGGGCTTGGAAGGAATCACCGTAAATGTGGAAGGCGGAGACATCGCCATTTCATCCACCGATGACGGCATCAACGCCGCAGGAGAGTCCGAGGACGGTTCCAGCGTAAATTACGCCATCAATATCTCCGGAGGAAATATCAAGATTGTTCCGGGTGGAGACGGAATCGATTCCAACGGAGACTTGAATGTTTCCGGCGGAACCATTATCGTTGACGGCCCGTCTGACGGAGGAAACGCCCCGATTGACTATGACGGTACAGGAACTGTAACAGGAGGCACTATCCTTGCGAGCGGTAACTCCGGGATGTTCCAGGGCTTTAACGGAAATAATTCCACACAGTCCAGCATTATCTACTATCTTGATGGAAATGCGAATGCCGGAGATACCATCAAAAAGTTACTGATGAATCCGGAAAGAAATCTTCTCCGCAAGCGATCTCACCCAGAGCTACAATGCCGTGCTTTACAGCAGTCCGGAGCTCGAAAAGCGGTAAGACCTATAAAATCAGTGCCGGAAGCAATGAAGAATCCGTAACGATTAACGATACCACAAATACCATCGGAAACGGCGGTATGGGAATGGGCATGGGACAGCCACCGATGATGGGTGAATAACGGTCAGAATGACGGTAATGACCAGGACTCATGCCTCCCCATGGGTGGAAACGGGCCAGCATGGAGGTCATGGGACAGAATGGCGGCAACTGGTATGGGACAGCCACCCAATGATGGGAGGTAATGGTCAAAACGGCGGTATGGATCAAGGAAGACCTCCTATGCCTCCGATGGACAGTAACGCTCAGCAGGGCGGTCATGGACAGAACGGCGGTGACGACATGGGGCAGCCTCCCATGGGCGGACAAGGACAGCGCGGCGGTATGGATCAGGGAAGACCTCCTATGCTCCCATGGACGGTAACGCGCAGCAGGGCGGCTCGTGGACAGAACGGCGGTGACGACATGGGGCAGCCTCCCATGGGCGGACAAGGACAGCGCGGCGGAAGCGGGCGCAATCAGAGCAGGGACAAAATTCCGGCTCAAAGAAACAGAAGAATAAGAAGTAGTAACAAACAAAATCGAACAATAACGCGACAAAACCAAAATGCCAGTGCAAAAACCAAATGATGCTACAAGCGGAAGCACACAGACTCAACTAATTGAGCTTCCCGGAAAGGAGAAAGCATGAAAAACAATTCGCCCTAATACCGGCCTATAAACCGAACGAAAATTTGATTTCCTTTATTCAGTCTCTGGAAACAAGGGGACTTTGAGGTAGTAGTGGTGAATGACGGCTCAGGGGAAGACTATCTTCCCCTCTTCCGTAAAATCGAGAAACAGAGCCTCGCAAAAGTAATTCACCTTGAGAAAAATCAGGGAAGGGCGCCGCCTTGAAAAGCAGGGCTTGCCTACCTGAATACCGTAAACGATGACTTTCAAGTCATCACCCTCGATGCGGACGGACAGCATTCCTTGCAGGATGCTCTCTTCCTTTACAGAAGTCTCTAGAGAACGAAGGAAGTCTTCTTCTCGGATCCAGGGCACAGTCCAAGGACTCTCCGCTCCGTTCCCGCATCGGAAATTACATTACAAAAAGGTATTTTCTCTCACCACCGGTGTAAAAGGTAGAAGACACCCAGACCGGGATGCGCGCCTTTTCGAAGAGCCTGATTCCGAAACTTCTACAAATTCAAGGCAATCGCTACGAGTACGAGATGAATATGCTTTTTAGACTTTGCAAAGGAGAGAATTCCTATTCGAGAATATCCTATTGAAACCATTTACATTAACGACAATGAAGAAAAGCCACTTTGATACCGTGAAAGATTCCATCCGGATTTACAGTCAGATTTTGAAGTTTATCTCAAGTTCTCTGCTCTCCTTCTGTATCGACTTTCTGCTCTATACCTGCAAGCTTTTCCCTAAGCGGAAACATCCTTTTTTTCAATGCTTTTGCCCGACTTATTTCCTTACACTGCAACTTTTTCATGAATCAAAACTATGTATTTCAAAATACTTCCGAACGGACAGGGAAAGAGAATCCGCTTGGAAAGAAAGAGCGGAAGAGACCGGGAACGAGACTGCGAATACAGAAAAACAGAACAAACAGAAGCGATAAAGAAAGAACATTTAAAGGAATACCTCTCCTACCTGGGACTTGCTCTATCTCTCTTTGCCATGAACACGCTACTCTTAAGTGCTGTCGTAGAGGTCCTCGGCGTGAATGCCTACCTAGCCAAATTCCTCACCGAAATTCTTTTATTTATCCTGTCCTACTTTCTGTGCAGAAACATCTCAGTTTTTCCAATCAGGAAAAATGTACCGTTTCACAATAAAAATACGACTCGCACCAATGAAAAATGCACCGTTTCACAACGAGAATATACCTTTTTCGCAATGAATACACAGCGTGAAACACAGACGACACAGTTCGAATACACTGCATGAAACGGACTCACACACGAATGCACCGCATGAACCGCATCGAAAACCACTTAGAACACAAGCATTACCTCGTAATGTTCACCATAAAGAAGGGAGAAATCCATTGAAAAGACTGAATACCAAAAAGCCGGCCTTCTCTACGGTCTGGTCTTATTTTTCCTATACAAGCTATGCACTACTCGATACCTTTGTCATCCCGCATCCGATGAAGACAGTTTTGGCGAGAGTGCGAACATCGAGGCAACAAGCGGGATAAAAAGAAAGCATAGAAGCCAAAAATCAATGAGAGCTGGGGCTTTCCGAAGCTACGGTGGCTCTCTTACGGAAAATACAAACGGAAATAGTAGCGATAGCGCAGGACAAAGCGCAAGCGAAGCTGAAAACAGCTCGGAAAGTGCAGTAAGCAGCTCCGAGCAAGCAATGCCTCCGAAAGTGGTACACAATACCGGAGACAGCACAAACCTTACCGTCTCCTCCATCGTAGAAGGTGGAACCGCAATCGAAGCTATTCCGACAGCAATATTTCCATAACACTACAGGAATACCGGGAGTACGACAGCGCGATTTATGTCGCGGATGTTACAGTATCGGATGTGTCCTATTTAAAGACCGCCCTCAGCAATACCTACGGTAGAAATATCACGGATACCACCTCCAACATAGCAAGCGAGAACAACGCAATCCTCGCCATTAACGGAGACTACTACGGGGCAAGACAAAGCGGCTATGTGATCCGAAACGAAGCCTCTACCGAAACAGCTCCGGGAAACAGGGATGCTCTTGCCATCATGAAAAACGGAGAATTTGAGATTTGTATCAGAGGGTGAAACTTCCGCTGAAACACTCCTTCAAAACGGTGCTTTACAGGTATTTTCCTTCGGTCCGGTGCTCTTACAAGACTGAGCAGTATTTCCGTTTCGGAAAATGACGAAGTCGGCATGGCTATGGCCAGTAACCCTGAGAACCGCAATCGGCTATCTTGGAAAGAACCACTATGTATTTGTAGTTTCCGACGGAAGAACGAGTGAAAGCGCAGGACTAAGCCTCTATGAGCTGGCTGAGTTTATGCAGTCTCTTGGCGTAGTGGACGCCTACAATCTGGACGGCAGGGGGATCTTCCACCATGGTCTTTAAGGGTGAAATAATCAATACCCCCACTACTAACGGGCATTCAACACAGGAAAGAGCGGTCAGCGACATTCTTTATATCGGAGGTAAGCAGTCATGAAGAGAATAATCCGGTATTTATTCCTTTCCGTATTTGTCTTTGTTTTTTGCGCAAATATACGAGTATTTTTCCCACGGCGTATACTCAAACTATATGCTTTACGCCTTTTTGATCCCCTTCCTAGGACTCACTGTGCCAAGCTTTCTATTGCATAGCCTTAAGAAAGCTCTCCCGGCAAATTCCCGTTTCCTATGGAACTGCGGAATCGCAACCCTTACGGTAGGCTCTATCTATAAGGCATACTCGAAATATACGGAACAAACGGCTACTTTGAATTCCCTACCTCTTCTTCGGTGCCGCACTTTGTGTCTTGGCTATAGGCACAGTGCTTACAGGAGGGAAAGAGGCAATTCAAAATAAGTAATACTCCCCTATCCCGGATATACCGAAAACTATGCAAGATTTTCTATTATATAGAGACAATCCAAGTCTAATTTTAAAGATCATTAAAGAAAGGGACTCGGCATATGCCAAGCCCCTTTCTTTTTGATTCTTAAATTCATACGCCTAAAGCATGTATTCCCGTTTGCAAAAAGCTACTATCTGTAATAAGTCCTTTTTGCTTAGGGTTTTCATAGCCTTCGCTTCCTTATCTTCTTCTCTTCTTTCTGTCTACAAGATAGTAGAAAGCAAGACAGAGACAGCTTAGTGCCGAAGCAAGGCATACCAAATCATTCGGGATTGGTCAGAGGTATTTACCTTTCTGGATTGCTCCCTGCGAAGCTCTCCCAGTACCTTACCAAGACGCTTCAGCTCCTCTTCTCCTCAGGAGTCAAAGGCCGTTTACGACTTGCGTTCAGGATTTCTCCGATTCGCTTTTTCAATCTCTTTGATTCTTTCCGGAATACTGGGCGCAGGCGGTACCACTTCACCGAGTCGGTGTGGGATTCTCCGGATTCTGCGGCACATCCGGTACAGTCGGTTTTCAGGATCCTGCGGTTTCTCTCGGGACCGCCCCAGTGTTACAGGCCCTACCGGAATCGGCTTCCGGGGGATTTCCTCCGCCACCACCCGTATTGCCGGATGAATATCGGTTATCGAAGACAATTTCCGCACCTCAATTCCATTCTTATAAATCTTTCTTTCGGTAATGAGGGTCATAAACATTCTCTTTACTTTTGTGTGACAGTGAGACTTACGGTATATACGGAAGGATCATAGAGGTATAGCCTGCTACGCCGTCATTGATTTCTTCGACAGTGTAATTAAACACCACGGGCTTTGTGAAAGTAATTGGAGCAAAATCAGTGTTTCCCTTCGCACTGAAATCTCCACAGTGCTACTTTCTAGAACTTCCTAATGGCATTGTGCCTGTCCTTCGCCCTGGTGTTTCCGGACGCAAAGTAAAAGCGGAATAGGGAAGGAGTTGCAGGGCTTGCACCGGTTACTTTCTTTTTCAGTTCAACTCGTCCCTCATTAGGAATCGGAACAAAAGTATTCGTAAATTCCAATTCATCACCGGTCACTAAGGCAAAGAGCTTTCCTATACCTACATCTCTTACAGAAATTTTTAATTCTTCTTTCCGACTTAGGATCATTTACCACTCAGGGAAGGATCCCTTTTTCTTTAACGATATACTCATATACTCCTTTTTCTGTTATCGTAATTGAGCCAGAAATTGATTTCTCCTCCATCCTTTTCGGGATTCGTCAGAGTCATACTATCCTCTGTTCCGGCTCCTGCAGGCATGGGAGGAAGTGGAGATTCAGCCTTTTTCACTCTTTCCAGAGTAAAGAAAAGGCATTACTGATATACGGTTTTTCTTAAACCGGGGCTGCGGTAAAAATTTTATCCACCTTGAGCTCCATCATCCAGGGCACCTACCACATAGATATTTTTAAAGGTAAGAGGTTTTTCCTTCGTGTATTTCAAAGTCAGACACCAGTTTCTTGTGATCCGGATCCGTCACGGTAAGAGTAACGAAACTTATCTCCCATGTCCTGGCTCTGTACGCCGAGCCGGCAGCTATGTCTTTTCCATGCTCCTTGATTTTCAAAGTATATGTTCGGGCTTTAGAAGTCGGATCTTTTCAAATACCATCAAACCGCCATCATCGTCCGGGTTCTTTTTGCGCTTCAACAGCTGTTCCATCTTCTTTTTAATAGAGCTACCCCGTCCTCTCTTTCCACAGTAAAAGTAAACCAATTCTTAATGGGTGGAGCAGTATGAGGATCCTCATATTCATAGGACTTCCTTACCGGCAAGTCGAATATGAGCGGTTTTACCAAACGATGTCGGCTGGCAGATGATTGGATATCTACTCCTTCACTTACCGGTACATCCTCTCCTTTAAACTTGGTACTATACATATATGCTGTATTAGTATTCACTTTAACTTCCGGATCTACCTTGGATTTGTCGGTTGAAGCAAGCATCTTGACATTCGCAATTAATATTTCCTTGTTGGTCTAGAATAAAATCTTCCTTCCTTGGTCTTACGAAGATCAAAAGCAAAGAGCCCTGACATCCTTTTTATTTACAGTGTTACTGCTTTCATTCTCATAGTTCCATATATGCCAGATTGGATTGCTGACATCCATTTGTTCTGTAGTCGGTACTTCTGTAGCATATGTAAACCACAGGTTTTTAAGGTGTCCTGATTGTTAGGATTCGCTTTTATCATAACTTCTCTTTGTCAGCATTGTACTCACATCAACGCCGTCAAAATCTCCATTTCTATCCTCCGGATTTCCTAAGATGTCAAACATCACTATATCCTTTTGTTCTGGTGGTCGCCTGCGCCTGATAAAGGAGACGATGCTTGTACGAATCTCCCATATAGCTTACATTATCCGCAAAGATAACTTTGGTTCTATTTCTGTTGAAACACCGTTACTGAATGCCGCCTCAAGCACCGTTACCGGACCAAAAGGCATTATTCTGTCTATTACCGAGATAGAGACATGGATTATCCTTATCCGCTTTTTCCTTGATTGTTTTATAGTGAGCTAATTTTTCCACACCCGGATTCTTTCCTCTCTCGTCCGAAATGTAGTTTCCATTCCACACGGTATTCTTATCAGTATTTACATAGCCCACAGTATTCTTAACAGATCTACCCATGTTTTCACAATATTTGTATAGGGAGTTCCAGAGGGTATACATTGCCTTCCAACCACTACGATTATGATAAGAACTCCAAGACTGCTTTGCTTCCGGAATTTTTAAAATCGATAATCATCATGGTCTGCCGGAACCATTTCCAATTTTCCTCAAACTTAACCGTATAGTCTTTACCTTCCCCCTTCTCCAGTAGAGTTGTGGAGTTTATGCAAGTCCCAACCGCCAAGCCATCCTGATACAACAATACTGTCAGGATCTACCGATGTTCCCACCAGGAAAGCAGATCATAAATCGTACCTCGGGTCACCAAATACTTCTTGGTGTATTCCGGTCCTTGCAAGCTTGTCGGTAGGCTTCCGAAAGATTAGTCCCTTCCATATACACTGTCATACTCTGTGCACTTTTCTCGGGTGATCTTCAAAATTACTACTGCTCTTATACATCAACGAGGTTGATAATCAGGGAGTCAATGCGTAGCCACCTGTGGCCAGTACTGTACCAATACGATGCTTAGTAGGCTCGCTCTCCATATGCCTACTCTCCGAAATAGCAGCACCGGCAAGGAAGCTGGTGTTATAATCATCCGTTCTGGCCATGGTCTCCGAAATGGCATTCTTCATCCCATCTGTCAGGGGTGAGTTTGCATGGTATAGCTTGCATCGAAGGCCGTTCTATAGTAAAGGCGAATTCTGTATAAAGCTTTAGTCCCACTATGGGCGCTCCAAATTTCTCATTCACTAAGGAAAGCTGATTATTCTGGTCAGATATGCTTTTGTCTTATCCTGTACTACTGGTCCAGTTGTCGTAATCTGTTTATCCGGCCCAAAACACCAAAACTCGAAGTATCATAATACAACTCTCCGTATTTAAAGAAATTCTCTTCCCCTTTCTTTCTCAGCCACAATTCTACCGGCGGATAGTTTTGATTCCGATCTCTCATTGTAGACTTTTGGTTAAAGGAAACGAGCCCCTGACTGGCTGATGTATCTACCTTCTCTACATCGTAAACCTTCATGCCATCAAATAAATGCTACTATAATAATAGTCATCGTCTGACAAAATATACTTATCTCCACGATATACATCATCCGTAGTATTCGTATTGTTTACCTAGACCTTCCAGATCAGGATTGTTAGGGTTTCCATTTACATACTTTGCGTTCAAGGTACTTGGGTATTTTATCTTAGAAGATAAAAGATAGTACTTTCCGTCTGTTAGAGTAACACCCGAACCCATAGAAGTAGCGGGATCATTTCCCGTAGTGCTATAATTTGCACTGCCCGGTCTATTCTTACATTGTCATTTTTGCAGTATACTCAGTAGATAAGGTAAAGCTCCTCGTTCGATTTCCATACCGCAAGAGGGGCTGGAAGTTCCATCTCTAAAGATTGTTTGCAAACCAAAAATATCCAGATAATTTTGTCTCTGATCTACTCCATACTTATCAAAGCGGAACTTTCCTCCTCCACCCGGACGAGGGATAAATCACCATATCCTCTTTGGGGTTCACATAGAATTCTCTTGTGTGATCATCTCCCCATATCTCCGTAAATTTAATTCGGTTCGTAATCTTCATGCCTTTATGTGAGGGTCCGTTACTTCCTTCATTTTTGAGTAAGGATATCTATAAACCAAGGCATACAGCTGAGAATTATACTTTCCCTGGGTGCATAGCTATGTCCCTGTTAAGTAGGGGCTGATGATCCGGCAGTTTATAGGCACTGGGATCTTTGGAAATTCCCACTTGTAACTTCCCAATAGGATTTTACAAAGGTATCCGTTTGAGATCGGATTCATGCCATCCATATTTTGGGCAATATCCTTATAGCCGCCCTAGTGCATAAACCTCAATGTTATTTTTCTTCACCCACATTATAGAGATAATAATCCTGTCTATAATCCATGGGCATCTTTTTGGCACCTTTCTAGTTGTCCTGACAGCGATCTGTAAAATCTAGGATCCAAAGTTCAAACTTATAGTTGAAAGGCTGAGAGCTTCCTCCTTGCTCTGTCCACTCTCACATACCATACCGCATAAAAATAGTCCTTCGGATCATCTCCAGCAGGTGGATTTCCCCAAGTATAATCCCAGTTAGATATACACCGCCGTTCACATCCGCAGTACCGGGCTTTAGGTTACCTCTGTCTCTTTAACCTCTGTTTCTACATGAACAGACATATCCTGTTTTGCCTTTTCTACTGCAGCACTCTTCCGGCCCTATATTCAGAGTTACGAGGAACTTATCAATTATAGACTCCTTAGGTTTCCCATCTACTTCTTCATCTGTCACTTTTAACATACTGGGCGTCAAGTTGTAGCCGATCATCCGCCTTTAAAAAGCACTCCTCCGCTTAATTCGTTATAATTCTTTAAGTGAAGATAGGGCTCAGCTTTGCCATTTACTTCCTTTTTACAATTTCATAGTTGAAACTACTTTGGGCATTTTTAGAGGCAGGAGCAATACCATGAATTACTCCCGGGTAGCACCTTGTATGTATAATTTACTCTATCCGTTGAAACTGTGATTTTATTCTTGGCCCAATAATCATTCGCATTCTCATCATCACTGTGTCCATCTTCCCAACCCTTGAAGATACGAGCAGGGATATATAAATTCACCGTCCCGGGTGCGTAAACAGTATTTTTATCCCCCTGTAATGTTAGCTCTACTCGAGGGTAGTTGTATTTACAGCATGAATTATTTTTCCGGTGGAATAATGCTTAACTCTGTTTGTTTACGCATTTCTCCAGCACTTCCGTCAGTATAGCTGTGTCCTGTACTTGCTCTATTTGTTCCGGCATTTTGGATCAGGAGCCTCCTTCCAAAAAGGCCTTTAATTCATGCTCCGCCGCCTGACCCAGATCTCTTTGTTCCTCTTCCTTTTCCGATGGAAAATACATCTGAAATGCTTTGCTAGAAAAAGCAGATTATCTCCTCTTCCTTAACAGGAGAATCTCTGTCGGATGCTCCCTCGGAGAGGTGCACAATTTTAAACTCTTCTTCAATAGAGACTTCCTGCTTTGCTTCCGTCTCACTGAGTGCTTCCTTGATTTTTCCGTCTTTTGAATGGAAATTTCTACCTGCTTTTCCCTTCTTAGGCTGAACTTCCTTTACTTCTCCGTTTATTTCACGATAAAAGAAATATCCACTGTTTCTAAGATTTCAACCTCAGAGTCCGCATCAGGATCTTCCTTTTTAAATTCCTTTTCCAACTCTTTTCTGGCTTCTTCGACTGTCTCTTTCTCTTTTGACAAGTTCCACCTTCATATAGGTCCCTTCAAAAAGGTACCGTCAGAAAAAGAAAGCAGTCACGGTCAAATCCCCGCCTCTGCACTAAATGAATCGGCATCCAGATATTTCGCTTTCTTCTCATTTTCTGTATCCTGAGAGCTATCTTCTTCGTTGGTTTTTCTCGGATTCTTTCTCTGCGGACTCCACTTCGTTTTTCTTTCTTCTCAGCTTCGTCAAGTTCTTCTTTGATTCTCGGACTTATCTTCTTTTAAGTCCTCTCGCAGATTCTTCCGCGTTCTTATTATCCGCTTCGCCATTTTCTTTTTCAGAGAGTTCTTCCTCTGTAAAACTCGGATTTTCTTCCTTTTGATCCTTATTCTGCTCGGATTTCTCTGTAAGAGAAGCTTCTGTCTTCTTTTTCTTCTATCCCTAACTGCTCCGCTATTTCCTTTGCATTTCCTCCTGCATAAGAAATCGTCTGCATATTTCCCATGAGCATTAAAAGGTCAGGAAATACGCCATTCCTTTTTCTGAATGTATTTCTTTTTCCTACACTGTCTTCTCGACAAGCCGCTCACGGAAGGATTTCCTCTCTCTTCCATCTTCTTCATTGTCTTCCTCTACTTTCTCTTGCCCTGTTTGACATAGCAAGCTTTTTACTCCTTCTTCCTATGTCGGAGGAGTTTTTCAACGAAGTGCCACACTCATAGCGATATAGACACGCTTTGAGATAAGTTCTCGGAATTTTTGGACACAAAAATTCCTAAACTGTTATCGTCAAAGTTTAGCACATTTTATTATAATTTAATATTATTATTTATAGTATTTTTGTAAAAGCAAAAAGGTTCGGATAAACCCGAACCTTTTTAATTTTAATCAAGTGGCGCAGGCGAAGCCTGAGACATCTTGTTCATAGCGAGTATCGCTCCTCGTAAAGCGTGCGATATCTCGTTTAGCCTCTTTTTTCTTTTTGCCAAGAACATAGTAAATGCCGAGGCAAGCAAGACTCGTTACCGAGGCAAAAGCATACCAAAGCATCTTAGAGCTGTCATCCGTTCTTACTGCTCTGGAATTCTTCTTTGTACGATTTTCTCCCAGTACTTCTCCCGACTGCTCTGTTTCTTCCTCAGATCCGGAAGGACGGTTTTGTCCCAGAACATCGCCCGGATGCGGTACATTTCCATCTACCGTTCCCGGTATACTCGGTATGTGCCCGTGTGGAAGGAACTCTCGGCGTAGATCCGCCGCCTCCTCCGCCACCGGAATATCTTCTGAACTGGTTCTCAAAAAGAATTTCCGATACTTCCTCGCCATTCTTAAAAATCTTTTGTGTGAGAAGAAGATTTTCTTGATTACTGCTATCTTGACTTACTGTGTAAACAACTCGATAAACAGACTTGTCATAAGTATAGCCATATATAGCATCATTCACTTCTTCCAAAGGTATAACTGTAGACTCCCGGAATTTGGAAGGAAATCGGTGCAAATGCGGCGCTTCCTCTCCCTGAATGGCTACTGTTTCCGTATCTGCCTGAGAATCTCCCCGGCATCGGTTGAACGAGCTCTCTGAAGCTCTGATGCGAAGCCACTTCCGTAGAATCCTTTCTTAAAACAAAGTGGAAGGTATCATTGCTTCCGGGATTTGTTCCGCTAATCTTCTTTCCAAGTTCAATCTTTCCGGAAACGGCCTTGGTCTCGAAGACATTGTTAAAGATAAAAATCATCTCCTCCAACCGTAGCATAAAGCTCTCCGTTACCCTCATCCGTTACCGTTATAACGATTTCTCTCTTCGGCTTCTCATCATTCTCTTACTCCGGGAACGGAACCGCTTTCCGTTACACTGTAGCGATATGTTCCGGGCGCAGTAAGATGAACCTTACCGAAGCTGATTTCTCCGCCGTCGGAATTCGGATTTTGTCTTTTACGAGACTGCTCTTTGCACCTGCCTCAGCCGGCATCGGCGCATTGGCATCTTCTCTTTGTAAGGTAAAGCTAAACTTGTTTCGGATATCCGGCTTAATAAGGCCTGCCTTTCCTGAAAGCTTTTTCTGTGCCTTAATCTCCGCATCAATTGCCTTTACATTGTAGATGTTTTTCGAAAAATAAACGGTTTGTTTACGCTGTACTCTAAATCCGATTCCAGCGCCTGATTATTCTTATTTTCTACAGTAAGACTAATCTCCTGCTCTCCCATATTGACAAGACTTACACCTGCTACATTTCCTGCGGTTTCTGCAATCTTGTAGGTATACTTACCCGGCTTTAAGATACGAATCTTTCCAAACTCCATGAGTCCGCCGTCGGAATCCGGGTTCTTTAATTCCGTAACGCTTTGCCTTTCCTTCCTCATTAGAAGCGGCGCACCATCCACTCCTCTTAAAGTGAAGGTAAACTTATTCTGAATATCCGGAGCAGCAAGTCCTGCAGGAACATCCAAAACCTTCTTTACCGGAATGCTGAATACTAAGGGCTTAACCAAGCGGTGTACGCTACCTGCCTGAAGCGTTTCCGCTTTCGCATTGTTCGGACGCGTGTCCGTGTTGTACTGCACTGCATTAAGGTAAGCGATATTACCGCTCTGCACATTTTCCTTGTTTTGATCGGTAGTCGCTGTCATCTTGACATTGGCAACCAGGATTCCCTCCTTGTTCAATGTAAAGTCTTGACCCGACTTTGTTTTTCTTAAATCAAAGGCAACAGCCTGAACCTTCTTTTTATCTATGCCGCCGTTCAGACTCTCGTCTTCATAGTTCCATTCCTTCCAAATCGGATTGGTCAGATCTCTTTCCGCTTCAGTTGGAACTTTTTCCGCAACGAACACCCTCGGCTTTAAGGTATCCGAGCTGTTAGAGATAGGATGGTTTAGTCAGCATACTGCTGATATCCACACCGCAAAGTCTCCGTTTCTATCCGCATCTTTTTCCTAAGATATCATAGAGCACCATATCCGTTGTTCTGGTTGATGGTTCAGCCCGATAAAGGCGATGCTTATAGGGATCCCCCATATAGCTTACATTGTCCTGCAATGAAATCCGGATTGATTTCCATGCTTACCGTATTGTTAAAGTTGGCTTCCACTACGGTAATCGGTCCGAAATTCATATTTGCAGCTACAACAGAGGTTGTAAATTTCGGATTGGCAATGGCCGCCTCTTCACGAATCGTCTTATAATAAGGAAGGTCTGTAACTCTCGGATATTTTCCTTCCTCATCAGATACATAGTTACCCTCCCAAATAGTCGTATCATCTTGGTTGATATAACCCACAGTATTGACTGCAGTTCTTCCTCTATCCGCAATATTCGTGTACGGATTATAGAGAGTATAGGTCATCTTCCATCCGCTACGGTTGCTATCTTTGTGCCAACGGCGATATTGCTTACTTTCGGTGTTTTCCGGGGTGGTAAAGCGGACAATCATCATGGTGCGTCCGGAACTTTTCCAGTCCCTATTAAATTCTACTCTGTAATCCGTACCCTTCGTAAAACTCAAGTTACTATCTACATTATATCCCCAAGTCCAAGTTCCAAGTTTAATTGATTCTTCGTCTACATAGGTTCCTGCGGGAAGAAGGTCATAAATGATTCCCTTATTTACTTGGTAAGGATCGGTATATTTATCCTCCTGCAATGACTCAGGGAGGTCTCCATAATTATAGCCTTCCACTCGAACATTCAGACTCTGTACACTGTTTTGAGGATCATCCTCATAGAGCCTTTTCAACATTCTTATTGAGATAGGGCGTAATCTCTAAGGGAGTTAAGGTATAACCCACCTGTGCCCAATATTCTCCGATTCTATGTTCGGTCTTCTTTACCTCAAGCTGTCTGCCTTCTGCAGTTGCCGCGCCACCGATAAAGCTGATCTTGTAATCGTCCTCTTTCTCCATGGTCTTCTAATCTCCGCCTGCATAGCCGCAGTCAGGGGTAACCTGCATGGTGTAGGCAACATCAAAGCCCGTACTGTAGTAGGGGGAATCCTGCTTCAGCTCTAATCCCACAATGCTATCTCCGAAGACAGCATGAAGATCCAGCTGGTTTCCTACATAGATGTTTTCCGTATCGCTCTTTGTATACTTCTTGGTAAAACCGCTTTCCGGAGTAAAGATAATCTGTCCCCCTGCGTTATAGGAGAATTGTCCATACTTAAAGTAAGTACTTTCATTCTTTTTCCGTAAATATACGGCAACGGAGGATAGTCTTCATTTCTCTTTCTAAGTTCCGCTTTCGGGCTAAAAGGTACTAGGGCATTATTGGACTTTTCTACATCACGAACCCTCATTTCCTTTAAGAAGATAGAGCTATAGTAATAGTCCTCATCCTTTAGTGGATACTTTTCTCTATATGCGTCTCTATTTGTCTCTGTTGCATTGTCCAGACCTTCAGATCATCCTTTTGTAAGGTCCGCTGCTCAAACGGTTTTCCGTTTATACTCCCTCGCCTTTGATGCCTAACAGAAAGAAGATAGTACTTTTCCGTCTCTAAGGGTAACACCGGAGCCATTCTTGTTCGAATCCGGAGAGGTTGCATATGTTCCGTCGTCATTGACCTTCACATTTGCACTGTCCGCCTTGTAGTCCGTAGTCAGAGTAAAGCTCTCCTTATAGGAACCGGCTCTTAAGAGGTGCGTCCTTCCCTTCCTGGTAAATCGACTGCAAGCCGAAAATATTGACATAGGTCTGTCTGATGCCGATGTTGTACTTATTATAAGAGAAGCCTCCACCTTCACTCGGGCGAGGGAAAACAAATCTGTTTTCCACTGTGACATCATCAATATCACGCGTAAACTTGTCTGCCCAGATTTCAGTAAACTTAATCTTATTGCTTATTTCCAAGCCGTCTTTATAGATATCTCTTCCTGCCGCCTTTTGCATCCTCTAACTTTTTATACGGATACTTATACACTAAAGCATAGATCTGAGAATTAAGACGCCCGTTGGGATGATAGTTGTCCCAGCCTGCATAAGGCTCTTGTGTCGGTAATTTCGGCACGCTCGGATCCTTGGAGATTCCCACATAGGTTCTTCCTATAGGATTTTTCCATATACTTTTTATCCGCAGGCGGCTCCTCTGTCATATATTCGGTAATCTTACTGTAACCGCCTCTTGGAAAGGCCGCAATGCTATCCGGATGATAATAGCCATTCCATCTGGTATCCATCGGAAGCTTTTTCGCACCAACAAGCTCTCCTCCGTCCGCTGCACTCGCAACCGGCCTCAAACTTATACTCAAAAGGCTGTGAGCTTCCTGTAGCTCTCTCTACCTCTACATACCAAACAGTATAGAAATACTTATTCGCGTTCTCCGGTGCCGTTCCCCAGCTTGGATCCCAGTTAAAAATACACACCGCCGTTGACATCCGCTTTTCCGGGTTTCAGAGTTACCTTGGTCGGGTTAACCTTGGTCTCTACATGTACGGACATGTCCTGCTTTGCAGTTGAATTTAAACTGCTGTCCTTCTTGTTCTTTACTTCCATGCTTACAGGGAACTTATAGTCATAAACGCCTTTTTCTTCGCCGGCTACCGACTTATGCGTAACCTTGAGCATACTGGGGTAAGGTTATAGGCAATATCCGCCTTAAAGGTAACACCGCCGCTCAGTTCTCTTATAATTCGTTAAGCGAAGGAAGGCTTCACCGTTTTTCTCTATAGTTTCATAACTAAAGCTACTCTGCGCATTGCTCTCTCCCTTTTTCGGAAGACCATGTACATAAGGCGGCTTCACAGGATAAGCACCCGAATCATCCATGGCGGTAGATACATTTACCTTATCCGGATCATCCCATCCCTTAAAGATTCTTGCAGGAATATCGATGCTTACCTCTCCCGGAGCATACGCCGTATCCACTCCACCTTTTAAAGTAAGTTCAATTCCCAAAGGTGGTTGTGTTTAAAAGCATTGGAACCCTGTTCAGGAGGAATAATCACGAGATTCTTCTGCTGTCTCATACGCTTTTCAGCCTTTTCCGCGGCATTGGTAATCGTGCTATCCTCTACAATTTCATCCGTATAGCTGTGTCCGTTTACCGCTGTCGGTTCCTCTCTCCAGAAGGCTCTAAGCTCATGGCCTTCAGGAGTTTGTACTGTTCCGGCAACGGCCAAAAAGTACACTCGGACTAAAATTCTTTGCGAAAAGGCTAAGTCTTCTCCTTCATCCTTCAGCTTAAGAATCTCTGCCGGTTTTCCTTCATGAAGGTGTACCAGCTGCAATTCCTTCTCATCCTCTTCGATAGCTTCCTTGATTTCCTTCGTCTTATTAAACGAATTTCTACCTTTTTCCCCTGCTTCGGCTGTACTTCCTTTTTCTATCCCGTCAATTTCCGGTAGAAAGAAATATCAACAGCATTCAGCACGCTAAGCTCCGGCTTCTCTCCCGGATGCTTCTTTTCATATTCTTTTTCATAATGCGCCTTTTGCCTTAGCAGGTCTTCTTCCTTTTACGGGAGCAAGCTTCATAAAGGTTCCCTCTAAGAAGGTCCCTCTCCGTAAGACGCAGTAACGGTAAGTCCGTCTCAAAGTTCGACTCGAAAATACCGGCTTCCATATATTCCGGCTTTTTCTCGTCCTCTGTCTCCTCCGCCTTTTTCTCCTCTTCAGAATGCTCTGTATCCGCTTTTTCTTCAGAAGAGTCTTCGCTTTTTCTCTTCGTTCTTCAAAGCCGCTTCATCCTTCTCTTCGGCTTTGTTTTTCCTCTTTTTTTCTCTACAGAAGAGTCTGCTTCCTTTTCTTCGGAAGACTCCTTTATCGTCCTTAGACTCATCTTTAAGAGAGCTTCTCATGCGAAACTTCGGAGTTTTTCTCTTCCGCCGTTTCCTTCAAAGCTTCTGTAGCTTTCTCTACTTGAACTCCCATCTGTTCTGCTACTTCTCTTGCATTTCCTTCTGCGTAGGACAGGGCTTTAGTAAATTACCGAGAAGCATTAAAAACAAGGAAATAGGCTATTCCCTTTATTGAAAATCTTAGCTTTTTATGCTTCTTCGGCAGTCTGCGCCCGGAAGGTATTTCATTTTCTCTTACCCTCTTGTTCATTGCGTTCCTCCACCTTTTTCTTGTTCTGTGTACCCTCTAAAATATCACATTTCTTTCTTCCCTACTCACGAAGAAAGAATCTAAGACACTTAAGGCCTCACTTTAGCTACGAATGGGTTACCGTAGAGCACAGCACACATTAAGAAAACTGTAGGGACTTTTTCGTAAAAAGACCTATACAGTTTTTAAAGAAAAACCATAATATTTATTTAATAAAGTTTTCTTAAGCGATTTTACTATAAAAACGGATATAATCAAGCATTTATTTTTAGTTAAATAAATATAAATTTTAAGATTCGTCTGTCAATTTGATTAAAAATCCGGAATCATAGATAAAAAAACAAGCAAAATTCATGATGTCTAAAAAGACATTTAAAACGAATCCAGAAAGAAATTTGATTCTTTTCGCTTTCCACTCTTATTTCCCCTTATGCATAAGCACGATTTCTCTTGCGATTGCAAGGCCCAATCCGTAGCCTTCTCCTCCGGAATGTGCCTCATCCAATCTGTAAAAAGCGATGAAACAAATGCTCTTTTTCTTCTTTTTGACAATTCCTTTTCCATGCTATTAGAAACGGTGAGATAGAGTGTATTTTTTTCTTTTTCTGCAGTATTAGACAAGTGGCGCTTTTCGGGAAGAGAGTACTTTAATGCATTATCCAGTAAAATCGAAAGAAGCTCTTTTAACTTATTTTCATTTCCCAAAGTAAAAAGCCCTTCTTCAATCTTGTATTCCAGATTTTTTCCCTGATCATAAAAACAATGCTTCAAAGTACAGGCATTCCTGCTCCGTAATATGAGAAAGAGACAGCTTCTCCAGCTGATTTTTTCTATCCTGTAAATTCTCCAGTCGGCTTAAATCCAGAAGAGATTCCGTGAGTCTCTTCATACGACTGCTCATTTCCGCTATGCCTCTGATATTATTTTCCATATTTTGAACTAGGCTTAGCTCTACTGCTTCTTTTTCTTCCCCCGGCAGTGATCTGTCCTTATTCCGTACAGCAGAAAGCTTCTCCGCGCTTTTTGCAGATTCCCTACATTATTAATAATCACCGTGAGCGGTGTTTTCAATTCATGGGAGGCATCGGAAAACAAATTGTCTTTTGAGACAGCATGGCATCCTTTATCGAGCTACACTTTTTCTCACGAAAAAGCGGGATAGTATAATAATAAGAAAAAGAAAGCACAAAAACAGAATGAACAAAAGCACAGAAAGTCGATTCATGCTCCTTATTTCATTTTCCAAAATCCGTTAAGGAAATCCGATATAACTTTCCCTCGTAACTCGTATCCTCCGCATCAAAATCTCCGGGAGGGCTGTCCTTCTTACAGTAATACTGTATATGTCCGCTATTAATGGAGGAAAGGAGTCCGTTTCACTATTGATTCTGAAAAGCGCATCTTGCACTACCTTTTCCGTCGTATCGCTTTCCAGAAAATAGTCTTCCCCAAACTGCTCTAGAATCTCTCCGTTTTCCGTCATGAAAATCTGATAGATAGGATAAGAATCGGATTTCGAACGATGCATAGGCTTGGAAGCCGCAGATAAAAGTGCTTCTTCTACAGCAGAATACAGGCTATTTCTGTTGAAAAAGAAAAAGGAAACCCATTAAAAAAACAAAAAGTAAAATAATACTGACAGAAGATAAAAGTAGAGTCAGTCTTTTTTGTAATTGTTCAATCATGCTTTTCTTCCTCCAGGTGATAGCCCAGGCCTCGGCTCGCCACAATGCTAATATTTGAAGAAAGTGCCTTTAGCTTCTTTCTAAGAAAGCCGATATACACTTCCACATTATTTTCTGTTGCATCACTCTCATAGCCCCAAATTTTTCCAGAAAGATATTTTTTTGGATATATTATTTTTCCCCTCACTTAAGAGAAGTTTCATCATCTGAAACTCTTTAGAGGAAAAGCCGAAGCGCATTTTCTCCTGAAAGAAGTTCGAAGAATCCAAGTCCAAAGAGGTGTTCCCAAAGCTGATCTGGTTTACCTCCTTTCCCTGTCGGCGAAAAGAGCATTGATGCAGGCGAGCAGTTCTCTTTGATCGAAAGGCTTAGTAAGATAATAAATCCGCACCGGAGTCAAGCCCTCCACCCTATCCAAAATATCGGATTTAGCGGTAAGCATCAGGATCGGCAGACCGCTTCTCTCCTTCCGAAGACTTCTTGCTACCTGAAAACCGTTGAGCTTCGGAAGCATCAAATCCAAAATCAAAAGATCAAAATGCATAGAGCGCGTAAGCTCCAGTCCTTCCTCCCCGTCATAGGCCAAAGAAACGCTAGTGTCCGCTTTCTTCCAAGATTTCCTTCAAGGATCTTGCAAGCAACACTTCATCTTCCACTACCAAAATCTGCATACCGACTCCTTTTTAAAGCTATTTTATCCTTTTTCAAAGCCCAATCCAAAGCTTAGTCTATGAGTTTTCATCCGTAGCTCTTTACATTCTTGTTTTTACCCTTATTTCCCTGCATCCGACTCTAAAGAATACGAGCAAAACTGTCAAGAAAAATCTACAGGTTTCCTATTTCTCCCCGCTTTTTCTGTTCACCAATCTTGTTTTATCTACATTTTACAAAAACTTTACAAAAGCATTGCTATCCTCTTCCGTTTAGTGTTACACTTAGTTCGCTTTTGGGGTTAAATACAGTGAATAAATAATAGCAAATCAAGAAATGAACTTTTGCTCCTATTTCCCCTAAATCAAATAATAAGGATGGGAACATCGTATGCATCTTCTCGTCATAAATTCTAAAAAGGAGGAAAGATTGATGAAAAGCAGTGATGGCACGGATCCGGGAGCTTATGAATTTACTTTTCGTAGCGGAAGATCCGAAGAATACTTCCTCCTCCCTATGAAATAAAGTTCATCAGTTCTTTTTCCCTGTGTCCATGGATTTTTGAAAGGAGAAAAAATGAACGAAAAATGAAAAAGAATTTCACAAGACTACGTTCAAGAAATTATAGATCTACTTTCGCAGTGGCGAAGACATCGAGCAAATTAAAGAAAAATTAGAAGATTATCATGCAAACGACATTGCTTCCGCCCTTCCCCTCCTGGAGGAAAATGAGCGAAAGCTTCTTTATGGTATCTTAGATAATGAGCGCTTAGGCGAAGTCATGGAATACGCCGAGCTGGGATATGAATATCTGGAAGAAGTAAGTCCCGGAGAGGGCTGCTCTTATCCTTTCCGAAATGGAGCCCGATGATGCGGTAGACCTTATTAAGGAAGCAAAGCCGGAGAAGAAAACCGTTTGGCTTTTCCAAAATGAGTTTAAAGGACAGAAATGAACTGCAGATTCTGGCCGCCTACGATGAAGCCTTCATCGGTTCCCGTATGACCACAAATTTCGTATTTCTGGACAATCGACTGAATATTCGGGAGGCCATGCGTTCCCTCATTGAGCAGGCCGCCGAGCACGACAATATCTCTAAGGTTTATGTGGTACATGAAGACGGCTCTACTATGGAGCGGTGGACCTTAAAGATCTGATTATCGCAAGAAAAGATACAAAGCTTGACGATATTACGGAAACAGGATATCCCTTCGTCTATGCAGACGAAAAAATCGAAGATTGCTTGGAGCGTATTAAGGGCTATGCCGAGAACTCCATCCCCGTTTTAGGAGAAAACAACATTATCTTGGGTGTCATCACCGCTCAGGACGTTTTGGAAGTCTACGATGACGAGATGGGTGAGGACTACGCCCGTTTGGGAGGTCTTACTGCGGGAAGAGGATTTAAACGAACCTCTTCTCGACAGTGTGAAAAAGCGTCTTCCTTGGCTTGTGATTCTACTTTTCCTCGGTCTTTTGGTTTCCACCGTAGTCGGCCTTTTCGAGACGGTAGTTGCACAGCTCACCATCATCATGGCCTTTCAGTCACTTATTCTCGATATGTCCGGAAATGTAGGAACGCAGTCTCTTGCCGTGACGATTCGTGTTTTAATGGACGAGAGACTTACCGGTAAGCAAAAAGCCAGTATGGTTGCAAAGGAAAATGGGGGTTAGCGGAATAAACGGTCTTGTAATCGGAGGCTTTTTCCTTAGTCGGTATCGGGGCTTACCTTTATTTCTTCAAAGCATCAGCCCTTACATGTTGCCTTTGCCATCTCCGCCTGCATCGGCATATCTCTCATGCTTTCCATGGTGATTTCTTCCCTGGTCGGTACCGTTACCCCTATCTTTTTAAGAAGGTCGGTGTTGACCCGGCTGCCGCTTCCGGTCCGCTGATTACCACGATTAACGACCTTGTCGGTGTAGTCAGCTACTACGGCTTAACCTGGATTTTACTTTTAGAGGTCTTGAAAATTTCAGGATGATGCACTTGAAACACGAATTATAATCCGCTTCTTTTAGTTATTTACATTGGGGCTGTAAAAAAATCAAAATAATAAATGGATTTTTACAGCCCTTTTTCTTTTTCTTCTGTAAAATCTTCTTGGATTTCCCTGACATCAAACAAAAACCGTAGATTAGCTTTTTCTTCGCTTATAGTTCTGCTATACTGCGCCGACCTTATAAGAGCGATTAAAAAATAAGGAAGCAATCGTGAGTGTCATTTCAGGGAAGAAAGGAAAAACAAAATGAAGAAACAAAAACCAAAGGCTCATTTTTACCAGAATCTCAGTTACGTCAGAAAAATGTCTCTGATTATCGGTTCTATGACCTTTCTTATTTTGGCCGGTCTACTGTATTTCTTATTACATAACTTTAGACTGTCTATGAATAAGAGAGTGGATGCCAATATGGAGGATAAGGCCGCGGATGCATCATCCGACTTGGAAGAATTGATGCATAAGCTGGATGCTGTAGCCATCAACATTGAAGAAAGCATCAGCTTTATCCATGGACAAAAATGATGTGGTAGGAGGAATCCCGGAAATCCTTGGACCTTAGAGGATTTAAGCGGAAATGCTTATACAGTTCCCGCCATGGATAATATCACCTTTAAGAGCCGCTTGGTAGATTCTTATTTCCCGCATCCCGTTACAATGCAGAGGTCGTGATTTTAAACACCATCTACTCCTATATGAAGAGTGAATCCCAGCTTGAGGATATCGGCGTATTCTTTGAGCCGGATGCATTCTATAGAGGCGTATATAACTATGCTCCGCTACTGATGCGAAAGAATGTGAAGGGGAGAAAGCTGGTGAACTTTCCCTACGCAAACTATAAAGATAAGGCTTATTACAAAGGAGCAAAGGAAAAGGGAGATACCTATATTTCTCCGGTTTATACAGATGATACGACTAAGGAAAGAATGTTTGCTCTTTCTCGCCCCATGTTTCAAGACGGAAAGTTCCTCGGTGTTATTCTTATCGATGTGAATGAAGAGCTTTTAAACAGTGTAAGTCAGCAAGACGAGGACTTCCCTTCCATGTTCGTTAACTTAATTGATGGAGAAGGACTCATTCACAGTAAAGTAGAAGAAGTAAACGGAAAAAGCTTACAAGACCTCCTTCCGGAAAAAGCTTATCGTGATATTTCCGAAAAAATGGCCGGCGGAGAAGCGTTTTAGCCTCCACATCATGAATGAGAAAAAAATCAGGAAGAAGAGAATATTATCGCCCCATCGATATGCACGGCAGTACTTGGTGGATTAGACTGGATATTTCGGAGCATGATTATGGCCGAGACGTTAACAATCTGAGGAATTTCGCAATAGTTGCCGGCATCCTCGTTGTAGCTCTTTTTAATTGGCGTTACCGTCTTTACTCATCAGCTACTCTTAAAGCCGCTTAAGAAGGTAGCCGATGCAGGCGAAAAGTTATCCGCGGGAGACTTCTCCATGGATCTCTCTTACAAGGGTAATGACGAAATCGGCACTTTAATGCACTCCATGAACGGTATGGTGGATCGAATCCGTTCTATCATTTCCGACCTTTCCGCAAAGCTTTCCGAGCTGGCACAGGGAAATTTCAATATGGAAATGGACAACGCGGATTACTACAGCGGAGCATATCGTCCAATTTTTTTGACTCCTTTAACAATATTACCTCAGACCTTTCCGGAACCATGGCTAAAATTCAGGAAAGTGCCGTACAGGTCAATTCCGGTGCAGAGCAGGTAAGTTCCGGTGCTCAAGGGCTTTCCCAGGGTTCCACTCGAGCAGGCTTCTTCTATCGAAGAGCTTTCCGCTACGGTAAATGATATCTCTGTACACATTAAAAAGACTGCAGAGAATACCTATCTTGCCAACACGGAAGCACAGAATGCAGGTAAAGAGGTAAGTAATTCCGACAAACAGATGCAACAAATGAAGGCCGCCATGGAAAACATCAATCAAAAGTCCGGAGAAATCAGTAAGATTATCAAGACGATTGACGACATTGCTTTCCAAACCAATATCCTGGCCTTAAATGCAGCCATCGAGGCAGCAAGAGCCGGCATTGCCGGTAAGGGCTTTGCCGTAGTAGCGGATGAAGTAGGAAACCTTGCACAGAAATCCGCAAACGCAGCTAAAGATACGACCATGTTGATTGAAGAAACACTGCAGGCTGTAGAGCAGGGAACTGTTCTGGCAGACAGCACCGCTGAATCCTTACAAAGAGTGGTCACCGGAGCAAGCAGAGTTTCCGAGCTGGTAAACCAGATTGCGGAAGCTTCCGTAGAGCAATCCAAGGCTGTAGAGCAGGTATCCATGGGAATCGATCAGATTTCTTCCGTTGTGCAAAGTAATACCGCAACTGCCGAAGAATCTGCCGCAGCATCCGAAGAACTTTCCGGACAGGCAAATATTCTAAATGATTTGGTTTCCCGTTTCCAGTTAAAAGAGAACTAAAAACAGCTTTTTAGCTTTTGACCGTTCGGTCTTTCGGTAAAACAAAAAAGCAGTGCATGAAAAAGAGCTGATGCTCTTGAGGTGACTCCCCTAAAGTTAGACCTAAAAATCTAACGATTGGGAGGTCTGTACACCTCCGGGTTCAGCTCTTTTCTTATTCATAAGGAATATCGTGCTAAGAGCATGCAATATCTTGTTCATAGCGAGTGTCGTATTATGAGAAGCGTGGATATCTCGTTCATAGCGAATATTGTTCAAAAAACTGTGCAATATTTTATTGCTTTTACTTTTCTACTGCGATATCTTGTAGAGGAATTCCATTAAAAAAGATAAGGAGAAAAATATGCTTTCCGTTTCTTTAGAATTACTCAAAAAGCTTTGTATGGAAAAAAGCCGGACTGAAGGCCGTGTCCTGCACAATAGAAAAACAAGAGGACGGGGACGCATTTCCGCAAGTTTTTCTCCTGAAGTCTAACGGGCAAAAATATACATTACAAATTTACAGTGAAGAAGTTGAGGAACTTTCTACCATTCTTTCCTATTCTCTCTTTTCCGACTCCGGAGAAATGCTCTGTATGGCAAGGACCGAATTTCACTCCCCTGATAATCCCTTTTCTGAAGCTCCATACACACAGCTTATTCCGGAAATAAGCTCTTGCGCTTTATGCAAAAAGAAACTTTCCGGAGAATGCGAAGGAAAATAGCATCAGCTTTGCTTTTTCGCAAGCCCTGAATTCTTCATAAAAACTTTAATTTATCTTGCAATGCCACAAACACTTCCTCTTCCGGAAAGCTCTTCCCCGTCCAAAGTCGGAACGCTTCCACAGCCTGATAAAAGAGCATAGGGAGGCCGTTCATGTAGCGAAGTCCTGCTTCCCTTGCTTGGGAAAGCAACTTCGTTTCAAAGGGATGATAAATACAGTCTGCCACAAAAAGTCCTTTATGAAGGAGCTTCACTTCGGGAATAAGAGAGGCTCCTCCCTCATTCCCTACATTACTGGCATTGACAAGGATATCGCTTTTCTCCAGGAAATTCGAAAGAAATCAGCTTCATAGGATCCAAGTAATATCTTTTTCCCTGTTTCTTTTTTTCGATTTTTCGATAAAGGGACGATTTTTCATGGAGGAAGCCCTCTGTAAGAGTCGTATCTCAGAAAGTTCCGTATAGACTGCTCGGGAAAGGATTGCTTTCCCTGCACCGCCGAGCCCCATTAAACAGAGCTTTTTCTCCTTAACAGCGCCATTTTCCGCTTCCAAAGCACGGAAGAAACCGATTCCATCCGTACTGCAACCTATCATTTCTCCATTTTCCGAAAAACAAGAGTATTGATAGAGGAAGAAAGCCTCGCCTCTTTAGACAGGCTGTCGCAAAGCGGAAGTACCGCCTCTTTCAGAGGCATCGTTAAGTTAAGCCCTCCCACGCCCTATTTTCCGAAGAGTGGACAAAGTACTTCCCAAGTCCTTCTCTTCCACTAGAAAAGTCAGATAACGGGCGTTTATGGAGAGTAGCCGAAATCCCTCATTATGAATAAAGGGAGAAAGGCTATGTGAAACAGGATTACCGAGCAGACCGTAGAGTCTTGTTTTTCCGTCAATTTCCCATTGATTCATTCTTTTCTCTCCCTATTCTCTTTTCTCGTATGATAGAACAAAAATAAATGCAGAATAGACACCGGCCAAATACAATAAAAGCTAAAAATATGGCTTAAAAAGACCGCCATAAAGGCACCAAAGCAGAAAGAAAGAAGCATGAGAGCGTGTTCTTTGAATAAGACGGCCGCATTTTCATTTTTATCCCGAAGCGCTTTTCACCAAATTCACCCCAAGCTGCCGGATATGCGCCGTGCAGAAGGTCGTTGCCATATTTACCCCTTCTGCCTGTCTAAAGGCGGTAAATTGCATGGCACAGATAAAGCTTAATGCGACCTGCGGACATGATCCGGTACGGAAGCGGGCATCAGTCCAATCACAAAAAGAAACAAAGGCTTCAAAGAGAAGCAGCTTCTCCTCGAAAAGGCCCTTGTTCTTTTGATTCATTTTCCCGGAAATGAATTCCGCCATACAGACACCGACAATATAGGCCGTTAAAGGAACAAAGGCATAGAAGCCCTTCTTCCACTCGCCATTTCCAAAGGAGAGCATCATCATGACAAGATTCGCCGTCTGCGCATTGGCAAAAACTTTTCCTCGAAGACTAAAGGTATAACCTCCGTAGAAGCTGCCGGCAAACATGAGGAGTGCAAAAACCACAGTTTTTTTCCACAACTCGGTAATTCCCTTTGATTTCAAAGCCGCCTCCTTTCCCTACCCCATTCTCTGTCTTACAATCTCATACGCAAGTACCCCGCAGGCTACGGATACATTTAAGGAGTCTATATCGCCTTTCATCGGGATAGAGGCTTGCATATCGCAGTTTTCCTTCACAAGGCGGGAGACTCCGTCTCCCTCACTTCCCATCACAAGACCATCGGGCCCTTGAGATTTAACTTATACATGCTCTCGCCCGCCATATCGGCACAGACGAACCACATCCCCTCTTTCTTCAGCTCGTCCATAGTCTGCACGAGATTCGTCACCTACATACCTTCGTGTAATTCAAGGCTCCGGCACTGCTTCTTGCGACAGTCGCGGTAAGTCCCCACCGCGCGTCTCTAGGGATAATGACTCCATGCGCACCGCACAAATTTGCTGTACGAATCATGGCTCCAAGGTTATGCGGGTCTTCGATTCCATCGAGCAAAAAGAAGAAGGGCGCCTCTCCTTTTCCTTTGCAATCGAAAGGAGCTCCGAAGCTCCGCATAGGAAAAATGCCGCAAGATAGGCAATCACTCCCTGGTGTACCTCTCCCCCGCTGATTTCATCGAGTCTTGATTTCTTTACAAAATCAACAACCGTATCCTGCTTTTTTGCTTCTCTGAGGATGCTTAAAATCGGCCCGTCCTTCAGGCCGTCCTGTACAAACAGACGATCAATGGTTTTCTTTGCACGAAAGGCTTCCATGACCGGATTTCTTCCTACTAAGGTGTATCCCTCTTCTCTCATTTTCCCTCTTCTCTTTCCAAAAGGAAGGAAAGCCCCGCCTCCATAAGCTTTTGCAGTCTTTCTCCCTCATCTTGATAATGTAAATACCCGAGAACCGCCTCAAAGCCCGTGGCACGACGGTAGTCTCCGATATCGGAATTCTTCGAACGACTCTGCGACTTATGGTTTCTTGCCCTCCTGTATACAGAAAGCTCTTCTTCCGTAAGGAGCTCTTTTTCCAGATAAAACTCCATAATGTCCGACTGTGCCTTCGCACAAACCAAGTCCTTTTTCTTGCTGTTAATCTTGTTTAAAGAACCGGAAAAGTCCCGAATCAGTCTGTCCCGAATAAAGAAATCATAAATAGAATCCCCCACATAAGCTAGGCTTAAAGGGGGATTTGCATCGCAAGGCTTTCCCTTTAGATCTTCTGCCATTCTACTCCGTTTCTGGTATCCTTTAAGGAAATACCCATACTGAGGAGCTCATCACGAATCCGATCCGCCTCGGTAAAGTCTTTATTCTTCTTGGCTTCCTGACGCTTTGCAATAAGAGCATTGACCTTCTCTTCCATTCCCTCGTCCAGCTTTTCTTCCTTCTTCTCCGTACGGATACCGAGTACATGCACGAGGACAGCAATAGACTCTTTCATGATGGAGCCGAAGTCTTTGGAGGACTCTTCATTTACCGTAGAGTTAGCAAGGCGCACAAGTTCAAAAATCTGGGTAATCGCATCTGCCGTATTTAAGTCATCCTCCATCTTCTCGGAGAAAAAGAGCGGTATATTCTTCTACCTTCTTTAAGGCTTCCTCTTCCTCCTGACATGCCCTTCTCTTTCAGACGAGGAAGCAAATCCTCCAGTCTCCAGATACAGCTTAAGATTCTGTCGAGAGGGCCTTCGCGGACTGCATCAGCTCCTTAGAGAAATTCAGCGGACTTCAGTGCGCGGAAAGCATATAGAAGCGAAGAACCATCGGATCAAACTGCGAAGTCACATCCCGCACAGTAAAGAAATTTCCGAGCGACTTTGACATCTTCTTGTTGTCAATGTTAATAAAGGCATTGTGCATCCAGTAGCGGGCAACTGCTCTCCGTGTGCCGCCTCATACTGGGCAATCTCATTTTCATGATGCGGGAAAAATGAGGGTCCTCTCCGCCCGCATGAATCGTCTCAAGGCTCCTCCGCAGTACTTCGGCGCCATAACGCAGCACTCCGTGTGCCAGCCCGGTCTTCCCTCGCTCCAGGGAGACTTCCAATACGGCTCTCCCATCTTCTTCGGCTTCCAAAGCACGAAGTCGGTCGGATTCTTCTTCTCTTCCTCTCCGGAAACCTTGAGTTCACGAAGTCCCGACTGGAGATCCTCCATGTTTTTATGGGAAAGCTTTCCATAGGGCTTAAACGCTGTTGTATCATAATAAACCGTACCGTTTACGGCATAAGCAAAGCCCTTCTTTTCCAATTTATCAATCAGATTCACCATGCCGTCAATCTCTTCGGTTGCCTTCGGGTGAGCGGAGGCCTCTTCGATGTTGAGATCCGCCATGTCTTTTTCGACTTCGGCAATATAACGCTCGGTGACAGTCTGACAGTCTACGCCTTCCTCTACCGCAGCTTTAATAATCTTATCGTCTACATCGGTATAGTTCGAAACATATTTTCACCTGATATCCCTTGTACTCCATAAAACGACGAAAGGTATCAAACACAATCATAGGACGCGCATTTCCGATATGAATAAGGTTGTAAACGGTCGGCCCGCAGACATACATTCTAATCTTTCCTTCTTCAATCGGAACGAACTCTTCCTTCTCCTTCGACATGGTATTATAAATCTTCATAAATTCCTCTTTTCTTAAGCTTTTAGCGTTCTTTGTAGTTTATATCTTCGCCCTATTTTTAGTCAAGAAATGGAAAAGCCCCTGAAGGAAATCCTCCGGAAGCTCTTCGCCATGCTTTTTACCTCTTATATTCATTAAAGAAGTCCTGAAAACTTTTAAAGGATTATTTCCTTCCAATCCGCTCTTTCCTCTGTTCTCATTTCCGCTATTGTTCTTCTCCTCCGTATTTCCACTGTTCGAAGAATCTTCCTGCGGTTCCTCAAAAACCCGTTATCTGAAGGAGTATTTTTCGACATCGTCATTGTATGTGTTTCCGTTTAAAGCAGCTGCTCTTCCGAGAATAACCGTCGCCTCTAATTCATTATACTTTCCGCTTCCGTCCTGACGCATCACAGTAGCCTTTACTTCTTCTCCCGCTCTGTACTTGGAAAGGAGTGCTTTTAAGTCCGCAGTAGTGTAAACGCCCTGTCCGTCAAGCTTCGTAATAATGTCTCTTTCCTGAATCCGGCTGTTATCCGCACCGGTATTCTCGAGAACCTTAAAGATATAGATTCCCTTCGGCATAGCAAAGCTCTCCGCAGTTTGTGCATCAATATCCTTGACTTGAACCCCCAACACACCCTGTTCCGCCTCCGGAACCTTGTCTCTCGTGGTTAAAGTCGATAAAGAGGAAAGGATGCTCTCCGCAGCAGACGAAGGAATGGAATAGCCCATGCCCTCCACATTGGTATCCGCATACTTTGCCACATTGATTCCAATCAGCTCACCCTTCATATTAAGAAGTGCACCGCCTGAGTTTCCGGGGTTTATAGCCGCATCAGTCTGGATGAGTCCCTTGGAAACTCCGTCCTTGGTCTGTACATCTCTATTCTTTGCGGAAATGATGCCGGTAGTCACGGACTGCCCGTAGCCCAGGGCATTTCGATTGCCACAACCTGGTCTCCAACCTCCATGTCATCGGAAGAGCCAATCTGCACAGCCTTAATCTTCTCTCTCGTTTCGGGAGATATATCGGAAAGCTTTTTACGGAAACCAAGGCAAGATCTACCGTAGCATCGGTTCCCCTTTTACCTGCGCCGTAGCCGTACTCGTCAATAAAGCTTTACGGTCAGGAGTTGGAATCCTGAATCACATGATTGTTTGTCGCAATAAGGAGCTCTGTATCATTTTGTCCCACAATCACACCGGAACCGCTGGCAGGAAGCTCTGTCTCTCTCTGAATTTCGCCAAAAATGGAAAACCGTTCTCCTGATAGCGCATCATATTGGTAATCGCCACAACGGAGGGCATAGCTCCCTTTGCTACTTCCGTAACGGTTTTCCCGCTTCCCGTGGAAGCAATCACCGTATCGGAAGGAGCCGTGCTCTTTTCCGTTTCCCTCATTTCAGAAGGGCTGCTCTCCCGCTTTTCCTCTTGCTTAGGCTGCACTTCCTCCACAATGGAATATATATTTTTGTTCCCGGGCAATGTAATTCACGCCCACCATCATTCCCCCTGCCACTAAACCAAAGAGCAGAGCCGAAAAGATTACTCCTAATATTTTTTTCATTACACTTCCCTCTCTTTCGGGCCCATAGTATAAAAATTTTGTGTCAAAATTGTGACGAAATTGCTAGTTTGCACTCTCTTCCAAAAGGACTATCGCCTTTGCCGCCACGCCTTCTTCCTTCCCCGTAAAGCCGAGTCCTTCTTCCGTGGTAGCCTTCACGGAAATCCTGCCCTTCTCAACGGAAAGCGCTCTTGCAATATTTTCCTCCATTACAGGAATATACTCCTTAAGCTTAGGCCTCTGCATGAGAATCACCATATCCGCATTTCCAAGACTGTAGCCCTGTTCTTTCACCAAAGCATAGGCTTTTTCCAATAAAATAAGGGAGGATATTCCCCGATATCTTTCGTCCGTGTCCGGAAAATGTCTCCCTATATCTCCCAGTGATACCGCACCAAGTAGGGCATCCGTCAAGGCATGTAAAAGTACATCCGCATCGGAGTGTCCTAAAAGTCCCTTTTCGTAGGGAATCTTCACCCTCCCAAAAATCAAATCTCTTTCTTCTACCAAACGATGAACATCATATCCTAACCCAACACGCATATTTTCCTCTTTCTTTTTAAATCTGAATCCTAAGCCTTCTGGAACGACAAGATATGCTGATATCCTTCTGTTTTCCAACATTTTCCCCATCAATATGGAAGGGAAGCGGTACCTCCATATGAATCTCCGCAGTCTTAAATCGGTAGCAATGCACTCCCGGAAGGTAGCGGTGAAACCCGAAAAGAGAAGCCAGCATGATGCGAAGTAAGCGCAGCTTATGCTTTGTGCTCACAAGACAAAGGTCCAAGTAGCCATCCTCCGGAGAGGCGCCTTTTCCTAAAGCATAACGCCCCTCATAAGGGTGGTTATGAATGGAAAGAAAGAGGATATGACTGAATTCCATCCGTTCTTCCCCGTCCAAAATAATACTGCCCTTGCATTGCTTAGCTCTTCTCAGTCCCTTCATAAAGGCATAAAGGTAGGCAAGTGTTCCCGACCTTTTACAAAGAAAGTGGAAAAATCCCTTTTTCCCCTCCATGATTCTTCTTTTTTCTTTAGGGCAAATCTCGGAACGCACAGATAAAAGTTCATCAATCACTGCGGCATCAAAGCCCATTCCGCCCCCCACCACAAAGCGACGATGTCTTGTCTGTCCTTCCACAATACCGTAATCCAGTTTTCGCTCTTCATTTTCTAAAAGAGCCTGAATAGAAAGAGGTGTCTTGTAGCACTTATCCAAGCCCCGAACAAATCCATTTTCCTTGCAAACAGGAAGAAAGGCCAGAGAAATATTATCTCCGTCCAAGTTGGCTCCATCCACAACCCTCGTTTAAAGTCCCTGTTCCTCCGATTACCACAATCTTTTTCTTCATGAGAATCTTCAGTTAACTTTCGGGCAATCGTCTTAGCATTTCCCGCCCTTCCGTAAAGAAAAACTTGAAAGCCTTCCTTATCCAAAAAGGACTGACTATTCTCCAGTATTTTTTTCCAAATTTTTAAGCCGCGCCCCTTACCGGATAAGGGATTTACTATAAAGAAAAGCATTGACACCCCAAAAATAAAATTCTAAACTTTCCCGTCTATCACAATTATCTATATATCGAGTATAGCATAAGCCCTATCAGCCATGTATAAAAAATTAGTATAAAGAGTCTCTGCCGCTTTTCTCAGCTGACTGTCCTTTGTTCTGTCTTGTTGATAGCTTGCACTGTCTTCCTCTGCTATTTCGACCTTGATATCCGGAGTAATGCCCTTTTTATGAATATTTCTTGCCGCCGGAGTGAAATAATAATGCGTAGTAAATTCCACTGCCGACCCTGTCTATAAAGGAGCGTATCGTCTGCACTATTCCCTTCCCAAAGGACTGCGTTCCCAGCACTGTAGCTCTTCCATAGTCTTGCATAGCTCCTGAAAAGAGCTCGGAAGCAGAGGCGGAATTCTCGTTTAGAAGGATTACTATAGGGTATGTCCACTTCATGCTCATCACTACAGTACCACTCCCTTTCCATTGCCATGCTTGTCTTCCGTATACAGCATCAAGGTATCTCCTATTACAAATTCCCTGTCTGTTTTAGACTGAATCGCCCCGGAAGTATCCGTATTTTTTTCTTCGGCTTAGGTAAATGGTCCGGTAAAAAATAATCAAGAAGTTCTGTTGCCGCCCCCACATCTCCTCCGGGATTTCCGCGAAGATCGATAATAAGCGCCTTCTTTTTGTCCTTCTATTTCTTTTCATAACGGGAAATAAATTCTGTCACAGCCTCCTCATAAAAGCCTCTAAGAGAAAGATAGCCTATTTCCTCCACTAAAGAACTGTCTTTTAGCATAACTGCAGCGTCTCCGCTCTCCACCGGAGGAATAACCACTTCTCCTCTGGCTCAGTCTAAAAGCTCTGCTCTTCACCGTCACGAAGCACGACCATTTCCAGAGAGCTTCCTCTAAACCTTGAACCAGATTTTGAACAACATATTCCAAGCTAAGGTCCTTCACCGAGATACCGTCCACTCTTAGCACAATATCTCCTGCTTGGAGACCGCCTTTCTCTGCCGGAGAATCCGGATACATACTCTATCTTTAAGCCTTCTTCCGTCTTGGAAACAGAAGCGCCAATCCCTTGATAAACGCCCTTTTGCTGTCTCTCTGCCGCTTCTATTTCTTCCTTTGTAAAATAAGCTGCATAGGATCATCTTCCAAAAGGCTGTTTAAAAAAGCCTTTATAGATTCCGTTCTCCGCTTCCTCTCCATTTTCCGTATAAAGGTAGTTTTCCTTGATTAAATCCTGAAGATCGCCAAGTTTCCTGCTTACTCTGGAAAGATTAATTTCCTCTTTGTTCTCCTTTTTCAAAAAATATAGTGCAGGATAGCTGAAGTAATAAATATACACAGCCGCTCCACCAAGTAAAAATGAAAAGATCATAGCAAACAGGCAAAGCACAAATAAAGCTTTTTTTCCATTTTGCCGGCTTCGTTCCACACTAAAATTCCGTTTTGTATCCGTTCTCTTATCGTGTTCCCATTCGGAGGGATATTCTTTCACCGCTCCCTCGTTGTTGTCCCTTCCGCCAAGATTGGCTGTCTCTTCCGTAAGAATAGTTGCTTGTACTTCCTCTTCGAGACACTCCTTTTCCTCTACTCCCATATCTTCTTTTCCTCCGCTCTATAAAAGAGATATCTTCCATTCTGTCTAGATGGCTTGTTATAAATGAGATATCGCAGTCCTTGCAAGTGATTTATGAACAAAGGAAAAAGACGGAAACTCACGCCTCCGCCCTTTTTCCCTCTATGAAAGACCTGCTTAAAAAATCCAAATTTTTCCATATATTTCATATACTTCACAACCATAAGGGCAATCTGGAAGGTAATAGCGTCGTCAACACTCGAAGGTCCAGTCCTGTTGCCCTATCCAGCTTGTCCAAACGATAAACCAAGGTGTTTCTGTGAATAAAGAGCTGTCTGGAAGTCTCGGAAACATTCAGATTATTCTCAAAGAACTTGGCAATTGTTTCCAAGGTTTCTTCATCAAAATCATCAGGAGATACATCCGCAAAAATTTCCTTAATAAACATCTTACAAAGAGGAATGGGAAGCTGATAAATCAATCTGCCGATTCCCAATGCATTGTAAGCCACAATCTTTCTGTTCTACAAAGAAAATCTTTCCCTACCTCAAGAGCCATCTTTGCTTCCTTGTAGGAACGGGAAACCTCCTTAATTTCATTCACAATGGTTCCGTAGGAAACTCTTGTGGAAAGCATTACTTCGGAAGAAAGCATATCCAGCATACTATCCGCAATCTTCTGTACCTCTCCGTAACCGTCCTCCGGCGAGAGCTCCTTCACTACAATAATGTTTTTCTCATCTACCGCGGTAACAAAATCGTTTGCTTCCGAAGAGAAAAATTCCTTCAGTGCCTCCTGTACCGTTCCTTCCACACTTTCATGTGCTTCCACCAGGAAAACGACTTCTGCGAACGCCGACCTCGATATGCAGCTTTTTAGCCCTGTTGTAAATATCCACGAGAAGAAGGTTATCCAAAAGAAGGTTCTTTATAAAATTATCCTTATCAAACTCTCTCTGTAAGCTACCAGTAAAGTCTCGATCTGTAGTACGGCAAGCTTTCCCACCATATAGACATCATCCGTGTCTCCATGTGCGATAAGCACAAACTCCAGCTGATGCTCATCAAAAATCTTGAAAAACTGATAGCCGCCGGCAGCTTGTGAATCCGCCTGTGAAGCTGCAAAGGAAACCACCATATCCGAGAGATCTTTTATCTTCAATAAATGTAGTGGCAAGAACTTCTTCCGTCAATATCGGCAATAGCAATGTCCAGTCTTACGATTCCTTTAAGGAATCTATCGTGCTTTGTAAAACCTGATTTGAAATCATCTCTACTCCATCCTTTTTTTCAGCTAAAACAATTTTTGGAAGGGTAAGAAATCTCTTCAGTCCGTCTTCGTTCGGATGTCTTCACCCTTTTCCATGCACATTATCTTTAAGAATTTTTGCGCAATACCCCGTCTAAGTCTAACTATAATCAGTTTTATATCCCATTTCAAGCACTTTTAAAAAAAGACAGGGGAAGCAATCTTCCTTTCCTGTCTTTTTCTACAAATCTCTCTTTATTTTTTATAAAATATTTACAAAGCTTTATTCTAGTTTTGTAATGGTCACTTCTGTTTCTTTTATCAAAAATATGAATCTTATTCTCATCTAAAGCAAAACGAACGGTGTCGCCGGTTCTCGCCTTAGTCTTCGGATTCACTCTTGCCGTCCAGGAAGCATCGCCGATATCAAAGTAGAGAAGTGTCTCTGCACCAAGCATCTCGTATACACGGATTTCTGCAGAAATTACAGACTGTCCATGCTGGGAAAGATAGTCTTCCTCGTCATGTAAATCTTCCGGACGAATTCCTAAAGTTACGGTCTTGCCGATATAGCCCTTTATCCTTCAGCGCAGAAGCCTTCTTTTCATTTATGTAATGCAGTTTCCGGCGAAGCTCAGCTTTACCTGTCCGCCCTCTTCAGTGCATTCCGCATCAATCATGTTCATCTGCGGGGAACCGATAAAGCCTGCAACGAACTTGTTGCAAGGTGTATCGTAAAGATTCTCCGGAGTATCTACCTGCTGAATGAAACCATCCTTCAAAACGACAATTCTGGTACCAAGCGTCATAGCCTCTGTCTGATCGTGTGTTACATAGATAATAGTTGTCTCTAAAGACTTATGTAACTTTGCAATCTCTACACGCATCTGTGCACGGAGCTTTGCATCCAGGTTGAGAGAGGCTCATCCATAAGGAAAAACCTTCGGGCGACGCACAATTGCTCGTCCCATAGCTACACGCTGTCTCTGTCCGCCGGAAAGAGCCTTCGGCTTACGATCCAGCAAGTGCTCGAGATCAAGAATTCTTGCAGCCTCATGCACCTTCTTATCAATTTCCTCCTTCGGAACCTTACGAAGCTTAAGTCCGAAAGCCATATTGTCATATACAGTCATATGAGGATATAAAGCATAGTTTTGGAAAACCATAGCAATATCTCTGTCCTTAGGCTCAACATCATTCATTTTCTTTCCGTCAATGAACAAATCTCCTGAGCTGATATCTTCCAAGCCTGCAACCATTCTAAGGGTTGTAGACTTACCGCATCCTGAGGGGTCCTACGAAGATAATAAATTCTTTATCTTCAATTTCAAATTAAAGTCCTTAACGGCAACAAATCCGTTGGGATATTTTTTTGACTACATTTTTTTAACTGAACACTAGCCATGCCTGTTCTCCTTCTTCTGTTTATTAAACAAGTATCCCAGATATATACTGCAATAGCTCATTTATAAATTTAATTTGTCTTTTTCTTTTTGCTATAAACTGTCAAAATAGTCTCTTTGCATTTTTATAAAGACAAGTCTTATTTTTATAGTTTTTTTCTTTGAAAATGGCTATTGGCTAAGTTCCGAATTTCAAGGCTCAATTTTGTACAAGTTATAAGCTGATTGATATAAAAATCGACAATTTAACTAAAAATTTATTTCTCTTTAAAAATAGGGTTAAATTCAGTCGAAAACACTATGCTTTATTAAAAAAACAAGACTATAAAAATTTCTTTTATTGTATCTAAGAAGAAATACCTGCTTATCCTTCTGACTGCTGCCGTTTTCTATTCTTCCTCTCTTTATAGAGTTTAAAGATAGCTGTTTTCGTAATTTTTAATTTTATTATCTTTTCAAGAGCTTTCCGATTGCCTTCTTAAAAGCCGCCTTCGATACACCGAAGTCCTTCTTCACCTGTTCAGGATCCACTGTTTTATCGGTATAGGGAATATGTCCCTCAAATTTTTTTCTTCCAGAATATGTTCAATCTGCTCAGCGCACTTTTTCATAGCGGGAGGTATTCAGCTCTTCCTGACTGATATGCACCGCATCTTCCTTCTTCTTCGTATACATGGTTGCCGCAAGACGCTCCGTCTTATCAATGTAGAGATAAACTTCGACCTCCATGTCCTTCTTTAAAGCATAACGCATCTCTCTATGCGGAAGAAGAATGTCCTTTTCCAGACCTATATCCATAAAGGCACCGATTGCATTTACATCACTGACTCTAAGCTTTGCAACCTCTCCCACTTCGATATAGGGCTTTCTTGTTGTCGCAATGAGCCTATCCTTGGAATCCTTATAGACAAAGACCGTAAGCTCATCTCCTACTTTCTTCCCCTTCGGGACCTGTCGAATCGGTAGAAGAATTCCCTCTTCTCCCTCATTTCCCACAAAGACACCGAAGTCTTTTTTTCCCTTAGAATCTTACATTTCTGGGATTTTCCTAATTTCAACATGGCAGCACAGCTCCTTATTCTGATTGTAAAAGGCAACACATTTTTCGATTGCTTTCTATCGCAAATTCTCGGGAAAAATGCGGTCCCCATAGGTATAGGCTTTCAGATATTCTGCACGAATCCCGAAAGACAGGTTCTTTCCCGTTTTCCTTGTCACGGTCGCAGTCCGAAAAAGGAAAGGGGCCGGCTTTCCGCTGATTTGATAAAGCATCTCCTCGGAAAGTGCAATATAGCGGGCATTGTTCATATGGTGGTTGGTATCCAAATATTCTCTCGGAAGAAGAAAGTCTTCTCCCTCTATCCATTCCTCGGGAAAACAGATTTTTCGCTGCAGAGGCGGTAAATGCAGCTCGTCTTTCGGCTCTCCGAAGGGCGCTACCAGCCCTTCCGTAATCTTCTGCGGTCTTCCCTTTTTCCGTATCAATGCAGAACCACTCGCTGTCAGCCTTAACAAGGTATTCTCCGCTCTGATTCTTGATCCAGAAATTTCGATAGGCGAAGATTCCGCGGAACAAGTGGGGAGAGGTGCCGACTGTAAGCTCCTCATAAAGTGCCGGAAATGCATAGAGTTCTATGTTCCAGGCACTTAAAAGCCAAGCTCTTTTTAATTCCAGTACTCTTTCTATGGACATCCCCACATCATGGGAATGAAAGGTGGAACAGTCCTGCAGAAGGTTTACCACTCCAAAAAGATCCATTTTCCCATTCTCGCGCACCTCGGAATAACGCACGCGTTCCTTGATTTCGTACATTTCCCCTACCTCTCTTTGCTTTTTCCCTTACTGCTTTACAACAGCTTTCCTTAGATTTTCTTTTAAAACCGAGAATTCTTATAGAGAAATCCCTTCCTCCTTTACCGTATCAACTACAGGGCGATCGAGCTCAATGACGCAGCCCATTCCCTTTTCTTCTTTCACCGAAGCCTTTATTTCTTCCATGATTTGATAAGCCTTCTCTTCCGTTACAGAATAGGGCAAAAGAAGATCAAAGTACAGTGATTTTTCCTCTCCTCTTTTTAGCTGCATATCATGGAAACTCCCCTCCGCATCATACTTTGTAAGTGCCTCTTCCACCACGGTAGAAAGCCAGACCTCCAGCTTTTCCGGAGCGACAGGATCCACATGAATCAATACGGAAAAAGCCGAATTCCTTTTTGATTCTTCTTTCCATGTCATCTACTTTCTCATGAATAAAAGAAATCGTTTTTCCGCCGTCGCATTGCACATGAATACTTCCCATCGCATTTTGTGCACCGTAGGGATGATAGAGAAAGTCATGAACTTCCAAAAATTCTTTTTCCGTAAGGATTGTACTGCGAATCTTTTCATAGAGCTCTTCTTCAATGGGTTTCCCCAGAATCTCCGCAATGGTCTCCTTCGCCATCTTTGCCCCGTTAAAAAGAATAAGCACCCCCAAAAGAAGACCCAGTATTGCATCTACATTGTAACCGCTCTTATAGTAAAGCAGTGTGGAAAATAAAGTAGAAAGCGTCATCAAAGAATCCAAAAGGGCATCCATGGATGTCACATTAAACAAAGTAGAGGAAATCTTCTTTCCCACAAAACGAAAAATAGAAAAAAAGAGAAGAATCTTAACAAAAAAACGGACAAAGTAAGAATCCAAAGGGCAGGGGCAAAAAAACGAAAGATCCTCTTTTCTTTTCCCAAGGAAAAGAGAGCAGATCGAATCGTCTGAAAACCCAGCTGGATAATCAGCGTACTAACCAAAAAAGCCGCCAGATACTCCATTCTTCCATGGCCAAAGGGTGCTCCTTATCCGCTTTTTTTCCGGAGATTTTCCCCGCAAAAAGGCTGATAAGCGAATTTCCCATATCCGATAAGTTGTTCCAAGCATCTGCGCCAATACTCAAGGAATGGAGAAAAAGGGAAAGCAGATATTTTACGATAAACAAAAAAAGATTTGCCAGTATACCGATAACTGCGGCTCTGGTTGCCATTCTCTCACGCTCTCTTTCTTTCATAATTCCTCCCAATCCATACTGTAAAGTTGGAAAAAACAGAATCGTGGATATGGAAAAAGTGCAAACGATAGCCTACATATCCGACTATTGTTATAAACCCAAAAGGTCTTCCTTCCAATACCCACGATTCCAATTTCTATTCGCTTTTTATAAGAAGCCGTGAAAACGCCTTATCATCACGAGTAAGCTTCACTATCGCTTCTTGATGAAATTTCGCCATCCATTCCTGATGGATTATCCCCAATACAATTTTGATTAAACCGCCTCTGCATAGCCTGCAAGCTTAGATGTGCAATGAGGGCAACGGGTTGCCTCGATAGGAATCATTGTCTTGCAATATGGGCACTCCTTCTCGGTATCTTCAACCGGAGCTTCCTTCTTCAGCTTGTTCATCTGCTTTACAAAAGCAAAAACTACCAATGCCATGATCAGGAAGTTAATTACAGCGGTAATGAAGGAACCGTAAGCAAATACAGCCCCTTGCTCTACAGCTTCGCTGTATACCTTCGTGGTCTGTCCGGCAAGAGGAATGAACATATTTTCAAAATCAATCTTTCCGGTAACAAGAGAAATAAGCGGCATAACGAGGTCACTAACCAGCTTGTTTACCAATGCGGTAAATGCAGAACCGATAATCATACCTACTGCCAAATCAATCATGTTTCCCTTTAACGCGAATTCTTTGAACTCCTTTAAAAACCCTTTCATAAATATACTCCTTTTCTCCATTTACAATACTACCGGCACAGTAAAATACCGCTCTTCGAAATCGGAAATTCTTTCCCCTTACTATGCCATATCTTTTGCCCTTGATACTCTAGACGATTCGTCTTATTTTTGCAATATATTTTCCAAAAATAAAATTTTTGTAAAATGCACTTATTCAGAGACAAAAAAATTCTCTGCGTTTAACAGAGATTTTTATTCATAAATACATCTTTTATTTCACTGTAATTTCTTTTCCGGACTGATAGACCGCCTTGAGATTCAGCTCATTATCCAAGATCAAATAATCCGCTTTCTTTCCTACGGAAATGCTGCCAAGTCTCTCTCTACCCCTGAGCGCTTTTGCGGGATTAATGGTCGAAGCAAGAAGTGCTTTCTTAAACGGAACTTTCATCATCTGTACTGCTGTCTTCATGCAGTCAAAGACATTGGAAACGGAGCCGGCAAGATTGCCCCCTTCTACGAGTGTACAGCGTTTTCCTTCCTTCTGCACCTTCTGTCCGCCAAGGTCATATATACCGTCAGGCATACCGGTAGAGCGCAGGCTGTCACTGATCAGCACAACCCTGTCTTCTCCGAGAAGTTCAAATGCCGCCCGTACCATAACGGGATGCACATGAATTCCATCGGTAATCAGCTCTGCGTAGACCTCTTTACTTTCCACAGTAGCTCCCACCACACCCGGATTTCTATGATCGAGTCCCGTCATCGCATTAAAGAGATGCACTGCGTGACTTGCTCCCGCACGATAAGCCAAGAGTGCAGTCTGAAAATCCGCATTGGTATGTGCAAGAGAAATCTTAACTCTTCCCTTTGCCTTTTTGATAAAATCTTCAAAGTCGGGATTCTCCTCCGGAGCAAGACCCACAAACTTAACCAGCCCTCCGGAGCTTTCGATAAAGCGGGTAAGAATCTTTTCATCACATTTTAAGATATACTTTTCATTCTGAGCACCTTTCTTCACATGGCTGATAAAGGGCCCTTCCATATTGATACCGAGAAGTCCGGCCTCGCCCGGTTTTTCTCCTTCTTCCGCATAGGCTTTTGCAAGGGACAAAACATTGTCCAGGTCCTCCAGTGCTAAAGTAAGGGTCGCCGGACAAATCCCGGTTACTCCATGCTCTAACTCATATTTGGCAAGACACTCTATTGCCTCTCTTGTTCCGTCACAGAAATCCTGTCCGAGGCAACCATGAAAATGAATGTCAATTAAGCCCGGAATCAAAAAAACTCCTCTTCCCTTGAAAAAGGCTTCCTCTTCCGCAAGCTCCTTCTCTAAATGCACAGCAGAAAAATGTCCGTCCTCCGAGGAAATTGTTCCCAGGTAAAACTTCTTATCTTCCGCAAAAATCTTATATTTTTTCATAGATTTTCCTCTTTTATCACTTTAAAAACTTCTCTTTCTTATCTTCCCTAAGCCTTGGACTCCGTTTTTCCGAAAGCTCTTTCTGCCTGCTTCTTTCGGAAATTGACAAAGACCCCTAAGAACCCTGCCTGATTTCCCAGGCCGGCCGCACGAACCTCCGTATGTTCAAATACTATTGGAAGCAAATGCTCTTCCAGATGCTTGATAATCCGTGGAAGTAGAAGCTCTTTTCTTGCCATAATTCCGCCTCCCAAGATAAAAACCTCGGGATTAAACGCATAGCAAAGATTGCTCATCCCTGAGAGAAAGTGCATTGCAAAAAGCGGTCTACCTCTTCCGTACAGATTTTATCTCCCTGCTCCAATCCTGATAGTACCTTCTTTCCGTTCCAGCTTTCCACACTCTCCTTCTTTCTGCCGGCCACTCTCTTGACCAGTGCAGAGGTGGAGGCAAGACTTTGAAACTCTCCTCCCGGAAGCTGAATATAGCCCACTTCCATTGCGGCATGAGAGCTTCCGTGATAAACTCCTCCGTCTTGTAGAAAGCAACCTCCTATACCGGTACCGATTGTTAGGAGTAAAACGGATTTTTTCCCTTTGGCCACTCCAAAATGCGCTTCCCCGAGACCTGCGGAGTTCACATCATTTTCCACTTCACAGGGAATAGAAAAACTCTGTTTCTATGATTTTTTTCCATTCCGTTCCCTTGTACAAGGGAATTTGAGGCCCGGCATGAATGATTACTCCCAGCTCCTCGTCAACCATACCTGCAGTGGAAATACAAACTCCGGATATTTCCTGCTTCTGCTCCCGAATGAGGGCTTTAACATTTTCCACTATTCTAGGACCGCCCTGCTCTGCCTCCGTATCTCTTTCTCCCTGTGAAAGGATTTCTCCATCCGCAGTAAGAAGTGCAAATTTCGTTGTCGTTCCCCCGATATCTATGGCTAAAAATCGTTTCTCCAATTTCTCCTCCTCAGTCTAAGAAAGATAATCCTTCATTCTCTGTGCTAAAGCCTCTGCAAGTGCACGATGTGCCATCGGGCTTAAGTGCATATAATCATAGGGATAATTCTCCATGCCGGGAATCTCCGTTGCAGAAAGAAAATGGCAATGATTCTGCTCTGCAATCGTTTTGTAGAGTTCCGGAAGTTTCGGACTTCTCCGCACATCCCTCTCCCATATCATTTCCTATCGCGGTTTCTCTATATTCGTCGTCAATCGGATATGGTGCAATTACTAAAATATTCGGCTTGGATTGAACAAAAGCTTCTTCCGCATCCTGCGCTTTTTTTATCAATCTGTCGAGGCCGCGGGAAATATTTTCCGAGTTGCAGAAAAAGCGTTCCTTTACATCATTTGTCCCCAGCATAATAATAAGGAGGGAAACAGGCTCGTGTGTCAAAAAGAATCGGGCGAATGACCTCAACTCCGGAAAGCGATTCATGAAGTGGATCGTCAAAAACCGTGGTTCTTCCGGACAATCCCTCCTCTCGAATCAAATATTCTTCCCCGAGAAGGCTCTGTAAAACCATCGGCCAACGGGTTGTTTTGTCAAAGCGTCCCCCGTTTTTATTATTATATCCGTGCGTATTGGAATCACCAAAGCAAACTATGATCTTTTCCTCTTCCATATCCTATCTACTCCTCTATATTGGCTTTTCAAAATAGTATGACTTAGTCTTTATGACCGTTTTACCTATACGCTTATAATAAAGCAAAAGTTCTACCCTAGTAAATCTATAGCCAAATGCCCCGCCTTATAAAATCTCTTTTAAGCGGGGGCATTCCTTCTATGAGTGCAATTTTATGATTTAGCAAAAATGAGCTACTGCATCGTCGATGACCTTCGCCGTCTTCTGTGCAATTTTCTTATCCTCTTCCGTAAGCGGGCTAAGAGGGCTTCTGACAGAGCCGATTTCCAGCCCCTTTCGAATACGAAGCACTTCTTTAATCATAGCATACATATTGCCGTGTCCGCTGCAAAGCATTCCGATAATCTCGTTCACTTTAATCTGCATTTCTCTTGCTTCGGCAATTCTGTTTTTCCACAAAAAGTGCATTCATTTTTACAAAAAGTTCCGGCATCGCGCCGTATGTTCCGCCGATACCGCCGACAGCACCCATAGCTCTTCCGCCAACAAACTGTTCGTCCGGCCCGTTGAAAACAACAAAGTCTTCTCCGCCTAAAGCCTTAAAGGTTTTGGATGTCCTGTACCGGCATAGAGGAATTCTTCACTCCTACAACCTTCGGATTCTTCAGCATTTCCGTGCAAAAGATCTTTTAGTAAGGCTCACCCCTGCAAGCTGCGGAATATTGTAAATAATAAAGTCGGTATTCGGTGCCGCTGCACTGATTTTTGTTCCAGTACTCGGCAATGCTGTACGCCGGAAGATGGAAGTAAATCGGCGGAATGGACGCAATCGCATCAACCTTTAAGCTCTCCGCATGGGCTGCCAATTCCTCGGAATCGCGCGTATTGTTGCAGGCTACATGGGCAATGATTCTAAGCTTCCCTTCAGCTTCCGCACAAACATTTTTCCAAGATGCACTTTCTCCTCTTTGAAAGATAAATGCACTCTCCGGAAGAGCCGTTCACATAGAGCCCCTGCACACCGGCATCCATAAAGTATCTTGTGAGTGCACGCACTCTCTCGGGAGAAACCTCTCCCTTTTCGTCATAACAAGCGTAGAATGCAGGAGTTATGCCTGCATATTTTTCTGTATTTTTCATAATGATCCTTTCTGTGGGAAAAACCGCTTTTGAGCGATTTTCACTTGTCTATAGTTTTAAAAATAATAATCGCTCCACATTTCGTAGGTATTGGAACAGGGGCATGCTCTCGCTAACCTCGCCTCGTAGCAGCACTAAGCTTCAAGCTTCGCTATGCTTGCTTTCAGCAAGTGCTGACGGGCTCAGATTACCCTTATTCCGATACCTCACGAAATTATGGAAAGAAATAAATACTTTTTAGAACAAATAATTCTCCAAAATTGCTCAAAGGATGGTCTTTTCCCCAATAGTTAGCTATCAACAAGGGGCTGTGGTCTGATTACAGGGATAACTTTTCTTGATGAAACTCTAGCCCTGACTGAGCGCGAGCTCGTAGCTCGCCTGCTCACTTTGCTTCGCAACGCACACCCCCAAAGGGGCTGTGGTCTGATTACAGGATAACTCTTCTTGATGAAACTCCAGCCCTTGACTGAGCGCGAGCTTGTAGCTCGCCTGCTCACTTTGCTTCGCAGCCACACCCCTAAAGGGGCTGTAGGTCTTAGATGAGGCTGAGTTTTTCTGAAGAAAAACCTCAGCCTTAATAGCACCCATGGCGATGCCTTGTGTGAAGTATCTCTGGAAGACAAGGAATACCAGAAGGATAGGGATAGCGGCGACAGCTGCTCCCGCCATGATGATTCCGAAGTCTGTAGCGTTCTCCGCCTGGAGTTTCGCAATACCAAGGGAAATGGTCAGTTTTTCCGTACTGCTTAACATAATCAACTGCATAAAGTAATCGTTCCAGCTGTTGATAAAGGTAAAAATGGCAAGTGCTCCGATTCCCGGTTTCACCATAGGGAGCACGATTTGGGTAAAGATTCTGCCTCTGAAGCGCCGTCAATACGGGAGGCCTCCAGCATTTCCCCGGGAACTCCCTCGGAGAACTGCTTCATAAGGAAGACACCGAAGGGCCAGCCGACAGTCGGGAAAAATAACGGCCAAAAGCGTATTGTAAAGCTTCAAGAAGGACATTTCCCTGATTAACGGAATCAGGATAACCTGTTTCGGAAGTGCCATAGCGCAAACAATCAAGGTAAATAACACCACTCTTCCTCTAAAACGCTTCTTTGCCAGAGCATAACCCGCCATAGACGCGGTAATACAGGTTAAAAAGCATGGCGGAAAGGGACATCACAACTGTATTAAAGAGCCAGCGAACTGCGCCGGGCACCTTCGGACCGAAGGAAATGGCAGTCTTTCCCATACCGGGTATGGTAAAGCTGAACAAAGCCGTGGGCTGTCTGGAAAAAGCTTCTGATAGTTGGTCATTACCCATTCCTTTCGGGAACCAGTCAGGACTGGTACCGTTTATGGATTGCGCTGTCTTAAAGGAACCTGTGATAATCCAATACAGAGGAAAGAGGAAGAAAAATGCCAAAACCAGAAGAATGATGACACTGATAATGCTATAAACTGATTTGTTATTCGTTTTCATACTATTCCTCCTACTTTTCCTTTGCCAATTGGAATTGCAAAGCAGAGAGCAAGGCAATAATCACGGCTAAAATTACACCCATGGCATTTCCGTAGCCATAGCGATAAAGCTTAAAGGCAGTGTAATAAATGTAATACATTACGGTATCGGTGCTATGATTCGGTCCACCGGAGGTCAAGAGCTGAATGAGTGCAAAACACTGGAAGCTGTTGATCGTAGTGATTACCAAAATATATAAAGTGGTAGGCATAATCTGCGGCCACTTAATTTTCCAGAAAAGTTGTAAGTCCGTAGCACCGTCCACCTTCGCCGCTTCCACAAGGGAATCGTCCACATTTCCAAGAGCGGAAACGTAGAGCACGATAGGTTGTCCTACAGAAGTAGTAAATAAAATCAGAATAATACAAGGCAAGGCAAATCTTGCATCACCAAGCCAGTTGATATTCTTTTCAATCAATCCTGTATGGGTTCCTACATAGTTAAATAATCCATAATAATTATGGAACATCCACTTCCAAACTACCGTTACCGCAACCGATCCTGTAACTACAGGAAGATAGAAAATGCAACGGAAGGCGGAAAGTACCGCACCCTTCATTTTGTAGATCAAGGAAGAAACCCATAAAGAAAAAAATCGCTACAGCCGGTACGGAAACCAACACGATAATCAGGGTATTCTTCAGCGCCTTTTGGAAAATACTGTCTGAAAACAGTTCAACATAGTTCTGTAAGCCGATAAACTTATCCGCTACATTTTTTCCCATAGTGGCATCAAAAAAACTGGTGTAAACACATAAAATCATGGGAAAGATAACAAATCCCAGGAAAAAAACCAAGCTGGGAAGCAGAAACAAATAGGCAGAGCGTGTTTCTCTCTGCTGCAAAATCTTACTTCTGCTACTTTGATTGCTGTTCATAAAGGTCTCCTTCGTTCTAGTTAAAACGAGTAGTAATACGCTGCTATTCTTTAAAATGAATCGTCCTATTCTTCTACAGTCTAAAACAGTGACCGATCATGTCTAAATCAAGCTGCAGCAAGCTTATATATGACAGTTTTTACAAAAAAAGCTCCGGAATGAGCTTTGATGCCTATTCCGGAGCGTAAGTATTAAGACTTAGCTGCTGCGTTAGCATTGTTCTGGAAGGTCTCAAGCTCTGTCTTTACATCGCCGCCCTGTCCAACTCTCTGCAACATATTCCACCACTCAGTTCTGGCAGTTGCCCAGCCCGGAGTTACCTGATAGTAATCGCCGAAAGAAGGCATAAATTTCTCTGTGAACATCTTCATGGTTTCCGCATTGTCTGTTCCGTCATATACGCCGGTCAGCTTCTCGTGTACAGGGAAGAATCCGGTTGTCTGTACGGAAATCTTTGCCTGTTCCGGATCGTTAGCCATAAAGCGGATAAATGCCTTTGCCGCCTTAACCTTGTTCTCATCGCCGTTATCGAAGATACCGAAGCCCCAGATACCGCCGCAAAGCTCCGTCTTTCCGTCATCTGTCGGGAAAAAGCATCGGAATGATTTCATCACCGTTGTTGGTCTTTCCTGCCTCGCCGTTATCCTTGTTGTTCTGCTGAGCAGAGTTCCAGCAAAGAGACATTGCTAAGGTTCCGTTTCTGAATAAGGTAATCTCGTCTCCGCCAACTAAAGCAGGGTCAAAGTTTACACCCTTAGCTGACTTAAGAGCCTCGAGAGCCTTTACATTCTGCTCTTCAGCACCGGTGTACTCGGTGTGCTCCTTATTAGTATAAGTTCCACTGTAGAGGTTGTTTACCAGTGCACGAGTACCCTGGTCTCCACCCTGACCGCCGCAGTAAACTGCCAAAACATTTTCCTGACCGTTCTTCTCAATTGCTTCTACAGCCTTGAAGAAGTTCTCTGTTGTCCAAGTATGTGTATCTTCATCAATGTACTGAAGAGCGTCAGCCTTCTCAAATACTGTCTTGTTGATTGCCATGCAGTGTGCAATCATAGCAAGCGGATACTCATAGTACTTGCCGTCGGAAGACATACAAGCGGACTTAACATTTGCGTAGATGTCCTTGGAAGCCTCGTCCTCAAAAAGGTCTGCAAGGTCAACCATCAGGCCCTTCGCACCCCAGTTTGCAACGAGTCTTTCCGGTCCTTCCATGATGAGGTCCGGAGCCGCATTTCCTTCGATAGCTGTATTTACCTGGTCATCACCGTTCGTGTAATCCAGATACTCAACAGTTACATGGATGTTCGGATATTTCTTGTTGAAGTTCTCGAGTAATCCGTCAACGGATGCGCTGTCGCCCCATTTTCCGATAGGATAAGTGGAAAGCTTAAGGTCTGCCTCAAGGCTTTCATCACCCTCTCCTTTAGCCTCTGCATTTTCCTTGCTCTCTTCTGCAGCCTTTGTTGTCTCTTCAGCCGCTCCGGTAGTCTCCGCTTTCTTAGCGCCTCCGCAAGCAGCCAAGCCGGATGCCATAAGTACGGCAGCCATGCCTAAGGCAATCTGTCTTTTTCATTTTTGTTCCTCCCATTCTTTTAATGCATTTACAAAAGGTACAGCAATAAGCTGCGGCCTTGTAATAATAGATCCGACCACCACGGAAAATGCACCGAGTTCCATCACTCTCTTCGCTTTTTCGGGTGTATTGATGTTTCCTTCGGCGATAACCGGGTGCTTAACCCCCTCAATCATCTTCCGAAGAATCAGAAAGTCATCCGCTTCAATACGGTCTCCTTGGACTGCTCGGTGTAGCCGACCATGGTGGAGCCGATAAAGTCAAAGCCCAATCTGTCCGCCTCTACAGCTTCCTCTACTGTTGAACAGTCCGCCATAAAGAGTTGATTCGGATATTTCGCTTTCACTTCCGTAAAGAACTCAGCCAAGGTCTTTCCGCCCGGCCGATCTGAAATGGTGGCATCCATCGCAATGATTTCCACCTTTGCTTCAATTAACTCATCCACTTCCTTCATCGTAGGGGGTAATGTAAACCTTAGAGTCCGGATAATCCTGTTTCACAATACCGATAATCGGAAGATCTACTTCTTTTTGATTTCCAAAAATATCTTCCTTCGTATTGGCACGAATCCCTCCTGCACCTGCCATATTCGCAGCTCTTGCCATTCTCCCCATGATAAAGGAGGAATGTAGGGGGTTCTTCCGGAAGCGCCTGACAAGACACAATCAGCTTTCCGTGTAAAGCCTTTTAACTCTCTCGTTCATGGACTACTCCTTCTCTCTATTTTTCACTAAAGAAAGTTTCTCTTAAGTACAATATAAACTCCATTGGAAAAATTCTCTTTTTAAATTTTAAACAAAAATTTATTTTTTTGTCATAAGTTTACTGTTTCATTATATTTTTATTTTATCAATTTGCAAGACGAAAAATCCTTTTTCGACTCTTTAAAAATTCTTTTAGCAAAAATTGAGTAAAAAACTTTTTCAAAAATATATTAATATGAATCGGATTATAAAAATTTATAATTATATAAGATTTTTCACCGATAATCTTATGTATACAGATGCTGTCGGTCCTAGAGGCAGCTTGTATTAAAGTAGAAGGAGGAGAAAATGAAATCTATTCGTACCACCCTGATATTGTGTATGTTACTGCCTACCGTAATTGCTTTTGCCTTACTGGGAAGCACTTTAACCATTTACATGAATGATATCAGCATCTCTGACTGAAAATACCAATATGCTCTCCGCGGCAAAGCAGACAGCGGAATCTGTTGACAGCGTACTTGGACTTATCGAGGAAAAGGTCGATATCCTGGCTATTTCCAACAACATTCTTGCAGACGAAGACAAAATTGTATCCAAGGATCAGGATTACTTCAAAGATTATGAAAAGAAGATGAATGAAGTGGTCATCAGCTCCACCAAGGATATTCAAGGGCTTGTTGCGTCTTATATCCGCTATGATCCTTTTTTGACTCACGGAACATCCGGAACCTTTTTCACCGATGTGGATGGTGACGGAAAGCCCGAGCCTGTTACTCCCCACTGACCTTTCCGCGTACGATCCTTCCGACATGGAGCATGTCGGCTGGTTCTATACTCCGTTAAAGAATAAGAAAGCCACCTGGATGGAGCCTTATTTCAATGCGAAATATTAATAAAACCATTATTTCCTATGTTTCTCCCGTCTATTTGAAAAGCGGAAAGGATTTTTGGTGTACTCGGAGTAGACTTTGATTTTTCCTACTTAAATCAGCTTCTGGACGAGCATCAAAAAAATTTCACGAGAAGGAATGCTTCTTACTAAATCAGGAAGGAAAAATCCTCTTCCACCCCGATTATACTGAAGGAGAGAATTTCGGAGAAATCCTGGGAGGAAAATACAAAAATGTTTTATCGGAGCTTCTCAGTAAAAAGAGAAGGCTATATAAATGAGGGAAACTCCAAAAATGCAGTTCTTTTTGGGCTATCATGCCTTGGATAACGGTTGGAAAATTGTGATTGCCCTGAACCGTACGGCAATCTACGGCAATATAGACATGCTAAAAAACACTCTCTTTATCTTTATTGCCGTGTATCTCCTCTTCATGCTTGCCCTTTCCATCATCATGGGAAATCGTCAGGCACAACCGATTCTTTCCCTTACCAAGTCCGTGAAAAAACTTGCAGAAGGCTCGCTGGATGAAGAGATTCAGGTAAGAAGTAAAAATGAAATCGGTGCCTTGGCAAAAGGACTTAGGCAATTAGTCACTCAATTAAAGGAATACCGGCTCTATATTCAGGAAATAACCGACAGCTTAAATGAAATGCAAGATGGCAACCTGGATATCCGATTGAAAAAAGAATATACCGGCGAATTCACTAAGATTAAGGTAGCTCTTTTGGACCTTTCAGACAAGCTTACCGGACTTATCGGCAGTATCCGAATTTCCTCGGATCAAGTTTCCAGTTCAGCGGAAAATGTTTCTGCCGGAGCACAAAATCTGACAAGAGGCTCCATGGAGCAGGCCAGCAGTATTGAAGAGCTTTCCGCTACTATAAACGATATCTCCGACAGAATCCGGAAAAATGCGGAAAAATGCCGCAAAAAGCCAATGAAGCTGCCGCAAACAGTCAGGAAGAAATCATAAAGAGTGACGGCCAAATGCAGGATATGAAGGCTTCCATGAATCGAATCAACGAAAAAGTCTGCAGAAATCAGTAAGATTATCAAAACCATAGATGATATTGCCTTCCAGACCAATATTCTGGCCTTAAATGCCGCTATCGAAGCAGCCAGAGCGGGAGAAGCCGGAAAGGGCTTTGCCGTAGTTGCGGATGAGGTTCGAAACCTTGCGCAGAAGTCAGCTGAAGCGGCAAAAGACACCACTGCTCTTATTGACGATACCGTAAAGGCTGTAGAACAGGGTAGTCGACTCTGCAGACAATACGGCAAATTCTCTTCATGAAGTGGTAAGCGGTCAGAAGAATTAAGTCTTCTTATCAGTGAAATCGCTGCCGCTTCCGACGAGCAGGCAAATGCGGTATCACAGGTTACAACGGGAATTGATCAAATCTCCAGTGTTGTACAGACAAACAGTGCCACTGCGGAGGAAAGTTCCGCATCCAGCTCGGAACTAAACGACCAAGCTCGCAATTTACGAGAGCAGATTAGTCGCTTCCGCTTAAGACAGTTTGAAGAGGACGAAGAAATAAAAGAAATCGATACTGCGGAAGAAGCCGAAACAGAATAAGGAAACCTAAAGCCTCTTGGAAAATGCAAAAAGCATTACGCCAAGAGGGCTTTTTCTATTCATCTATCCATTTATTCAGCTCCTCTTCCGTTCCCAGGAAGCGCCCCTTGCAACATTTCTTCTTTTCCGCCTCCGGAAAATCTTCCCTCTTCCTTCCATTTCTTAAACCTTTCTAAAAATCCTGCCTGTCCGGCTCCCGCAAACTGCCACTCCCGCTCTCCTCTTCTTGAGAAGCAGAAGAAATCCGTATCCACATAGGATTTTAAACTCTCACAGGCTTTGTTGAGAAGGATCATCTCGAAGTCCGGAAAAATGAAAGGCTGCAAGCTGTTTCATTTCATAGTATTCTAGGCTCTCCATGAAGAGACTCCCCAATATGATATTCCTTTTTTCTCCTTTGCATCTTCTTTTATTGCTTCGTCCTTCATTCTCCTTCCTGAAAAACAGTTTTATCTTGTATATACAGCTCTTTTTATACATGTTTCCGAGCAGTTCTACCGCCTGCATAGAAAGAGTGATTCTTTTTCCTCTTTCTTCTTCCAGCTGTTTCTTCCAGCTTATCCACCCTTTCAGAAAGGCTTTGATAGTCGGTACTTAGAGTTACAGGGATAGCTCCAATAGTACCTTTTTCTTTTTCTGCGTGTCCAAAAAGCAAGCTCCCTGAAAGCAGAAAAAAACTCTTGTTCCACCTCGGTGTCTCTCAAAGGATAGAAGCTTAAAGAGTCCCGATTTCTCCTGTCGTCTTTCACATGCGTTCCACAGCAGGCACAGCTGTCCACGCCGGGTATGCTGACCACTCGAATCGCACCGGAAAGGGCTTTCTTTTTGGCGAAATTCTATTGTCTTCGCCCTTGTTCAAGGCCTTCGCCAGGCTCTTCTACTGACAGCTGTTCCGCACTTGTCTCCAGCTCCTCACTTTTCTCCCCGTCTTCTGCTTCGGGCAGGCTTTTTAAATTCTCTTTCCCGAAGTCATCTTCTAGGTACTTCTCCCTCTACCGGAAGATTTTTTTCGAATCACTGCATTTACAGCCGATTCCAGGTCGGAAAGAGCCTCTTCCGTAAGTTCTCCGTCAAAGTCCACGGTAACATGCGGGTTTTCCGCGGTGAGTTCCATATGAAAGCCGACATTGCTGTAGCCGAATCTTCGATGTATAAGCCCTGCGAAAATATGCTCTCCGCTGTGATTTTCCGACTGTCTTCTTCGATAGGCATAGTCCGGCTTGCAAAGCACCTCCGTTCCTTCCGAAATCTCTTTTGCAAGAAGATGCACGATATACTTGTCCTCCACATTTTCCGTAAAGAGAAGCTCCGCGCCGTCTATCGTTCCCTTGATCCGGAGCCTGCCCGCCTCCCTCCGGATAAAAGGGCTCTTCGGAAAGCCGCAGAAGAAAAAGAGCAGGAAAGCTTTTTCCCACTCTCTTCTCCCATGCCGCCTTTTCTTTTCCGTATAAGGGCAGACAGGACAGAACCTTTGCCTTATAACTTTCTTTTTCCTCTTGATAATACAAAGCATTCTTAAACATCGTTAAACCTTTTTCTGTAAGCTCTTTATTGCTTATCCTCTGAAGACATACGGCTACGCAAAACGCATTTTCCTAAAACGCCACTCTAGCTAAGTCTACCGCTTTCTTCGTCATTTTCCGAATCTTTTTCCGCATGCATCCTTGGAAAAATCTTCCTTTGCAAAAACGATAGCTCCAGTTATTGCCAAGTCGCGATGGCGTATTAATTCGTGCTTCTCTCCCTTATGTAAATAGTCCTGCATAGGGAATAATCGCCGTATTGGAAACCGAGTCCAAGGGTCATTTTAATAAAGAAGTCGACATAGTCCATCTGAAGAAGCTCTTCTACTGTCTTACCGCTATAGTCAGCCGCCATTTCCCGGTCTTCCGGAAGGATTTCCAAAAACCAGTCCTTTAAGACCTGATTGTCATGAGTTCCCGTATAAGAGACCGTGTTTTTTGTCCAGGTATTCGGACGATAATCTCCGCTCTCCCTCGAGTCAAAGGCAAATTCCAGAAGCTTCATGCCGGGGAAGCCGCTGTCTTTAACGAGCTTCTTCACAGACTCCGTGACATAACCCAAGTCCTCCGCGATAACTTCTTTTTCCAAGAGCCTGCTCCATTGCATGGAAAAAGCTTCATGCCCGGCCCCACTTTCCCAGTGTCCGCGCTTTGCATTTTCATCTCCGTAGGAATGGAAAAATACTCATCAAAAGCCCCGGAAATGGTCTACACGCACGATGTCATAAAAGGAGAAAACAATGCTTCATTCTGAAATCCACCATTTGTAGCCCTCTTTCTCGTGCTTTTCCCAGGCATAAAGCGGATTTCCCCAAAGCTGTCCATTTTCCGCAAAGGCATCGGGAGGGCAGCCGGCGACCGCGGAGGGCTCTCCTTTTTCCGTGAGTTGAAAGAGAGGGGTGATCCAGCACATCGGAAGAATCCAAGGAAACATAGATGGGAATATCCCCGATAATCTGAATTCCTTCACTGTTCGCATAGTCCTTTAGGCTCTTCCACTGTTTGATAAACAGGTACTGGCAAACCTTATGAAAGTCGGCGGAATAGGGTAGTTTCTTCGCCATAAACTCGGCATAGCTCGGAAGCCAATGCGCATTTTCTGAAAGAAATGCGGTATAGGCTTTTTTTCCTTTTTGCAGTCTGCCTTGCTGCATTTTCACTATTCTCCGCACTTCCACTCGATGCCGCATCTGCATCCAGCTTCTCTAAAAAGCGCTTTACCGCTTTTTTTCCAGTACAGGGAAACGAAGCTTGTAGAGCTTTCCTGTAATCCACAGACTCTTCCGAATCGGAAAAAGAAAGGTCGGAAAGCTCTTCTTCCATAAGCAGTCCTTCTTCCACCAAGGTATCGAGGTCAATAAAATAAGGGTTTCCCGCAAAGGTCGAAAAAGCTCTGGTAAGGAGAATCTCCGTAGCCTGTCGGTCCCATAGGTAAAATCTGCCAGTAACTCTGTCCTGCCTCCTTTAAAAAGCGGACAAACTCTCTTGCTTCCTTTGAAAAAAACTTCCGATTCCGTATTTTCCGGCAAAGAGAACAGCGGCATCAAAATCCCCGCCCTTCTCCGTTCTAAATAGAAAAACCACTCATAGACATTTTCCTCACATAAAAAATCCACTTCAAAACTACGGTTTCAGAAGTGGACTTAAGCGAATACGATTACAACATGACCATAGCCTTTTCCGCTATGAAAACCATCCCTCTAAAAACATAGTTTATTCAAATTCATCGTTCTTCGCAATTGTATCACAATAAATGCAGCGATACTGCCTCTTTTTTCCCTCAATTTTCTTAAATACCTGCGGAAGCTCCTGCTCGGTCGAAGTAATACAACGCGGATTCTTGCAGTGCAGGACATCCTTTTCAGCGTTTCCGGCAGAGAAAGATTTGCCTTATCCACTCTCTTTCCGTCCCGAATATAGTTTACCGTGATACCCGGATCGATGTAACCGAGTACATTTAAGTCGATATCGATACTTTCCGCAATCTTAACGATATCCTTCTTTCCCATTTTCCCGGAGGAACAGTTCTGGATAAGCGCCACCGGACTGTTTAAGTTCTGCAATCCCAGATAGCGATAAACAAGCATACTCTTTCCTGCCTTAATATGATCTAAAACAATACCGTTCTCAATTCCATCTATATTCATAATGATTTCCTTTCCTTATTCTACGCAATTCGTTCTACCACATAAAATGCATTTTTCTATTTTCCGAGAAATACTATTTCGTTCTTTTTCCTAAAGCGTATGGAGACGCCGGCACTTGCAGAGAGCAAGTAAAACGCCGCTCGATGCTTAGTGCCGCTCTGTCGGAATCGAGCGAGCACCTTTAGGAAAAAGGACGGAATAAGTATTTCTTATTGATAAATCCATTTTTACTTATCCAGTCCCGAGAAGCTTCAAAATCAGCGCCATTCTCATTTGCTTTCCGCAAAGTGTTTGGTAAAAATACTTTGCGCGCTTATCCTTGTCTACTTGAACGGAAATCTCGTTTACACGGGGTAGCGGATGAAGAATACCCATGCTTTCTTTTGCATTTTTTTCAGCTTTTTCGGGAGTCAGTACATAGATATCCTTTAAACGGAGATAGTCTTCCTCGTTAAAGAAACGCTCTCTTTGAACTCTCGTCATATAGAGGATATCAAGCTCCGGGATGGAACCCTCCAGATCTGTGGTCTCTCTAAACTCCGCACCGGCTTCCTTTTAACTTCTCAATCTCATACTCCGGCAAGCGAAGCTCTTCAGGGGAAATCAGGATATAGCGGTTATTCGGGTAGCGAAGCATGGCATCGATTAAGGAGTGTACGGTACGACCGAACTTCAAGTCTCCGCAAACACCGATGCATAAGTTGTCTACTCTTCCGTAAGTTCTATGAATGGTCAGAAGGTCCGCCAAGGTCTGTGTCGGGTGAAAATGTCCTCCGTCTCCGGCATTGATGAACGGAACCGTTGTATGATCCGCAGCCACAACCGGTGCCCCCTCCTTCGGATGTCTCATGGTAATAATATCCGCATAGTTGGAAACAGTCTCAATCGTATCGGCTACACTCTCTCCCTTTGCAGCGGAAGAACTCGAAGCTCCTGCGAAAACCGAGGACGGAACCGCCGAGCTCCAGCATAGCCGCCTCAAAAGAAAGTCTGGTTCTTGTGGACGGTTCAAAGAACAGAGTCGCCAGCTTCTTATGTTTGCATCGCTCCCAGTAGTCTTCGGGCTTCGCTTCAATCTTATCCGCCAAAGCCATCAGCTCATTAATTTCCTCAATACTCAGATCCAAAAATGTTAATGATACTACGATTCTTCTCCATCCTTTTTTTCCCTTTCTTATATTCAAACATCATCTATAGAGAATCCTTGTTAGGATTTACTCTTAGTTCTTTCCCGTTCATTCCCTCATGGACTCTTCATTCATCCCGTACTGCATTCGGGAACCCTCAGAAATCCATCCCTACTCGCTCATCCATGACTCATCGGAGGGATTATCTCTAAAAGCGCAGGAGCTTTGCCTCCTCTTCCTTTTCGATATAGCCCTTTGCTACCGCTACCGGTAAGAGAGAATCCAGGTCACAGAGAGAGTGATTTACTCACATTTGGCCTCGCTCAGTCTCTTCTTTCCCTTTTTCCATTCCGTAGGTGAAAAATGCTCACCACGCCGAGTACCTTGGCTCCGTTCTCCTCCAAGACCTTCACGCAGTCGATAACCGACCCCCCGGTGGAAATGAGGTCCTCCACCACAACAACGGGTTCACCCGGGTTCAGCTTTCCTTCAATCTGGTTTTGTCTTCCGTGATCCTTTGCAGAGCCTCTCACATAGCCCATGGGAAGGTCCAAGATTTCCGCCGTTAAAGCGGCATGCGCAATCCCCGCCGTAGACGTCCCGAAAAAGCGCCTTTGCCTCCGGAAAAATGTTCCTTCACAAGCTCGGCAAGCCCCGCCTCAATCTTTCTTCTCACCTCCGGAAAAAGAGGGTCAAGCGGTTATCACAATAAATGGGAGAATGAATTCTCGATGCCCAGGTAAAGGGGTCCTTCGGTCTTAAAAATACCGCCTGAATGGATAATAAACTTCTGCAATTTCTTCTTTTCTCATCTTTTCCCTCCTGCTATATGGACTTATTGAACTAATTTTGTACCGTATTAAACTATCCTTACTGTGCAGCTGTATTCCGGCTTTTCACAAAACTCTACTTTTATTCATAAAACTCAGCCTTCCCATTATCTTAGAAAGGAAGTTTAGTCGCAAAACTGTCTTACCGCTTCTCTATAGGCCTCCACCGGATTTTCCGCCTGCGTAATGGGGCGTCCCATAACGATGTAGTCCGATCCCGCGTCTTTCGCATCTGCCGGGCTCATGACTCTCTTCTGATCCCCTATGTCACCGCCCCTTAAAAGCGAACGCCCGGAGTAATCGTTAGGAAGTCCTTACCCAGCTTTTCATGGATTTCTCTTGCTTCCCAAGGAGAGCAAACCACTCCGTCGAGCCCTGCCGTCTTCGCATTTTGTCCGTAGTGGAGCACAACCTTTTTCAGCTCTTCCTTAATGAGAAGTTCCTCCTCCATACACCTTTGGTCTGTAGAGGTAAGCTGTGTTACCGCAATAAGAAGCGGACGATTTTTCCGCTTTTCAGAGCTTGAGCTCTCCTCTTCCGCATGGCAAGCACAAGCTTCATTCTCTCCCTCCTCGAAGGAAAGACCGCAAAGTGCCTGTCGCATCATTTCCACTCCTCCGGACGCGTGCAGATTCGTCATGTCCACACCGAGGTCTCTTAAAGAGCGCATTCCGCCCTTTACGGTATTCGGAATATCATGAAGCTTTAAATCCAGAAAAATCTGATGTCCTCTCTCCTTTATTTTCCTGACGATCTCCGGTCCCTCGCTGTAAAAAAGCTCCATTCCCACTTTCACATAGGGCTTTCTTTCTTCCTTTGCAAATAAATCCAAAAACGCTAAGGCCTTCTCTCCGCTCGGAAAGTCCAGCGCTACCATAACATCCTTTCCCATTTTTGGCTCCTTCCCATTTTTTTATCTATATATTTTCATTGATTTATCTTGAATTCGACCTTGTGCCTTCGTATTTTTTCCGAATCCAGTTTTATCTCTTCTTTAGTACTAAGCTGTTTTCGTTCACTTAACAATCCCGATAATATCCTGTATATCCTTAATCCCCAGTCTCTCGCAAAGTATCGGAAGCTCCGTGATGATTTCCTCACAAACTCGAGGATTCACAAGGTTCTCCGCCCCGACTTCCACCGCACTTGCACCCGCCATCATCATTTCCAAGACATCCTCCGCACGGCTGATTCCGCCCATACCCGATAAGAGGAAGCTTCACTGCCTGATGTACCGCATAGACGGCACGGACGGCAATCGGGAAAAATGCCCGGTCCGGAATAGCCTCCGACCTTGTTTGCCAGCACCGGCTTTCTTCTCTTAATATCAATCCGCATACCGAGCACCGTGTTAATGAGCGAAAGACCGTCTGCTCCTCCGCTCTCCGCGGCTCTCGCCATTTCCGTAATATCGGTCACATTCGGACTCAATTTCATGTAAACCGGCTTTCTTCGTCTTCTCCTTTTACCACCTTGCAAACCGCTTCCACGGACTTTGCCTCCGTTCCGAAGGCCATACCCCCGTGAGATACATTCGGGCAAGAAATATTCACTTCTAAAATGCCGACATTTTCCACCTTATCCATCTCTTCAGAGAGGATGGCGAAAGTCCTCCAGAGAAAAACCGGAGATATTCGCTACCAAGGGCTTTTTGAAGAACTTTCCAAGTCTTGGAAGCTCCTCTTCCACCACCTTTTTCACACCGGGATTTTTGCAGTCCCACGGAATTCAGCATTCCGCCCGGGCACTCCGCAATACAGGGGCAGAGCATTTCCCGGACGCTCCTCCACCGTCGTTCCCTTTAAAGGAAATGGAGCCGAGGATATTTAAGTCGTAGAGACTCTTGAACTCTTCTCCGAAAGCAAAGGTGCCGGAGGCGGGAATAATCGGATTGTCCAGCTCGATTCCCGAAAGCCTTGTTTTGATGCTTACCATTCGATTTCCTCCCATGTAAATACCGGCCCATCCTTGCAGATACGCTTCATGCCGGACTTCATCTTCCTGCTGCAACCCATACAAGCTCCAAAGCCGCAGCCCATGCGCTCTTCGAAGCTGAACTGTCCGCCCTCGACTTTCTCATGCACGGCGCGAAGCATCGGCTCCGGCCCGCAAACCATGGCATAGTTATGATTTCCGAGTAAGGAGGTTACAAAGCCTTTCTGTCCCGTGGCTCCCGTCCTCTGTTGCCACATTCACAGGAACTCCCAGTGCGCGAAACTCTTCTTCAAAGAAAACATCCTCTTTCGAGCGAAAGCCGAGTGCTACATAGGGGTGCTTACCGGCCTCCACCAATTTTTTGCAAAGGTAGTAAAGAGGCGGAACACCGACTCCGCCGCCGCAGAGCACAGGATTTTTCGGAGCGTCCTCCACGCTGTAGCCGTTTCCAAGGCCCGTCAGAATGCTGAGGTATTCCCCTCTTCCATGCAGGATAGCTCTTCCGTACCCTCTCCCAAAACCTTATAAATGAGGCTTAAAGTATTTTCCGAAACATCACAGACGGAAATCGGTCTTCTGAGATATTTTCCCGGAATCTTAATCTCACAAAACTGTCCCGGAGCAGTAAAGTCCGAGCAGTCCCCATCCAGTTTCATGAGAAATACCTCTTTCGCAATCATTTTGTTTTCCAGTATCTTAAACTCGCATTCTTGCATGCAGTCCTTCTCCTCTCCTTACTTTTACTCAACTGTTTTACATGGGAATCTACCCTCTTATAGGTTCTTTAAGTCTGTCTCTCTCTTCTTTGGAGAGGGCCCTTCAAAAAAGACTCTTTGTAATCTTATTCCTTGTACTTATCCCCCACTAAAATTCCTTTTTCACTGTCGTAAACTTCTCTTCCTTGATAAAAGGTTTTCAGCACCCTGCCCTGTACCTCCTGCCCGGAAAAGAGCGTACTTCTACCTTTTGTATAGAAACTCTCCGGATCGACCTTGTACACCTCGTTAAGGTCCAAAACCGCAATATCCGCTTCCGCACCGTCCTCGATATACTTTGGTCCGCGAATCGGAAAGATTTCTCTGGGCTTAGTGCACATCAGCTCCAGTAGTCTGTAGAGGGAAATCGCACCATATGCCGTCTTTCCTCCCTTAGAGAGAATATCCGAAATATCCGCTTTTGCCTCAGTTCTGTCTATGCGTTCTTCTTCCCTATCCAAGGGGTTTCTGAGAACCATATTGTGGAGCATGGCCGGAAAGGCGGTTTCCAGTCCGACTATTCCAAAAATAAGATCCGGACAGTCCCTTACTCTTTTTCTTCCGCGCTATGGGGCGCATGATCCGTGATTAAGCAATCAATCGTGCCGTCCTGTATTCCCCGAATCAAGGCTTCTCTGTCCGCTGCCGCACGAATCGGGGATTCATCTTCCAGCTTCCGTCCTCTTCCAAGTCCATGTCCGTAAACATGAGGTAATGCGGTCCGGTCTCTCCCTGTCGCCTTCACTCCTCTTTTCCTTTCGCTTTTCGAAGAAGCTCTACGGATTCTTTTGTGGAAATGTGGCAGATGTGATACTGTGCGCCTGTCTCTTCCGACAGCCGAAGGTCTCTTTCCACCTGCTTCCATTCCGAAGCCGAGTTAATTCCGATATAGCCGTGGGCTTTTGCAAAGTCTCCGTCATGGATGCATCCGCCCGGCTTTAATTCGCTTTCATCCTCACAGTGGCAACAATGGTCTTTCCGAGCGCCTGCGCCTTCCTCATGGCTTCACGCATAAGTGCTTCTTCCTGCATGCCCTTTTCCGTCATCGGAAAAAGCAATCACCTCTGCTGCAATCTCCTCCATATCGGAAAGCGCTCCTCGTCCCTTTTGCTCCCGGGTAATTGCGCCATAAGGATAAACCTTGATGAGCGCATCCCTCTCTATTGCCTGAAGCTCTAAGGAGAGATTTTCCTTAGTCGATGGCGGCGGATTTAAGTTCGGCATAGCGCAGATGGCGGTATAGCCTCCATGCGCCGCTGCCCTCGTTCCGCTCTCCACTGTTTCTTTATACAAAAAAACCGGGCTCTCTGAGATGCACATGAACATCTACAAAGCCCGGAACAATTAATTTTCCATTTAAATTATAAATAATAGTATCATCTAAATCATTTTTTTCAGAAAAAAATCAAGAAAAAAGTCTGTCTTCGGAAAGCAATACATCCGCCTTCCCTGATTCCTTCTCTCGTATACACATAGCCATTTTTTTCAGAAGTACCTTACGCACCTTGTCCTCCTATCCTGCCCAAATGTCTGCAAGAGTATAGCAAAAAAATAAAGGGGGTGACAAGGGGAAAAATGGACTTTGAAAAATACAGTGTAGGGATTACAATCATATGTTACATCACAACTGAAAAAGAAAGCGGAAGAGCCTGTCTTGTGTTAAAGTTAGTTCACCACAAACAACACCCAACTCAAGGAGGTCTTCCGCTGTGGCTACTATAACACAAGATTTACTCTTCAGGCTATCACTTATTCGCTACGCTGAAAAACATGGCGTAACAAAGGCTGCTGTTAAGTATCATGTCAATCGGCAGTATATCTATCGATGGAAAAACGTTTTGATGGCTCACCGGAATCCCTGCGCTATCTCTCCAGCACGGCCACACAGTCACCCTAATCAGCATAATTCCGATGAGCTTAAACTTATCTCTGATATGCGCCGCAGAAACCCTCACGCAGGCCTTGTTATTTTCTGGGTAAAACTTATACAAAGAGGGCTACAAACGTTCTATTTCAGGGCTCTATCGTGTTCTGAAAAAGCAAGGTATTATGGCCGTAAAACCCTCAATCCTAAGTATATCCCAAAGCCCTATGAGCAAAATGCATTACGGACAGCGAGTTCAGATTGATGTGAAATATGTCCTTCTGCCTGCTAAAAAACAGTAAGGTCATTGGCAAACAATTTTTCCAGTATACCGCTATTGATGAGTATTCACGCTGGCGCTATGTAGAAGCTTTTGAAGAGCATAACACCTATTCTTCTGCTGTATTCCTAGATCATCTTTTTAAAAGCATTTTCCAATGAGCATTGAATGTGTACAGACGGATAACGGAACAGAGTTTACCAACCGCTTTACTTCTCACAGAGACAAACCTACTTTGTTTGAAGCACGATTAATGCAGTATGGAATTCATCACAAGCTGATTCGACCGTTTACTCCTCGACATAATGGTAAAGTCGAGCGTAGTCATCGAAAAAGACAACGAAAGATTCTATGCCACACATAGTTTCTATTCCTTTGATGACTTTTTCAAAGCAATTACAGGTATACAATAGGAGGGACTATAACCAGTTTCCCATGAGACCTTTAGGGTGGAAATCTCCCAGTACCATCCTAAAGGAATTTATTAGATGGGGTGTAACATATGTTTGACAAACCTACAGAAAAATGGACTTTGAAAAATACAGCTGTAAAGTTCTTATAATGCTGCGCAGTCCTGAAAGGGGGTAATCTGAGCCCGTCAGCACTTGCTGAAAGCAAGCATAGCGTAGCTTGAAGCTTAGTGCTGCTACGAAAGGACAAACTTTTCATCAGAAAAGTTGTCCTGTACAAGGGGCTGTAAAAATAGAATAATAAAGAGATTCTTTGCAATATAGGTCTGAATGCGGGGTAGTCTGAGCTCGTCGGTACTTGCGAAAAACAAGAGAAACGCAGTTTTTCGCTTAGTATCCGTTACGTGGCGAAGCTAGCGAGAGCGTGCCCTCAAGTTCAGACCTATATTGCTTAGAAAATCATTTTGATTTTATACAGCCCCTCATTCATCCCATCCTTCTTTTGGCATGAGGAAGGCGAGCATGGTTTTTTCCTCTCCTTCTTCCAGTTTTATATCATCCAAGTGTGTCTGCTTGGGGAAGTTCATACTGTCCTCAGACTCCACAAGGAGCCAGTTTACTCCTGCGCGTCTTGCGTCTTCCAAGGCATCCTGCTTGTCTTTCCCCTCTCCGAAGCAAGCTTCCAAATCAATCACATCCACTCTATAGCCTTCTTCTTTTTTCCGGATTACTGCCGGATAATAATAAGTCATCTTTCTTTCCCTTCTTTCTAAGCCTCTTTACTCCTAACAAAGAGTATGCACTGCGCACAATGCTTCGTTTACTGCTATCCATTCCTTTATTCTGTTACTTATTTTATTCCCTATTTTGCATTCTCTTCCTATATTGGTTCGGACTTTCTCCCATAATGGTCTTAAAGGTCTTAATGAAATTACCTTGATTATGGAAGCCGGTATTTTTCGCAATATCCACTATCTTTTCCTCGGAATAAATCATCAGATCCGTTGCCTTTTTTTCACACGATAACGATTGAGATATTCCAAAGGCGGTACACCGACATGATTTCCAAAAAAACGGGTAAAATACTGCTCATTTAAGTGGCAAAGAGACGCAAGATCACGAATATAAAGCTTCTCCTGATAATGCTCCTCCATATACAAAAGGCATTCCCTTTAGTAGGTCCGCTTTTCTTGTCCTCCAACGGAGACTTATCCTGTATCAGTCCCCATTCCTTCCAAAACAGCAAAAAGATTGAGCATATCGCCACGAATATGCATAAAATCCGACAAAGCCCGTAAACTATATTTCTTAGTGGACTCTATATTGGATTCCTTATCCCCGTGCTTATGAAAATACTGCACCATGCGAGAAAAAAATTTGTACCATCTCTATAAATCCCATATCATTAAGGCTGATATTTTCCGGAAAAAACCGCTTTTCCTCCCGTAAGGGCTCAAAAAATCGTTGCTCAAGAAGATCATTTTTCCCAAAACGGAAATCCTCCAGACGAAAACACAAGGAATGCTCTACCGCCTTATTCGATGTTGCATAAAAGCCTGTGAAAGCAGCCCTTAGGAATAAAATAAAGACATTCCTCCTTAATCAGCTTTTTCTTTTAAATTCATGTAAAAGCTGAAACTCGCCCTCCTGAAAAATAAATCAGCTCATCATAATCGTGCCACTCGGCTTCTACGGCCAGACGCTCCTTCTTTCCGCTGACACTGCTATATAAAAACAGGGAATTCCGGCTTAGATAGGCTAGACCTATTCTCTTCTCTCATCAATTCCTCCCTGCTTCCACTAAAAAATTCTGTTTTTTAAAAATAGCCATGTCCCGGTACAGGAACATAGCTATTATTTTTAACATAGGAAAAATGCTTTTATCCATAGAATCGGCGCTTTCCGGAAAGAATATATGGAATTTCTCCCTGAAAGCCATTTTGAACTTTTCTAAACAGTATTAAATCAGCTCAGCTATCTTCTTCTCTACATCCTTCATATCCGCAGTCGGCTCTGAAGCGCTCTACAACATTTCCTTCTCTATCCACCAGGAACTTCGTGAAGTTCCATTTAATATCCGGATTCTTCTTGTAGTTTACATCGATTGTCAGCAGCATTGCCGCCATAGCAAGTCCCTTTTGGACTAAGACCGAAATCCGTAAATCCCTTCTGCTCTTTTTAAGAAAGAATAAAGAGGAAGTGCATTTTCCCCATTCACATCGGACTTTTTTTCATCTGAGGGAACTTGGTATTGTAATTCAGAGTACAAAACTCATGGATTTCTTCATCAGTTCCCGGAGTCTGGCCTGCAAACTGATTACAGGGAATATCGATGATTTCCAAGCCCTTCTCATGATACTCGTCATAGAGCTTTGTAAGATCTTCATACTGCGGTGTAAAGCCGCAGCCGGTTGCCGTGTTGACGATGAGCATAAGCTTTCCTTTGTTCTCTGCTAAGGAAAAGCTCACCACCGCCCACCATAGGTACTGAAAAATCATAAATATTCATCTCTTTCTCCTTTTCGATTCTTTTCTACTTTTTATACCGTTTCGCTCTTACTTTTCCTGTTTTGTTCCATTCCCGACCTGCTATAAAAAGATACTAAGAATAAAAAGGCGAAACAGTCTTCATTTAATTGTTTACAATTTAATTATAAACAATATCCCCACTCTTGTCAAGTGATTTTTCATTCTCCTGTATCCTCATTTTTATTCTCCTGTATCCTCATGCATTTACTCTACTCCATTTTCTCACTTAATTATACTGGGAAATCTCCCCTTTCTGTAGTAAGATTCTTTCTTGGAATGACACCTTCTTTTTGGCATAGAAAGGAGCCGGCTAAAGCCATGGATAAAGGATTATTAAGCCTTTGTAGCTACCCCTATAGGAAACTTGGAAGACATCAGCTTTCGTGTGCTCCGCACGCTAAAGGAGGTAGACTTAATCGCTGCAGAGGATACACGAAATTCTATTAAGCTCTTAAATCATTTTGAAATCAAAACACCGATGACTGCCTACCATGAGTTTAACAAGGTCGAAAAAGCGCGTGAGCTCGTTGCTCGTCTTTTAAAAGGAGAAAATATCGCCCTCATTACTGACGCGGGTACGCCCTGTATCAGCGATCCCGGGGAAGAGCTCGTAAGGCAGGCGGTTTGCGCAGGCATTCGCGTGGAAAGCCTCCCCGGGCCTGCCGCCTTTGTTACAGCACTTACTCTTTCCGCGCTAAACACCAGACGCTTTGTCTTCGAAGCTTTTCTCCCCACGGAAAAGAGCAATAAAAAGAGCGAAGGGCAATTCTCGAAAGCCTTAGCAAAGAAGAACGAAGCATAATCCTATATGAAGCGCCTCATCATTTAAAGAAAACGCTCTGAAGATCTTCGAGAAAGCTTTCAGGAAAATCGGGCTTTAAGTCTTATGAGAGAACTGACCAAAAAGCATGAAGAAGTGCTGTATTTTTTTCGCTAGATGATGCAATACAAAAAGTATCGAGAGGAAGAACCCAGAGGAGAATATGTTCTTGTTCTCCGGAGCTTCCTGAGAGAAAAAGAAAGAGGAAGCACAGGCTAAATGGGAGAAGCTTTCCATTGAAGAACATTTTGCGCATTATCTTAAAGGGGCTACAGTGAAAAAGATGCTTTGAAGCAGCTTGCAAAAGACCGCGGTATGGGAAAGCGGGAAGTCTATAAAATTATAAAAAGGATAAAGCCTTTCCGCTTTATCCTTTTTATGATTCTTAAACTTGCACAGGAGAGCCTGAGCCATCTCTGTTTTTATCCCTCTACTTTTTTTCTTTTTCTTCCTTCTTAAATACTCTTCCAAAAGAACAGTGCTCAGGATAAACATAGTAAGATATAGAGGCATATGTGTATTGTCTCCGGTCGGAATAGCTCTACCGTAGATATCCAGCTCACCTCTTCGCATTGCGCCAAAGGGTTTCACTCGATATTTTTCAGCTCTTCCATATCCTCTTTGCCAAGCTCTCTACTTCCTCCGAGAATTTCTCCCAAGCGCTGTGCCAGCTCATCACGAGTGTAACCGCTTGCGATTTCTCCTTTTTCTTCTTTCTCTTCGGTACTCTTCCCTTTTTACTTACTATGCTTTCAGGACCGGGATTCGGAAGACCGTGCTCCTTAATGAATCTTCGCACCTCCGGAGGAAGTTTTGCTTTTGGTATAGCAATAGGATTTCCGTTGGGATCCACTCCCACAACGGTAGGAGGATCAGTCTTGGGATTCTCTTCCGTATTTTTCGGAGGATCCTCCGACTTTATTACCTCTCCCTTATCGGGTGTCTCCTTCGGTTTTACTCCCGGGCCAATATTGGAACCTCCACCACCCGGAATTCTTCCATTCTTACTGATATGCGGGTTCTCCACCGCCGTTATTCTCTCTGATAGAGTAGCCACTGGAATACCGGCTCTTCCGAAAGCGCCATGCCCTCTCCTAGAATACCGTCCTTATCCATCAAATGATAAAGCTTTAAGGGTTCTGTATCATTCGGTCTTCTGATATACAGGTCTTCATCCTTTAAAAATGCGGTCTGGTATCTTGACGAGCTGGATTTCTTGCATCTCTTCCATAGGAAATGACACGCATTTTTCTCCTAATCCGTCCTCCTCTTCCTGAACCCTGGAATGCCAGCTCATTTTCCGGATTTTTATACTCCTTCTCTTGTGTAATATTAAGAAGAAGATAATCCTGTGAAACTGTCAGCTTATCTAGGCTGAGATTTCCGTCAGCATCATTTTCAAAAACCTCTTGTAAGAGATAATTCTCTCCTTGGTAGGAAATGCGTTCCTTTGCCGTTCTGTCATGATAATCCGTAGCCTGTGCTATGCTATCTTCTTTCTTCGTTTCTCCCTCTAAGAGCTTTGTCAAGCTCCAGTCTTCCTTCACATAGAGCGCGTATTTCTGCTCATCCACATCCTTTTTCTTAGTGGCAAAGTCGGTCGTATGGAAGGAAATGCCGTCTTTCTTCAGTCCATATGTGAAAAACAGCATGCTCTCCCTGAGCTAAAGCTTTCCTTAGAACCTTGCTTAATCTGCTCTAGCGTAATATTACTATCCGTCGCTACTGTAATCTTGTAAAGCCCCATACCGTCCGGTGAAAGATCCAGATTCTTTCGAATATCCTGGTCCTCAGCCAAATTACTTGCACTGGCACGAAGATAATAGGTATTTCCTCTTTCCAGTCCAAAGATGCTTAAGCTTCCTTCGGCATAGGGACGATTCTTGTTGACGACACGAGAACGCACTTTGTTAGCCTCTACAAGGCTATCCAGTTTATAGGTCCAAAAATCGGTCGGCGTTTTCTCTCTCTTTCCATTCACGGTCAGCATCTTGTCGGGCTCAACAGGATCTGTACCTTCCGGATCCTTGGAAATAAGGTAAGACATGCCATAAAGCGGCAGGGCTTTTCCTTCTTTCCGCTGCGCTCCTTATGTTCCACCTTAGAAGAGAACTGTAAAGTAGTTCTTTCTCTTGCTATATCCAGATAATTTCCGTCTACCGTATAAATTGCCGTAGAATCCGGGCTTACCAGTTCAATCTTATTCTTATTGTTAATTTTAAACTGCAGGTCCTTCATCGGGCGAAGGGATTTCGGAAGGTTCTCCGCTTCCTTTATTGTGTATACCTTTTCCTGCAAGAAAAATCTCCGGAGATTAAGATGGATCCCGCATCGGCACCGGATAATGTAGTATAAGTCTCTCCGTTGAGCTGTCTTTAAATTCTCCCTGAATTCTAAATTGCAGTCCTTCCAGTTTTTCAACATTTTCCCAATTCTCCTTTTTCTTATCTTCCTTCTCGTAGGATAAGAGAGGATCAATTCCAAAGCAGCTTATCTGAATTCCATTTTTAGTATTTTTCTGCTCTGTTCTTACGGACAGGCTCGTTGCAGAGAATTTGAAGGGCTTATCCTCATGGGACTTCCCGTAGAAATCCTCATCAATAAGGTATCCGCTCGGTTCCTGCAACTCCTTAATATAGTAGTTCTTGTACCAATCCAGTCCGCTAAACTCCAGTTCTCCGTTTTCGTTTCGTAGTTGCCGTGTAATCTACGCCGCCTCTCTTAACTGCTACCTTTCCGCTTGCGCTGTCGGTATAGAGACCATACTTGGCATCACGAAGCTTTCTTCGTTGCATCATGGGAATCCACCTTGATAAGCTTTTAAAGTACCCTGGGATACGGTCATTCTTTTGCAATGCCCTGAGCTTCGGCTGCACTTGCTCCGGCCTCTACCTGAAGGCGGGAGCTTAAGGCTTGCGCTTCCAGTACTTTGCCTTGATCTTGATTTCTTACCACAAAGACATACTTCTTTTTCTGTCCGCCTTCCTTTTGCAGGTTATAGCCGGTCGGCGCCTTCGTCTCCACAAAGTAGTACACACCGACCGGAAGACCTCTCTTAGGGCTCTGTTTCCATAAGCATGGTTTTTAAACTGGTACGCCGCATTTTCCGTTGTGAGCTTTCCTTCGTCATTCGTTTTATAAATCCCTAACTCTTTGGCGTTTTCCGTTTCCGCTCTGCTAAGGAAATTACCGTAATCAACCGATAATCCGCTCAATTTATTACCGGCAGCCTCCAGCGCTTTACGGCCTTATTATAGGGTATCGGAACCCGCTACCTGATAAAGCATGAACTCCGCGTCCTTCAGGGCTTTTGAAAATCCGTTCCGCCCTCTGTCGTCGGAAGTGCGTCCAGCTTCTGCAAAGTAGCATGCGCAAGAACCCGGGTTGCCTGGATCGTGAGCATCTTTTTGTTTTGCGGAAATCGCTCCGGAAAAGACCTCTTCCTTGACCTTCTCGATACTCTTTTCCGTCATGGCTTAGTTTGAAAACAAAGTAATCGCTGTCTTCTCCTTGATTATTCTTACTCTGCACATAGAGGATAGACTGCTGCCTTCTCTCCAAAACGATAGTAAGCATCCGCTTCCAGATTTTTTTAACTGTTTTATTTTTTTATTAGTGTCATTTGTCGTCCAGGAAATGACCTGTGTTGCACTTTCCCTTTCTCCGTTTGCCTTTGCGGGGTAAATTACAAACTCTGTATTTAAAACGTCATAGTTATTTTTGATCTTTCTCCCTCAAAAGTAAAGGATGTCGGCTGATTCTTCATCTTTAAGGTATTGCTGGTCTATTACAAAAATTCCCCGAATTTTTCCGATTCGTACAGCCTTGATACCGCTTCCGTCCGCCTTTAAGATAAAAATCGCCCTTTCGCTCCGATTTCATAGCCCTTCGGTGCACTTATCTCTTCAATTGTATACTTGGTGTTTTCCGTCCGCCTTCAGCACATGCCTTCCAGACTAAAGCCGTTCCCGGTAAGATTATCTTTATCTATCGTGATATAGGCATTTGCTCCCTCTTCCACAAGGGTATAAGTCGCTGCTCCATCCCCCTTTAAGAAGTCTTCCTTCCTTCCGCGCAAACGGAACTCTCCTGCTTTTTAAGTTTACGGAACTGTTTTTCATTCCACTTTTCAAAAAGCGAACTTGAGGGATAGTTCTGAATGGCAATCGGCGCCGTAATGGTAGCCCCTTTATAAATTACCTCAGCTTGGTTTTCTCCTGAACCCTGATTTTCTTTTACTTCAAACGAAATTTTCGGCGAAAGCGTATAGCCCTCTTCCGTCTTAATCTCTTCCAGTTCATACTTACCCCCAAGGCAGGTCTTTAAACTGTAAAGAGGCTATTCCGTTTACGGAAGCTGAAGTCTGGAGCTCTTCCACGGTATCTGCCGCGTTTAACTCAACATACTGATACGCCCCATCAGAAAGCTTCTTTAACTTTAAAACACGCTTCTCTCCTTCCTTCGGGAAAATAGACAGCTTAAATACCGCGGTATAATTGTTTCTGCTTCCCTGATTTTTTTCCGGTATAACGCGGGGTAAAACCTGTATTTGCCGCTTCAAAGCTCTTCTTTATTTCCAGCTTTTCCGGTCTTATAAGTCTGTCTCTCGCGGGCATCGGTAAATAAATCTCCTTTTTCTCCTCTCCTCCAAGGAGATTTCTGCTAAGAGGATAGATGTCCTTGGAAAAAGCTTCTCCGCTCTTAATCTGATAGGTACCGTATGCCGTCTTATCCAAGCTATAGCCTGCCGGAGCCTTAATCTCCATGACATAGTATTCCTTATTACGATCTCCGACTAAAGTCAGTTCTCCCTCAGCGTCGGTTTTCTGAATATCTTCCGCCAGTCCGTAAATATCATTCATATTGGAATCTTCAACAGCAGCTTTTTAAGCTCTTCTAAATCTTTCTTTAAGAACAGACCGTACTTCGCCTCTGCAAGCGGTAGCTTCACGGACAGGGCATCGACCTTCTTTAATTTAAATTGTACTTTAGAGCTCGAACTGCTCCACTCCATATTTTTATTCACATTAACTGTAGCAATGCTCTTACTCTGAGCATCACCTTTTTATTTCAATGGGATTTACCGCTTGATCAATACTCTTCCGCTTTACAATATTGATATAGGTCTTATAAGTAAGGAGGTAGCTCTTATCGGTATTCTCCGGAAGGGTGATTTCCAAGGTGGTTTTTAATTTTTTCATTCGGAGCACCGAGGTTTTCGTAGTTTCTCTTCCGTTTCGCATCCCAGCTTCCCTTAGGAAGCGGAGTAAGGCCATTTGGCGTATCCGGGAGGGTAGCCTGATTCGGAATATGAGCCACTTCATAAAGCTGCACGGAATCCATATCCAAAATAGTACCTTCCGGAATTTGATCCTCCAAAATACAGGATCCGGAAAAGTTTTGCGCGAAGAGGATTGATCTTTACTGTCCAATTGATGACATTGATTGCTTTTTCCGCCCTCTTCCGCCTGTTTTCCCGTCTTTTTCAGGATTTCATTCCATAAATTCTGTAGTTACGGCATGGCCCTCCGCCGTAACGGTAATTGCCGTATTGGACGGGTCGGTAACTTGACTTGCCGGGAAAGTGGTGGACTCCAGCTTTTGCCGTATTTCTGGCGTAAATTTCCATTTCCTGAAGGGAATCCGCTCCACTAAACTGATAGAGCCTCTTCTGCCCTTCCTCATTTAAATAAGCATAAATATGAAGTTCCAGCTGCTCCTCTAGGAGGTCGCCGGCATCACCTTAACAAGCTTATGCGTGTCATCCACCGTGAATTCCGTCCCGAGAGTACTTGATCTCCTCCCGCCTTATGAATGACAGCCTTTGTAGGATACTTGGGATCCGCAGGATCGGTTATCGTAAAATAATCGGAGGAAAGAGCCGTTGCCCCGGTACCGTCTTTTTCTAAACCTGAAAATATCGGACAGATCATCCGTAAGAATGACATTCTCCAGGCCCTTATATTTGTTGTTGTTAGCCTTAATAATAAAATGGAAATACGCTTTCTTTTCCTGATCATCATAAAAGGTTTTCACTTCTTTAGTTAAGAGATTGTTTGTTAAACTTTGACTTACATTGGCAGTCTCCATCTCATGTTGCTTCTCTAATCCGTTATAGATTGCCAATTTCGCCTTATTATTATAGGTATGCGGTGTATTATGATGCCCAATATAGTGCAAGGCCTTTGTCGCATAGCGAATTTTCAACTTGGAAAGATCCAGAGGGTCACTACCGGCCGTCTTTTCCGCAGTGATTTTCAGCTCTCCGCCAGCTCTACCGGAAACTGTGGTCGGAGTATAGCGCACAGTAAGGTTAGCGAGTGTCACACCTCCCTCTGTAACAGTAGCCGTCTTATCGGCACTGTTAAAAGTGAGCTACCGGTTCGTTACTTAAAATATTCGCATTCTTGTAAGAGATGCTGAGATCCTCCAGTTCACTGTCCCCTGTGATAGTGTCCGTGATTTCCGCTCTATCGTATTCATCTCCTCTTGTGGAAACATCCAGACTCCAATATAAGAGAGCGGTCCTAGGATCGGACCTGACTGCATTTTTCTTAATGAAAGCCTTTATTAAAGGGCACATTGCTAATGGCAGGAAGCTCTTCTATACTGGTTCCTCCCCCATCGGATAGAGGATATTCCACCTCCACATGCGCCTTATTCGTTACTTTCGTTTCTGTTCCCTCTGTCTGCTCTGCTCCCTGTCCGACCCTTGGTTCTGAAAGCTGATACGATAGGCTTGTTTAAAGCCGATCCCGAAATTGATACGAAGCTCATGCTTTCCTCCCAGCTCGCTCGGAGAAATGACATAGCCTACTGCAGAGGCATGTCCTCCGAACTCCCTCAAGGAAATATTCTGAGTCGTAGTCCCCGCCTTTTAGCGTAACTTCCTTCTTTGGTCCTTTTTAAGTCTAAGCTTTCAATCTTTAATTCCTTGCTCTTCATCTACTATAAGACCTGCACTCAATTCTATCTACAACCGCTACCTTGTGTGCATAGGCGCGGTTCGTATTAAAAATCCAGCTTCCCACTCGATATACTTTCCTTCTGTCTGTCCTCCTCTTTTTCAACTCAACCTTCTTAATTGCCATATCCGCTACAGCCTTCGTATGTGTCTTGGCCGGGATCCGTACAAGACGATCTAGGGCTCCTCATGACTTAGCTCTACCGTATTTTGCTCTACATATGTGGGAATGCTTATAGATAGTATCCTTTAAACCCGGTGGTGAAAATGATTTTTGGGGTGCTCGAATAGGCTCTCCTCTTTCGGGAAAGTAAAGCATAGGTACCCTTTTTATTCTTGTTTTTCTATGCCTCTTTTTGATATTTGATCGTATGCACTTTGTCGTCGGATTTTGCCACTCCGCATCGAGGAAACTTAAGCGGTTTTCATTAAAAATATCCGTAACGGTGAGGCCGTTCAACTTCGCCCCTTGCTTTCCGTTCCGACTTCTATCGTCCACTGAATCTTCCCTTCTTTTTTTGGAGGAGTTTTCCGCTCTTCTTCACTCCGGAAATCTGGTTTGGAAACGGCCGGAAACTGCATCACATGGATTTTTTTCCGGCATCTTGCCCGGCATCTTGATTTCTGCTGAAGTCTCTCCCTCGTCTTTTAACTTTCTATGGTCCATTTTGAACTTCATGGGAATATTTCTCTCAATATCCCTGATAGCCTTATCCTCTATCCCTTCAAAGAATTGGAGCTGGAGTTCATAATGCTCTCCGACCTTCTTTAATTCATAGGCATAAATTTTCTTTCCATCTTTGCTATATTCTCCTTTGTCCGCAATGATAGGGTCTGCCGGAGAGGGATTAATGTGTACAGCTTGTAAGATGTCCGGGAAGGGATACTGATTCTATCCCTGTTTTTTTATGCTCCGCTCATTTTTAATCTCAAAAAAAACGGAGAGATCTATCGTGTCCAGATTTAAGGGGTTATAGTTCTTATTTATTTTCCAGTTTATTTTTCCGGCCGCCTCTGTCTTCGTGAAATTTGTGTATGCCGTATCGCCGACAAAGCGGGCGCTAAGATTGTCCAAGCCAAATTCTACATCTTTTTAATCCGTTCTTCTCCCTGATTACCCGCTCTATAAAAAGTCACTACGGAGAATTTCTCCAGACTGAACTCCAGCTTGTCTTTCTTATCGCCAAAGTACTTCTTCCCTTCTTTTACGGAAAGCTCTTCTACTTCGATATCCTCTTTTTTGACATCCAAAAATATCGAGGGTACTTACACTGTCCCCTTCTTCTCTTTTTTTAATGGAAGGTGTGTCGCCTGCAGCTCTCCTTCTCCTTCCAACGCTTTATTAAAAGGTGAATTGAATGTCTACCGTACCTTTATTCGGTTCAATCTCCTCATATTCTCCGCTCTTTTCTTCTTCCATAAAGAAGCCGACATCATAGAGCCGAAGTTCTTCCGGAGCAAATTCGGAATCTTCCTTATATTCTGTAAGGGCATCTTTATAGGCCGTATACTGTTCCGGTCTTTCCTCTTCCAAGATAGGGCGCACAAGGAAAACCACCCCCTTCGGAAGACCTTCCGGAACGGAAAGCTTAGCCTTAACAGTGATGTCTTCATCTTTATATTCAAAGCTTTTTTTCGTATTTGCTTCAAAATAAGAGGGGCTTGCAGAACTTGGCTTTTCCTCGGAGGCTTCTTCCTTATCCCCTATCCGCTTTTCCGCTTTTTCATTTATTCCCTGAAAAGAGTCTCTTCAAAGCTTTCTCCATTTTCCTCTGTAAGTGCTTCTTTCCCTTCCAAAGAAAATTCTTCCGGAGCCGTATTTTCTCCAACAAAGCTTTCACCGCTCTCTCCGGCAGGCATAGAAGGGTCTAAAACAAAATCATTCCCCTCCGCTCCTATAATAATAGGCGGTATTTGCTCTTCTCCTACAGCGATAATACTCTGTAGTACAATCAATAATGCCAAAAATAAGGAAAATACACGTTTCATTAGCTTCCCTCCATAGTGATAATCTGTGAGCTCCTTCTCACTATCTCATAAATATGTATAAAATTACCACTTTCTTTCTCTTATCTTATTTTATTGATATGCTTAAATTGCTTTATATACCTTCCCTTAAAAGCGATTTATTGAGTCCTTTTTTCTCCCTCGTTTTAAGGCAAAATATCTTAACGATTTCATCGGCAAAGGCAGTTTAAATATAAGAAAAAAATAGAATCATCCAATAATTTTTATAGAAATAAAAATATCATAGAATAACTGTGAAATAAAAAAATACATTTATTTTAAATCCAAAAATTACAATAGCATTTTTTAATGTAGAATGGTTTTATAAAGCAAAAAAGCGGAAGTTGAGCATTCTTCCGCTTTTTCTCCGCCCGAAGGCGGTGCTTAAGTTGAGTCTATTTATTTCAGGAGATTTCGCTCTACCGTGCTTATGGTCAGGAGGACACGACAAAGCGTTTGGTTATGAATCTAAAGCAATGCTTTTAATGGGCTTGTTCATTCTCTTAAAATACACTGTTTCTTGTTCACAACGGTTAGTTTTATCTAACTGGGGTTATCTTACACTAACTTTTTCCCCTGTCAAGAAGTTTTTTTATTTTTGATTTTTATTTTTTTGATTATTTTTGAATTTTCTTTTTCATCTTTGGCGAACGGCATCAAGGGGACCTGGATTAGATCAAGAATCAGTGCTAAGATTATTCCCATTCCTGCTCGGATGCCGACTAAAAATCCATTAATTGCACGCTCCAAGTACGATACTCGTTATGAATAAGAATGTCAGCTCTGATACCGGCTAAAGTCCATTAATAAAAAAGCGGAGAAAAATCTCCGCTTTTTCTTAAGTCTATCTATACTGTTCTGTGATGTCCTCTAAAGCAAGTGCGAAGACATCGCCTTGTTTTTCTCAGCAATTTTCTGATGCCTCTTGGGTTTCAGGTACTCCCGTAAAACATCATTTAAGTCCCTCGGTAAGCTCCTCTACATTGATCCCATGCGCTTCGCAGGCCTCCTCTAAGGACTCTGCTTGAGAAGCTGCACAGGATACGCAGCCCATACCGTTCTGCATTAGAAAGGGGGCAATCAATTCATTCAGTGCCATAATCTCACTAATCTTCATGTCTTTTGTAATATCCGCCATCGCTCTCCTCCTAATCACTTTATTCTTTGTAAGGGATTGAAAAATCTTTGGAACAGGCATCTCGCCTGTTAAATTACAATGTTTTCAGTTTTTCTAAGGCTCTTTCCGGAATCAAGCGTTCCATATGCTCCTCATAGTATGCCTCGTGAGCAGAATCACCGTTAATTCGATCCCCATATTCCATTAAGAGGTTCGCTACGCGATTCAAGCTGTCCATATCTTCATTCTTACTATGTAGACTCAAGTAATAGCACTTCTTGTTTTCATCCTTATAGAGCCGGTTCTCTCCCAAATCATACCCGCCAACGGCTTTAGCCGCTGCAATAATACGATCAAGGTTTCGGAAGCGATATAATCTTATGCCTTCTTCTTTCTTGTCTTTTTGCTTCTGTCTCGACAGTTTCTGTCTCCTCATCCTCGTTCAACTGCTTCATCAAGCCCTGTGCACCCTCTAGTATCTGAGTTGCAAGTTCGGAAATCCAGCCGTTCTGTCCACTGCTAGTTGAGGAAAATTTAGAAAAGCGTGTGTCTAACTCTTCGGGGTCTTCCACTTTAGAAACAATGAGTTGTACCGCACCACCTTGCAAAGGAACAGCTTCTATCATAAGCGGGGGTATTCTCAATGGAAAAATCCTACTTCTTCCTTTGCCTTTTGCATCATTTCGTTAAAAAGCCTTTTTAGCAGCTTGAGAGCCATAGGTCATATCCCTTAGGTTTAAATTTCTCGAAGATAAATCTAAGCTGGATAATGTGCACTTGATGGAGTTGTCATCAATTTTCTCGATTTTTCATGGCTCCTCCTTTACAACAAACTTTTCTCCCTTACAAAAAGTTTATTGATTCGATTATCATACTATTTTATCGCTTGATTTGCAATTTCTAATAGCTGTTTTTTTATAATAATTTTTAGCTAATTTAAGTTATAAAGTTTTTTTCAGAGCTGTTAAAATAAATTATTTTTATAAAAATCAAGGTATTTTCTAAAAAAATATTTTTTTATTTTCTTTTACCTTTCTCTTTCCGCATTTTTTTAAATCGAGTGTATTGTGGCTGCCAAAGCAGCTTTACTGTTCCGATGGGGCCGTTTCGTTGCTTTGCGATGATGACCTCCGCTTCATTAGGATGCTCCGTATCCTTGTTGTAATAGTCATCTCTATAGAGGAACATCACTATATCGGCATCCTGCTCTATCGCTCCCGATTCACGAAGATCGGAAAGCATGGGGCGGTGATCCGGCCTTTGCTCTACCGCTCGGGAAAGCTGGGAAAGCGCAATGACCGGACAATCCATCTCTCTTGCAAGAGCCTTTAGGGAGCGGGAAATATCGAGATTTCCTGCTGTCTGTTTTCTGACGAGCGTTTTCCTTTCTCACCGCTCATAAGTTGAAGATAGTCAATCATAATTAGGGAAAGGCCGGATTCCAGCTTTCTCTTCCTGCACTTACCCCTGAGCTCGCTGACTGTGATTCCCGGTGTATCATCAATGTAAACCGCCGACCTCGAAAGGCGATCCACTCCCTCTATAAGATCTCCCCATTCTTCATCGGTAAGCGTTCCTTCCTAAAGCTTATCCGCTTCGATTTTCGTTTCCAGAGAAAGCAATCGATTGGCAAGCTGTTCCTTTAGACATTTCCAAAGAAAAAAATCATAACCGGTTCTTGTTTTTTTACGGCAACATGGTCCAAAAATATTCAAAACGAAGGCAGTCTTTCCCATGGAAGGTCTTGCCGCAATCAATATTAAATCTGATTTTTGAAATCCCGCCGTCCTATAATCTAAATCTATAAAACCCGAAGCAACCCCTGTTATGGCATTCTTCTGCTTAGAAGCTTCTTCCACTTTTCTTAGAACATTCATGGCCACATCGGAAATCGGAACGAACTCTCGGGTGTTTCGTTCAAGGAGAAGGTTGAATATCTTCTTCTCCGTAGTTTCCAAGATGATTTCCAGATCCTCCTCGCCTTTATAGCACATATTGGCAATCTCTTCATTGGTCCGAATAAGCGCGCGAAGAATAGACTTGGAGCGAACCATTTCAGCGTAAATACGGACATTTGCCACACTGGGTACATCCATTGCGAGGTTCTTCAAGGTCTCCAAGGAGAAAAACTCGGGCGGAATATCCTTCTTCCCTTTTAATTTATCCTGTAAACTTACAAAATCTATTGCCGTTCCGGCCTGCGCCATTTCCTTCATACAGGAAAACAGCAGCTGATATTGCCTGCTGTAAAAATCTTCCGGCTGTAATATTTCCAAGGCCGCCAGCACTGCGTCCCCGTCTCTGATCATCGCACCGATTACGCTGGCTTCCGCTTCCTTGAATGCGGAATACTGCGTAAAAGCAGTCTCTCGTCCTGTTCTGCCATTTTTACTCCGCTTGTACACTGACATGAAGCACGGCTTCCACATCCTTATGGAGCTTTACCTTAATGTCATAGCCCCCAAGATTTTTCATGGGTACATCCAGTTCCATTTTCTTCTTATCAATGGCAATATCGTACTGTTTCTTCAACTCTTCCTGCACTTCCTTTGTTGAAATGGATCCGAAGGCTCTGCTGTCCTTTCCCGCCTTCATGTGAAGTACCAGCTTTACCTCTTCTATCTTCTCCTTCATGGCCTTTGCCTCGGCAAGCTTCTCCTCGGCAAGCTTCTCGGCATTCTTGAGCTGCAGCTTCAAGGTATTCATATTCTTGGCATCCGCCAAAACTCCCGCTTTAGTGGGAAGAATAAAGTTTCTTCCATAACCCTCATTGACTTCGACAATCTCCCCTTTTTTTCCTAAGCTCTTTACATCCTTTAATAAAATCACTTTCATTATGCTACTTCTCCTTCTTCAATCATTTCATCAATCGCCGCCTTAACCAGCTCGATACATTCCTCTATCTCTTTTCCCTCTATCTGCGCACCTGCCACGGTACGGTGTCCTCCTCCGCCAAGCTTTTCCATGAGTACCTGCACATTCAGCTCATCTATGGAACGAGCAGAAAGGAATACGGTGTTCTCAACCTTCGTAAGAACGATACTTGCCTTAATTCCCCTAATATTCAAAAGCTCATTGGCCGCCTTGGCACAAAGCACGGTAGGACTTTCCGAACCGCTCTTTTCCAAGGAGCTTATCGCATAAGAGTTTCTGTATATATCCGCTCTGCTGATGGTATCCGCCTTAGCCTGGTAATCATTGAAGTCTTCCCTGAACACCTTTCGGACTCTGGTGATATCCGCTCCACAGCGTCTAAGATAGGCCGCCACTTCAAAGGTTCTTACACCGGTCTGGTTTGTAAATTCCCGAGTATCAATAACAACCCCGCCATACATACAGTCCGCTTCCATCGGTCTTGCCTTGATTCCTTCTCGAATATATTGCATCATTTCCGCAATAAGCTCCGAGGCGGATGACGCATAGGGCTCACAGTAGCTCAAAACCGCCCCCTGTATTGTTTCCGAGCTTTGTCTATGGTGGTCAAAGACAACCTTCGTCTTCACCATGTTAAGAAGATCCGGCTCATCAATGATGGAAGGCCTGTCGCAATCCACCACAACCAGCATGGTGTTATTGTCCACAAGAGTCTTTGCCGTTTCTCCGTCGATAAACATATCCTCCGGGTAGTCGGCATTGTTCAAGAAGCGTTCCTTTAAGGGCAAAATGGTGGAGGTCACATTGTTCTGTACGATATACGCTCTTTTATCCAGAGCCGTAACCATACGGTACACTCCCACGGAAGAACCGAGACAATCCATGTCCGCATTCTTATGTCCCATGATGAGGACCTTATCCTTCGACTCGATAAGCTCCTGAAAGGCCTGTGCCTTCACTCTTGCCTTAACGCGGGTAACTCTTTCCGTACTTTGGCTCTTTCCTCCAAAGAAGTTCAGCTTCTCCGGGTTCTTTACGATAGCCTGATCTCCTCCACGGCCAAGAGCCATGTCCATACTCGTCCTTGCGTATTCATAGTTCTGGCTGAAGTCCCCGGCTCCATAGCCGATTCCCAAGCTGAGGGTAATGGCAAGCTCATTTCCCATATCGATTTCTTTTCACCTCTTCCAAAAATCGAGAGCGGTCCTCCATCATTTTTCCAAAACCGATTGCTTTAGGAGAAAAAAGTACTTATCTTTTTCAATTTTTAATTACTCCATTAGAAGCCGTAATATATCGGGTGATTTTTCTATCCACAAGAGCGGCAAGCAGAGAGGCGGCGAACCTCTTCAATCTGCTCCATAACATCTTCGTAGTTGTCTATATAGGCGAGTCCCAAAACCACTCTTTCCTCGTCCAGCTTCTCTTGCAGCTCTACTTCTTCGGTTTCATCTCTTAGATATACTGCAACAAGCTCTTCTTCACCGGAAAGACTGCGAACTTCTTCTTCCCCTCATCCTCTAAAGCATCCAGTCGAATCAGGTCTATACAATATTTTCTTTTCCATAAAGGAGGAATGCAGCTCAAGCATTGCTTCCTTTTCCTTCAGCATTTCCTTTTTGCATATTCGGGAAAATATTAAATAGATTCCGCTCGATTTTGCTGTCCTTTTGCAAAATTTTATGGAAGGCCTTATTTTCCCAGAGAATTTCTCCGTCCTCTCCTACGATACAATAGGCGGTAGGCATCTCTTCAAAAAGTCTTGCTCTGTTCTCATTTGCCCTCAAAGAAAAAAATTCAAAAGAGCCGAGACAAGTCTGTTTTTCCTGCTCCGATAAAGATAAATTGCAAAAGCAATATATAATACAGCCAAAAAAAGAAGCAGAAGACAAAGCTTCCATTCCATCGTAAATGCTATAAAAAGAATCGGAAGCCACAGGAGAGACAACTAAAGGGGAGCGCGAAGATATAAATCTATCGTTCCCGGCATTGTATTTCTATTTTTTTCATGATTCCTCTTTCTCTTTTTAGTTTTTCTGATTTGATAATCTCCGTCATTATACTATTTCTTCCAACTAAGGTAAAGTTTCGGAAAGCAGGAACTTACTGTTAAACCATACTATTCTTTCCCGGCTGTAAGGAAAAATATTTTATCCTTAAGATTTTCTTTATTGTTTTATTTTCCTTCTCTAGTAGAATAAATGCGTATTCACAAAAGGATTTTCGACGACAGAAATAGTAAAGTAGAGGTTAAAAATATGAAGAAGACGAAGTTAATTGCAAGCCTTGCAATGGCAATGAGTATTATGGCAGCTATCCCCGCCATGGCAAACTGGAACGCGGGTCAGGGAGAGAACAGCAATCGTTGGTGGTATGGAAATGAAGACGGAAGCTACTGTCATTCCGGTTGGTTCTGGCTGGACGGAAACAGAGACGGACTTGCCGAGTGCTATTACTTTGACGAGGCGGGCTGGGCTCTGATGGATACCACTACTCCGGACGGCTACACCGTAAATGCGGATGGTGCCTTGGTATGTAGGTGATCCCCTGATGAGGGCGTTAAAGAGCGTGAAGTGGAAATACAGCTCGAGCAGGCTGAGCAGGAAGCCATCAACAAGAAAAAGCCCGTGATTAAGGTTCCCGAGAAGAAGAACGGTGTTATGAAGAACTATAAGCCCAGAGCAACAGGCAGCGAAGCGGCGTTACTCCAAATGCGGGAGAAGTGAATGCTGCAGATTTCAGCAGAGAGCATCAAAAACTAATTAAAAGAGCTTAAAAATACAGGTTTTTGCAGTGTTTTTTCCAGAAAAGAGCGGAGCTTTTCCTGCTCTTTTTTTTCTATAAAGTCCGCCTGATTCACTAAAACCATATCCCCCAGCCCTTCTTTTTGAAGTGCTTCAGCAAGAATTTCTTTACTGAGTAGGCTTTCTTCCGGAGGTGCAGGCGAAAAAGTGCCCGAAAAATTTCAGGGTCGATGCACAACCAAGCGTATTTCTTTATTGAGGGCAGAAGCCCCGAAGACAAGGATTGTAAGTTTCGATTCCTTTGGAATCTGCGGTTCTCTCTCATTGTGAGCTTTAGCAGGCAGTCTTTTAGAACCGTCCGCTTCAATAAGGATATAGTCAGCGCAACTTTCCAGCATGGAAAAGGGAATAGGCGCCTTACTCAGCTTTCCTTCTCTTCCTTCTACTCGAGGCAAAAGAATATTCTCTTTTTAAATCCTTCTTTCACTAAAGAAAGAATCTTTTCCGGAGAATCGGATTCCTGCACAATAATATTTTCACAATGAGAAAAAAAGGGTATATATGTGTACTTGTGCTAAGCAGTACCTTCCCTTTTTAGACAGTATCAAAGAAAGCGCATGAATCAGGCTTGTCTTTCCCCCGCTTCCTATAATTGAGGAAAGCCCTCCGGGAATACATTCAGAAAGAGCAAGCAGCGTTTTTTTCTGTTCATTTCTTCTAAAGAACTCGATTTTTCTCTATCTTCAAGCATTTTTCCACCCTTTCTCTCCCTCCATATTATGGATTTCCGTTTTTCCGTAAAGCTTTTTTTCAAAAATAGTTGCAGATTACTAAAGGCATAGTATCTTATTTCCATATTTACATTAAGAAAAACAAAAAAACGGCTTATAATTCCGCTCCTCTATGGTACAATATCTCCGTTATGATGTTAAGTTTCAATTTATTTTAATCTTTAAGGATGGAGAATCAAATGTTTGTATTTATTCGCGGTGCCGGAGACCTTGCAACAGGTATCTCCGTACGACTTCATCGTGCAGGAATCAAGCTCTGTCACAGTGAGCTGGCTATACCGACCGCTGTACGAAGGAATGTAGCCTTTTCCGAAGCGGTTCGTCTTGGAAAAACCGAAGTTGAGGGCATAGAAGCAGTTTTGGCTAAAAGTCCGGAAGAGGTCCTTGCCATAATGGAAGAGGGAAAGGTTCCCGTTGTTATAGATGAGGGGAAGGATATGCTTAAAAAGCTAAAGCCCTATGCCGTGGTAGATGCCATTTTAGCCAAAAAAAATACGGGAACGGAAATTACGGATGCGGATGTGGTTATTGCCGTTGGTCCCGGCTTTACTGCCGGAGTGGATTGTCATGCAGTGGTCGAAAGCAAAAGGGGACATAATCTGGGAAGAGTGATTCTTAAAGGCTCTGCTATCCCGAACACCGGCATTCCCGGCATCATTCAAGGCTATGGGGTAGAGAGAGTGCTTCGAGCTCCCTCGGATGGAATTATGGAAGATACGGTTCCCATCGGAAGCCTTGTGAAGGAGGGAGATATCTGCGCAAGAGTCAGCGGAAATCCGGTTATTAGCTCTATTTCGGGAAGGGTGCGAGGAATGCTGCAGGAAGGCATTTCCGTATATGAAGGCATGAAAAATCGGTGATGTGGATCCAAGAGGAGAAGATGTGGAATACGAAAATGTTTCCGATAAGGCAAGAGCCATTGGCGGAGGCGTTTTGGAGGCTTTACTCCATTTTTCCCGATGGGATTTGCAATAGCAAGCCTATTAATACTGAATTAATGAACTGAAGGAGAAGTCAATTTTTATGGAAAGAGAAAACACAGGAAGAAATCCTCATTGATATTCCGGAGCTTTTTGCGCTCTATCTTAGGAGGGCATTTTGGATTATAGGAATAAGCCTTATATGCGCTATTCTCTTTATGGGCATTCGTGGCTTAAAAGAGAAGGAAAGGTTCGCTGTCTCCCTAATGTTCTTCCGGGAGGGAAGTATCGGAGGAGGAAAAAGGCAAAGCTTGAGGAAGCGGAGGAAAAAAATAGCGGCAACGGAGTATTATCTGCTTCGTCTAAAGCTGGAAAAAGAGCGCTTAAGCGAGGAAAGAGCGGAGTACACAAATTCCTATCTTCTTTCCCTGTCTAAAAGCTCTGTTTACGAAAGGCAAATGGAACTCTATCTTAAGCTTGAAGGCTCCTCTTTCGAGGAAAAATGTGGATAGTTCGAAGGAAAAATGCCCTAAGGGAAGCTTTTGGTCGAAAAGCTATATTTCCCGCTTCCAATCCGGGGAATTCTATGAAGAGATCGCCAAAAGTACAAAGGGCTTAAAACCAAGTGACATTCCTGATATTCTCTTTTTAAATGCCAATATAAAAGCCGGAACAATCAGTCTTGTTTTTAGCGGAAAAGAGGAAGCGGATGTCCAAAAATGGGAGACGCAGCCATAGCGTATTGGAAGAAGGCGGAAGCCGAATGGTGCAGGAAGGACTTGGAGCGCATACATTATATTCCAGTCTTGACAGCATAACGAAAGGAATGGGCACTCACCCTGTACTAAATTTCGAAAGCGAAACAGGCAGTTCCGAAGGGAACAGAGCTCTATCGTAAAACGGCAGGAGGAAAAAGCGAAGTATTGACAGTTTAACTAAGACTGTTGAGGAGCTGGAAAAGGCGAAGCCAAATCCTGAAAGTACGGAAATCAGCTCAAGCACTAAGGGAGTCAGCAAAAAGTATCTCCTAAAGCAGGGGACTTATCGGTGCATTTCTCGGAGGCTTCCTTTCCGTTTTCTTCTTTTACAGTCTGCTATCTGCTGGAAAAAAAGGCTTCCAAGAGAAGAGGATTTAGAGACACTCTACGGCCTTACGGTACTCGGCAGCATGAAGCGCTACAATGGAAAGGGGCTCTTCCACAGTCTGTCCGAAAAATTTCTCCGGAGACCTTGAGCGCGAAAAGGATGAGGAAGCCTTACTTTCTCTTGCCAAAACAAACCTTTCTCTTCTTTTAAAAGAAAAAGGCATAGAGGAAGACTTATTGATTGTTAGTGAGAAAAAGGAACTGAGCGAAAAAGGCGGCAAGCTTTATGCGGGACGAAAGCCCTACTTAAACTGTAGCGCAGTCTATGATATTTTCAAAAAACGAAGAAAGTATTCAAAAGCTCGGAAAGTACAAGGCTATTGTCTTCGTAGCGGAAGGAAAAAGTGATTTTCCATCACGCTTCTTAACATGAAAAGGCGATGTGAAGTTCTGGATAAAACAATTGTCGGAATCATTTTTATACTAGAAAAAGTGCTCGTATTGAGCACTTTTTATATCGAGTATCGCGCAGAGCATGCGATATCTCGTTTTAGGGGCATTTCTTACTGCCCCTTTTTGTATATCTGATTTTTGTATACCTCTACATTTTGAGCCAAAATGCTGCTAAAGATACTGTCCATTTTTAAATCCATTTTTGAAAATACAAATTTGAAATACAAACTAAGACAGATGAACAAGTTGCTCTATTCTTGCTAACGATTCTTCACTATCCACATCAAAAGTTCATACTCTCTTTCCACGGAAATCTTGACAATTTTCCTCCAGGGAATGGTTCCGTTTTTCAATAGGAAACCTCCACCGTGGTCTCCTGTCAGGTTTTTCAAAAAGCTCAAAGTATTTTTCGGAAAAATAACCGGATTACCGCCCTCGCCTTGATAGCTAAACGAACGACATGGTCCTTATTTTTGAAAAATTCTACAAGCATGCGGCGAAGGCTTTCCTTTGAAAGAAGTGGCTGATCACCGGTCAGGAACATACAGCCCTTCCAGTTTTTGCTTCCGGGAGAAGAAAGTGCGATACGAATCGTATCGCTTTGATTTTCCTCATTATGCATGATAACGGAAAAATGATAACGCTTGGCCAGCTCCTGTACCTCAGGAAAAGCGGGTAACCACAATCGGTGTATCTAAGCTGATATGAAGCTTTTTCCTCTTTTTCTCACCTTCCTGTACCGTTTCGGATAGCGAACCGACCGCCCCCATTTCATAAAGAAGGGCGAGAGATTTTTGAAAACAATAGGCAATCATCGCTCTTCCGGAAATAGGCTCCAATAGCTTATTTCGGCCAAAGCGTCTACTGTGGCCCGATGCCATCACAACAAAACCAAATACGGCCTTTTCCTTTTCTCTTCTTCTTCCATCTCTCTTCCCCTACTCTCTATAAAATCTGCCGTCCCCGAAACAAACTTGGCCTTCATCCTAAATAGCTCTTTTTCAGTGTACAAAGAGCATTTCAATCTTTCCTTCAAGCTTTTCCTCTCGAACACTCTTTCTCTTTCTTTCGTAAACCAAAAATCCGCTTCATATCCGGGCAGGAAGGACCCTACTTTTCCAAAAGAAGCCGCCTCCTGAAAGGCTTGCCATATAAAAAGCTTCTTCCATAGTGATTGCCGCATCTTCACCAAGAAGACAGCTTCTCAGCTTGGAAGCCTGAATAGCATCGGTAATGGCTCGGAACATGGAAAGATTGGCTCCTCCTGCAACATCCGTTCCCAACCCCAGCTTCGCCCCCTTTTTCAGGAACTGCTTTACCGGAGAAACACCGGACTGAAGATTTGTATTGGACTGGGAACAGTGGCAAATGTAGCAGCCTCTTTCTTTTAATAATTCCAACTCATCATCTCCCGTATGCACACAGTGGGCCATAACGCTATGGTCCAACAAGCCGTAGCGGTCATAGCTTTCCCCGTAGTTTTTTTGGTGCCCGGACAAAGCTCCTTTACCCATCTCGATTTCAGCTTTGTTTTTCCGAAAGATGAGATTGCAAAGGAATCCCTCTTCTTTCATGAGTCTCCCAAGGCCTTCCATAAGCTTGTCGGAACAGGTCGGTGTAAAGCGAGGCGTCAAAATCGGGTGACAATGCCGATACTCTTTCGGAATCTCTTTTAACCAATTTCTCGTATTCTCCAAGGATTCTTCGGCTGTATGCTCCGTCAAATAATCCGGCGAATTTCGATCCATATTGACCTTTCCCACCATTGTTTCTAAACCGCTCTTCTCCAGCAAGTCCATAAGACAGAGTGTCGCATCCTTATGCAGGGTAGCAAAAAAATCACGGCTCTGCATGTCGGGCTCTCCTTTAAGTCTTCCACAAAAATTTTTCATAAGCGGCCTGTGCATACTTTGTGTCTTCATACTTCGCCTCTTCCGGAAAAGTATTGATGTTCAGCCAGTCGAGGAGCGGAAGGTCCATTTTTGTTCCTCTATAAGCATATTGCGGAGCATGAAGATGCAGGTCCACCATGCCGGGAATGATCAAGTTTCCGCTATAATCCTTGATTTCCAAGGAAGAAAGTGCTTTGGGGAAGCTCTTCGTAACAGGAAATACATTTTCCGTCCTTCACATGAAGATAAGCGGCTTCCATTGTTTCGATATGGCGGGCGTCTGTGCTAAAGCACAAGTCACCATGCACTAAGTATTCCATTTTCCCTCCTACTAAAATTGCACCATAGAATCAATCTCATAAACAGCTGTCGCAGACTGAGCTACGACAGCTGTTCAGAACTAAGATATCGTGGCAGTACGAGAAATCCTCCTCAATACTTCCGTATATTTTTAGTTTTATTCTTCTACAGTGCAAAGTCTATTTTTCTTAAATTTTTCATTGATATAGGTATCTTATTATTATTACTGTCTGCATATCAAGTTTTATCGTCATCCGAATATCCTATATTTATTTCTATCCGAAATATTTATTTTCTGCTTAATTAAATCAAAATATACTTCAAAAATAAATACTACCGTAAGAATATACATTAGTACACTAACTTTCTTTCCGTTTCCGGTTGCCAGGTGGATAATACTATGGCTCATGATACCGAAGGAAAATACCTTCAGAAATGGAATAGGTAAATGCCATAGCAATAATACAGATAAATGCCGGAATTGCAGTAAGCATATCATTCCAATCCAGCTTTGCACACCTGTTGCATCATGAAGAATCCTACCACGATAAGTGCCGGAGCGGTTGCAAAAGACGGTATTGCAAGAAATAGCGGAGAGAAGAAAAAGTGCCAGAAGGAAAAAAATCCTGCAACGATGATGGAAGTCAGTCCTGTTCTTCCGCCTTCCGCCACGCCGGACGCAGACTCTCCGAAAGTTGTAATCGTAGAAGTTCCGAGAATTGCTCCAGCAGTTGTTCCGATTGCATCCGCGAGTAAGGCCCCCTTAATACCGGGAAGCTTTCCTTCTTCGTCTAACATATCCGCCTTAGAAGCACATCCAATCAGAGTGCCCAAAGTATCGAATACATCCACAAAGAGGAAGGCAAAAACAACCACCAAAAACTCAAGACTTGCCACCCTGGACAAATCCAGTTTCATAAAAGTCGGTGCAACAGAGGCGGGCATAGAAATGACTCCCGCTCGGAATCAGACTGTAAAATCCTGCCTCGGGATTCGGCTGATAAATGCCGAGAAGCTGGCAAAACAATACCGAGGAGCCAAGTAATCACAATACCGAAAAAAGGATATTTCCCTTAACATTCTTAATTACCAAAACAGCAGTAATCAATACACCAAGAATTGCTAAAACTACAGTTATACCCTTCTGAATTAAAGGTTCCGCTTTCCAAAAGAGCCCTTAAATGAAAAAAAGTGTTACAAGAGTAGCTCCGTCTACAACCACATGTGCGTTCTGTAAACCGATAAAGGTAATAAAAAGACCGAAGCCTACAGAAACTCCCAATTTCAAAGGTTGGCGGGAATTGCATTAAAGATTGCCTCTCGAACATTTGTGAGAGATAAAAACAATAAAAATTATGCCTTCTACAAAAACGGCTGCAAGAGCCATCTGCCAGCTGTAGCCCATATTCAGAACCACAGTATAAGCAAAGTAAGCATTTAAGCCCATACCTGCTGAAAGCACAAACGGCAGGTTTGCCAAAAGTGCCATCATAATGCTTGCAATGGCCGAAGCCAATGCTGTTGCGGTGAATACGGCTCCTGCGTCCATTCCGGCTGCAGATAGAATTCTCGGATTCACTGCCAGGATGTAAGCCATCGTCATAAAGCTGGTAATTCCGGCTATGAACTCGGTCTTTACATCAGTTTGATGTTCTTTGAGTTTGAAAAACTTTTCCATTCGTCGTCCCCCTAGAAAAAAATAAATAGACAGTATATGAAAACCGGCATAGACTTCACGACATGTACCTACCGGGTTTCAATGAAATAAATCCCTCACTTTTCCCTTATTACTCTCAAACTGGAACTTCCTATTACTTTTAAACTGATTTTATCCCTATTTGTCAAAATAAAATGAATAACACGAATATTCTACCGCAAATAGAAAAAAAGGCCATCCTTAAATTATCATCCAATACAGAAAATCTCTATTTTCTTTTCAGCTACCCATTATATTTTATTTAAAAATCGGAGCACTGGATAAAAGAGTCCTTTTGTGTAATAATATAAAGAAAAATACTGTATAGTCAATATTTTTATAAAATATAACAAGGAGAACTATCATGGACAAGAGTCTTTACAGCAAATTATCCAAGGTTTGTTTAAAGGAAAGTCCTGCAGACTTGATATTTAAGGATGCTCAAATTTTTGATGTGTATACAGGAAAGTTCTATTCCGGGGATGTCGCTGTAAAAGCATGGCTATATTGCAGGAATCGGGAATGACTTTCTAGGGAATAAGTATATAGATTGCAAAGGAAAAATATCTTTTTCCGGGTTTTATTGATGCTCATCTTCATCTGGAATCCACCATGGTTTCCCCGAATGAGCTGATCAGTACCGCAGCACTTTGTGGAACAACAAGCTTTTATTGTGGATCCGCATGAAGCCTGCAATGTATCCGGGAATGCAGGAATTGACTATATTTTTACAGCAAAGTGAAAAAAAGTCCCGCCAATGTTTATGTGATGCTTCCCTCTTGTGTTCCCGCGACGGAAATCGATGATAGCGGAGCATGCTTTTACTGCTACGGATATGCATCATTATCTTCATCATCCCAGAATCTTGGGTTTTGGGGAAGTCATGGACGCTCAGGCCGTCCTGAAGGCTAATCGGGAAATGTGGGATAAGCTCGAACTAATGCATGACAAAATCATTGATGGCCACGCACCGTTTCTGGCAAAGGAGGATTTGTCCGCCTACGCTCTTGCAGGAATTAAAAACCGATCATGAATCTGTAGACTTTTCCTATGCCTTAGAAGAAGTTAGAAACGGAATGCATGTCCATGTGCGGGAGGGTTCCGCGGCGAGAAACCTGAGGCAATCATAAAGGGAATCCTTGCAGGAGGGCATCGACACACACAGCTTTTTCATTCTGTACCGATGACAAGCACATTGAGGATATCTTAAAAAGAGGGGACATATCAGCCACTCCATACGGAAAGCAATTGCACTGGGACTTCCTATGGAAAAAGGCTTATCAAATGGCCACAATTAATACAGCGGAATGCTATCATTTAGATCATCTTGGCGCTATCTGCCCCGGTAAGCAAGCAGACTTACTTCTCCTCTCCGATCCTGTAAAGGTTAAGATAGAAAAGGTATTTTTCAAGGGAAAAGAACTGGGAAAGAAGAAAAATTCTTATTCCGCGCTGTCCGAAGGAGTTAAAAAGACCTTGCATTATCATCCGCTTACGGAGGAGAATTTCCGACTCCCGTCTTAAAGCAGAATAGTAATGTCATCGGTATCATGGAGGGACAAATTACCACGAAGCGATTTCAGGTTTTCCTTTAAAAAGGTCTGCAAACTTTGATCCTGTGGAATATCCCGATTATCAGAAAATTGCAGCAATCGAGAGACATAAGGGAAGCGGAAAGATGGCTGTGGCAATCTGTCATGGCTATAATATTCATCAAGGTGCTGTAGCAAAGCTCTGTTTCTCATGATTCCCATAATATCATCGTGGTTGGTGATTCCGATTTGGATATGTGTATTGCCGTGAATGAGCTTTTACGATGTCAAGGCGGCTATACTGTGGTTTCCCAGGAAAGGTCTTTGAAACCCTTCCTCTTCCTATTATGGGACTAATGACCGACTGCGGTTACGAAGAAGCCAGTGAGCACCTGAGTAGAATGAAACAAAAACTTTGTGAAATGGGTGTTCCGCAAGGTATCGATCCTTTTATCACGCTTTCTTTTCTTAGCCCTTCCTGTTATTCCTGAAATCAGAATTACCCCAAAGAGGTCTATGTCTGGTAAAGGAAACAAAGCCGAGGCTCCTAAAAGGATAATCCTTCAAGGGATATCCATATTTCTTAAATCATATTGAATATATGCTAAAAATTATGCTTTTAATTCATAACGAGTGTCGCAGCAACATGCAGCAGCTCGTTATTTTTATAAATATAGCGCGAAGAAAGGATAATCAGATGGGAGATAATTTCTACAGAGGAGACAAATAATTTTACAGAAGAAGGGAATATTGTAGAAAACAAACAAGAGAATGGTCATGTGACCGAAAGAAACAACACCGCCACTTCGGAAGGAACTGCTTCCGAGGAACACTTAAAATACCGTTTCCACGGAAATAAGGACACAATCGGTCAATCAAACTACGGAAAGACGATATCCCGTGAGTAGGGAGGATTCCTATTTTGACGGAACCTGCCTTCAGCTTATTGGTTGGAGATTCTTAGGGAAGCTTTAGTATCTCTTTTTCAGCTTCGGCTTTATGTACACCATGGGCGTATACTATGATTTATGCTTGGGAGGCAAAGCATACCTATATAGAGGGCAGACAGTTACACTTTGACGGCAGTGCTTTACAGCTTTTTGGAAAAATGGATTCTTTGGTTTTTGAGGCTCTATCGGTATGTTGACTTTTATTTATCTTTATCGAAAACAGCTATCGTTATAAGTATCGGTGGAAATATTAGCAGGCCGGAAGATTTTGCAACATCGCCTTTCATGGGATTTACAGTTCTCATTGTATATGTGGTTTTTCTTCTTGTTCTTTTTCCTTTATGGGACATGGATTGAGGTTTCCTTACAGAAATGGAAGATTTCCACACTCATTTTGCATAAAATATAAGCATACACAAGTTAAACAGTATAGTCGTAAAGAATAAAGCTAAAAGAGTGCTCTGATGCAAATGTTCAGGGCACTCTTTTTGCTGTTATACATCTATGCTTAATAAAAATATAATTGTCTCTTTATTACTCATATGCTAAATAAAAATAAAATTATCTCTTCATTATTCATATGCTAAAAAAAACAGGCAACCTTCTTTAATGCTCTATGAAGAGCCAGTTCATGATTATGCTTTTCCACTTTTAACTCAACTGCTTTAAAAGAAGCTAAAATGCGGTACTTCCGAGAGCTGTCTGTAGTAGAACTTAAAAAGATAATATACTCTTCCTCTACATTACCGGAGGTCGACAGCACACATTCCCTGTGCTTGTCATCAATAGATTGTTGAAGCTTTCCATTAATGTATAAAGAAAGTTTAGGACATTCATTCGGTTCATTATCTAACGAAAAAACGATCATTTTACCGGAAAAGTTTTCCGGTACAGTCCATTTATAATAAAGAGAAAATCCTTCCTCTAAATACTCATATCTATCTTTTTAATAAATTGATTATAGGAAAGATCTTGTAATTCACGCTCCGTAAAAACGATTCTTTCCTTTTTATAATACCAATAAAGAATATCATCCGAATAAAGACATGCCGCAGCGTGAAAGTAAGATAGCAAAGCGGAAATTAAGTTTTTGATTATACTCATAGATGTCTCCCTCACTTTCCATAAAAAAATACAGATAAACTAACAGAATGAAACTGAATAAAAAAGTATCTCCTTTCTTACTATAGTTATAAAAAGTATATAAAAGAATTTTGATGTGAATAGAACTTAGCACCTTATCATGATATAGTCAACTCAGTTTTTGTACAATATGCTGATAAAAGTTGCTATATCAAATTCATTTTGTGCATAAATAAATTTTATCTAAAGCTAAGCACTTAGCACTTATTGAAAAATATGCACATATAGCTTTGTAAAAAGAATTCTAATCGTCTAATGGCTGTTCGACATCCGGATTAAAGTAGATTTCATCAATTTTTAATATAAAAAGAACAGCACGAAAAACTGTTCTCATGAGTGGAACCGCAGGGGACTCGAACCCTGGACCGATCGGTTATGAGCCGAGTGCTCTAACCAACTGAGCTACGGTTCCGCAAAAATATTATAAATGAAATAGAGGGTATTTAGCAAGCCTTATATCTTTACTTCCTTCTAAAAGCTTGTTAATCACGAGCTATGCTATACAAGGCAAATGGATACAGCTAGATAAATGGGACACTGCACGCTGCAAAGAAAGATGCTCGATAATAATAAAAGCCTAAGCTATGCTTGAGGCTTAAGCCGATATTCGGACTCGAACCGAAGACCTCACTGATTACAAATCAGTTGCTCTACCAACTGAGCTATATCGGCATACCTTTATAAAAACCACATATCTAAAATAACTCTAGAAGTAAAAACAAATCAATCAGACGCATTGGATAAGCCCTCGACCTATTAGTAACTGTCAGCTGAATGTATTACTACACTTACACCCTCAGTCCCATCTACCTCGCTTCTCTTCAAAGGGGTCTTACTCTTAACGATGGGATATCTCATCTTGAGGTTGGCTTCACGCTTAGATACCTTCAGCGTTTATCCATTCCCAACTTGCCTACCCTGCGATGGGATTGATTTCCCAACAGGTTCAGCAGAGGTCAGTCCATCCGGGTCCTCTCGTACTAAGGACAGATCCTCTCAAATATCCTACGCCCGCGCCGGATAGGGACCGAACTGTCTCACGACGTTCTGAACCCAGCTCGCGTACCGCTTTTAATGGGCGAACAGCCCAACCCTTGGGACCGACTTCAGCCCCAGGATGCGATGAGCCGACATCGAGGTGCCAAACCTCCCCGTCGATGTGAACTCTTGGGGAGATCAGCCTGTTATCCCCAGGGTAGCTCTATCCGTTGAGCGATGGCAATCCCACTTTCATACCACCGGATCACTAAGTCCGTATTTCTACTCTGCTTGGTCCGTCAACCTCGCAGTCAGGCTCCTGATGCCTTTACACTCTCTTTGGATGGTTTCCAACCATCCTGAGGGGAAATCTCTTTGAGCGCCTCCGATACTCTTTCGGAGGCGACCGCCTGAGTCAAACTCCCCACCTGACATTGTCCCTTGACCGGTTTACGGCCTAAGGTTAGAAATCCAATAACATAAGGGGTGGTATCCCAACAGCGACTCTGATAATACCGAAGTACTATCTTCTCAGTCTCCCACCTATCCTGTGCATACATTACCGAATCCCAGTATCAAGCTGGAGTAAAAGCTCCATGGGGTCTTTCCGTCCTGGCGCGGGTAACCAGCATCTTCACTGGCACTTCCAATTTCACCGGTGCATTGTTGAGACAGCGCTCAAATCATTACGCCTTTCGTGCGGGTCGGAACTTACCCGACAAGAATTTCGCTACCTTAGGACCGTTATAGTTACGGCCGCCGTTTACTGGGGCTTCAATTCAAAGCTTCGATTGCTCTAACCTCTCCTCTTAACCTTCCAGCACCGGGCAGGCGTCAGCCCATATACTTTACCTTACGGTTTCGCATAGACCTGTGTTTTTGCTAAACAGTTGCTTGAGCCTTTTCTCTGCGGCCCAGTTGCCTGGGCACCCCTTCTCCCGAAGTTACGGGGTCATTTTGCCGAGTTCCTTAACAATGCTTCTCCCGCCGGCCTTAGGATTCTCTCCTCATCTACCTGTGTCGGTTTGCGGTACGGGCTTACTAAACACTATAGCGGCTTTTTCTCGCCACAGAGTCGAAAAGCTTCTCTACTATTTCGATCCGCATCAGGTCTTCAGATTGTATGCGCGGTTTTTCCTACTACCTCCTACCTCCCTTGCACCGGTCTTCTCATTCCCGGCTCTCTCTTTCTCCATGTGTCCCCATTTCTGATTTAGTAAAGGTACTGGAATCTACACCAGTTGTCCATCGACTACGCGTCTCCGCCTCGCCTTAGGCCCCGACTTACCCAGGGCAGATCAGCTCTACCCTGAAACCTTAGATATTCGGCCTGGAGGATTCTCACCTCCATCTCGCTACTCATTCCGGCATTCTCTCTTCAAAACAATCCACGGATCCTTTCGGTACCACTTCATCTCGTTTTTCAATGCTCCTCTACTACCGATGGCATTCGCCATCCCTAAGCTTCGGTGTCATGTTTTTAGCCCCGTTAATTTTTCGGCGCAGGACCTCTCGACTAGTGAGCTATTACGTACTCTTTGAATGTGTGGCTGCTTCTAAGCCAACATCCTAGTTGTCTATGAAATCCCACATCCTTTACCACTTAACATGTACTTTGGGACCTTAGCTGTAGATCTGGGCTGTTTCCCTTTTAGACTACAGAATTTATATCCGCAGTCTGACTCCCCTTATATCTTACCGCCATTCGGGTTTGATATCTCTTGGTAGACTTTGACGCCCCCTCAGAATTCAGTGCTCTACCTGCGAAAGACTTATCAGCGAGGCTAGCCCTAAAAGCTATTTCGAGGGAGAACCAGCTATCTCCGGGTTCGATTGGAATTTCTCCGCTATCACACCTCATCGCCACCCTTTTTCAACGGATGTGCGTTCGGACCTCCACCAAATTTTACTTTAGCTTCATCCTGGACATGGATAGGTCACCCGGTTTCGGGTCTATTTTACTGACTTGACGCCCTATCGAGGACTTGCTCTCAGCTGGCTCAGACCTAAAGTCCTTAACCTTGCCAGTAACTATAACTCGCCGGACCGTTCTACAAAAAGTACGCGGTTCAGCTTGCGCTGTTCCACAGTTTGTAAACACAGGGGTTTCAGGTTCTCTTTCACTCCCCTCCCGGGGTCCTTTTCCCCTTTCCTTCACAGTACTAATCGCTATCGGTCACTGGTAGTATTTAGCCTTGGGGGTGGTCCCCGTCTTCCTGCCAGGTTCCACGTGTCTGACAGTACTCTGGATGCTGCTCGATCCTTTACGCTTCGTGTGAGACTTTCACCCTCTATGGCGCCTATTTCCATCGGCTTCCACTCACTTACAGATCTTTATGCAGTCCGAACCCCGAGGTGCACGCACCTCGGTTTGGGCTCTTCCGATTTCGCTCGCCACTACTTTCGGAATCACGGTTGTTTTCTCTTCCTCCGCCTACTTAGATGTTTTCAGTTCAGCGGGTTCCCTCCGTACAGTTATGTATTGGCTGTACGGTACTAGACTCTTCTCTAGTGGGTTTCCCCATTCAGATATCTGCGGATCAACTCGTATGTTGCCAATCCCCGCAGCTTTTCGCAGCTTATCACGTCTTTCTTCGGCTCTCAGTGCCTAGGGCATTCACCCTATGCTCTTATTGTAACCAATTCTCCACTTGACTTCTCAAGTGTTTTGAGATATGCGTATATCTCTTTTTCTGATTGTAGAAGATTTTCTCTTCTTACTCTCGATTGTTTGTACGAGTTTTACCTTTGTACCCTCGGATGTCTTACTCTATTTACTAGAATAATTATTTCTTTCTTGATATGGTTTTCAAGGTACGATGCTTACTTTCGTAAGCAGTACAATGGAAGTCATGAACCTCCTGTGCTCTCGCAGCATTGTATTTCATTCTTTTTGCTTTTAAAATGTCCGGCATCCACCTATCTTTTCCGTGCGTTACCAGCAAAAGTATTTTCGGCCGTTTAAGTCTTAAATCGTCGTGTTCGGGATGGGAATCGGTGTTTCCCAAACGCATCAACACCGGACCAAGTAAGAATGAACTATTTAAATTGCTTTTCATCAAAGATGCTTTTCTTCGAATTCACCTTTATAATCAAAAATCGAATAACACAAACCCCTACTGTCCTTAGAAAGGAGGTGATCCAGCCGCACCTTCCGATACGGCTGCCTTGTTACGACTTCACCCCAGTCATCAGTCCTGCCTTCGGCAGCTCCCTTCTTGGGACACTGACTTCGGGCATTACCAACTCCCATGGTGTGAGCGGGCGGTGTGTACAAGACCCGGGGAACGTATTCACCGCAGCATGCTGATCTGCGATTACTAGCGATTCCAGCTTCGTGTAGTCGGGTTGCAGACTACAGTCCGAACTGAGACGTTATTTTTGAGATTTGCTTAAGGTCGCCCTCTTGCTTCCCTTTGTTTACGCCATTGTAGCACGTGTGTAGCCCAAGTCATAGGGGCATGATGATTTGACGTCATCCCCGCCTTCCTCCAGGTTATCCCTGGCAGTCTGAATTAGAGTGCCCATCTTACTGCTGGCTACTAACTATAGGGGTTTGCGCTCGTTGCGGGACTTAACTCAACATCTCACGACACGAGCTGACGACAACCATGCACCACCTGTCACCATTGCCCCGAAGGAAAGTACGTACATACTCTGTCAATGGGATCTCAAGACTTGGTGAGTTCTTCGCGTTGCTTCGAATTAAACCACATGCTCCACCGCATGTGCGGGTCCCCGTCAATTCCTTTGAGTTTCATTCTTGCGAACGTACTCCCAGGTGGAATACTTATTGCGTTAGCGACAGCACCGAGATGCTTTTGCACCCCGACACCTAGTATTCATCGTTTACAGCGTGGACTACCGGGGTATCCTAATCCTGTTTGAGTCCCCACGCTTTCGAGCCTCAACGTCAGTTATTGTCCAGTAAGCCGCCTTCGCCTCCGGTGTTCTTCCTAGATATCTACGCATTTCACCGCTCACCGCAGGAATTCCACTACTCTCCAACACTCTAGAACAACAGTTTCCAAAGCAGTCCCCAGGTTGAGCCCGGGGTTTTCACTTCAGACTTGCCATTCCGTCTACGCTCCCTTTACACCCAGTAAATCCGGATAACGCTTGCCCCCTACGTATTACCGCGGCTGCTGGCACGTAGTTGGCAGGGCTTCTTAGTCAGGTACTGTCATTATCTTCCCTGCTGATAGAGCTTTTACATACCGAAATACTTCTTCACTCACGCGGCGTCGCTGCATCGGGGTTTCCCCATTGTGCAATATTCCCCACTGCCTGCCTCCGTAGGAGTTTGGGCCGTGTCTCAGTCCCAATGTGGCCGGTCATCCTCTCAGATCGGCTACTGATCGTTGCTGGTAGGCTTTTACCCTGCCAACTGGCTAATCAGACGCGGGTCCATCTTATGGCGATAAATCTTTTCACACTCTGCCATGCGGCAATGTGTGCTTATGCGGTATTAGCAGTGATTTCTCTCTGTTATCCCCCTCCATGAGGCAGGTTACCCACGTGTTACTCACCCGTCCGCCACTAGATAACGCATCTTTCCGGCCGAAGCTTTCCGATACGCATCTCGTTCGACTTGCATGTGTTAGAGCACGCCGCCAGCGTTCATCCTGAGCCAGGATCGAACTCTCATAATGAGTACTTTTCTTAAAGAAAGTACGGAATCGTACTCGACTCACAACGTAGCTGCACCCTGCGTAACAGGGGCTCCGAGTGCTACAAAGCAACGAGGAGGTCCAACTCTATAAAATCTGTCATCACTGACAGTTAGTTCTTTCTCCAGTCAAAACTTGGCTTAGCTTTGTGTTTTCCTTCTTTTACCTTTTTGGTTTATTAAACCGTTCGTGTGAAAGTTTCGTTTGAAACATTACTGAAAATTCTTTAGAATCTTC